>Ga0209643_1000050_pt1 | contig 346581 bp, 308 predicted proteins | sample AutmiccBRH37_all_FD_187383 | JGI IMG/M metagenome (GOLD analysis project Ga0209643, IMG submission 187383) | Deep subsurface microbial communities from Mt. Terri, Switzerland - Autotrophic microbial communities BRH/37_all (SPAdes) (version 2) | ecosystem: Environmental > Aquatic > Deep... | reverse complement strand
AGCAGAGGGATAAAGTAAATTCCTTTGAAGAGATCAATATGGATTTGCTTAGAGAATGGGATGATTATTTTGACATAATGAAACGTTGTTTTTATAAGGAGGAAAAATGATATGTTTATTGATATTTCAAACTTGAAGAAATGCTATACAACGGGTGTTGTTATAACTGAAGTTTTAAAAGGAATCGGAATGAAACTGGAGAAGGGGGAAATCGGTGTTATCCTTGGGCCATCAGGTTCAGGAAAATCCACACTAATGAATATCCTAGGTGGTATTGACCGCGGTGACAGCGGTAAGGTCATTGCTGACGGGATTGAGGTAAACAATTTGAAGGACGATGAACTGACGGATTATAGACGTGGGGACATCGGTTTTGTCTTTCAGTTCTATAACCTAGTTTCCAACCTTACAGTAGGAGAAAATATTGAAGTTGTATCAAATATTAGTAAATCGCCTCTAAACACTGACGAAGTATTAGCAGCGGTGGAAATGAAGGATAAAAAACATCGCTTTCCAAGGGAACTAAGCGGTGGTGAGCAACAACGGGTCTCCATTGCCAGAGCGATTGTCAAAAATCCTAAGCTCCTACTATGTGACGAGCCAACCGGTGCACTTGATTATCTTACATCTCGCAGTATCTTGCAACTCTTGGAGCAGGTAAACAAGAAATATGGCACAACCATTTTGATGATAACCCATAATGCTGCCATTTCCGCTATGGCAAACAGGGTATTTAAGCTGCGAAGCGGAGAAATCGTAGAAGATACGGTTAATCAGATGATTGTACCAGCTGAAGGGATTGAATGGTAATGGTGATCAATAAGAGAATCAAACGTGTCTTTCTGGAAAACAAAGCACAGTATATCGGATGCATTGTGCTGATTATTTTAAGCAGCTTTATATTTACAACGATGAGCCAATTTGCCGATAATTTTGAGCGGCTGGCAAACGAATTTCAAGTCGGGTATCTGCAGGAAGATGCAACATTCACAACTGACAAAACCATCGACAACTTGCAGGAGCTTGAGTCTACAGCAAACGTGATGATAGAAGAAGGGAAAACCTTTGAGTATGCGCTCTCAGAGGAGAAAACCCTGCGCATCTTTAGCAAAAATGACAGGATCAACATTCCGGCAATCATCGACGGTAAAGAACTAAGTGGAAGTGGCGAGATACTCATCAACCCGTATTTTGCTGATGCCCACAACTATAAAATCGGTGATGAGATCAGGATATTAGATAAATCCTTTACCATTGCCGGAATTATGGCGCTGCCGAATTATATTTATCCCCTACAATCAGAAGAAATGATGATGCCGCTACCAGGCTTTGGCGTTGCAGTCATTAGCAAGGAAGACTTCGGTGCCTTTAATCAAGGAAGCAGTTTCTATGCTGTGAAGTTTAATCATACCGATCAAAACCTCGGTATCCAGTCATTTGAATTTAGAGAACTGCTGAAGAGCCGTGGTATTGATATCATAAAGTGGACAAATATCGAAGACAATAAGCGGGTTAATATCGTTGCTGCGGAGGTTAAAATACTCAATTTGGTGAGTAAGGGTGTACCGACAGGGATTTTATTGTTGGCCATTGTTTTGATTGGCAACGTTATTGGGCGAATGATTAAACGCGAATCAGCGATTATCGGTGCATTGTATGCCTTAGGGTATAGAAGAAAGGAGCTATATCGCCATTACTTGACGTTTCCGTTGCTGATGGCCATTATCGGAGGCATCATTGGGACCATTCTTGGTATATTCCCCGTACGTGCAGCGGTATCATTCATGTTTAGTGCCTTCAATATACCGCTGACTGGAATCCAGTATAGTCCCATCAGTATGATCATCGGTCTGCTCTTACCCATTCTCTTCCTCGGATGTAGTAGCTACTTTGTCATACGAAAGGAACTGAAACATTCCCCCGTGGAACTGATGAAAGGCAAGAAAGAAAAGAGCAAGGTCAATTTTTTGGAACGTATGTTCAAGCTTGAAAAACTCAAATTCGTGGCAAAGTTCCAAATCAGGGAACAACTTAGAAGCCTGTCCCGACTTGCTTTTCTATTATTTGGTGTTGCCGTAGCCACAATGCTTTTGCTTTGGGGTTTTACCCTCAAAAGTGGTTTTGATAATATGCTTACAGGAGGCACAGTGTATAATTTCGAGTACGAGTATAAATTCGACGAGCTACGCTATGAGCCGCTTCCAGTTGGTGCCGAACCCTTTCAAGCATTGTTATTTCTGCCGGAGGATGATGATAAAAGAGATTTTTACGTTACTGGCGTCATGCCTGACTCTGATCTGGTTACCCTTGTAGATGAATCCGGTGTAAGGATGAGTGTGAATCAGGTGATTGTAACGAAGCCTGTTGCTGATCTATTAAAGTTAAAGAAGGGAGACACCGTAGACATCGTCAGAAAGCTGGATGGGCGCATATTTTCGTTGAAGATCGATAGGATAGCCGATACCTATGAGGGTAGATTTATCTTCATGCCTCTAGCGGATTTTAATGAAAAATTCGAAATGCCGGAAAGAAGCTATATCGGGGCCTTTAGTAATGTTCTGCTGGATATACCCGACAAGCAGTCCTACAGTGTAGTGTCTTTAGAGGATAAGTTAGCAGCAATTGAAGAGGTTATTGGGCCTACAAAGTCAATGATGAGTGGCCTGGCGGTGATAGCCTTTATCATCGGAATGATTGTTATCTATCTTGTAACTTCAATGATCGTTGAGGAAAACAAGGGCACCATTTCCCTCATGAAGATTTTCGGCTACCGGAAGAGGGAAATCAATTCATTGATTCTGAATAGCTCAACTGTCGTTGTTGTGATTGGATATATTATTGGTATACCCTTGACGCTCTCTGCTATAGGGGTATTGGTTCAATCACTTGAAAATAGTGTTGGAATGACGTTGCCACCCCTAACGATTGATCTGTCATATATTCTAATTGGATTTATCGCTGTAATGTTCGCCTATGAGTTGTCGAAGCTGCTGTGCAAGAAAAAAGTCAATAAAGTTTCTATGAGTGAAGCCTTAAAATCAGGAATGGAATAAACATTCACTTGGTTTACGATGGGGTATAATAAAAATACTATTGACATTAACGTTACGTAAAGGTGTATAGCAGTATTGTCAGGAGACGAAGGATGGAATATACAGTGCAAAAACTAGCTCAGTTGGCGGGTATTAGTACTAGGACATTAAGATATTATGATGAGATTGGAATTCTTAAGCCGGCAAGAATTAGCTCTTCAGGGTATCGTATTTATGGTCAAGCAGAGGTGGATAGATTACAACAGATTCTCTTCTATAGAGAGCTGGGGGTTAGCCTCGAAGGTAATAAAGGTATATTAACTTCACCTTCTTTTGATGCAGCAAAGGCACTAAGAGAACACCTAGAAAAGCTTCTTGACAAAAGAGAGCAATTGGATATTTTAATTTCAAATGTTAATAAATCAATTGCTTTTACAGAAGGGAGAATTACAATGACTGATAAAGAAAAATTTGAGGGTTTTAAGCAGAAGTTAGTTGATGATAATGAAAAAATGTATGGCAATGAAATTCGTGAAAAGTATGGGCATGAAACTGTTAATAAATCTAATCAAAAGGTAAAAAACATGACTCAAGGGCAATATGAAGAGGTTAGAAGACTTGGAAATGAGGTTATTGAAACCCTTCATGCTGCGTTTAAAACAGGTGACCCTGCGGGAGAATTAGCCCAAAAAGCAGCAGACCTACACAAGAAGTGGTTATGCTTCTACTGGGATAGTTACACAAAAGAGAGGCCCATGCAGGGGTTGCTCAGATGTATGTTGATGATCCAAGATTCATGGCATACTATGACGAGAAACAGCCTGGAACAGCTGTATTTTTAAGAGATGCAATCTTCATTTATACGTGAATGAACAAATAAAAAGTTTTGTTTAAGAATAAACAAAATACGATTGAGTGGTTAGTGATTGGTGCAAGCTAGTCACTTTTTTGCTTGCCATAATTTGTCTTAATCTATAATCATGTGAAAAGACCAACCTTATTAAGGTGTTTTACGTCTATATAGTCTATAGATATAAAAGGGGTGGTTTGCTTGAAAAAAACTATTTTTGCGATATTAATTTTTATGTTTGCTGTCTCAGTAATGGGATGTAATCAAACTGTTGACGAAGATTCTTCCAAGAATGATGAACCGGGAATTATTGGATATGTAATGAATAAAGAAAATGATAGGATACTTGTAATTAATCCTGAAGCACACGATTTTGTGAAACTGGTGGGGTTTCGGAATACTATGATGCTATATGGTTTTCAAATGCTCCTCAAGATATTGATTTAGGTGAGAAAGTGAAGGTATGGTTTGATAATGTTCTAGACTCTTATCCTGCTCAATCTGATGTAATTCATATAGAAGTAATTCCAAGCCAGAGACCGGGTGAAGCGGATTTGACTGAAGCAGAAGCTTTATATATGGCTCTGACATCTGAACTGAGTCATAACGATAGTTTAACTGTTGTTAAAAATATAGAGTATGACAATGAGACGGATATGTGGGATATCACGCTTAAGGAGATTTGGGGAGTATATAGTATTCAGATAGATGATAAATAAATTAGGTAATTGATTCATGAACTAATCCTACATGATTGTGCACGGAAAGTCGGATAGACATATATAACTTCTGATATTCTATTGGTGAGAGGGGAGGTCATATAAATGGATTATCTTGAAAAAAATGAATGAGGCATTAAACTATATTGAAGAAAATCTTACTAATGATATAGACTATAAAAAAGTGGCGAGCCTGGCTTTTTGCTCGGAATATCATTTTCAAAGAATGTTTTCTTTTCTAGAGGTGTTACGCTTTCGGAGTACATTCGCCGCAGACGCCTTACTTTTGCGGCGTTCGAATTCACTAATAGTAGCATTAAGATAATTGATGTTGCGATAAAATATGGATACAACTCACCAGATTCTTTTACAAGAGCTTTTCAAAGTTTGCGTGGGATAACACCGTCAGAGGCCAGAAATAATGGTCGATCATTAAGAGCTTATCCACGAATGACCTTTCAATTATCAATTAAAGGAGGAAGTGAAATGAACTATCGAATTGAAGAAAAAGAGGCATTTCGTATAGTTGGTATCAAGAAGAGGGTTCCTATAATTTTCCATGGAGTTAATCCAGAGATTGCCGCTATGTGGAAAACTTTAAATGATGAGACAATAAATAAACTTAAGGAGCTTTCCAATGTTGAGCCTCTAGGACTGCTTCAAGCATCTACGAACTTTTCTGAAGGTCGAATGGAGGGAAAAGGGGAGCTTGATCATTATATAGGCGTTGCTATAACTAATGAATGTCCAGATAACTTGACACAACTTGAAGTTGCTGCCTCAACATGGGCTGTATTCGAATCAGTTGGACCATTTCCTGATACGCTGCAAGATGCCTGGGGACGCATCTATTCTGAATGGTTTCCATCCTCAAACTATCAACAAACAGAAGGGCCAGAAATCTTGTGGACTGAGAATAAAGATGTAACTTCACCAACTTTTAAAAGCCAAATATGGATACCGATTTTGAAAAGGAAATAACATTCAAAGCATCAATTGCACAGCCCAGCAGGTTATGAAGAATTAAACAAAAAAACGTTTAGGATAGGAGGTTACAAAATGCGTAAGAAAGTCTTAATAGTACTATTGTTATTTAATCTGTTGCTAATATTAGCAGGTTGTACCTCTACCTCTGATGAAACAGAAAAAGAACAAATGGTTATACTCAAGAAAAAATAATGGACGTATTAACTAGTGAAGGGGTATCTAGAATAACTTGGTCTCCGGACGATATAAAGGTTATTTATATCGAAGAAAATAAAAGTGAGGAAAATGGCTTAAGCGAAGCCTATCTTTGGAAAGTTGGCGAAGAAAAGGCAGCGGTTGTAAGAGTTGTTTCTCAGGAGACTTATAGTTTTACATGGGCATCTGGTAGCCAATACTTTTTAATTAGTGAAAAACAGGGAGAAAAATTTGTAAATAGTATAGTAAACGCTGATAATTTATTTGAAGAGGAATATAAAATAAAAAGCACTTCCATTCCGGTCTGGAATCCGGATGGTTTGTCTTTAGTTTTTTCTGATGAACAAAACGATTATGGTGAAGGTTGGGGATCATTGGAAGTCTATACAATAGGAGAAAAGAAAAGCGAGTACATTTGGAAGGCCAAGGATACCCTCTATGAAATTGAATCTTGGGATCAAGAAGGGAATATAGCTTATACGGAAGTTTATGAAGGAAAAGAAACAAAGAAGACAACCCAAAATATAAGACCGGCTATTTCAGGAGTTCATCTAGGTGATACTAAAGAGGAGGTCAGGACAGCATTAGGAACTGATTACGAAGAAACTCCTCCTTCTGCAGAGGTGGGACATTTCCCCGAGCAAGTCTATAGATGGACTTATGATAAGGGGTTTACAATTTTTGTTGGTGAGGAATCAGGGAAAGTATTAGAGATACTAGCCACTTCCCCTGAGGCAGAAACGAATTTAGGTGTGAAAATAGGGGATACAGCAGCTAAGGTTTTTGAAGCCTATAGGCAAAAATATATAGAACCAGAGAGTATTCATGGTGGAAAACTTTTCGGTGTTTTCAAGGTGGAGGGAGCCGCAGCCTTGTCCTTTAATTTCACTATGGGTGAAGAAGAAGTACAATTTCCCCGAGAAATTAAGCCGGAATCCAAGGTTGAAATGATGATACTGACGTATCCTGAACAAATGGATGATTCTTTTTAAATTGTATTTTGTTTCCCCTTAGACTGTTTAGTTTAAGGGGGTTTTCTATTGTGGGATCTAATATATCTGCAAGCAAGTGCCATCCAAAAGAACAGTAGAGAGCTTAAGCCTGGTTATGAAAGAAACAGTTGTATGTGATATAATAAAGAAAAAAGTTATAGAATTTTGAGAGGTGAAAATTATGCTTGGTGGTGTGATTGCTGGATTGATAGTTGGATGGGTCATATCAATGTTTGGTGGTAATGACCTTCTTATTCAAGGCATTTTAGAGTTAACTGGGAAAAATATTAGTAATGCAGGATACTATACCATTCTTGCTTTGCTTGGTGCTATAGGTGGCGCCTTAAATAATTATAGAAGGTAATAAGAACAGAAGCGCAGGGACGGTTATCTTTGCTTCCATATTGCTTCGGCTTGCTTGGTATCACCCATATAAAGTTTACATTTATAATAAAGGCAGTTCGGGGTTTCCCCTTAGACTGCCTTTTGATTTTAGGTGTGATTAATTACCCAATACTGCATTTCTATATTCTCACCCTGTAATACAATCTAAAACATTCACCAAACCCTCATGCCACCTCTAACATTAGTAACGTGTTTAAAGCCTAGTTTTTTAAAGATTTTGCTACCTTTGTTGCTTCTCATCCCACTTTGACAAATAAGTACTACTTCTTTGTCCTTTGATAGTTCATTGGCTTTTTGTAATATTTGATTTAATGGTATATTTTTAAATCCTCGAATATGATTTGTTGTAAACTCTTCAAAAGTCCGAACATCTATTAATTGTTTAGTTTTATCTTTTAATTCTTTCTTTAAATCCGTTGTAGAAATTTGTCGTACACCTTTTGCTGGTAGTAGGTGTTGGACAAGGAAAAAAATAAGAAGTACCACCAATAAATAATTCAAATACTCCATTTAATTCACTCCTTAGAGATGCTGATTTTTTAAATTAAATATTATCCGTCTTGAGTATATAGTATATTACTTAAGGACTGTAAAGAAGACATGGACTTGGAATTTTGTACATGTCTTCTAATTATGGATACATTTTGATTAACAGCTATAGGTAGGATTTAAGAAAAAGAAGGTGTCATCTTTATTATCTAATGTTAAATTTTCAGCATAGCTGAAGGCTACTTTGTCAAAAAAAACTTGAATTTTATCAATTTCTTTTACAATATCATTATTTTTAGGTTCATCCAGAACCATTCCTAATCGTGGACCGCCTCAGCCCATACCAGCAAGATAAACACGAATTCCTTTACTGGAATTTTCAGAGATAATATTCATTAATTTGTTTTTTGCATTATCTGTAATCTTCATATTGTGCCTCCCAATTTTATTTAAATATACCCCCGGGGGTATATTTAAATTCTATATGATTCTCTTCAATAATGCAACACTATTTTAATAAATTAAACTAAAATAATTCTGGGACTTGAAAAGGTTTGGTTAAAGATTACCTTTATCTACTTTTTACCAACAAATTTACAGCCTCTTGAATATGTTTTGCAGTAGTTTCACCTTTCTCAATTTGAGTTTTAATGCAAATTTCTAAATTCTCGCTTACGACTACACCAATTGCTTGATCCAAGGCATTTCTAGCTGCCGCCATTTGTCCTACTAAATCCTTACATTCTTTTTCTTCTTCTATCATTTTTAAAATCCCTTTAACTTGTCCTTCAATTCTTTTAATCCGATTTTTTAACTGAACATTATACTTCATTGTAACACCCCCATCTATATCTTTTCTTGTAGTTAGATAAAATATATTTTTATTATATACCCTACTATGTATTAAATGTAAGGAGTAACTGGGGTCAGGCTTGACAAATTGACAAGTTTGAAATGAATTAAGAAAAACATATTAAGATTTATAGCGGAGAATTTGGGAGCAGACGTTGAATGGCTTGATACACCGGCGACTATAATAATAGAAGGCTAGTACCATTAAGATACATAGCTAAAATGTTAAATTCACACGTACAATTGTTTTCAGGAACTAAAGAAGTAAAAACTCATTTCATAATGCAATCTTTATAGTTAGAAGGTGTCATTCCTGTAATTCTTTTAAATACTGTTGAAAAGTGAGTGCGATTATTGAAGCCACATAAAGTGCTTATCTCACTAATACAATAGGTTTTAGTTGCCAACAGTTTTTTTGCTTTTTCAATCTTTAATTCTATCAGATATCCAAAGGGAGTCTTACCGGTATGTTTTTTAAATACTCTTATAAAGTGATAAGGGCTGTAGTTTGCAAAAGCTGCTAAATCATCTAGTGAAAAATCAGAACACATATGGTTTTGAAGAAATTCTTCTGTTTTCTTAATAATTTTCACATCATTATATTCTTTAGAATGGTAGTCATAGGAAAGATTATTTCCTACATCTCTTAAAAGGTTAATTATTATTTGTATATTCAAACTTTGGAGAATAAACTCATAACCAGGCTGCTTGTTTTGGGCCTCTTCCATGAATTGAAACACCAAGCTATTTATGTGGGAATCCATGTTAAAGGTGCCGTTGTTATAATAAATTTCACTTTTCCCAGAAAGTAAGTGGGAAAACTCTTTCATATATTCTTTTTGGATAAAAATAGGAATAAAGGTTTCAACTGATTTTTCTTCAGTAAAGAGGTGCACCTGATCAGGATTTACAGGAAATATCTTTTTTTGTTCCAAAAAATATTTCTTTTTTTCAACCACAGCCACAGGCATGTTTTTTGAGGGTAGAAGAAACTTATAGCATCCAAACCCCTTAGGCTCTGAAAACACATTTTTTGCTTTTAATATAGTTATTTTATCGCTGGAATATGTTTTTACAATGTCTGAAATACCTGGAGGAAATTCTTTAAACAACTCTGAGGAATATGTTTTCATATTAATCCCCTAAAATAAGCCTTACTATTAATACCATTATATAGCAATAATAGAAACACATCAAGCAATTGCTGAAACCATTAAAGATAGGTAACTTGGTATAATCGGAATACATGGCAAATATGCAATTGAGGAAAAAAGCCATAAACAGGATTCTTTATTCAGGTGGAGTTTCCCACAGGATTAGTTCAACTAGAGTTCAGGGAAAAGCACCTGAACTAAGTTTTACTGAATGGTTCCATCTGAATATTAGAAACCGTTATCCAGGGGCTTAGTACACTTATCTTCCACCTATGCCAGTAGTTCTAGCATTGTAATTTTTGCAATGGGTAGAAATACCAGTGCAAAGCAAGAGGTGGGAGTCATAGTGGTACTTAAGCCATCGGTAAATTTTGAAAAAATGTAAAGGGGGATGAGGTGTTAATTGGATTGAAAGATAATGGAGAAGGGAGTAATTAATTTGAAAAAGATGTGGGTTTTGTTAATGGTATTACTGATGATTTTGTCATTAGTGGCATGCTCAGCTGAAAATGCAGAACAGCCTGGTGATAGTCAATATGAGGATGTTTCAGATTATGAGAACAATGATGAGAATGATAAGGAAAATAGCATAGATGATATAGAAGATGAACAATCAGGTAATGCAGCTGAGATAGGCAAAGCCAATACGGGATTAATTAATGAAGATAAAATTCCTAGCGGCTATAGAAAGGATGTAGCTCCTATTGTCGGTGGTAGTGAAATATATGATGGACAGGTGTTAGAGCAAAATGGAAATACATATTATTGGATTATGTGTTATTCGAAAGCAGAGAAAGAGGATATATTGAAATTTTATAAAGAAGTACTGGAAAATGCTACGGATAAAGAAGAAGGAACACTTAGCACAGGAAGCTACTATTTAAATGGAACTTTAGATAATGTAAGGATTTCTCTTACCATTGGTGATGAAGATGTCCATGAAGAGTATAAATCTTTTTTTCCAATAACAATGGAAATGCTTGAATAAGATTTAACTAATTTTGAGAGGAAGATTTTAAAAATGAAAAAATTGCTTCTTATATTGCTTGTTACCTTAATAGTGCTTTCAATAACAGCATGTGGTAAAACCATAAAAACAGACGACGGTGAAATATCATTAAAAGATGGAGAAGTTGAAATAAAGACAGAGGATGGTTCCACAACTGTAGAAGATGGGAAAATAACATTTGAAGGTGAAGATGGAAGTGCAGTTCTTGAAGCTAGTGAAGACGGTGTGGATTTACCAGATGGGTTTCCCCAGGATTTAGTTCCTATAATTGATGACAGTATTATTTTAATGGCAATAGGCGGAAATGATGAAGGGGGAGAAGAATATTCGATTACTGCTCTAACAAACACAGAAGTAAAAGATGTAGTTGACTTTTATAAAGATATTATGAGCGATGCTGAAGATAGTACTACGGTAGCAGCTGGGGATATGAACATTTTTGCCGGGTTAAAGAATGGTATTCATGTAACTATTACAATTAGCCCAACTGATGAAGATGAATACAAAGCCATGATAAGCATTATAACAGTCCGGGAGGAATAGATTTAGATGATTCTAGGGCTATCTTTTAGATTATTTAGTTTTCAAAAAAGATATATTTGTGAATGACTAAAATTCAAGACGGGGAGAGGATGAAATATGAATAATCAATGGAATTTTAAGAAATCAGTAGTTCAACTGGTTGTAATAGCGTTTGTTCTACTCATGCTACCGACGGCGGCCTTAGCAAGTTTCTCGGTTGGGGACGGTACAGAGGGAAACCCCTACCAGATTTCGACGGCAGAAGAGTTGAATAGTGTGCGGAACTATTTGGGAAATGAGCACGCAGATAAGCATTTTAAACTGATAGAGAATATTGACCTGACTGATACCGTTTGGGGGGCAGTGTACGCTCGGCAGTATGATACAGGAGGCTGGGAGCCTATCGGTTCATTAAGTGAGCTATTTAGAGGTAACTTTGACGGTGACGGATATACCATTACCGGTCTCTTTATCGACCGGCCCGGAGAGGGTGACGTCGGCCTGTTCGGCAGCATGTATGGAGCCCTTCAAAATGTGGGGCTTTCGGGTGTTAATGTTACCGGCAAATCTACGGTAGGCGGCCTGGCAGGAACCAACTACGGCGCGATTACCGGATCCTACGTCACAGGAGGTACTGTGTCCGGTAGCGGGGATGTTATCGGCGGTCTAACGGGCAGGAACGGCACCACGATCAGCGATTCTTACGCCCAAGTCACAGTGGCGGGGTCGGTATATCAGTTCGTAGGCGGCCTGGCGGGAGTTAATGCAGGTACGATCAGCAACTCTCACGCCGAGGGCGGAGTGCAAGGTGCTGAGTTTGTTGGCGGTCTGGTAGGATCAAGCCTGCCCAGTGGTATGATTGAAAACGCCTATGCCACGGGTCTAGTGACTGGTAGCGGGTGGTATATCGGCGGCTTGGCGGGAAAGAATGATGGTACGGTTAGCAATTCCCACGCAACGGGTAATGTTACAGGCACTAGTAATGTCGGCGGCCTGGTGGGGGAGAACGGTTTGTCTGCTGGAGGCACAATCGAGAATTCTTATGCCACGGGTAATGTAGATGCCTCTAGTTCCAGAGTTGGCGGTTTGGTGGGGTGGATGTACCATGCAGACAGTACGATCACTGGATCTTATGCCACAGGCAACGTGTCAGGGCGCCAACGGACTGGCGGCCTGGTTGGGCAGGTTTATGAAGGAACTGTCAATAATAGCTATGCTCTAAATACGGGGATTTCAAGAGGATCTGGTTCAGCAAGTACAACCTTTGGCCGGATTGCGGGAGAGAATAGCGGTACATTAAGTGGGAACTGGGCTAATTCTACAATGGCGGTGCCATTTGAAGGTGCTTATACAGAGAAAACCCATGACGGTAAGGATGGGGCGGATCTGGATGATTGGTCGATCAACAATGGCATACTAATGGTTGACTCATCTACCATACTAACGAGCGACCCCGTAAGCCCAGAAATGAACCAAAATTTCACCTTCACGGTTCAGGTCCGTGATGTTGGGAATAATCCGGTCAACGGTCTGGATGCGGGTGATTTCGACATCAATGAAAACGGTACCGGGTCACTAACGCTGATGAGCGTTGAGGAAGACGGTACCACCGGTAAATACACTGTAACGGCAAGTTATGACACGGCAGAGACCATCACCATTACTGTGTACGTTCTGTTGGTTCAAGCAGGCAGTATTGAAAATCTGGTAATTCAGGAGGCAATTCAAGATGTAACCCCGTCTGAAGCAACATCTGGTATAACCAATCAAGCGATGGGGGAAGCAGGGAATAAAAAGGTGTCCCTGACCATAGCCGTAAAGAACGCATCAAGTGAAAGTTTGACAGGTTATACAGCCGCAGATTTTAGTGTTTCAGTTGATGGAGCATCTGCAGTAACCTTTGAAAATGCTCCATTCTCGAACTTCCAGGATAACAATAACGGTTTTTATCTAGTCGTATTTACAGGTGATGACCATGCAACTGATTATACTTTGACGAGCTTAACGGTAGACGGTGTTGAAATAGAAGCGGGTCCCACAACAGTGACCACACCACCGGCAGAGCCAGTGGATATCACTCCGGCTGAAGCAACATCTGGTATAACCAATCAAGCGATGGGGGAAGCAGGGAATAAAAAAGTATCCCTGACCATAGCCGTAAAGAACGCATCAAGTGAAAGTTTGACAGGTTATACAGCCGCAGATTTTAGTGTTTCAGTTGATGGAGCATCTGCAGTAACCTTTGAAAATGCTCCATTCTCGAACTTCCAGGATAACAATAACGGTTTTTATCTAGTCGTATTTACAGGTGATGACCATGCAACTGATTATACTTTGACGAGCTTAACGGTAGACGGTGTTGAAATAGAAGCGGGTCCTACAACCGTGACCACGCCACCGGCAGAGCCAGTAGATATCACTCCGGCTGAAGCAACATCTGGTATAACCAATCAAGCTATGGGAGAAGCAGGGAATAAAAAAGTATCCTTAACCATAGCTGTAAAAAATGCAGCGGGTGAAGGTTTGACGGGTTATACAGCAGCAGATTTTAGTGTTTTAGTTGAGGGGGCGGCTGCTGTGACCTTTGAAAACGCTTCATTCTCAAACTTCCAGGATAACAATAACGGTTTTTACCTGGTGGTTTTTACAGGGAATGCCGATGCAGCTGATTATGTTTTCACAGACTTAACGGTTGATAGTGTTGTAATAGAAGCCGGTCCCACCACAGTAACCACACCGGAGGCGGGAGCAGAAGCTCCGTCAGCGGACGAAGCTATAGCCTTAGATAGGGAGGCATTGACCTGGGACAGCATCAAGGGTGCAAACAGTACCCAAGACAGCGTGACAGTATCTTTGGTGAATCCGCTGCCAACAGCAGGAGCCAACGGCACAAGCATTACCTGGAGTACTGACCCCGCAGGTTGGGTGAATACCAGCACCGGAGCGGTTATAAGGCCAAGCTATACCGCTGGAGACAAGACAGCCACCCTGACAGCCACTATCAGCAAGGACGGGGGAACAGATCAGACTAAGAGTTTCACCCTGACCATCAAGGCCAAGGCATCAACGGGTAGCGGTGGTGGTAGCAGTAGAACTGCCGTTGATAAACCAGAAACAGGAATCAGTAAAACCATCTATCCTGCAAGTGGTGGAACGCTCGAATACGAGGACATTATTATAACTGTACCAGAGGCGGCATTACCCGCAAACGCTACCTTTAGCATTAATAAATTGAATAACAAAGAGACGAATGAGGCAGTTTCCGAGGGGCTACGCCTGAAGCTAGGTAGCGACGTTTATGAGATCACAACCACGGGCAGTACAGAGTTTGGCGATCAGGCTATCAGTATCAAGATAGCTTATAATCCGGAGAATATCGCTGAAGGTGAGCAACCGGTAATCAATTACTACGATGAAGAAGCCGGTCAATGGGTAGCCATTGAGACTACTATTGAATACGACCAGGAGACGGGAACTTATTATGCCGTTATAACCGTTAACCATCTGACTAAATTTGCTGTTTTCAGTACCCTGGTTTTCAGTTCAGAAGCTGATAAGAAAACAATTACCTTGGTTATTGGGAGTACAATTGCCGACATTGATGGTAGCCCGTATACCTTAGATGCAGTACCTCAAATCGATAGTGCGACCAGCCGGACACTAGTTCCCATTCGCTTCGTCAGCGAGGCACTAGGTGCGGACGTGGAATGGATTAAAGAAACCAACCAGGTTAAGATTGTAGAAGATAGTAAGGAAATCATCCTTACCATCGGCTCCACAAGTGTCATAGTTTATGGTAATCAAAATACCATAGACTGTGCTCCAGTAGTAATGGCTCCTGGAAGAACATTTGTGCCGCTAAGGTTTATCAGCGAAACCCTAGGAGCGGAAGTTGATTATGAAGATACAACTAAGCAGATAGTAATTAAGAGATAAAATTTGTGTAATTGTGAAGCCTATTATTGAAAAAGTGCTGGTTGTTTGAGAACTTTCAAACGACCAGCACTTTGGCAGAAATATAAGGCTGTTCTGGAATAATTTGATATTCACTTAGTTATTAATGATAAGAAAAAAACGGTTGGAGAGGAGTAGAGGGGCTTGCTGAATTGGTTTAGGTTAAAAAAGCTTTTTATTATATTGTCTATAACTTTATTTATGATTATCCTCATTGTTCTGCCATGTTATGCTGCATCACCTTCTTTTGATACTGCAAGGGTGGAAACTACCCGGATAACAGCTTTTGGAGGGGCAGAACCAGACAACTACAGCTATTATCCTGCTGTAAGCGGAGATGGAAGGTATGTTGCTTTTGAATCTAGGGCCAGCAATCTGGTTAGTGGAGGAAGCACAGCATTCAGCAGTATCTATGTCTATGATAGTCAGCAAAATACTGTACAACTAATTAGCTATGATGAAGAAGGAGTGGAGTTTGATGAGATATTCCACGCAGGCATTACTGAGAATGGAATACTGTTTGAAACTGCCTATCTTGCAGATATTACTTCCGACGGAAGATATGTAAGTTTTGTTGCTAATAATTCACCTGGTAGAAGCTACATCTACGTTCGAGACATGCTAACAGGCACAACAAACGCCTTAGGAGTCTATTGTAATGGTAATGACATACCAAAAATCAGCAACAACGGCCAGTATATTACTTATGTCCGCAGCGGCAACCTTCTGGCTTACGACATTACAACAGGAACAGAATTTGTTGTAGATAATAGCAGTTTCAATTCCTCTATTAGTGGTGACGGCAGATATATAGCCTATCAGTACTGGGATTCTATTAATCGGATCTCGCAAATTTGGGTTTATGACATCCAGACTAAAAGCAAAGTCAGGATAGATAAATATTCAGACGGCACTTTCTCTACTCGAGGGGGAGGTGCTCCCAAGATAAGTTCAGATGGGAGATATGTGGCTTTTACCTCTTGGGATTGGGAATTAACAGCAACTGATCACACATATTATGGCGACCATATTTATGTTTATGATAGGGATACAGATGAAGACGGTATCTATGATGAGCAGGGAGCCTTCACTACTATCTTGGCCAGCAAATCCAGTAGTGGTGAACCAGCAAATGAAGATAGTGATGATGAAGGTGAAGGTACCGCTTTTAGTGATAATGGACGTTATGTTACATTTGTGTCTTATGCTGATAACCTAGTGCTGGGAGATACCAATGAAAATATAGATCTCTTTGTTCACGATATTGTTGAAGAAAAGACTATCAGAGTAAGCGTATCATCGGAGGGGGGTCAGATTGATAGCTGGGATTATTTACATTATCCGGCAATCAGTAGTGACGGTTTAACTACTGCCTATGTGTGCGACTCGCCTAATTTGGTGAATGGTGATACCAATGGGCAATTAGATGTATTTATATCCAGGATAGTCGATGACATTGCTCCAAATTTAACAATACAATCAGCCGAAGACTTAACTGAAAGTAATTTAGATCAGGCTGTCCTTACACTAAATCTATATAACGAAACCTTCAACACAGTCAATCTGGAAGCGGGAGATTTTACTTTAAACAATGCTCCTCAAGGCTTGGCTGTTGGGAGTATAACTAATGTTACGGGAAACTCCTTTAGTATTACGCTAGATTTTGATGGTACTGATTTTGATAGTGACTTTATTGATTTCAGGGTTACTGTAGCTGGGAACAAGCTAACGGGTGGAGAAAGTGTTACTAGTAACAGCCTGTTGATAATAGGTGAATTGGAACCAGGGCAGTTTCAGTTCTCCAATAGTGAATATAGTGTTAACAGGAGTTCCGGTTTGGCATTATTAACAGTTACCCGGACTAACGGGGATGACGGTTGGGTAGGATTAGAGTATTCTACCATTGAAGATACTGCAATTGATGGTGTGGATTATACTGGCGCATCTTGGGAGACATTATCTTTTCAAGATGGAGAAACCAGTAAAGACATTACTATTAACATTTTAGAGAATTCCAATTCTGAAGGAGATAATAAATCGTTTTATGTGCACTTGTACCTTTATGAAGGTGGGGGTAGTCTAGGAATTCCTGTTCAAGCAACTGTAACCATAGTTGAAGATGGAGATGATATCTTTCCTCCAATAATTACAGGCACAAGTCCTTCACAAGGTAACGATGAGGTAGCTGTAAATACAGATGTTGAAATACATTTTAATGAGAATATCAAAGTTAAAGACATAGATTTAATCACTTTTAAGGATCAAGAAGGTACTGTAGTAGATTATGCTTATGAAATAAACCATAATAGGATAATTCTTAATCCTGTAGAAGATCTTGAATATCTCATAACCTATAACATAGAAATACTGCCTGGAAGTGTAACAGATGCAGTATATAACGAATATCAGGACAGCTATACTTTAAGCTTTACTACCGAGCCTGAACTAATTGTAGATACCGAGCCTCCAACATGGCCAGGAGACAGCAATCTAACTGTATCAGGTTTAGGAAGAACAAGTCTAACCCTTAATTGGACTGAAGCTGTTGACAATGTAGGGGTTGCTTCTTACCGTATTTTAAAAGGTGATCAAGTACTTACTACTGTGCAAGGAAATCAATTCAACTATCAAGTCACAGGCCTGTCTTCTGGAACAGCATATACATTCCAAGTTGAGGCAGGAGATGCTGCCGGCAATTGGAGTAGTAACGGTCCATCTTGTACAGCTACTACAAATTCATCAGCTCCTTCCTCTTCGCCTCTAAAGGATACTGAACCTCCCTTCTGGTCTAGCGTTGCGGAATTAATAGTAAAGGATCAAACAAATGACAGCCTCATGCTTAAGTGGCCAAGGGCTAAGGACAATGTAGGAGTTTCTGGTTATATAGTCTTAATGAATGGAAATGTATTAGACACCACAAGTAGTTCAAATCGTCAGTATAAAATAGATAATCTTAATCCAAATATTATTTATACATTCATGGTCAAGGCCAGAGATGCGGCTGGAAATGTAAGCGTTGATAACCCTACAATCATTACAAGTATTGAAATAAGGTTAGTTTCGCTATCCATTGATCCTCCAAAGGTTATCGGTGGTGACATGAAATCAGTTGGTACTGCTGTTTTATCCAGACCAGCTATTGAAGATACAATTATAAAGCTTACTTCAGACAACGAAAAAAATATCAAAATGCCAGAGACGGTTACTGTAAGGGAAAAGGATACTTTTGTAACCTTTGACATCGAAACCTTTCCAGTTAGAGAATTAAAAAAGGTAGAAATCACAGCTAGCTATGAAGCTGATGAGGTATCAGCAGCATTAGAGATTACACCACCATATGAATATATTTTAGAGGATCTTGGAAGCATTGGCAAAACATTGAGAGTAGACCTAAAAACTTCTTTGGAAATGGATGATGCAGTAACCCTCCCAAAAGCTTCTTTAATTTTCGCTGCAAACAAAAATAATGTTATGGTAGGCCAGCTAGAAACTGAGATTGAGGATAAAGATCAGAAATTGAAAGTCATGAGAGGATTTCGCTATTCCTCAAGCTATGGACTGCAAGAAATCGGCACTCTTGGAGGCTTAAATAGTTCTGCAATGGGGATTAACGAAAGTGGATATATAGTGGGATGGGCAGAAACCTTAAACCATATGTCAGTTGACAGTAAACTAGAAGATGAATTTCAACCTATACGACATGCTTTTATTGCAGAACCAGGAACTGGGGTTATGAATCCCCAGCAAATGTTTTGGGTGGAAATAGCCAGCCCGAGATTAATAGATATTGGTACCCTAGGGGGGCGCAGTAGTGAGGCCTTGAGCGTAAATAGTCTTTGCCATATTGTAGGCATCTCCAATATTGATATATCTACAGAAACAAGTGCATTTGTCTATACACCAGCTAAAGGCATGCGTGATTTAAACTACTTAATAGACCCAACCCTCGAGTGGAAAATTGATAAGGCCTATGATATAGACGATAAAGGTATCATTATGGCTGAAGGAATAGTGGATGGTGAAAAGCATGTATGTCGCCTTATCCCAGTATATCCATTAGAAATTTATGGAGAAGGACTTCAATTGGAAGATATTAAGCCTATGGATTGGTTTTATGAAAATGTATCAATCCTTTCTGCAAAAGAGGTTATATCAGGATATCCCGATGGCACATTTAAACCAAACAACAGCACAAATGCTGATGAATTCCTAAAGATGATAGTTACTGCCCTTGGTTATACTGAAATTTCGTCAGGACAGAATTATTGGGCAGAACCATATCTGGAAAAGGCTAAGGAACTTGGAATTATTCAGGATGGGGATTCTATAACATTTACCAGTCCCATAACCAGGGAAGAGATGGCTATGGTCATTGTAAGAGCAGTAGGTGACAATTTCACGATAAACTTTGAGGATTATAAAGAGGAAATATTAGACTTTGATACTACCCATCCGGGAATGAAGGAACACGTGCTTAAGGCTTATTCAGCGGGCATTATCAATGGATTTCCAGATGGGGAATTTAGACCCAAAGATCTTACTACTAGAGCCCAGGCAGCTTCAGTTATAGTACGGGCGGTAAATCTTATTAATAAAGGAGGAGTTCAGTAATGATTTATCATGGGTTAAATGTGATAGATACGAGTAGTAAAAAAACAGTAAAGATACTCATAATTGCCTTACTAATTTTAATATCTATGTTATTACTAGGTAATGTCAAGGTATTAGCCGAAAAAAATACTACTACACCAATTGGAATTGATGTACCTGAGCTTGTTATAACTGTTGATCCGTCTGAACCTGATGGTTTGAATGGAGAGTATTTCAAAATTCCTATTATTACATTGACTAAAACTAATGATGACTCAGGTAATATTTACTATAAGTGGGATAATGGTAGTGAACAATTATATAATGGCCCAATTACTGCGTTATCTGGACAGCATAATTTAACAGCGTATATAAGAGATGGATTTTCCAACATAGGAACTATCCAAAAGACTTTGAATGTAAATCCTCATCAAAGGCTCAGCAAAACTTCAGCCGGGCACGAATCTACCTTGATGGTTAGAGAGGATGGTACAGTATGGGGTTGGGGATCTAATTACTATGGAAATCTAGGAAATGGAACAACGGCTTTAGGCCACGAGTATAATATTCCTACTCAAACTGTAGGTCTTATAAATATAATTGAAGTGGCAAGTGGATATTATCACTCTCTTGCATTAAAGTCTGACGGTACAGTATGGGCTTGGGGGTCGAGCCGAGACCAGGGACTACTAGGAAATGGTAGAAATGATAGATCTATAACAAATACGCCTATACAAGTACCCAATCTTACAAATGTTGTGGATATTTCAGTAGGATTTGAGCATTCCCTTGTATTAAAAGCTGATGGAACAGTATGGAGCTGGGGAGATAACACTCATGGTCAGCTTGGTGATGGAACTAACCACAACAGAAGTATGCCCGTACAGGTCAATGGTTTGACTAATGTTGTTGCAGTTGAATGTGGTGGTGCTCATTCTTTAGCTCTTAAATCCGATGGTACCATATGGGCATGGGGTAATAGTAGCAATGGGCAGTTAGGAACAGGTAGCTATGCTGCTGTTTCAACTCCTGTTCAAATAAGTAACCCGGTTGGGGAGTCTGGGCATTTTGAAAGCGAAGCCAACTTTATTGCTATAGTATGTGGTGGTAGTCATTCCTTGGCTCTTAGATCTGATGGTACTGTGTGGGCGTGGGGTAACAATAGAAATGGGCGTTTGGGTCTCCTAGACTCCTATTCTCAACAAACTGAAGATATAGTTTACCCTCGACAAGTTGGGAATTTATCAGAGGTTAATGGAATTTATAGTGGTGGAGAAAGATCCATGGCATTAAAATCAGATGGTAGTTTATGGGCATGGGGTATAAACTGGCACGGACAGTTGGGGGACGGAACAAAGGAAATTAGAAGTACACCTGTTATGATACCAACGATTCCAGGCCTTGCAGCTATTTCAACAGGGCTTAATCATACTGTGGTAATGAAAACAGATAGTACTATCTGGGGATGGGGTAAAAATGCTACATGGCAGTTGGGAGACCGAAGTTCAATAGAAGATAGATTGACACCTGTACAAGTAGATTTTTCCCCGTTTAGCAGTCCTGTTATGGAAAATATTAGAATAGCTACAAGTGACACAGGATCACTATATATTAAATCAGACAGTACCCTTTTACAATGGGGAAATAATTCAAGTTATAAGGAAAATATTACATTACCCGATGGAGCAATCTCAGTATCTGGAGGTAAAGAACATTTCCTTGCCCTAACCTCTGTTGGAACAGTATGGGCTTGGGGTAACAATACTTACGGGCAGTTAGGAAATGGCACATTTTCCGATGCTCAGGATCCAGCCCAAGTGACTAGTCTCACAGATATAATAGGAATCTCGGCAGGAGAATATCATTCCATGGCCCTGAAATCCGATGGAACAGTGTGGACCTGGGGATTAAACGGTGGCAGACTCGGAAATGGCACTACAGGGAACAGGAATACTCCGGTAATGGTAATTGGTCTTAATGATGTTGTTGCTATTGCAGGGGGTGGAGGTCATTCTCTAGCATTAAAGGCTAGTGGAGAAGTATGGGGTTGGGGGAAAAATGACCTTGGTCAAATAAAAGTAGATCCAACTGCCTATCAACACCAGGATACAGACACTAGAATTCTACCTGTACGTATTGAAGGTCTGAATTATGTTATATCCATTTCAGGTGGAAAGAACCATTCTATGGCCATGAAATGTGATGGAACTGCATATGCCTGGGGTGATAATACCTACGGGCAGTGTAACGTTAATAGTCATGGAAGGCCAACATTTGCAAGAATAGCCGACTTCAAAGAAGTGGAATATAGAGGCCATCCAGTCACAATGAGTGTGCCAGTAACAGATATTCTTGACATTGCAGGTGGTGAAAGCCATTCACTAATTATAAGGTCAAATGGTAGTGTATGGGCATTGGGTAATAACGAGAATGGCCAGTTGGGTATTGGAGCTACTGAATATGTAGATGATTATTACAGGTATAATAAATATACACCCCAAGAAATTACAACCACGTCAGACATAGCTGATATTACCAGTAAAACAAACCATTCGTTAGCAATGAATTCTGATGGAGCTTTATGGGCATGGGGGGTAAACGAAGATGGCCAGCTAGGGGACGGAACAAGTGAAAATAGTAATTTGCCCCTATACATTGATGTTCTTCCTCCTCAATGGGATAATAACAGCAGTATAAATGCAAACCAACTAACATCATCAAGTCTTGCTCTTTCATGGACATCTGCATCTGATGATCTAGGGGTTTCAGAGTATATTCTTAATATTTATGATGAAGATGGATCTATAAGAGGATCACATAATACCGCGGATTACTTTCAAAATATTGAAGGGTTAAGTGCAGGGATAGATTACACAATAGGAATATATGCCATTGACCATGCTGGAAACAAAAGTGAAGAGTTGACATATCAAGCTTTTATCGAGATGTCAGAAATAAATAATAGCCCTACCTTGCAGTTAGTTACTATTATAGAAGTTGTGGCAAGTGATCCGGATGGAGATGTAATAACCATAAGTCTTGGGGATGATGCTCCGTCATTTGTAAAGCTTGTTGGTAACAAGTTGGTGTTTGAACCAACAACTCAAAAAGGCACTTTCACTTTTTCAATCCATGTAGAAGACGGCAGAGGGGGAGAAACTTCACAAAACATTACAATTACAAGCTTTGGAAACAGCAGTCCTGCAAGTTCTAATAGGGAAGTGAACTCGTTCAGCCAAAGCTGAACATTGGGGAATCAGATGGAGACTTTACTCCACCTGATTTAGAGCCCACTTATAGAAGATGGGAGTCTTAGCGGTGATAGTCAGGGGATAAATATTTATCCCCTGACTACTGATATAAATGATACAATAATAGAAAGTTTTATCCGATGACATTGTTTCCTAAAGAAATATCTGGGTAGAAAATGGCATAAAGGAAACTACTCTTACAGATAATAAGGTCAATACCATTAAAAGGGTGATTGACCTTTGAAATATACAATTAACAATAACTGTATTGCCTGTGGTAACTGTGCTGTTGTTTGTAATCATGATGCAATAGAGACTGGTTATAATCAAAGTAAAATGGACATGGGAACAAGTGAGTTTGGTGATCCTTTTATTATTAATGATAAATGTATAGGTTGTGGAGAATGTGTTTCAGTTTGCTGGCCCGAAGCAATCGACCCCAAGTTCTTAATTCAGTAGTTTTATACTGAATTTTAGAAATGCTAGTGCATGACTTAGTTGGCGTATGATTGATACTGGTACGCCAAGTTAATCAGGCGGACGCAAATAAAGTTAGATGGGTAATTAAGGCTAGAGGAGGACATACATATGTGGATGAAGGTTACTGATGAAAAATCGTTAGTAGAAAAGGTACCTTTTAGGGCAAAAATAGATGGGGAGCCTATTATAATTATTAAAGTGGAAGATGAGTTGTTTGCACTACATAACCAATGCCCTCATCTCGGTTGTGCCTTACATAAAGGAGAACTAGAGGGGTATTTTCTAAAATGCCCGTGCCATGACTGGATTTTTGATATTAGAACAGGAGAATTTATCGATGCAACTGAAATAAAATTGCCCTTGTATCAAACTAAGATAGAAGAAGGCACGGTATATATATTTAAGGAAGGGAGAGTGGATTAATAATGAAGGTTTTCTTATACGCTTTAAGTACCTGCTTTTACTGCCAAAAGGCTAAGAAGTTTTTTAAAGAAAACAATGTAGATTTTGAGTATGTTGATGTGGATTTGCAGGAGGGAGAAGAAAAACAAAAGCTAATTGATGAAGTCATGAAATTAACGGGTGATGTGAAGTTTCCTGTAATGAAAATTGACGATAAACATTTAGTAGGGTTTAATGAAGAGAAACTGAAGGAACTTTTATTCTAAGGAGTATTGCGCAATGGATAGGAAAGAAAAGTATAGAAAATGGTATGCCGAAGTAGTTGATAAGCTGGGGTATCGATTCTCCGATGATCAAGAACTGGTAGAATTTCTGTTGGAGCAAGAAGTTCAAATTGAGAAAAAATATGGTAGCCCCTATTGTCCGTGTCAGGCAATGATAGGTGATAGGGAAAGAGACATGAAAATTGTTTGTCCATGTATACCCTTCCACAGAGAAGAATTTGACCAAATGAAACGTTGCTGGTGTGGACTCTTCGTCCATAAAGATTAGAATACGAAGAATAAAGAAAGGTACTGCTTTGATGCAGTACCTTTTTTGTACTACTACTACTAGGTTGTTGGTGTCCTAGTCTTAATGGCCTTTTTTATTGCTTTTGCGAACTGATCAAGCTTCAAATCGCTTTTTTTGGCAATATGATATACTTTTTCATTTAAAATTTTCTTTTCCTCAAGGGTTAAAATTTTCGCAGTTACTATGATAATTGGAATATCCTTGGTTTCAGGGATTTTAGCAAGTTCATCTATTACATCAAAGCCATCCATCTTTGGCATCATTAAATCAAGTAGGATTACTGCGGGTGATATACTTTTAGCTTTTTCAATTCCTTCCTTCCCGCTATAAGCTTTCTGTACTTTATAGCCTTTAGCTTCCAATAGATCTGAGATTAACTCCAAAGCTAGTGGTTCATCATCAATGGCAAGAAGTTCAATGTTTTCCGCCTGTATTTCTGGGAAAATATTTTCTAAAGCAGAATACAGCCTGTCTTGATTTATTGGTTTTAAGAGGTAATCTTGAGCCCCTAAAGCTAGACCTTTATCTTGATCAGATAGGATAGATATTATCACTACGGGAATATGAGCAGTTTTTTTGCGGTTTTTCAATTCTGATAGTACGTCCCATCCATCTTTTTCAGGTAGCATGATGTCAAGGGTTATCAAGGATAACTCTTCGCTATGTTCATCTGCAATAGATATACCCTCTTCTCCGGTTTTTGCAATAATGGAGTGAAAGTTGAGATCATCTAAATACTCTGAGAGTACTGAAGTAAATGATGGGTCATCTTCAATTATTAGAGATAAGGGTTTACTTTTACCTACTTTGTTGACTAAATTATCTTTTTTTATACTTGCAATGGCTTCTACATTCACTTGGTCTTGCAATGATGTGGAAATCGTTAGAGGAAATTTAACGATAAACTTACTACCCTTGTTTAATTCACTTTCCACCTGAACTGTACCATTACCTAATTCGACCATTTTTTGAACTAAATTAAGTCCTAGACCAGCCCCCTCATACTTTCTGCTTAAATAGTTATCTAATTGCAAAAATGGTTCAAAGATGATCTTGTGCTTATCATTTGGTATGCCAATCCCCGTATCCCATACTTCGATTACTACCAAGCTGTTTTCTACTCTAGCATTTAATCCTACTGAGCCTTCTTTTGGAGTAAATTTAATGGCATTGGTTAACAAGTTATAAACAATTTGTTGGATTTTTCTCTTGTCACCATATACATCTGTGAGGGACTTTTCATCAATTTGTAATTGAAGTTTTATCCCATCCTTAAGGGCTCTTTCCTTAATCATAGTGAGGCTGTTCTTAAGCATATTGGCCAAATTAAATTGTTCTTCTTCCCATTCCATTTTCCCTGACTCAATTTTTGAGATATCTAAAATGTCATTAATTAGAGACAGAAGATGATTACCACTATATATAATGTTCTGGACATATCGGGTTTGTTTTCCACCTAATTTCCCAGCAACCTCTTGCTCGAGTAGTTCTGAAAAGCCCAGAATGGAATTTAGTGGAGTTCTCAACTCATGGGACATTGTGGCAAGAAATTCACTTTTGGCTTTATTAGCTTGTTGAATTTGGTGCAGATTGGCTTTTTCATCAGAAATATCTCTAAAAACTTCAACTGCACCCAGAATAGTACCATCTTCATCTATAATTGGTGAGGCGCTAAGCAGGCAAGGAATAGAAATTCCTTTTTTTGTTTTTAAAAAAAACTCTTCCCCATTAATAAATTTTCTTTCCTGGATAAGCTGAGAACCGTAACAACTTTTAGTATTACATAAATGATTTCCCTTTGAATCAGAGTGCATAAGTAAATCAATGCATTTTTTGCCGAGAACTTCTGAAGCTGTATAGCCGGTTATTCTCTCAGCACCTATACTCCAAGATTGGATTGTACAGTTAGTGTCAATACTAAGAATACCTTCTGCGGAGCTTCTTAATACTGCTTCTGCATATTTTTTTTCTCTATCCAAGTCAATATTTTTGGTTTCTAATTTTCCCACAAGTGATTGGATAGAGTTGTAATTAGAAATGTTGTTTAGAGTAATCCCCAGTTGGGACGCTATCTGGTTAAACATGGTGAGCTGTTTTTTGGAGATACTCTGAAGGCTACCCAGCACAATTACTCCCAGTAGTTTATTCTGATAGGATATTGGAATTCCAGCAATAGTTTTTAAAGGAATATGTAATGTACCAACTGGAATGTACCATTCCTCACCAGGGGAATCTATTGTTATGGATTTATTTGATGCTGCTACTTGTCCAACAAATCCTTCTCCAATCTGGTAGCTGTCAGTAAGGTTGTTTGAAGTAAAACCACTCTCTAGAACTAACACATTCTCCCATTCATTATAAATATAGATAGCGGAATAAGTTATTTCCTCTGAGCCGGCAAGTTCCTTAGTAAGCTGTTGTAGAATGTGGTCCTTGTTATATCCAGAAGCCATCCATTTTAAGGTGTTCTGTGAAACTTTTTCTTGCTTTAGTATATCTACCATTGTATTGAAGTTTTTTGCTAGAAAGCCAATCTCATCATTGTTTTTAGCTGTAATCTTTAATTCAAAGTTGTTTTCTTCAACATTTTTCATTGCTTCAGAAATTTCATAAATGGGCTTGATTACATTATTGTTCAAATCTCTAGTAACCAATAAAGCACCAATAACTACAGTCAGTGTTAAGATAAGTAACATAAGGAGTTGATAAGTTCTAGAATTTTCGCTTTGTTCCATTAAAGCAGTAACGGCATCGTATGATCTGCTTTCTAATTCATTCATTTGCTGGTCAAAATCTCGTGAGATGGAAAGTGTATTAGTTAAGAATTCTACTCGAGCTTCCTCAATATCTCCTGAGTTTAAGAAATTAATTGTGCTATTGGCAGAGGCATGGACTTCTGCGTGCCTAGACAGTGTTTCTTGAAATATGTGTAGATCAGCAGAACTAGGTTCTAAATTTTTTAAAAATATTCCAACTGCACATTGGGAGTCATCTAATTCAGGAGAAGGTACTGTACCCTCCATTAAACCACTATCTATCATATGTATCCATGTCTGATGTTGATAACGTGCTTGTGCCAATTGTAAGTTTTCTTCTTTTGTGACAGAAATTTGTTCTTGCAGGTTATCTTCCGTTATGTTTATCCAGAACAAAGATACACCCTGAATCATAACAAGGGAAACAATTATTATAGCTCCAATTAAAATCCTATGTTTAATAGAATATGACATAAAACCCATTCCTCCAACATTCCTATAAAAATTCGCAAGGCTGGCAGTCGACTTTTTTAATAAATTACACATTTATTGTCGAATTCCTTGTTTATTTTAATACTTTATAACCTTTGTGCTTAAGAATTCTGCATCAGAGGGATCATGGGTTACAAGGACAACTGGGATAAAAAATTGGTGTAAGAATTCCTTAACTTCTTCTCTTAACCTTTGCCGCATTGTAGCATCCACAGCTGAGAAAGGTTCATCTAATAATAATACTTTAGGTGATGTGGATAATGTTCGTAAGAGGGCAACCCTCTGCTTCTCACCCCCAGATAATTGCCAGGGAAACATCGCGGTTTTATCTTGAAGGCCTACTTTTTTGAGGAGAGCTTCTATGATTTCCTTTTTTTCCCTTTTGCTTTTACTTACTAGTCCATAACCTACATTGCCGCCAACTGTCATATGAGGAAATAGTCCGTATTGTTGGGGGACATAGCCAACTTTTCTTTCTTGTGGAGTAAGGTTTATATTTTTAGATTTATTAAACAAATAAGTTTCGCCCAACCTAATGAAACCATTCTCAGGTTCTATCAATCCGGCAATGCATTTGAGTGTTAAGCTCTTACCTGAGCCTGATGGTCCAAATAGGGTAATTATCTCTCCGTTATTTACCTGCCATTGCTTGTCTAGAATAAAAGAACCCAAGTCCTTTTTTATCATGATAGTAAGCATTAAATTACCACCTCTTAATCTTGGTGACTTTATTAAGCGTTAATAGTACTGCTATTGTTAGAATACTGATAATTATTACCAACATATTTGCTAGTTGAGAATTTCCTGCTTGGACTGCATCATAGATTGCAACTGAAAGAGTTTGAGTTTTTCCTGGAATGTTGCCAGCTACCATAAGTGTGGCTCCAAATTCCCCCATAGCCCTGGCGAATGCTAAAACCATCCCAGCAATAATGCTTTGCCAGGAAAGTGGTAGTGTGATGGTAAAAAAGATGACAATTTCAGATCTTCCAAGGGTACGTGCTACGTCCTCTAAATCCGTATCTATTGCCTCAATACCTGCTTGTACAGTACGGGCTAGTAGCGGTAGAGAGACTATGGAAGCAGCTATTACAGCAGCCTGCCATGTAAAAATTAAGTTAATACCAAAGGTATTGAAGAGAAAATTTCCTAGAAAACTTTGTCTTCCTATGAGAACAAGCAAATAATATCCTAGTACAGTAGGGGGTAGAACGAGGGGTAAAGTTATAAAAGAGGACAAAAGAGATTTACCAAAAAAAATACCCCTGGCCATAAGCCAACCTAAGGGGGTCCCTATGATAATTACTATTAATGTGGAGTATGCTGCTACTTTAAGTGATAGATAGATAGGAAACAAATCCATAAAAATCACCTGCATTTTTTTAATTTTGGTTCTGGGGTAGTGTAAATTCATACTTTTCCATAATAGCTCTACCCTCTGAACTATTGATAAAGTTTGCAAAGTCTAAAGAGATTTCTATATGAGAGGAGTTTTTCACTACTGCAAGCATCTGCTCTAGAGGATTATGGAGCGTATCATCAATAATAGTGAATTCGATTTCTGGAACATTAGCTATTGAATGCGCAATGATTCCAACTTGAGCATTGCCTGTCTGTACAAACTGTAATGTCTGGGTAACATTTTCCCCATATACCAACTTTTGCTCAATTTCATCCCATACGTTACTGGATAGAAGAGCTTCTTTGGCTGCTAATCCATACGGTGCATGGTTTGGATTTGCGATTGCTATTTGATCAATTTCTTTTAATACTAAATCGTTTAGGGATTCTATCTCTAAGCCTGACTTTTTGTTGACAGCTAAGACAATTCTTCCAATCGCATATAATTCTTTTGTTTCTGCTATGAGATGTTCTGATTCAATCAAGTCTTCAATAAATTCTTTATTTGCAGAGGCAAATAAATCAATAGGTGCACCCTGGGATATTTGCTGAGCAAGGTTGCCAGATGAACCAAACAGGAATACAACCCTTGTTGCTGTTTTTTCTTCATATAATGTACCTATTTCCTCAAAGGCAAAACGCAGGTCAGATGCTGCAGCGACCGTTATGGTAGTTTGGTTGGTATCAGTTGTTTTTTGGGTACAACCAAATATGAATACTATTAAAATCATAAAGAATGATAACGTGATAAGTCTTTCCTTCATGTATATTTCTCCTTGAAACGTTGTACTTGTTTTAGTATAACGCATCTAATGTTGACTAGTCAAAGTGTTTTTTGAATATTTTTTCCAATGCTATTTCACACTCTTCATGAAAAATAACGTATTTCTCCATCAATTGGCGAGCATCATCTGTCAGTTCAGATCCTCCACCCATAGGACCTCCTATTTGACTTTGAATTAATGGAAAACCAAGGTTTTTCTCAATTCTTTTAAGTAAAGTGTGGGCTTGACTGTAAGACATCCCCATGGATTTGGCAGCGTTTGAGAGAGAACCCTGTTCTTCAATCCCTTGTAGAAGTTTGTATGGGCCATCACCGAATACTTTACCTTTCTTGTCTAACCATATTTTGTATTTTAGTGTATACATGATTTTGCTCCTTAACCACATAAATATGTAATAATTATACCATTTAGTGGTACTAAACCAAAGTTGGTGAAATGTTTTTGGGTAAAATTCATTTTTTGTGATTTATGTAAGAAAAAGTGGAACAATAAGTCATAATATGTCTATGAAGGGGTCTTTATGTCTTCTAAAAGAATTCATTTCGTGATAGAATACTTTGGGATATTGGTAGGGGTAGTATTAACAGCCCTTGCGCTTGTTTTGTTTCTGGTACCAAATAAGATTGCAGCAGGTGGAGTTAGTGGCTTAGCAACAGTTGTCTTTCATACTCTTGGATTTCCTGTGGGTATTACAATGCTAACTATAAATATTCCGTTATTTATCTTTAGTGTAAAGGCATTGGGAGTAAGGTATGGTATTAAGACCTTATTTGGAACAATAACTATTGCTATAGTGGTAGATTACCTTGAGCCAATTGTTACTCCATTGACTACAGATCCATTCTTAGCTGCTCTTTATGGAGGAATTCTTGCGGGAATTGGGATTGGGATCGTATTTAAATTTGGTGGAACTACTGGAGGTACTGACCTTGGTGCTCAGCTTTTAAAAAAATTTACAGGAATGAGTTCTGGCCAGGGACTTTTGATTATTGACGCTTTTGTGATTACGATAGCAGCACTTTTTTTCAATGTGGAGCTTGCTCTTTTTGCCCTGATTGCTTTATTTGCCACTTCAAAGGTCATTGATTTGGTTCAAGAGGGGTTTCACTATGCAAGGGCTGCTTTTATTATATCTAATGCACCTGATGAAATAACCAAGGAAATTTTTGAGAAGCTAAACAGGGGCGTAACAATTTTAAAAGGAAAAGGGGCTTACAGCGGAAAAGAGAGGGATGTTATCCTGGTTGTAATCAGCCAGCCAGAGGTAACTCGGTTAAAGGTGTTAGTACATGGGATAGATAATAGTGCTTTCATAATTATTACTCATATTCATGAAGCCCTTGGTGAAGGTTTTAAAAGCCTCTCCAATGTCTAAGAACCAGCCAAGGGGACGGTTCTTCTGGCTGGATTAAGCCGTACAAATGGGGACATTCCTCAGGTGTGAAGTGTGATGTTGTCCATAATAGCAGGTGTGTCCCCTTAATTAAACAGGAGGTAACAAAATGGACCTAATTGAAAAAAAGCATTTGGAACAAAAAGCAAATATTATTAGACAGCACATTATTAATATGATAGGGGAAGCAGGATCAGGACATCCCGGTGGATCTTTATCTGCAACTGATATTTTAGCTGTCTTATATTTTAAAACACTAAGGATTGATCCTGATAATCTTAAAAATCCATCAAGAGATAGATTTATTCTATCCAAGGGTCATGCTGCACCCCTACTTTACGCTACGCTAGCGGAAAAAGGTTTTTTTCCTACTGAGAAACTCATGACATTAAGAAAGATTAATAGTGATCTTCAGGGGCATCCAGATATGAAATCTGTTCCAGGAGTTGAAATGTCAACGGGCTCTTTAGGACAAGGTTTTTCTGTAGCAACTGGTTTAGCACTAGGAGCTAATTTGGATAAAGCCGACTACAGGGTCTATGCACTTCTGGGTGATGGCGAGATTCAAGAGGGTATTGTGTGGGAGGCAGCAATGCTTGCAGCACATTATAAGCTGGACAACCTTACTGCAATCTTAGACCATAATGGACTTCAGATTGATGGAAAAGTTGAAGATGTTATGTCACCAGAACCAGTAAGCGATAAATGGAGGGCTTTTGGTTGGAATGTAATTGATATTGATGGACACAATCTGGAGGAAATTGATAGGGCTTTTGATGAAGCTGCCTCTCACAAAGGGCAACCTACTATGATAGTAGCGAAAACAGTTAAAGGTAAAGGTGTTTCATATATGGAGGATTGTGCTGATTGGCACGGAAAAGCGTGTAATATAGAGGAGAGAAATAAGGCGCTTGCTGAATTAGCTGGCAACTAAATCATAGACTTATAGTTTTAATACTTGTTACAAGGAGGCAGTTTATATGCAAACGAAGATAGCTACTAGAGATGCTTACGGAAAAACACTAGTTAAGCTGGGCAAAAAATATCAAGATATTGTTGTTTTAGATGCTGACCTATCCAAATCTACAAAGACTGCTCTATTTAAGGGAGAATTTCCAGATAGATTTTTCAATGTTGGAATTGCAGAACAGAATTTAGCCTGTGTTGCTGGTGGAATGTCATTAGCTGGCAAGGTTCCCTTTGCTAGCAGTTTTGCCATGTTTGCTACAGGTAGAGCTTTTGAAATGATACGTAATTCATTATGCTATCCAAAGCTCAATGTTAAAATCGCTGCAACGCATGCTGGAATTACTGTAGGGGAAGATGGTGCTTCTCATCAGGCAAATGAGGATGTCGCGATAATGAGGGCCATTCCTAACATGACCGTTTTGGTACCTGCTGATGCTGTGGAGACAGAACAAATTATTGAAGCCGCTTATAATTATAACGGACCAGTATACATACGTCTTGGAAGGTCAGGAGTTCCTGTACTATATGATGATAATTATAAGTATCAAATAGGCAAGGCAAGTAAATTACGAGACGGTAAGGATGTATCTATCATTGCCATGGGAATCATGGTTAGCAAGGCATTGGAGGCAGCTGAAATGTTAGCAGAGGAAGGTGTCCAAGCCTCTGTTTATAATATGTCAACAATCAAACCCATTGACGTAGACGCCATTGAGGAAGCTGCACAAACAGGCTGTGTTGTAACAGCTGAAGAACACAGTATTATTGGGGGATTAGGTAGTGCAGTAGCAGAGGTGCTAGGAGAAAAATGTCCAGTTCCATTAGAAAGGGTAGGCATCATGGACACTTTTGGCGAGTCTGGAAAGCCTGACGAACTTTTGAAAAAATATGGACTGACTAAAGAAAATATTGCTAGTGCGGTTATAAGGGTAATGGATAGAAAGACTACATGCCATCATAAGTAAAGTGGATAATGTATTATTTAAAAAAAGACGGTTCTGGAAAAGAAGGCAATGATTTAAAAGAGAAGCTTTTCTCTGCTGAAGAGTATGGTTACTGGTGAAGGCTTGTTTATAACCACCTTTACAAACCAAGGAAATGGCAAGCGATGCGTAGCCTTGGCAACGCCTTATCGGGGCAAGGTAATACCTTTTGATTTGGAAGAATACGGTGGGACGCTGATATGTCAGAAGGATTCCTTCCTATGTGATGCCAAGGGCATCTCAATAGGTATTGCTTTTCAAAAGAAAATAGGCATTGGTCTATTTGGTGGAGAGGGTTTCATAATGATATTCAATTTGCAGGAAACATAAAGAACGCCCTTTTTGGTGGAGAGGGTCTAACTCTTGTAACGTTAACTGGTCCGGGAAAATATGGCCGCAGTCACTACTATTCTCTCGTCCTGCAGACAGAATTTACGCTGCAAGCAAATCCGGTGGAGGTAAGAGTAAAGGAGAAGGTAGCATGTTAGGAAATATTGGGATAGGAAACCTGTTAGGTGGTAAAGATCAGTGGCAATATGAAATAGCTTAAAAGTAGATACATGACCTCCGTTCCGTTGTAGTGGATTGGGGGTCTTTTTTATTATGGGTATATTAGGAAAAGTGGGTGTAAAGCTTTTAGGATAACCGAACATCCACAGCCCTCCAAAAAACTCTGATCTGACAAGACCTAAAGTAATATAATGCAACTTCTATTTGTTGATAGACTTTCGACAAATTTTTCAGAATAATACATAATAAATGTTAAAAAAAATAAACATGACAATTTCTTACAAACCTTTTTCTTCTGAAGGAGAAAAAGGTTTTTTGTCGAAATAGGCTAAGGATATAGTAAAATAATAGCAAATAACTTCGACATAAAGTAATAGTCGCGCTAGGAGTGGTAAAGTTGATACAGTTTTGCAGTGTAACTAAGACATATGAAAATGGCACCACCGCTCTTAATAATATTAACCTCAAAGTGGAAAAAGGAGATTTTCTATTTCTTGTAGGGGCAAGTGGGGCTGGTAAATCTACCTTGCTGAGCCTGTTATTTAGAGAAGAAATACCATCTAAGGGCCAAATATTTATTGCTGGAAAAAATATTGTGAGATTAAAAAGAAGTGAACTACCCTATGTCCGTAGGAATATGGGCATAGTTTTCCAGGATTTTCGTTTACTCCCAGATAGAAATGTTTTCGAAAATGTTGCCTTTACCTTAGAAGTTCTACAATACAGCAAGAAAGATATCATGAGATTGGTTCCAATTGTACTTAAACAGGTTGGCATTGCACATAGAGCAAAAAACTTTCCTAAACAACTTTCTGGTGGTGAGCAACAAAGGACCGCAATCGCCAGAGCAATAATTAACAACCCTCCAATTGTTGTAGCAGATGAACCTACTGGAAATCTTGACCCTAAAACATCTGTAGAAATAATGAAATTACTTGAGGATATCAACTATCGTGGTACAACTACAATGGTAGCTACACATGATAAGGATATCGTTAATTCTATGCATAAAAGAGTGGTAGCTCTTGACAATGGTAAGCTTACAAGTGATGAAAGAGAAGGGAGCTACATCTAATGAAACCTAGGACTATATTATATTTTTTTAAGCAGGCAGGTAAGTCCCTATTTAGGCATGGGTGGATGGGAGCTGCATCAGTATTAACCACAGCAATAGCCTTACTTATCTTTGGTGTCTTTGCATTAGTAATGATGAATATTAATCTGATTTCTGGTCATGTTGAATCAACCTTAGAAGTGGTCGTTTGGGTTGATAGTGATGCAGATAAGGAAACAGTTGAAGATGTAGGTACTTATCTCCAAAATATCAGTCAGGTTAATGAAGTCAGGTATGTCTCTAAAGAGGAAGGCTTAGAACAGCTAAGCAGAGAACTTGGAGGAAACTATGATCTTCTTTGGTCCCTTGGCGGAGAAAATCCATTGCCCGACTTTTATGTTGTAAAGGTTAATGATTCTGAACTTGTACGAACCGTTGCTCAGAGGATTGCAAATCTTCCCCCTGTTGAAAAAGTAGATTATGGACAGGATTATTTGGATAAGGTCCTATCTCTATTATATTGGGTGAGAATGGTCGGAATTGGAATGACTTCTCTTCTAGCAGCAGCAGCAGTATTCTTAATAGGAAATACTGTTAGAATTACCGTTTATGCCAGAGCTAATGAAATCACTATTATGAAATATATAGGAGCTACAAATTGGTTTGTTCGTTGGCCTTTTTTGCTTGAAGGCATGTTTTTAGGTGCTATTGGTGCTGCTATTGCAGCCACTTCGGTCTATTTTGGCTACAATGTTTTGGTGGAACAGGTTTCCCCAGCAATTACCTTTATCCCTATTATTCAAGATAAAGAATTGTTGTTAAACATATCAGGGTTGCTAGTGCTTATTGGAACACTTTTTGGTGGTATAGCAAGTTATCTTTCCTTAGGTAGATATCTTCGTTTTTAAATCAACATCAACATTACTATGGAGAGTAATGTAATGATAGATTAATTGTTTTAATGACTTTCCAAATCTAAAACGAAAGGGGTGAAGAATTGAAAAGGATTATTGCAATTTTCATAGTTGTTCTTTTTGTAACAGTCACCCTAAGTACTGTATCTGCAGATGAGCTTGATGATCTTAGACGAGAACAAGAAGCAATTCAAAAAGAGATGCAGCAGGAAAAAGAATCTTTGAAATCTGCGGAGCAACAATTTACGTCCTTATCAGAACAGGTAAAGTATTTAGAAGATCAACTTTCTAAAGTTGAGCGTGAGTTAGCTACCTTAAATAAGAATGTAAAGGATGCAGAAGGACTTGTGATTCTTGCTGAAGAAGAGCTAATTCAAGTTGAAAATGAGCTCCAGGAAAAAGTAGATTCATTCAAAGAACGCCTAAAGCAGATCTATCAAAAGGGAGATGTCAATTTCTTTGAGGTGTTAACAGAATCGTCAAGTATTACAGACTTCTTGGTCCGCTTTGAACTTCTTAAGAAGATAGCGGAAAAGGATATGGAACTAGTTGAGGAAATTGATAGACAGCGTATAATAGCCGAAGAAAAAAAGGAAGAGCTTGAAAAGAAAAGAGACTATGTTGTTTTACTTAAAAAACAAAGTGAAGCCAAGCTTGCCCAACTAGAAGCGCAGAAAAAAGAACAGCAATCATTTTTAGCTCAGGTTCGGCAGGAAAAATCAGTTATAGAAAGAGCCTTAGCTGAATTAGAGGGTGACTCTGAGAAGCTTGCTTCTAGGATTCGTGCTATACAGGTAAGCAGAAGTGGAAGTGGCTTGACTGGTCCTAATGGGAAATTTAATTGGCCAACTCCTGGTTACACTAGGGTTACTTCTGATTATGGTATGAGGATCCATCCAGTTCTAAAAACTAGAAGAATGCATACCGGAGTCGATATTGGGGCTCCCAATGGAAGTTCTGCAGTAGCAGGTGAACTGGGTGAGGTGATTTATGCAGGTTGGTTTGGCGGCTATGGGTGGACTGTAGTTGTTGACCATGGAGGTGACATATCCTCAATGTATCCCCATCTTTCCAAAATAACTGTTAATGAGGGTGACATAGTTGCTAGAGGACAGGAAGTTGGAAAAATTGGAACAAGTGGTTTAAGTACAGGTCCTCATATACATTTTGAAGTTAGGGAAAATGGAGATCCTGTTAATCCTTGGTCTTACTTGCGTTAATCGCATCTAGAAGTTTGTCCGATGGCTAACTACCACTAGCCTTGCATGGGTTCAGCTATGCCAACAAGTTGACAAGTTCTCCAAGACTCCCACCTCTTTAGGTGGGAGATAAGTGGTACTAAGCCCCTGGATAACGGTTTCTAATATTCAGATGGAGTCAAAACTCCACCTGAATAAAGAATCCTGTTTATTCATAGGTTTCTAAGGAAATCTAAGTGAACTCGTTCAGCCAAAGCTGAACATTGGGGAATCGGATGGAGACTCTACTCCACCTGATTTAGCCAAATTGGGGACATTCCTGGTTATAAAATATTTTGGATAAAAATTGGTATAGACTAAAGCAGTATCTTAACTTACAATTAGGGTGTTGCTTTTTTTTTATTTGTTTTTAAAGTTTCTAAAGGGGAAAAGCATGCTTAAAATGAATAAGTGTAAATAAGGATGTTGACGTAAATAATATGTAATATAATTAAAGTCCTTCAACATACCATATAAAGAATACAGTAGTCAGTAGTCAGAATCGAAATATCAAGAGCTAAAAGCTAGATCTTCTCTTCTTCTGAATTCCGAATTCTGTCTCCTGTCCTTAAAACAAGTTAGGTAGGTGCGAACATGATAAACTCAGCTGTAAAAAAAGTAATGTATGGGATACTTATAGTTTTAATTATTGTCTCATTCATAATATCTTCTAGTGTTGTGTATATAATTTCTACTAATCACGAAAATTTGGGTCAAGTAATTAAAGCGTTTACATTAATAAAAGCTCAATCTATAGAAGAAACTACTACTGGAGAGTTAATTCAAGGATCTGTAAGTGGAATGATCGATGCTCTTGATGATCCATATTCAGTTTATTTGGATGCAGACACTTTTAATACCCTTCAGGAAAGAATGAGCGGTACTTATGGTGGTGTAGGACTATTGATTACAAAGGATGATGAAGGGAGGCTTGTTGTTGTGTCTCCGTTTAGAGGGACTCCTGCTCATAGAGCTGGGGTGGCAACGGGAGATTTTATAGTAAAGATAAATGACGAGGATACATCTGACATGGAGCTGGAAACTGCTGCTTCATTGATGCAGGGGGACCCTGGAACAGATGTTACTATTACTACATTCAGAGAAGGTAGAGAAAATAAAGATATAGCAATTACAAGGGAAATAATTACAGTTCCATCTGTTGATGGCACTATAATTGAAGAAGAACCTGATATAGCATATATAAACCTATCTATGTTTAATGAAAATACTATAGATGAACTGCAGCAGGATTTAGGAGAACTGGGTAAGATAGGATATAGTGCTCTTGTTTTAGATATGAGAAATAATCCTGGAGGTAGTCTGCAGTCCGCAATAGAAGTAGCAGATGAATTCATACCTGAGGGACCGGTAGTTCATATTGTAAGCAAATTCTCCACTAATACCTTTACCGCTTCAGGGCCAGCTATTGATATACCATTTGTTGTTCTTGTAAATTCAGGAAGTGCAAGTGCTTCTGAGATAGTAGCAGGAGCTATACAGGATACAGGCGTAGGAATTTTAGTAGGTGAAAGAACATTTGGCAAAGGACTTGTCCAAAGTATATTTCCATTAGATGACGGAGCTGCATTAAAGCTTACAACGGCTAAGTATCTAACACCAAATGAAAGAGATATAAATAAGAAAGGAATTGACCCTGATATTGAAGTCATCCTTACCCCTGAGGAAGCTTTTGAAGCTTTGCAGGATGCGCCAGATCCAGCTAACGATCCACAGTTGCAAAAAGCTATAGAAATAATAAAGTCCAAGCTAAACTAAGCAATACAAGAGTCAGGAGTCTAGAGGCAAGCGTCCAGCTACCTTATTGAAGTTGGTGATAGAATATGTTTTCATTTATTGTAGATTTAATACCTATGGTTTTAAGATCTTTTGCTTATTTGATACTTTCTCCGTTTTTTTGGGTAATAGTATTCTTAATCGGCATGCAGTACAGACGTATTGCAAAACAAAAAGAAGTTTTGTTTGGAGTAAAAGATGAAACTGTATGGCAGCAGGTAACTGTTGCCATTCTCTATGGGATATTAGGGGGAATTTTTGGTGCCTTTCTAATGATTATAGGAGGCATCACTATTACAAATATTGGGATCGGGTACTTATGGGCAGTAGCCATTTTTCTTCTGTTTGTTAGTCCTAGATTTTTGTGTTTTTCCTATGCAGGTAGTATCATTTCTTTAAGTTATCTGATGTTTGGGTGGCCTGTAATTGAAGTAGCTCACTTGATGGGTTTAGTAGCTATATTACACTTAGTTGAGAGTTTTTTAATATTAGTAAGCGGTCATTTAGGGGCAATGCCTGTATACACAAAGAATCATAAGGGAGAAACCGTAGGTGCCTTTACTTTGCAGAAGTTCTGGCCAATACCTATTGTGGCCCTTATGGTGGTAACAGGTGTGCCTGCTGGTGAAACAGTACCAATGCCTGATTGGTGGCCCCTGATTAAGTCCTTAGAACAACCTTTTGAAGCTGGCAAGGGTTATTATGCTATGTTGCCTGTGGTGGCAGCATTAGGCTATACTGATCTTGCGATGACAATGAATCCTCAACAAAAAAGCTATCATACTGCAGCTCTTTTATCAATATATAGTGTTGTTTTGTTTATACTTGCAGTTATTGCTTCTCATTATATTTACTTAGCAATCCTACCCGCCCTTTTTGGGGCACTTGGACACGAATTAACTATTTATCTTGGCAAAAAAAATCAGATGCAAGGAAAACCCTTATACGTATCTTCTGAAGTTGGGGTAAAGATTCTAGATGTGATGACGGGATCTCCCGCAATGAAGATGGGTATTCGTAGTGGTGATATTGTCCTATCGATTAACAATATGAAAGTTGAGAATAGGTATCATATGGCCGCTTTATTGCAAACCCTCTATAATTTCGTCGAAATTGAATATCTTAAAAGTGGCGATAATAGAATATATCGTGAAACCCTTTGGATAAAGCCGGGGAAATCTTTTGGTGTGATTCCAGTACCTGAACTTACAGATAGCCCGCAGGTAACCCTTTCTGGCAAAGGTATTTTAGTGAGATGGTACCATAAAATTGTCACCAAATTCAAATCAGAAAAGTAGCCATGAGTAATACTGTAAGGGAGAGAGGTTTATGGATAATGTAAGGAAAGCGCATGTCCACATTTTCGCTGAGGCCAGTACTGCAGATGGTTTTATTTCATATATTGATTCGGTTTTGTCAGGACTAAGAAAAATCTATATTCTAACTGGAGGAACTCATAAGTTAAAGTCAGACTATCTTATTGAAACCGCAGATTTTTTAAATAATAAGGGGATACCTATTGAGTTTATAATGTGTGGTATTGATCATGAAAAGGTGGATGGAATAATAATTCCTCCCATAAGAACTGCTATAATTGATGGATCATATCCCCATAAATATGAAGCTAGATACCCTGGTGTTGTTGAAGAAACTATCAACTTAGAAGAATGTTGGGATAAAGATGTGCTTGATAAAGATAGAGAAGAAATAGTTGATTTAACTAATAAAGTAATGAATACTATGGAAAAAGGTACTCGTTATCTTAAGACAGCTCGAGAAATACATAATCATTGGGAACAATTATATGTTGTGGGGCTAAGACATGATGCAGCAAATAAAAAAGCCCATAAGGTAATAAATGAAATTTTTAAGGATGTTGGACCCAAGATACGTCATCTGTTTGCAAGTAGCATAAATTTTAAAGGTTCAGTTAACTTTATTAATGAGATTACTGCCAACTGTACAAAAAGATATATATTAAAGGGGCAGCCAGGAACAGGTAAAGCCACGCTTATAGAAAAGGTAGTTGAAGAAGCAACAAGCAATAATTTTAATATAGACATTTATCACTGTGCTCTTGATCCAAGTAAATTTGATATGGTAGTCATACCACAATTGAAGGTTAGTGTTATTCATGGTACACCACCGCATTGGATTGAACCTACTAGAATCGGTGATGTTGTTGTTGATATGCTTGAATGTATCGACGAGGAAGTTGTTGTTAATTCTGCTAAGGAAGCAGAACGCCTTGAGGAAGAGTTTGAACTAACGCAGGAGCAAGCTGTACGTACTTTTAAAGAAGCAAAAGCTTTCTATGATAAACTTGATAAAATATATTTATCTGCTACAGTCCATAAAAAATTGCACGTAATATTAGGAAATCTAAAGCAAAACTTAAAAGAGGAAATAGAAAAACATAATAACAATAATAGCTTGTAAATAATATAGTTAAAAGAAATGGGCAGGAACCTTATAGCATTTGTAAGGTTCTTTTTTCATAATTTACCACATTTGAATGATATTATATCTAAGCACTTAACTGTAAAAAGAGAGAGCCTTTGTGATTGTGAAGGCTCTCTCTTTTAAATTTGCTTCTATTCAGTTGCAAGAACTTCGACTTTTACTTCCCCTAATCCATGGGGTCTAAGACCAATAGATTCTGCTGCAGCCCGTGAAAGATCAATAATTCTATCTTCCTTATGAGGGCCCCTATCATTTATACGTACTTTTATAGTTTTTCCTGTGTCTAAGAATGTGACATTAACAAGTGTACCAAAAGGCAATGTCCTATGTGCAGCAGTAAATTTATTCTGGTCAAAAACCTCTCCACTTGATGTCCTTCTGCCATGGAACTTACCTCCATACCAAGAAGCTATACCATTTATTGAATAGAGGATATCCTTTTCAATTGTACTATCTCCCTTAGAAATTTGGATTGTGCTAGTGTTGTTATCCCAATCTACAGAATATCCTAGGGTTTCACCTACAAATCTTAGCGGAACAAAAGTAGCCCCATTGATCATTTGTGTCGGTACATCAATTGGTTTTGCTTCTCCATCTACTAGGGCAGTATCACCATCTACAGGCAATTCGATTTCATAATCCTCTATGTAACAAATAACTGTGTTTGTTTCCTTTTCCCAATGAACATTTGCCCCCAAAGCTTCAAATAGTGGCCTCATAGGGACTAGTTGACGTCCTTCCACGCTGACAGGGGTGGGGTCAAAATTATAACCTTCGCCGTCAATTACAACTATTGTTTCTTGTCCTACTGACCATGTAGGAATTGCAATTAAGATTAATACTATTAAAATGGCCAACAGACTTCTTTTCACAGAATACCTCCCAAAATGTAATTAATTACTAGAAAAATATCAACAACAACTTATTTACTATTCGCCAAAACTAGCTAATATCCTTTTAAGCAAGTAGCAATTTTAATTCACTACTAATGCATTAGAACATTTTACTTTGACAATGCAAATTCTAATGTATATACTATAAATAAATTCATATGAACATATCAACACATGAGCATAATGACAGATGAAATATTTGCATCTTCATCACTTGGATAGAAAGTATTGATTCTATGAAATCTATGGAAGAGGGGATTATATGATAAAAAAAGATTTATGTGAGATTAATTGTATACACGTGGACATAGTTGAAAAGGTAAAAAAGAAAAACATTCCTAAAGAAGAGGCAAATGAGCTTGCAGAGATGTTTAAGCTTCTTAGCAATCCTACAAGAATCAAAATACTTCATGTTCTCTCTCAGTCGGAGATGTGTGTCTGTGACATTGTAGCAGTATTGGGATTAAACCAGTCAGCTGTTTCACATCAGCTTAGGTTGTTAAGAACAAGTAGATTAGTAAAGAATCGTCAAGAAGGTAAGGTGGTCTATTATTCTCTTGATGATGATCATATTGAAAAACTTTTTACAGCAGGCTTAGAGCACGTTAGGCATAACTAAGGTGTTTACTGAATTCTGGACCAAAAATTGGGGACATTCCTCAACCTTAGAGTAGAGCTTCAAAAGAGGTGTATCCCCGTAACTTAAACGAAGTGAGGTTTTCCATATGACTGCTAAAGATATTGCGGTAGAAGGTGTAAGTATAGAAAAAACAGCATTAAGGTTAAGTGGGTTAGACTGTGCTGATTGTGCGCGTAAGGTAGAAAAGGCTGTGGCTGAATATCCAGGAGTAACATTCGCCAAACTAAATTTTAGTGTTGGAAAAATAGTCATTGAACATCAGGTTAATGAAAATGAACTACTTAAGCTTATTGAAGGTCTAGGCTATGGGGCGGTATTGGATAACCCAGGTGAAAACAGAAAAACCTCTAGTAGCTGGTTTCATGATCTTCGTCTTGTATTAACGATTATTTCAGGAATCTTTATCTTAATTGCCCTTATAACTCAATACAGTTTAAAATTAGATGCGCTTAGTATGTATTTATATATTGCAGCCATATTTCTAGGTGGATTATTAATAGCTAGAAATGCTTTTAATTCGCTTAAGACATTAAATATGGATATGAATGTACTGATGACAATAGCTATAATTGGGGCAGCTGCAATTGGTGAATGGCTAGAAGGAGCAGCCGTAGTTTTTCTGTTTTCAGTTGGGAATACCTTACAGAACAGAACTATGGAAAAAACCAGAAGATCAATAAGTCAACTTATTGATCTGGCCCCTCAACAAGCTGTACTAATTAAGAATGGAAAAGAAGAGATAGTACCTATTTCTGAAGTGGTACCTGGGGATGTTGTTATAGTAAGACCCGGAGATAGAATTCCAGTTGATGGTACTATTAAAAAAGGCAGTACTGCTGTGGATCAGTCGCCAATAACTGGTGAGTCTTTGCTAATGGATAAGAGTGAAGGGAACCAGGTTTTTGCCGGGACAATAAATATAGATGGATATTTGGAAGTAGAGACAGAAAAAAGATCAACAGATAGCACCTTAGCTAAAATTATTCACCTGGTAGAGGAAGCACAAAATGAAAAGGCACCTGTTCAGCATCTTGTGGACAAATTCGCAAATTATTATACCCCTGTAGTTATCGTTGCTGCAACACTTCTTACAATTATACCCACATGGATATTGGGGCAGCCCTTTGAACAATGGTTTTATTCTAGTCTAGTACTATTGGTGATTGCTTGCCCATGTGCCCTTGTAATATCTACTCCAGTTTCTCTGATGGCTGCAATAGGTAATGCAGCTAGAAATGGGGTACTAATAAAAGGGGGAAATTTTCTTGAGTTAGTTGGTTCGTTAAAGGCAATTGCTCTAGATAAAACAGGTACCCTTACAAAGGGGCAGCCCAAAGTTAAAAAAATCTATTTACTATCAGGTAAGTCTGATGGACATTTATTAACCATTGCTGCATCACTTGAAAAGATGTCTAATCATCCTCTAGCTTCAGCTTTAGTTAACGAGGCTCAAAACAAGGGTCTTTTAGTACAAAAAGTAGATAATTTTAAACATTTAACAGGTAAAGGTGTTTCTGGTACAATAGACAACAATAATTACTATGCGGGAAGCATGAAACTTTTTAGGGAGATAATGGATCAAGATAAGTTAAGTGAATACAGTAAGCAAATAGAATCTAGTATTGAAGAAAAGTCAATTGTCATCGTAGGAACGCCTGAAAGGATAGAAGGGGTTATAACCTTTGAAGATAGTATCAGAGACGAGGCCAAGGTTACTGTAAGACAATTGAAGGAATTAGGCTTGAGTAACGTTATTATGCTAACTGGAGATAACCAGCAAACTTCTGGTCAAGTAGCCAAGGAAGTAGGTATAGACTATCAGGCTGAGCTTCTTCCTCAAGAAAAGCTTGATTATATAAAGAAAATGAAAAAAAGTGGAAAGGTTGCTATGGTGGGTGATGGTATTAATGATGCTCCTGCTTTGGCTGCCGCTGATATCGGTATAGCCATGGGAACCATAGGAACGGATACAGCAATTGAAACTGCTGATATTGCATTAATGGCAGATGATCTTAGCAAGGTGCCCTATGTTGTTAAACTTAGCAAAAGGACTACGACAATTATAAAAGAAAATATTATTTTTTCTCTAGTAATTAAAGCTGTATTTATTGGTCTTGCTCTTACAGGAAATGCAACTCTCTGGATGGCAATATTTGCCGATACAGGGGCAGCTCTTTTAGTGATAATAAATGGTATGCGACTTATGAAAAACTAGGAAGCTTTAGACAAGAAGCAGGCAATTTCTCCCATCAGTAAGAATATTAAAGCTAAACAAATTTAAACTGTGTTACAATTATAATGATATTAAAAAAGATTGCATTCAAGAAGTATTTAGTTGAGGTGTAAGAATGGACTTAAATATTTTGATGTGGGGTGCCCTAGCCATAGTATTAGCAGCTTCTACACAGGCTTTAGCAGGATTTGGCTTCGTGATGATGGCAGCACCGTTTTTAATTATCATTTTTGATCCCAAAACAGCTGTTGGTTTAACTTTAATTTTGTCGTTCTCGTCAGTAATTGTACTTCTTTACTCTTTTAAAAAAGATGTAAATTGGCAATTAGTTAAACAACTATTAAAGGGATCCTTAATTGGGCTTCCTTTAGGATTAATAGTTTTTTATACTATTACCGTTGACACGCTAAAGGCACTTGTTAGTATAGCTATTGTTGTAATAAGCTTGTTGAATTTAACAAACTATGAGGTTAATCTTGATAAAAGTCAGGAAAAATGGAAAGTAATAGTGGGTGGCATTTCAGGATTTTTATCAGGAAGTGTTGGAATGTCAGGTCCTCCAGTCATTTTATTGATGAATAATCTTGATATGAAGAAGGAAGAATTTCGAGCTACTATTTTAGGATACTTTGCTATTATGCATCCAGCAAGCTTTGTTCCCATGATACTCATGGGGGCTATACCTCTTGAAAATATTAGATATGCTATTGTCTTAGCTCCATTTATACTGGTTGGAATGTTCATAGGAAGGCAGCTGTTTAAAAAAGTTTCAGAGGAACTCTTTAAGAAAATTGTTTTAGTTCTTTTGATATTAGTAGCTACGTATTCGTTTATAAGAAGTTTCATATAAAAAACCACTTTCAATAAAATGGAAGTGGTTTTTTATATGGCTTATAGTAGCTGTTAATTTGCTCCTATCGATAATATCAAATAATTACAACTATAGGTAGAATATATGCAAAGGTTAAAAAGTCAACTGATAGAATTTAATATATATATAAGAAATTATAGAAATTAATATAATCAAAACTCGAAAAGAGAGGTGATGATAGGCGGCTTAGTATAACTTTAAGGTATGCAGACTAAATAAAGGAGGAGATTCTTTGAAAACTAGCACAATTCATACTGACGTTTTAATTATTGGAGGGGGTAGCGGTGGAATAATGTCCGCTCTTCGTGCCAAAGAAGTTAACCCCAACCAAAAAGTTGTAGTATTTGAAAAAAGTCACATGAAATATAGTGGATGTATCCCTCGTGGTATGGACGCTCTAAATATTGTAACAGTACCGGGAGTGGCTACTCCGGAAGACTATCTAGAAGATGCGGTACATGGATGTGACGGTATACTTGATGAAGCGCCCAGCTATGAAATGGCAAAGAGAAGCTGGGCACTAATGAATAAACTCATTGACTGGGGCGTATATTTCCCGAAATATGATGGTAAATATGAAGTGGTTAAAGCCCATGCTAAAAAAGGCTATACTGTTACAATGCAGGAACCAGACCTCAAGACTATTCTTTACGATCGCCTGATGCAAACAGACTGCATCGTTATCAATCGCACAATGGCACTACAGTTATTAGTAGTAGGTGGCAGGGTAGCTGGAGCTATAGGACTTAATGTACGTACAGGTGAAATTATCGTTTGTCATGCAAAGGCTGTAATAGTCTCTGCAGGTGGATGTGCAAGATTTGGCCTACCACCAAATGGTTATCTTTATGGTGTTTATGATTATCCTGCGAATACGGGTGACGGATACAATCTTGCTTATAGAGCAGGAGCAGAGCTAACCGGATTAGAATATACATTGCACTATTACATTATTAAAGATATAAGTTCGCCTCTTCTTTACATTACTTTAACCCGTGGTGCACAATTACTAAATGCTGTTGATAAGCGTATGGATTTAGGTCATCCATCAATTAAGTCAATAATTGCAGAACATGAAAAAGGTTTTGGATATGTACGTATAAGAATGAGTGATTTACCAGAGGAAAAGATCAAGAGTATTGAAGATATCTTATTTACGACAGAGAAACCGGCTTGTGAAAGATTCTTTAAAGGTAGAGATATTGATTTTAGGAATAAGGATATCGAATTAGGGCCAACGGAAACCTATTTATGTGGTGGACATGGTATTACAGGAGTTGTAGTCAATGAAAAGGCAGAAGCATCAATGCCTGGACTGTATGCTGCTGGTGACGTTGCAAACGTGGGACGTGGTCATTTATCCGGAGCATTTGTCTTTGGCGAGATAGCAGCAGAAAGTGCGACTGAATTTGCTGCTTCTATCAAAAAAGATGAAAAGTGTGATACAGAAAGCTATCTGCAAAAGATTCATGGAAAAATTGATAAGTGGCAAAATTGCAAAGGCGAGGTCTCAATTGAAGAATTTGAGTTCAAAACTCGTAGGATGATTGGTGAATACTTGCCATCACCAAAAAATGAGTACAAACTGAAACGCGGAATTGAAAGTATGGATGTGCTAAATAAAGAGTTATTTGAGATTGTAAATATTAACAGAGTGCATGACCTGGTAAAGGCTTTTGAAGTAGAAAGCATAATATCATGTGGAGTATTATCTGCAACTGCTTCCATTGAACGTAAGGAAAGCAGATGGGGGGACTGGCATAAACGATCCGATTATCCTGATAGAGATGAAGAAAACTTCCGTAAGCTTATAATAGTTAAGAAGGATGAGAATAGTGATAACCCTATTACAACTCTCCGGGAACCAATAAAAATGGCTGATAAACAATCTAAATCTGAGGGGAGGGCATAAATCGTGAGTAATATAATAGAAGGATTATCTCAAAATGTAATGGTTGATAAGGAAAAATGTATTTATTGCGGTACATGTGCAGAGGTTTGCATAATGGATAATATCCGCTTGAAGCTAGCTCCTTGCTCTAAGGCGTGCCCCCTAGGATTAAACTGCCAGGGTTATGCTCAGCTAATCGTCCGTGGAGAAGAGAAGAAGGCTTTAGAGGTCATATATGAAAAGCTACCATTTCCAGGCATCCTAGGTCGAGTTTGTCATCACCCATGTGAGTCAGAATGCACACGCAATGATATAGACAATCATGGATTAGCCCTAAGAGGTCTAAAAAGATATCTTGCTGATACCAAGCAGGATGAAGTATCAATTAATTGCAAGCTGAATGAAGAAAAGACTGAAAAGGTTGCAATTATTGGTGGAGGCCCAGCGGGAATGATGGCTGCGTATGAACTTAGAAAGAAAGGGTACCAAACGCATATCTATGAAGCTGGAAAGCGCCTAGGCGGTATGATGACTAGCTGTATCCCAGAGTTTAAATTACCTGGTAATGTTGTGCAATGGGAAGCAAAGATATTAGATGAGATAGGTGTAAAAGTATTTTATAACACTACTGTAGGGCAAGATGTAACCTTCGAAGGGATAATGGAAGATTATGATGCAGTAATTATAGCAGTAGGAATGCAGTTAGATAAAAAACTAGGGATGGATGGGGAACAAGCAGAGAATGTTTATAATGCTCTAGATTTCTTAAGCCAAGCGAAGGCATCACAGAAAGACTTAACTGTAGGTAAGAGAACGCTAATTATAGGAGGTGGAAATACAGCTATTAATGCTGCTCAGACAGCATATAGGCTAGGTGCAGAGGAAATTCGGATAGTTAGTTTAGAAGATCGCAAGAGTATGCCTGCTTATAAATGGGAAATCTCAGATGTCATGGAAGATGGGATCATTATTGAAAATGGTTGGGGTCCAAGTAAATTCTATATTGAAGATAATAAAGTAACTGGAATAGAATTTAAGCGCTGCCTAGAGGTATTGGATAAGGAAGGCAGATTTGATCCCCAGTTTTGTGAAGGCGAAACTACAATGTTTTCCGCTGATACAGTAATAATTGCTATAGGAAATGAAAGTGATTTGCAGTTAGTATCTGATAGTATAGTGGAAGTAAATGGAACCTGTATTAGCATAGACCCTATTACTAAGCAAACTAATCTAGAGAAGGTTTTTGCAGCGGGTGATGTAACGCCTGGGTTAAAAACTATTGTTGATGCTATGGCACAAGGTCGAGAGGCTGCAGAATCTGTATATCGCTATTTTGAAGAGATACCATTAGATTATGCTAGAGATCGTTTAAGTGGTTGCGAAGTAGATTTTAAAGTTGATACCTCAGAGGCGAAAGCAATTCCTCCTGTTAGAATAGGCAAGTTAGAAGGCGATGAACGTCGCAGCTTTAAGGAAACAGAACTCTGCATGAGTAAGGAACAGGCTGATTTGGAGGCCAAACGCTGTATATCCTGTGGTGAAGCACATGGGAAATTCCGTACCTGCTGGTCTTGCTTACCATGTGAAGTTGAGTGTCCTCAAGAAGCAATACATGTAAAGATACCTTATCTAATGAGGTAAGGCTGAAAAGTTATTTTTGGTGCATTATGAACTGTATCTTTAGTCCATAATGCCTTTACCAAAATAAATAGTAGGGGAGAGGTAATAAATGAAAAGAATTCACTTAGGTTTATGCTTGTTGCTTATTGCTATGTTTTTTGTTGGGTTGGTTGGTTGTAGTGCTGCTGATAATAGTAATAATGATCCCGCAGAAGATGTTGAAACCCCAGAACTTGAAAAAGAAGTTATTGAGCTAAAATTAGGGCACCATGCTGCTGAAAATCAGCCATTTCATCAGGGTGCAGTAAAATTTGCAGAATTAGTAAGTGAACGAACAGATGGTGACGTTGAAATTACTGTATATCCAAATAATACATTAGGTTCTTCTCGAGATCTAATTGAAGGGATGCAAATTGGAACTGTTGACCTGACGCTAAGTCCGACTACAAATATGGCTGTATTTTATAATACTCTAGATTTGTTTTACCTACCATTTATTTTCAACAACCGCGAGCATGTTTATAAGGTCGCTGATGGACCAATTGGTCAAGAAATTTATGATGGTTTACAGGCTAAGACTGGATTTATAACCCTGGGAATGTTTGAAAGCGGTTTTAGAACATTTACAAACTCGGTTCGTGAAATTCGAACTCCTGATGATATGAAGGGTTTAAAGATGCGCGTGCCAGACAGCCCACTAAATGTTGATACCTTTGAGGCCTTGGGTACTATTGCAACACCAATCTCTTTTGGTGAATTATTTACTGCTTTACAGCAGGGTACAGTTGACGGACAGGATAATCCCATTGGTAATGTTTATGCCGGATCTTTTTATGAAGTTAATCCATATCTGACATTGTCTGGTCATCAATATGCCGGGATAATGCTGATGATAAGTGGTATAGCTTGGAATAAGGTTCCTAGTGAATACCATCAAATTATTGAAGAGTGTGCTGCGGAAGCTGTTGAGTGGCAGCGAGCATTAGCACAGGAAAAAGAAGGAGAGTTCTTAGAAATAATGATTGATAAAGGCTTAAAAGTGACAGAACTTACACCTGAAGAACAGAAGCTATTCCAAGAAGCTATGGAACCTGTCTGGGAAAAATATGCACCTCAAATTGGTGAGGAGCTAGTAGAAAAGGCAAGTACAGCTGGTCAATAAAGTATTAAGGGGGCTGCCGGGGGTTTTTCTCCGGCAGTTAAGCTATCCGAAAGAAGGTGAAATGGTTGACAAAATTATTAGATGGTTTATATTCAACAATTAAATATATCTGCATAGTTGTTTTTGGTGTTTCAGTATTACTTGGAATAGCTCAAGTACTAAGTAGATATGTTTTTGGCTTTTCCTTTCCAACTTCTGAAGAGATTAATCGGTTCTTGTTTGTTTGGGTAGTTATGCTAGGTTCTGCTTTGGTTATGAGAGATAAATCGCATGCAGCAATCACAATTGTTGTTATGTATGTACCTGAATTTTTAAGCAGGATATTTAGGAGTTTTGTTTATATTGTCAGCGTTGGTTTCTTAGGTTTGTTAGTCTATCAGGGATGGAAAATGACAATAATAACCCATATCCAACCTGCTGCAGCTAGTGGTATACCAATGAGTTACGCATATTTTGCTATTCCCACAGGAGCATTTTTCATGCTAATTTTTGCTCTTGAAATGTGCTATAAAGAATTTTTTGGTAATAGTGAAAACTTTATTGGGGAGGGGAGTAGCTAGTGATTTCAGCAATTCTGTTTGTATCCTTAATAGTACTATTATTTTCAAGTGTCCCTGTAGCAATTGCAATCGGCTCTTCTTCGCTATTAGTGGCTTGGGTATCTGATATACCTTTAATGGTAATTGCCCAAAGAATTTTTACTACAAATGATTCCTTTCCTTTAATGGCAATTCCCTTCTTTATGGTAGCTGGGGCAGTTATGACAAAAGGTGGGGTTTCTCAGAGATTAGTAAATTTCGCTAGTGCATTGGTAGGTGCTCTTACTGGAGGATTGGCCATGGTAGTGCTAGTAGGGTGTGCGTTTTTTGCTGCCATCTCCGGTTCATCTGCAGCTACAGTAGCCGCAATTGGTGCAATCATGATACCAACTATGGAAAAGCGTGGCTACGCTAGACATTTCTCTGCTGGAGTAACTGCTTCTGGAGGAGCGTTAGGAATGATAATTCCTCCTAGTATAGTCATGATTATTTATGGTGTTGCAGCTGAAGTTTCAATTGTCTCTCTTTTCCTAGGAGGGTTTATTCCTGGCATATTTATGATGGCAGCTATGATGGCCGTTGTTTATTATTATAGTAAGAAAGAAGGATATGCTGGAACAGAGAAATTTAGTGGAAGAGCTGTATGGGTAACTTTCAAAGAAAGTTTTTGGGGTTTACTAATGCCAGTAATAATCTTGGGTGGTATTTATGGTGGTATATTTACTCCAACTGAAGCTGCTGCTGTTGGAGCTGCTTATGGGTTTATTATTTCACTATTTGTTTATAAAGATATGGAATTTTCTCAAATACCAGATGTTTTACTTGGTGCTGTGAAGGCTACTGCAATTGTAATGTTCATAATGAATTCAGCGGGTTTATTCGGCTGGATACTGGTTAATCATCAAATACCTCAGACAATTGCTACTGCACTTACAAGTCTAACAACTAATCCAAATACACTTTTATTAATGCTAGTAGGAGTTATGCTTATTGTGGGTACATTTATGAATGCTGCACCAGCTATGGTCATCTTAGCACCTATTTTAGTTCCTGTCGTTGTAGCAGTAGGCATAGACCCAATATATTTTGGCGTTTTAATGACAATAGCACTAACTATCGGTGTTGTAACTCCACCGGTAGGTGTTGATTTATTTGTCTCATCCTCGATTGCAAATATTCCTATTGAAAAAGTAGCAAGAGCAGCCTTTCCATTTATTGTGGCTATGATTATTTGTGTTGTATTAATGATATATTTCCCACAAATTATCATGTTCTTACCAAAGCTTGTACAAGGAATATAGAAAATTTTTATAAAAAAAATTAGTAAGGAAAATGAGCGGCCTAGGAGTTGTTGGTTCAACTCCTAGGACTTAATTTTAAAAAATGAGCATTATCTTTAATAACCTACAATTTACAAATACTGAATAATCACTTATTTCCTAAATTTGCACAAGCAAATCAATAGGGTCTTTATGAAAATTGGCAGGAATAATTATTATAAATATAGAATAAAACAGTAAGTGCTTATTGCACAATAGGAAGGTGTATCGTATGGATCAGAAAGATTCAGTAGATTTACAAGCACTTGAAGAAATGCTAATAGACCTTTCAAATATGTGGGGAATTAATTTTCAACTGTATAATTCCCAAAGTGATTTGTTAATTAAAGGGGATAACACTCCTTTTTTTTTCAACAACAGAGATAAACTTAATGTCAACTCTGGGACCTATATAGTTGATAATCTACTAAGCAGATCCTATGAATCAAAGAGCGTAATTATTATTTGTGATACTCAAGGACTTTTAATTACTATGCCTATTTTTTTGCAAGATAGATTGATCGGTGGGGCACTTCTTCACTTAGAAGAGTTTAAGGATATTCACTACGAAAGGACCATGCCATACGAGAAAATTGATGTAAAAGAATGGTTACAGGAAATTACAAATGACCATTTTATTGGAAAAAACTTGTTTCAATTCTTGGATTTGTTTATAAAACAAAGCTTTAATTATTATAGGGTTCTAGATAGAATTTATAAGCATGAACAGGAATTAAACACACTTGAAACCAAAATAAAGCAAACGGAAATTGAATTAGCACAGTTTGAAATCCAAAGTCTAGAAAAACAAATAAAACCTCACTTTTTATTCAATACACTTAATTTAGTAGCAAGATTAATATACCTTGAAAAAAGTGCAGAATCCTTAGAAGTTGTATATGCTTTATCAAAATTACTAAGATATTCCATGGAAAAGAAAGAGTTGGTAAGAGTTAGAGACGAGCTACAGTACGTTAAAAACTATTTGTTTATTCAAAAAAATCGTTATGATGATCAATTAAACTACCAATTAGATATATCACAGAATATTATGGGAGGGCTTATTCCTGCATTAGCACTTCAACCCCTAGTAGAGAATTCTATAAAACATGGGTTAGAACCAAAAGGGGGAGGATTGATTAAAATTATTGGTAGATTAGAGGATCAAAAGCTCATATTGAAAGTTATTGACGATGGAATTGGGTTTGCACAAAACAATGTGAATAGCTCCCAAACAACCAAGAAATCTGAGGAGTCTACGGGAACAGGTCTAAATAATATTGAGAAGCGTATTAAGTTTTATTGTGGAGAAGATTATGGTCTTAATATCTGCTCTGAACCTAATAAACAGACAGAGGTAACAATTAGTATTCCTTTTGTATCAGATATAGAAGATGATTATGTTCCCGTCTTTTGGTTTGACAAATGATTGGCGGTGAGAGTTATGAAATTGTTAATTGCTGAAGACGAAAAAATAGAAAGAGAAGCATTAAAACAAATTTTTGCTAGTGAACCGCTAGGTATTCAAATAGTTGGAGAAGCTACCAATGGTTTACAAGCAGTTGAACTAAACTCTACCCTACAGCCAGATGCGATATTGATGGATATTAGAATGGGAATTATGGATGGACTTAAAGCAACAGAACATATAAAAAAGGATAACAAGGAAGTTGAAGTGATTATCCTTACCGCTTTTGGGCTATTTGAATATTCTCAGCAGGCCTTAAGATGTTCTGTGTTTGACTATTTATTAAAACCGGTAGAGATAAATGATTTGCTTAATACATTTCAAAGACTAAAAGAACATATAAGATTAAAAAAGGAAAAGAATGATAATAATCCATCAAGTAATCTGTTTAACTTGTGGGCAAATGAAAAAGATCACAAAAACAAAAATGTAGCATTTAATGATGAGAGAATTGAAGAAGCAATTGGATATATAATGGTAAATTTGGATAAGCAAGTTACATTAGAATCCATTGCAGATCTAGTTCACACGAGCCCAGGTTATTTGAGTAGATTATTCAAGAGCACCACAGGGGTATCTCTTAGTAGTTTTATTATAGAGGCAAGAATTGAAAAAGCTAAGTTTCTCCTTTTGCATGAAAATGATAAAGGTCTGAAAGCGATTGCGAAAGAGGTAGGGTTTAGTACAGTTCAGCATTTTTGTAATACTTTTAAACGTATTGAAAAGGTAAGCCCTGCAAATTTCAGGTCAGCTAGAGGGGCGGTTTAATTAAATGGGGTTTTCAGTTAAAAGACTTAAAACGGATGTGCTAATTATCGGTGGTGGGAGTGCTGGTTCTATGGCAGGTATCTCCTTGAAACAAGCTAACCCTAATCTTGATGTGTGTATTATGGAAAAAGGAAATACTAAGAGAAGCGGTTCTATTACTATGGGAATGGATGCATTAAACGTTGTAGTTGTACCCGGCATATCAACACCTGATGAGTACGTGGACATGATAAAGCACAAATGCTGGGGCATTGTTGATGAAGCACCCAGCTATAGATTGGCAGAAAAGAGTTATGATGCTTTAAGATTATTAGAAGAATGGGGAGTATTTTTTCCAAAAAATGACAATGGGCAATATTCATTAATGACTATTGATGATAGAGGCAAGTTCTGTGTGGGGATGGATGAACCGGATTTAAAGGTGATATTGGAGAGAAAAATTCGTGCACTAAAAGTCTCCGTGCTTAATAAAACTATGGCTTTAAGACTTGTAGTTGTAAATGGAATAGTGATTGGGGCCATGGGCTTAAACATTGTTGATGGTAATTTAATTGTTTGTGAGGCAAAGTCTGTAATTCTTGCCAACGGTTCTGCAGCTAGATTTGGTCTTCCAAATACAGGGTATTTATATGGAACTTTTGATTTTCCAGGTAATTCTGGAGACGGTTTTTCAATGGCATATAAAGCTGGAGCTAAAATAACTGGTATGGAATATACCTTGAAATACCCATTGGTAAAAGATTTGAACATTCCGCTATTATATATTGTTATTACTCGAGGGGCCAGGGTGGTTGACTTAAAGGGAAATATCCTAGTTAATGAAAATAATCTATCAGTACATCGTTTAATAGAACAACTTGAAAACAATGATGGACCGGCTTTTCTCCAAACTGATCATCTTTCTAAGGGTATGGTTAAAGAAATTGAAAATATTCTATTTAGCACAGAAAGACCAATGCAAAGGCGTTTTTGGGAATTAAAAAATATTAAACTTGGGCGTGACCTAATAGAATTAAACCTTACAGAAGCTCAATTATGTGGTGGACACGGATTGTCTGGTATTGTAACAGATAAATCTGCTCGCACAAGTATTAAAGGACTTTTTGCAGCAGGAGATGTTAGTTCCGTTCCCATGCAGCACTTAAGTGGGGCTTTTGTATATGGTAGGATTGCTGCGGAGAGTGCCTTGGAGTATGTAAAAACATCTAACACAAAGGTTTCAGATAAATACTTTGATGAATGTATGAATGGTGTGATTAAGCAATTGAATATCTTTATGAGTCCGAAAACGGATAGAATTTGTTACATGGACTTTGAATATAAGTTACGCAGAATTATTAATGAATATTTGTTATCACCAAAAAATTCGTATTCCCTAACAAAAGGATTAAATACAATATTAGAATTAAGAGAACAATTACCCAAGTATTTACATGTTAATGATTGTCATGGATTAGGAAAAGCAGTAGAGTTGGAGTTCATACTAGATTGTGCTCAAATGTCAGCAATAGCATCTTTGACTCGTGAAGAAAGCAGATGGGGAAGTATACACAGACGTACTGACTTCCCTGATACAGATAATGAGAATTGGTTAAAACATATTGATCTACAAGTGGGAAATAACCACCATGGGGTCAAGGTTTCGCTTAGGGAAATTCAAAAGGGGGGATAGGCGTGAACACTTTTTCAATTAAAGTTACTGAAGAATGTAATGGTTGTGGAATATGTGTGGACTTGTGCCCTTTGGATTGTTTACGCCTTGGGGAAGATAATAAACCTTTTTTAAAATATAAAGAATGCTGGTATTGTGGCACTTGTGAAGTTGAGTGTCCTTTATCTTGTCTGAAAATTTATTTTCCTTTTTTAATTTTTTGAAAGAGTAAAGCAAGAAACTGCCAATGCATTTCCCGTATTTATGAAATTTAATGAAATGTGCTATAATATGTTAAGCTTTCCATAATGAATGCAAAAGGCAGGTGACTGTTTAAAGATATGAAACCCTTTAAAGTTGTTTCAGGGTATTCACCAAAGGGAGATCAGCCCAAGGCAATTGAGCAGTTGGCTGATGGGATACAGGGAAATTTAAAAAATCAAATTCTACTTGGGGCTACAGGTACTGGAAAAACATATACCATGGCAAAGGTAATAGAAAAAGTGCAAAAGCCAACTCTTGTTATGGCCCATAATAAGATTCTAGCTGCCCAACTCTGTAGCGAGTTTAGGGATTTCTTTCCAGAGAATAGTGTTGAATATTTTGTTAGTTATTATGATTACTATCAGCCTGAGGCATATATTCCTCATACAGATACCTATATAGAAAAGGATAGCTCCTTAAATGATGAAATAGATAAAATGAGGCACTCAGCAACAAGTGCTCTTTTTGAAAGAAATGATGTTATTATTGTTGCTAGTGTGTCTTGCATATACGGACTTGGTTCTCCCGTTGACTATAGAAACCTTGTCCTTTCTTTGCGTGAGGGTGTGGAATATGATAGGGATAAAATATTAAGGAAACTGGTGGATATTCAGTACGATAGAAATGATTATGATTTTCATAGGGGTACCTTTAGAGTTCGTGGAGATGTAATAGAAATATTTCCGGCATCTTTTACGGAAAAGGCTATCAGGGTTGAAATGTTTGGAGATGAGATTGAAAGAATTCTTGAAATAGATACCTTTACAGGAGAAGTTATTTCTCAAAGAAATCATATATCAATTTTTCCTGCTAGTCACTATGTGATTGAAGAGGACAAGTTAAAAGTAGCAATTATGAATATTGAACAAGAGCTTGATGAAAGACTCAAGGAATTGAAGGACAACAATAAGCTTGTAGAGGCTCAAAGACTGGAACAAAGGACACGGTACGATCTGGAGATGCTACAGGAAATAGGCTTCTGCTCAGGCATCGAAAATTACTCAAGACATTTAATAGGAAAAGCTCCTGGAGAGCCACCCTTTACTTTAATTGATTACTTTCCAGAAGATTTTCTGCTTGTAATTGATGAATCCCATGTTTCAGTTCCTCAGATAGGTGGCATGTATAAAGGTGATCATTCTCGCAAGCAGAATCTTGTTGAGCACGGATTTAGGCTGCCATCTGCTTTAGATAATAGGCCGTTGAAGTTTGCTGAGTTCGAAAAAAAGATTAATCAAATTGTGTTTGTATCAGCTACGCCAGGTCCCTATGAATTAGAAAGGACCCAGCAAACAGTTGAACAGATAATTAGGCCAACAGGTCTTGTAGACCCAATGATTTCTATAAGGCCAATAAAAGGACAGATGGATAATCTATATACTGAAATTCAAAAAAGAGTCAGTAAAAATCAAAGGACTCTAGTTACAACACTAACAAAAAGAATGGCAGAAGATCTAACAGATTACTTCAAGGAGCTGGGCGTAAAGGTTAGATATATGCATTCAGATATTGATACAATTGAGAGAATGGAAATAATCAGGGATTTGCGTTTAGGAGAATTTGACGTCCTTGTGGGCATAAACCTACTAAGGGAAGGATTGGATTTACCAGAAGTATCTCTTGTAGTAATATTAGATGCTGATAAAGAGGGCTTTTTACGCTCTGATAGAGCACTTATTCAGACCATGGGTAGAGCTGCTAGAAACATTGATGGTCAAGTTATCATGTATGCAGATAAAATCACAGGTTCTATGGAAAGAGCCATAGGTGAAACAGAAAGAAGAAGAAATATCCAGTTAGAATTTAATGAGAAACATCATATAACTCCTGAAACAGTCAAAAAAGAAGTCAGGAAAGTCTTGGAAGCTTCTAGGGTTGCAGAAGAAAAGACAGATTACCTATCCAAACAGAAAATCAATAAAATGGCAAAACATGAAATAAAGGATTTAATAAACCAAATGGAGAAGGAAATGAAAGTTGCTGCTTCCAAGTTAGAATTTGAAAGGGCTGCTCAGTTAAGGGATATTATTGTGGATTTACAGAAACAAATTGGAATTTAAGGAGCAGAAATTGGGGTATGGCCCCATATATTATGAATATATTAAATTATTTGGAGGTATTACATAATGAAAGCGATTTTTACATTTACATCTGCAGAATCAAAAAGGTTGTTAGCAAAATCAGTCGCCGTTTTGCCGGCCGTTCAGCACGCTTTAAAAGAAGCAATGGTAATAATAGCAGGAGGCACCACAAATGCTTTTGTCCTGGAAGAGTTAACAGGTGAAAAAGTTGATAAAGCCAAGTATACTGCTGGCATAATAACTAGAGGTAGACAATGTGTAACTCCTGTAAAGGAACGGTTAGCTCCGGTTGTTTTAGTTAATGGTGAAAAAAGTCAAATGAATTGGGTGGAAGCGGCTGAGAAAATGGATGCAAATGACGTATTTATTAAAGGCGGAAATGCAATTGATAATCATGGAACTGTAGGGGTTTTAGTAGCTGATCCATTCGCAGGAACTATAGGTAAGGCATTACCCATTGTAGCTGCCAGGGGTAGTCACCTCATTATGCCAGTTGGCCTTGAAAAAATGATTCCTGATGTAAATTTAGCTGCTAATGTAGCAGGAAGTAAGACATTTGACAAGTCAATTGGAATGCCCGTTGGTCTTATGCCTGTCACTTACGGTTTGCCAATTACTGAAATAGAAGCACTACAAATCCTTGCTGAAGTTGATGCATACTGTATTGGTGCTGGCGGGGTTGGAGGGTCGGAAGGTTCTGTAGTTATGGTAGTAGAAGGTGAAGAGCAGGAAGTAGAGAAAATAATGGAGATAGTTAAAAAGATAAAAGGGGAGCCTGCTGTAGCAGCCTTAAAACAAAAATGCTCCGAGTGTGGGGCACAGTGCTCCGTTATGGAAAAATAAGGATAATACAAAAAAGTGGCGCTTTTTAAAATGAGCGTCACTTTTTTTGGAACCATAGCAGGAAGCATAGGCGGTTCTTTTGCTTCCTTTGTCCTTAAGCTATTTCAATTCCATATTCTTATCCTTATCCTTATCGGCTAGTGTATCTTCACTTAACTCCTGTCTTTCATCTAATTCTTGTTCAACATCTTCTGCAACCATCTTTCGAAGAACAGGGGCATTGGTTCTTGTCATCCACCTCCATATGCTTGTGCTAAAGATGAGTATTAAAACAACAAATGTTAGGAAATAAATATTCATAGGTTAAAAGTCTCCTTTTTTAACTTTAACAACGCAGAATACATCTCCAAAAAACTTAAAGTTAAATTTATTATCTAAAAGTTCATCTAAAAATATACACAAAAGTCTGGGTCATTGACCCAGACTAATTTCTTCCAAATGTTTTTCTAGTGCTTACACTTTAAATCTTTTAACAGTATCTTCAAGCTTCTTGGATAGCACAGCTAGTTGTGTTGCTGCAGAGGTTACCTCTTGTACACTTGCTGTTTGTTCTTCAGTAGTAGCTGATACCTCCTCTAAGCCAGCCGAACTTTCCTGCGTTATTGCAGATATATTATTCACCGACTCAATAATTTGATTGCTATCAGAATTTATTTTAACTGCAATGGTCTCAACCTCTTTTATATATGACACAAGGGTATTAACTTCATTAAAGATATTATTAAATTGTTTTCCGGACTGGTTAACTATTTGAGTTCCGCTTGTTACTTCTTTAGTGCTTTCCTGCATAGCCATTACTGCTGCATCTGTTTCTTTGTGGATTCTTTCTACTATAGTTGCTATTTCTCCAGCTGCATCATTTGACTGCTCCGCTAGCTTTCTAACTTCTTCAGCAACTACTGCGAATCCTCTACCGTGATCCCCTGCCCTTGCAGCTTCAATGGCTGCGTTTAAGGCAAGCAAATTGGTTTGTTCAGCAATCGTAGTTATAATTTCAACAAAATTGCTGATTTGTTTGGAATGCTCTTTTAAATCTGTTACAGAAACTGCAGAAGTATTTACGCGAACACTTATTGCCTCCATTTGTAAAACCATTTCTCCCATAATCTCCTTTCCACTATGGGCTTCCTTGATAACTGTTTCTGCACCCAGAGCCATCTGTTCTGATTTATCATTAACTAAACTAATACTGTCAGCTGTTGTGTTAATGAAATCTACTGCTGCTGTAACTAGGCTTTGTTGTTCTTGAGAACCTTGAGCTAGTTCTGATACTGTCGCAGCAACCTGGGATGAAGACTGACTGGTCTCCTCAGCATTACTGGCCAATTGAGAACTATTAGTTCCAACCTCTTCTGCTATTTCTAATATACCCTTAATCAGAGTTCGAAGATTATCTTGCATATTTTTAAAAGCTGCAGTAAACTTTGCGATTTCTCCTTTGCCCTTTTGCTCAGAGAACTCTGCTGTAAGATCTCCATTAGCAATTTGATTACTTAAAGCTATCATGTTTTTTAGAGGCTTAGAGATAGAGGAATATAAAACTAGTGATATTATAAGTACTAATATAACAACTATTCCAAGACCTAAAAGAGAATAAGTATTGCTTTCATTAATTATATCAATTATTGCTAAATTGCTAAGTGTGTAGTCTGATTGTGCTTGCAAATTAAGATTATTAATGGTTGATTCTAAATCTCTCATTATTGTTCTAGCTGAGTCAATTGCATAAACCATTACTAATTCATTTTCTTCATGGTATGCTGGCAGAAGGTTGTTTTCAAAAAGGTCAGACATATTTTTAAAAATGTCTTCAATTATATCAAGCTTACCCCACTGGTCCTCATCTATCCTACCTTTTATAGAGTTGATTGTAGAATTAAACTTCATTTCTGATGATCTAAAGCTTGTTTCAGCTTCTAAATTATTAAATACATATAGTTCTGTAAAGCAATTATATGCCTCTTTGTTGGCAATAGCTAACTCATTTATCTGTCTGCTTAATACTGTTTTTTGATTAAGATCCCCTAAATTTCTATCAATGACCTGCAATTGGCTGTAATTAAAAGCAGATGCAGCGATAAAAACCATTATAATAAATAGAAAGGATATGATCAATTTACCTTTAATAGACATTTGATTTTTAGATTTATTGTTTTGTTTTTTTCTAGTTTCCTTTTCCAATTTCGTGCCCCTTTCTGACAGCGTTTGTTTGTAAAACAATTGTACAGTATCCCATTTCGCCAAATTTTGCTAAAATCCTGCATGTTTTTAACAGTTCTTACCAAATATCTCAGAAGACAATTTGATTTAAATAGTGTGTGATATATACGACATACAACAATTTGTGAGATTATTGCCTGCCATAAAAACTAGTGTTATAATCTTAAGTGAAAATAATAATAGTTACTAATTAGGAAGAAAATATTGTAAAAAATATTACTAATTAGCTACTAAATATCAAAAGTGGTGTAAAATAATCATCAAGACTAGAAAATGGCGGTGCATATACATGGCAAAAGATAGACTAATCGTAAAAGGCGCAAGGGTGCATAACTTAAAAAACATAGATGTAGAGATACCAAGGGATAAATTTGTAGTTATTACTGGACTTAGTGGTTCCGGTAAGTCTTCTTTGGCTTTTGATACCATCTATGCAGAAGGACAAAGACGATATGTGGAGTCTCTTTCTGCTTATGCTAGGCAGTTTTTGGGGCAGATGGATAAACCAGATGTTGACTATATAGAAGGCTTATCTCCAGCTATTTCTATAGATCAGAAAACTACAAGCAGGAATCCTCGGAGTACTGTGGGAACTGTTACTGAAATATATGACTACTTAAGGCTGTTATTTGCCAGAGTAGGAAAGGTCCACTGTCCCAAATGTGGAAAACCAATAACACAGCAGACAGTTAGTCAGATGGTAGATCAGCTAATGGTTTTACCGCAGAAGACCAAGATACAGGTTTTGGCTCCTTTGGTAAGAGGTCGCAAGGGCGAGCATCAGAAATTGCTAGAGGAAGTTAGGAAAAATGGTTTTGCAAGGGTAAGGGTAAATGGTGAAATTCTAAACCTAGCTGATGATGAAATTAATTTAGAAAAAAATAAAAAACATTCTATTGAAGTAGTAGTTGATAGGATTGCTATAAAAGATGGAGTAGAATCTCGATTAGCAGAATCCATAGAAACCTCTTTGAAGCTTGCTGAAGGAATAGTAAAAGTTGATGTTATAGATGGCGAAGAACTTACATTTAGTGAACAATTTGCTTGTATGGATTGTGGTATAAGTCTTGAAGAAGTCAACCCAAGGACATTTTCATTTAATAGTCCGTTTGGTGCTTGTCAAAGCTGTAGCGGACTTGGTTTTAAAAATGAGGTTGACCCAGATATGATAATACCAGATATGAGCAAATCCATTGCTAAGGGTGCTATAGTACCCTGGAGTAAATCTACTAGCAACTATTATCCTCAGATGCTCGAAAGTCTAGCAGAACATTTTGGCTTTTCAATTCATACACCCTTTAATGAATTATCACAGGAACAAATGGATGTTGTTTTATATGGAAACAAGGGTATAAAGATAATGTTTAAATATAGAAATCGCTTTGGTACACACAAGACCTATTATTCTAGTTTTGAAGGTGTTGTTCCTAACCTGGAAAGACGATACAAGGAGTCACAATCTGATTGGGTAAGGACAGAAATAGAAGAATATATGAGTACAAGCTTTTGTCCAACTTGTAAAGGTGCAAGGTTGAGAAAAGAAGCGTTATCAGTTTTAATTGGGGATAAAAATATCTATGAGTTTACCCAATTATCAATTTCTGACGCATTAGAGTTTTTAAAAAGAATAGATTTTACCCATAGAGAAAGAATTATTGCCCACCAAGTTATTAAAGAGATCCAGGAAAGACTTTCCTTTATGGTTAATGTCGGACTGGATTACCTAACTCTTAATAGGGCAGCAGGAAGTCTGTCAGGTGGAGAAGCCCAAAGAATTAGACTTGCAACACAAATAGGTTCAAGTCTTGTGGGAGTTTTATATATTCTTGATGAACCGAGTATAGGACTTCACCAAAAGGATAATGAAAGACTCTTAAAAACCCTTAAACATTTAAGGGATTTAGGGAATACTTTAATAGTTGTAGAACATGATGAAGAAACCATTCGTACAGCTGACTATATCTTAGATATAGGTCCTGGAGCAGGTGCCCATGGAGGAAGGGTGGTTGCAGCGGGTACAATTGATGATATTATGAAATCTCCTGAATCTATTACTGGCCAGTACTTAAATGGTATAAAAAAAATTGAGATACCTCTTGCTAGGAGAACAGGAAATGGGAAACGCATTAAAATCAAAGGTGCTGAAGAGAATAATCTTAAGAAAATAGATGTGGAAGTTCCACTAGGTATCTTTACCTGTGTAACAGGAGTTTCTGGTAGCGGAAAGAGTACTTTAATCAATGAGATATTATATAAAAAGCTAGTAGGTGATCTCCATCACACAAAAAATAGACCAGGGAAGTTTAAAGAAATAACAGGTATAGAACATCTTGACAAGGTGATTGATATTGATCAATCACCAATAGGAAGGACACCACGCTCAAACCCTGCAACTTATACAGGAGTTTTTGATGGTATTAGGGATATATATTCTCAAACCTCAGACTCCCGAGCAAGGGGATACAAGCCAGGTCGTTTTAGTTTCAACGTAAAGGGTGGTAGGTGTGAAGCTTGTAAGGGTGATGGAATAATTAAGATTGAAATGCATTTTCTTCCAGACGTTTATGTGCCTTGCGAAGTTTGTAAGGGGAAAAGATATAACAGGGAGACTCTTGAAATAAAGTTTAAGGGGAAAACTATCTCAGATGTTTTGGCAATGACAGTAGATGAAGCAGCAGAGTTTTTTGTTAATCTACCTAAGATATATAGGAAGCTAAAGACAATGCTCGATGTGGGATTAGGATATATTAGACTGGGGCAGCCTGCAACAACTCTCTCAGGGGGTGAAGCTCAAAGGATAAAACTAGCAACAGAATTAAGCAGGCGAAGTAATGGTAAAACAATGTATATCTTGGATGAGCCTACTACAGGTCTTCACATTGCGGATATTGCCAAGCTTCTAAATGTTCTTCAAAAACTTACAGACAATGGTGATACAGTACTTGTTATTGAGCACAACCTTGATGTTATAAAGACGGCTGATTATATCATAGACCTTGGACCTGATGGGGGAGATAAAGGTGGTTTGGTTATTGCCACAGGAACCCCGGAGGAAGTTGCTCAGGTTAAGACCTCCTATACAGGTCAGTATCTGACAAAGGTTTTGGAGGTGTATGATGACGGTATCAGAGGACAAGCTAAAGCGGTTACCGGATAAACCCGGAGTTTATCTAATGCTTTCTGAAGAAGGAACTATAATTTATGTAGGTAAGGCTTCTTCATTGAGGAGCCGTGTGCGAAGCTACTTTAGGGATAGTAGTGCTTCGGCAAAGGTTACAGCTTTAGTACGCCATATTAAAGATATAGACTATATTGTTACTGATACAGAAGTGGAAGCTTTAATACTAGAGTGTAATTTAATAAAAAAGCACAGGCCTAAGTATAATGTGGTTTTAAAGGATGATAAAACTTATCCTTATATAAAGGTTACTTTGGGTGAAACATATCCGAGGATAATAATCACACGCAGGGTAAAGAAAGATGGGGCAAAGTATTACGGTCCATACACTAGTGCTGGGTCAATGCATGAAACTATTAAGCTTCTCCGAAAGCTTTTTCCCATACGTACCTGTAAAAATTTTGAAAAGCAGCAAAGGGCTTGTTTGAATCAGCATATAAAAAGATGTTTAGCTCCTTGTGTGGGAAATGTTTCAGAAAAGGACTATCAGGAAATGATAAATGAGATAATACTTTTTCTTGAAGGGAAACAGGAAAGGGTTATCAAAAACCTTCATTATAAAATGAAAAAAGCTGCAGAAAACCTTGAATATGAAAAGGCAGCTGAGTTAAGAGATCAAATCAAGGCAGTAGAAAAAGTCCTTGAGAAACAGAAGATTGATAATTCCGTTGAAGAGGATCAGGATGTTATAGCCTTTGCTAGGGGAAATAATGAAGTGTGTATTCAGGTGTTTTTTATACGTAACGGTAAGGTTGTGGGTAGAGAACATTTTTTCCTAGACGGTACAGATAGTCTGAGTAGAAGCGAAGTAATGACGGTTTTTATAAAGCAGTATTACAGCAGGGTTGTTGACATACCAAAGAAAATACTTCTTCAGGAGCATGTTGAGGATAAGGATGTAATAGAACAATGGCTTAAAGAAAAAGGCAATGCTAGAGTTGTAATTCAAATGCCACAAATAGGAGATAAGCTTAAGCTTATTGAATTGGTAGCAAGAAATGCCCTCCTGCTTCTAGAAGAGGCTCAGTTATCAAGGCAAAAAAAGAAAATGGCTGATGAAGGAGCTCTCGTGCAGTTAATGGAGTACCTTAGCCTGTCGTCCTTACCAATTAGAATAGAGTGCTATGATATATCAAATACTCAGGGTACAAATACAGTAGGGTCAATGGTGGTTTTTGAAAGAGGTAAGCCTCTGTCAAATGAGTACAGGAGATTTAAAATTAATACTGTTGAGGGCCCTAATGATTATGCATCGCTTCAGGAAATGCTTTATCGTAGATTTAAAAGAGGTGCAGATTCTGCTGGATTACCTGATCTAGTAATAATTGATGGTGGCAAAGGGCAATTGAGTGCTGCTAGAGATGTAATGAAGCTCCTAGGATTTTCTAAGATACCAACTTTTGGTGTTGCAAAAAAGGAAGAACTTCTTTTTACAGAGATAAGCCAAGAGCCAATCAGGCTTCCTGAGAATTCCGAAGCACTTTATTTGGTGCAGAGAATTAGAGATGAAGCCCATCGCTTTGCTATTACCTATCACAGGCAGTTGAGAAGTAAGGAAGGTTTTCGTTCACAGTTGGATGAGATTCCTGGAATAGGTCCTAAAAGAAAAAAGGCCCTCTTAAATAAATTTGGCACCATGGAAAATATAAGGGCAGCAAGTCTAGAAGAATTAGAGCAGGTAGAAGGAATGAATAAAAAATCTGCCCTGCAGGTATATGATTATCTATGCAGGTGAAAGCAGAAGGCAGAATACAGGCACTCATGAAAATGTTATAATTCGCTCACCTGGAATTAAATTTTAGCAATTCTAGGATTTATTCTCAGCAAAAAAGCCTATGTTTTGCAAACTCGCTTCGCTCAAACAAGCAAATCATTACACCTTTTTTGCCTTCATAAACCAACAATTGCAAAAAAATTTAATAATGGTTCGCTCCATATGACATTCTCCTATAAATTGGGGACATTCCTCAACTCTATGGCTAGACAACATAATTGGGGACATTCCTGTCCGCAGGTGTGTCCCCATACCTTAACTGGTGTGTCCCCTTTCCTTAGAACTTGTTATGGCTTAGGCGGATTAACATACTGTTATTCTTGGCGGGTGCAAAGCTTACAAAGGGTGCTTGAGTCTTAAAGATGAAGTCATTATCAAAGTCCATGTATAAGAAATCATCATCACTAACAAGCTTAAGACTTTGGGATTTAAAAGAAAAATAAGTCTGGGGTGTAGCAATAGTAATTGCCAGAGGTTTTTCAAAGGTATAAGTTAGTTTATTTTCTTTATATGAGATATTTAATTCCTTTAGGGACTGTTCTAAAAGATTTTTATAGTACACTTAGAGAACCTCCTTCTTGTATTTTAAATTATTTTACCACATAATTCCTCTTTTATTCAAGAAGCAAGAAGCGTCCTCTTCTGGTACTGTCAGAAAAATTATCCAACATACCCTGAAGGAAAGTAACTATGATACATAGAAGATAAACCATGTATGTTCACTCACGTTATATCTCAATGTTTTTTAAGGAGGTTGAAGTCCATCATGGATATTAAATTAATAGCAATTGATTTAGATGGCACCCTATTAAATAATGACTTGGTGATATCACCAAGAGCAGTAAGGGCAATAAAAGAGGCGGAAAACAGGGGAGTGAAAGTAACCCTTTGTACTGGGAGAATGTATGCATCTGCATATCCATATGCCCAGGAGCTAGGAATAAATATACCGTTAATTACCTATAATGGAGCTCTAGTAAAAAACTCCGCTGATGATGAGATATTATACAAAAGAAATTTACCCTTAGAAGACGCAAAGCGTGTGATAGAGATTTGTAGAGAATGTGATTGCCAGCTAAATGTATATTTTGAGGATAAATTATATGTTGAAAGAAACGATTATTGGGCACAGAAATATGCAGACAGAGTAAACGTTCCATTATATAAGGTTAATGATTTGCTGAAATTTTTAAAGACATCTCCTATTAAGTTGTTAGCTATGGGCGAAGAAGATATTTTACATATGATTAGAGAAAAACTTTCCGATAGGATGGTGTATATTACCCGTTCCCAACCACATTTCTTGGAGATTTTAAATGTAGAGGCTACTAAAGGAAAAGGAATAGAGGCAGTAGTTAAAAAACTTGCAATTGATAGAAAAAATGTTATGGCAATCGGTGACAATGACAATGACATTGAAATGTTTAAATATGCAGGTTTTTCCGTGGCAATGGCTAATGCAGATGATAATGTAAAAGTCCATGCTGATTATGTTACCAACAATAATAATGATGATGGAGTAGCTGAGGCAATAGAAAAGTTAATTCTCGCCTGACTTGTGTTCTGCACAAGTCTCAATTTGAAAAAATCTTGCGCTATTAATAAAGAGGTGCTTAAATATGAAGCTTGAAGCAGACTTGCACGTACATTCTGTAGCTAGTGGCCATGCATATAGTACCATAGCAGAAAATGTTCAGGCCGCTGCTAAAAAAGGTTTAAAGTTAATTGCAATAACTGATCATGGTCCTGACATGCCAGGAGGGCCTAATTTGTATCATTTCGGAAACCTAAGGGCAGTACCTAAACATTATCAAGGTGTTGAAATATTAAAAGGTGTAGAAGCTAATATTATAGATAAAGAAGGGAATGTTGATGTTCCCGAAGTGTATCTTAAGATGCTAGATATTATACTAGCTGGGTTTCATACCTATTGTTCACCAACGGGTACTGTTGCTCAAAATACAAAGACAATGATAAAAGTAATGAGTAATCCTCTGGTGGACGTGATTGTTCACCCTGGAAATCCTGAGTTTAAGGTTGACCCAACAGAAATAATATTAGCGGCTAAAGAAAATGGAATACTTCTAGAAATTAATAATAGTTCGCTTGGCTTATCCCGTGCGGGAAGCTACTGTAACTGTATGGCAATTGCTGAAAAAGCTGCTGAGCATAAAATACAGGTTGCAGTAGGAAGCGATGCACATTGGGCAGACCGTGTAGGAGATTTCATTTCAGCCATAGAGCTTCTGAAAAAGGTGGGAATTGGGGAGGAACAGATTATCAATAGATCAGGCGATAAAATACACTCATATCTACAAGGAAGAAGGCAGAGGCATTCTTAAAAGGGCGCGCGCAATCTTGCATTAATGTTTCCTGCCTCATGTTTCATGATGAAGGGAGACTAAAATTTTGGAATTCATTGGTGATTACCATACCCATTCTAATTATAGTGATGGTAGGGCTAGCATTGAAGAGATGATAGTTGCAGGACAAAACATGGGACTGCAAGAAATTGCAATAACTGACCATGGACCAAAAAACATAGCAGGTGGTCTAAGGAGTCCTGAGAAACTACTGGAAGTAGCTCGAAAAGTAAGCGATATAAATCAGACACTAAAAGACTTTAAAGTTCTAAGTGGAGTAGAAGCAAATGTAATTGGTCCAAAGGGTGAAATAGATGTTCCAGTCCAAATCTATCAACAGTTAGATATTCTAATTATAGGGCTTCACCCTTATGTTTTTGCCAGCACCTTAGCAGGCTACTGGAACCTTATTGTAAAAAATCAAGCAAGCAAGTATTTAAAGATAGCTCATAGACAGGTTATGGATTATAATACTAAAGCGCTGATTGAGGTTTGCGCTAAGCATAAACCTTTTGCCATTAGTCATCCAGGCCTAGGATTGCCGATTAATATTCAAAAGGTAGCAAAGGCCTGTGCAAAATATGGTGTTCTATATGAAATAAACTGCGGTCATTTACATCAAACTCCTGAGGAACTCAAGGTTGCAGCCAAAGAAGGCCCTATATTTGTAATTAATAGTGATGCTCATTATACTGAAACTGTGGGCAATCTAGAACCTGGTTTTAAGCTGGCAATGGAAGCCGGTATTAGTGCTAGGCAAATTAAAAATCTTTTGAATTAGGTGAGTTGAAATGAATTTAAGTAAACTACAACTGATAATTGTTACTGGACTATCTGGTGCTGGGAAAACTCAAGCCATTCGTTGTTTGGAAGATCTCAGTTTTTTTTGTATTGATAATTTGCCTCCATCTTTAGTCCCAACGCTTTTAGAGGAAATAGAAAAGGCGGACAACATAGATAAAGTGGCCTTGGTTATGGATATTAGGGGCGGGAAATTCTTTGATGGTTTAAATAAAGCATTGACCTGCTTGGACCAAAAAGGATTGAAATATAGAACTCTTTTTCTTGATGCTTCAGATGAAGTATTGATAAGAAGATTCAAAGAAACTAGGAGAAGCCATCCATTATCACCGGTAGATTTAATGGAAGGGATTATTAAAGAGAGGAAAATTCTTGCCCAGCTTAAGGATAGGGCTGAGGTTATTTTAGATACTTCGGACATGTCCACAAGCCAGTTAAAAGGACAGATAACAAACATATTTAGTGCTGAAAAGGATGAGCTACCAGTAACAGTAATATCCTTTGGTTTTAAATATGGGATACCAATGGATGCTGACCTAGTGGTGGATGTTAGATTTATTCCAAATCCATATTATGATATGGGATTACGGCCCTTATCAGGACATGATGAAGAAGTAAAGGAATATGTTTTGAAAAATGATGTTAGCCAGGAATTTCTCAAAAAATACTGTGATCTGCTTCATTACCTGATACCTCACTACAAAAAGGAAGGGAAAAGCCAGCTTGTTATAGCAATTGGTTGTACAGGAGGTCGACATCGCTCAGTTGCAATTGCAAATCATCTAGAGATGCGTATAAATGAATTTGATTGTAAAGTCATAACTAAACATAGAGATATTGATAGGGGTATAGGAGGTATTTAATGAACTGGATCAATAAAAACTTTAAATGGCTATATCCCGGGTTAAAGGTTAAGAGATGGCTACTGCTTGCATTGTTAGGGGTGATAATTGCTTCTTGGGGTTTAGCGTTAATCCTTGAGGCTAGATGGTGGACTTTTTTATTCTTTATAGGAACTCTTATTGAAGAACAATATATTACCTATAGTGCTGTAAATATAGCGGGTGTATTCTTTATTATTACCGGATTAGCAGTAATTGCTTTTTCTCTTAAGAAAGGTGCCATATCAATATTAAACGTAATTATTCCATATAATGAGTCTAGACTAGTAGAAATTATCTATCAAAAGAGACAATTGAAAAGGGGACCTAAAGTCGTTGTTATAGGTGGTGGAACGGGCTTGGCAGTCCTTCTTAGAGGATTAAAGCATTACACAAGTAACATTACAGCCCTTGTTACAGTGACAGATGATGGAGGTTGTTCAGGAAAACTTAGAGGGGAGTTTGGGGTTATACCCCCTGGAGATTTAAGGAATAACCTTATGGCCTTGGCTGATGGAGAAAGTCTTCTTGAGGATTTGTTAGACTATCGCTTTCCAAAAGGGACAGAGCTAGCAGATCGAAATCTTGGCAATCTACTCCTTGTTGCGATGACAAATATTACTGGGGATATGAATAAGTCAATTAAAGAACTAAGCAAAGTGCTAGCAGTAAGAGGAACGGTATTACCAGCTACTTTAAGTAATGTTATTTTAAAGGCAGAGATGAATGATGGTACGGAAGTTTATGGGGAAACAGAGATTGTAAAGCATCCAGGTAGGATTAAACGTATGAATCTTGTTCCAGGGGATTGTGAACCTGTAGAAGATGCTCTTAAGGCAATAAAAGAGGCGGATGCTATTGTTATAGGTCCAGGCAGTCTATATACTAGTATAATTCCTAATTTGTTAATAAAAAAAATATCGCATGCCATTAATAGAAGTAGCTCTCAGGTATATTATGTTTGTAACGTCATGACTCAGCCAGGGGAAACAGATTTCTATACAGTTGCTGATCATATCAAAGCTATAAAAGATAATGCTTCCCAAGTGCAAATTGATAGGGTAATAGTTAATACTGGACAAATACCAAGGAGTTATTCAGAGAAATATAGAGAAAAAGGTGCACATCCAGTAATTTTTGACGAAAAAGCAGTTAAACAATTGAGGACTAAAATACACAAGGCTGATTTTGTAAATCTTTCAGATGTGGTGAGGCATGATTCTGATAAACTTGCAAAAGTTTTGATGAAGGAAATCATCAAGGGTATACCAGCTACTGAAAGGTTGAAGATACTCGATCTCTTTTTTGGTGAAAGGTATAAAGACTTAGTGGGTTAACCTGATAACTACTGCTTAAAGGGGGAGATGGACAATGTCTTTCACACAAAAGGTTAAAAATGAAATGGCGCGAATAGATGATGGGGATAGATGCTGTCAGCTTGCTGAACTAAAAAGCTTGATTATGATGGCTGGCAATGTTCATATTGATGCGGATTATCACTTATCCCTAACTCTAGAAACTGAAAATCCAGCAATTGCTAGAAGAGCTTATAGGTTAGCTAAAAATCTTTTTAACCTCCAAAAGGAAGTATCTGTTAGAAGACGGGCTAGATTAAAAAAGAGTAATCTTTATGTTATAAGGTTGTTGCCTCAAATAGGTACCAAGAAAGCCTTTGAAGCCCTTGGAATCGTTTTCACTCCAAAGGGTTACGATATTAAATGGGATTCTGATATTTTTAAAAACAGATGCTGCCATAGATCATATTTAAGAGGGGTATTTTTAGGAAGTGGTTCGGTAAGTGATCCTGAGCAAAAGACATATCACTTAGAAATTGTTGTTAAAGATACAACTCACTATAAAATAATATGTGAATTAATGAGAAATTTCGGGCTTAATCCAAAAACCCTTATGAAAAGAAATAAACATATGATATATTTAAAGGAAAGTGAACAGATAGTAGATTTCTTAAATATTATCGGGGCACATGCTGCTCTTTTATCCTTTGAAGGAATTCGTGTTAAAAAAGAGGTTAGGAACAGGGTTAACAGAATTGTAAACTGTGAAACAGCTAACCTAACGAAAACTGTGGACGCAGCCATTAAACAAGTAGAAACTATTAAATTCTTAGAAAGAAACATTGGTCTTCATAAACTTCCTTCTGGACTTGAAAAGATTGCTAACCTGCGGTTGGGTAATCCAGATTTAAGCTTAAAGGAGCTAGGAGAATTAATGACACCAGTTGTAAGTAAGTCAGGTGTTAATCATAGAATGCGTAGATTACAAAAGATAGCAGATAGAATTGGGAAGAATCAATAGGAATACGGAAGTCAGAATTCAGAATTCAGAAGCCAGAAAACAGGTGGTTATTTCTATAGCTCTGCTATAGATTATTTTTTGTGTGGTTTTCTTTAGAATTTAACTAAGTGGGGATGAAAATGCAGGAATATAAATTCATAATGAGACTTGCTTTGCCAGCTATATTTGAAATGATATTACATATGATGGTGGGCCTTGTTGATATTGCAATGGTAGGAAGATTAGGTGCTGACTCCTTAACAGCTGTAAGTTTAGGAGGCAATTTTATTTATACTACTATTTTTTTATTTGCGGCAGTTGGAATAGGTGCGGGAGCAATTGTTGCAAGGGCAATAGGAGCTCAAAATATGGAGGAAGCGAGCAGAATAACTGGACAAGCGCTTACCTTAGCAGCGCTCATAGGAGTTCTTGTGGGAGGTCTTACATGGTATTTTGCTCCTGCCATTTTTAATATATTTGCTCCTAATATTGTGGTTAAGGAACTTGGTATAGAGTATCTGCGTATTTTATCATTGTCCAGTATTTTTTTATTAGTATTACTTGTGGGAGAATCAGCTTGTCGTAGTGCTGGTTTCACTAAAATCCCATTAAAAGTAGCAATGGTGGGTAATACAGTAAATATAGTTTTAAATTATGTACTAATTTTTGGAAAATTAGGTTTTCCTACTTTAGGTGTAAAAGGAGCAGCAATAGGTACATTTGTGAGTTTTACCACTTCTTGTTGCATTATTCTCTTTGTGCTTGCTAGTGGGAAAATACCCATTAAAATTACAAAAGGTCACCTTTTGAAAATACGAAAAATAGATTTTAAAAGGATTGTAAGACTGACAGTACCTGCTGGGGGAGAAGAACTAGTACGAGCAGGTAGTCAAATAGCTGGTGTATATTTAATCATTGGCTTAGGTTCAGTACCATATGCTGCACATCAAGTGGCACTTGCTATTGAATCCATGTCCTTTATGCCTGGATACGGTTTTGCTATTGCTGGTGCTACCTTGGTCGGACAAAACCTTGGTTCCCTGAACCCTGATAAAGCACAAAGATTGGCTTTTAAGACAATGTATCTTGCTATGGCCACAATGACCACAGCTGCATTTATATTTTTCTTTCTTAGTGAACCCGTTGTCCGTATTTTTACTACTGATGAAAATATTATTCCCATTGCAGCCTCTGTAGTGCAAATTGCTGCTTTTGCTCAGACTGCCGTAGCAACTGAAATGACCATGGCGGGAGCCCTTAGAGGGGCAGGAGATACTAGATTTCCATTATATCTTTCTTTATTAGGTAATTGGTTTATCCGCTTACCACTTTTCTATGTAGCCTTGCGTATTTTTAATATGGGATTGGAGGCTGTTTGGTGGATTACTGCATTTCAATGGCTATTAATAGCCACCATTGCTCTGTGGAGATTTAACCAGGCAAAATGGAAAAAAATAGAGGTTTAAGCTATTTTATGCAGGAAAAATTGAATAAATGTAGAATTATAGCATTATAGTAACTAAACATAAATGAGGTTTAACTATGTCTAGATATACAGAAAGAGCTAGCTGCTATGTCAAACAAGAACTTAATTTGTCAGAAGAAAAAAGAGAAGTCTTAGCCTATGGAATGGAGACTTTTATCGCGATTTTTTTAGGGTTTTTAGGGATAGTAGTGTTTGGTTATCTATTTGGATTGTTGGGGGCTGCATTAATTATTTCTTTGACTGCATTGGTAACCAGAGTTTTTACAGGGGGAGCTCACTGCAGTTCAATGGGACGGTGTACTGTTGTAACTATAATTGTCTTCACGTTTCTTGCATATTTAACTTCTAATATATTAACACTCTCATTTGGTTTAATTAGTGTCTGTTTTATAGTAGCGGTGATTTTTATCGCAGTATATGCACCTGTACAAGTAAAGGAAAAGCCTATATCAGAGCCCCACAGAAGGAAATTGAAAAAGGGTGCTCTGGGGTTTAGTGCAGTCATTGGAGCAGTTGTCATTTTATCATATTTTGTTTTTGATATGCGAACTATTTTATATATCACTACTGGGTTTTTATGGCAAAGTTTTACCATTACTCCATTAGGCATCAAAGTCATCGCATATATTGATGATTTATTAAAACTGATACTGAAAGGGGGGGAGATACATGAAAAAACTTAGACTTTTAGTTTTAACAACTGCTACATACTTGTTGACAATACTTGCTTTAGTTAGTGCCGCAGGAGCTTGCTTTGCTTGGGCATATCAACCTGAACTTCCAAAAAGCTTAAGAAGATAGTATATAAAGAGGTGGGAGACCACCTCTTTATAGTGAGGAGATATATTTTAGATGAAATATGAAGAACAAAGACAAAAGGAAATTAACAAATATATATTTACCTTTCAAATAGCATTTCATTTTTTGCTGATGATTTTATTGATAACTTTAGCTGACTATTATAATATTACCTCAGTAGATAGCTTTATGTCATTTTTAATAATATTACTTTTTGGTATCTTTGCCATTACAATGTTGGGAAAGTTAAATTACAAAAAAGATGGAAATGGTTTAACTTATGAAGTTCTTGTTTTATTAATTTACCTTTTTTTAATAGGTTATCTTATTTATAGTGTTGATTTTATTGGAGCTCGTATATTATTATTTGTACCAGTAATTATAATTACAATAAAATATGGAAAAAGAATAAGTATAATGATTGCAGGACTGATTGCAGGCATTATGTTTATTAATGATATATTCTATTATTATTTTTATGAAATTATTAGCTTAGAAACCAGTTTGATTATAGGTGGATTATTAATACTTATATCCTGGTTAATAGGCAACCTCATGGAAATTGAAAAAACCGCTCGGGAAAGAATTACTGAACTAGCTGAAAAGGATGGATTAACGGATTTAATAAACCACAGAACGTTTCATGATATCCTTGAGAAATGCGTTTTTATAAGTAATGAGCAAAGTCCGGTATCTTTAGTTATGATGGATTTAGATCATTTTAAAATATATAATGACTCCTATGGTCACCAAAAGGGAGATGAAGTGTTAAGAGAAGTTGCGGATATACTTAAAAGAACAATAAATAGTGAAGGAATTGCTGCAAGATTTGGTGGGGATGAGTTTGCTTTAATCCTACCAGGTTATGATTTAATAAATGCAAAAAAGACAGCTGAAATGGTAAAGGAAGTTGTAGAAAAAGCAGAGTTTTATGGAGCAAAAAAAATACCCATTGGGAAAATTACTCTTTCGCAGGGCATAGCTGCATATCCTACTACCTCAAAGACAAAGGATGACTTGATTCAAGCAGCAGACGATGCCCTTTATAAAGCTAAATTTGTAAGCAAAGAAAAGATTAGTGTATACCAGTCCATATTTGATGTTGTAGATACTGATTTAGATGAAAATGAAAAGGGATTTGTTGATTCTGTAAAAGTACTGTTGCGAGTATTAAATGCAAAGGATCGTTATACCTTTGGACATTCAGAAAGAGTAATGGAGTCAGCTTTAAAAGTAGCTAAGGAAATGAAACTTTCTAATTTACAGATCCGAAACTTGAAATGGGCAGCCTTATTCCATGACATTGGCAAGATAGAAATCCCAAGAGAAGTATTAAATAAACAGGGGAAACTAACCAAAAAAGAATGGGAAATGATGATGATGCATCCAGGATGGGGAGCTGACATTATTTGTGCTAACCATTATTTTCATGAAGTAGCAAATATTATAAAATTTCATCATGAAAACTTTGATGGAACTGGATATCCATCTAAAATAAAAAATATTAATATTCCAATAGAAGCAAGGATTCTAAGGGTTGTTGACAGCTATGATGCCATGATAACTAAAAGATCTTACAAACCTGAGATGTCAACTCAGCAGGTTTTAGCAGAGTTAAATAACGGAGCAGGAACCTTGTACGATAAGTATATTGTAGATATTATGTGCAAAGTTATTAAAAGGGAACAAGCTTTATTAAAAGCCAGGTAATATTTAGCAGGAATACTGCAAAAATTGTCGAAATATATAGGTGACACAAACTAAGGAGGTTCCTTTAAATGTATAAATTGCCCATTATATCTGCAGTACTGCAAGGAATACCTGAATCAACTGCTCTAGTATTTTTATCTATGGTATTACTAAAGGCTAAATTTAATTGGAAAACGGTATTATTGCTGGGAATAATCCAAACTACGGGAGCATTATTTATTAGGCTGTTGCCATTTGCCTTTGGAGTACATACTGTACTATTAATGTTATTCTTATCTTTTATTATTTCCTATGCTATTAAATATGATATGATCAAGGTAATTCCTGCTGCTCTTGGTTCTGGTATATTTCTTATAGTCTATGAGTTTATAGCCTTTAAATTTTTAATGTATCAATTTAATATAAGCCTTGAAACAGTAATCGAAAGCCCCATATTAAGAATAGCTATTGCTACTCCACAGACTATTTTACTTTTTTTAACAGGATTCATAATTCTTTTCATGAGGAGACATAAAACAAAATAATGTTTTAGGAATGTGTGTTTAATGAATATTTCTATGTTTGAAAACGAGAGAAAAGAAAAAATAAACAGATACCTTGTTATATTTCAAATGGTATTTCATTTTGTCATTATTATATGGTACTTGCAGTTTGAAGCAGCTAGCTATGCCAGTATGGAATCATTTTATGCACTACTTATGATAAGCTTTCTAGGAATAATCACCCTGGCTTTCCTTGGAAAAATAAAACCATATAACACTAAAAAAGCGCTGATTTATGAAATACTGATATTAGCTGGTTATATATTTACAGTATTTTTATTGGCTTATTTAACTGATTCCTTTGTGACAAAAAGTTTATTTTTCATTCCCATGATTCTTGTTATCATTAAGTATGGTAAGCAGATAGGTCTTATTATTACCGGCATAACTATTATAGCTTTTTTAATTTTAGACCTTTTAGCAAATGCAAGTGATCTTAACTTCGAAGAAATGTTTATTTTTACAGTAATCTCCGTTCTTTTAATCTGGTTACTTGGTAGCCTCTTGGAAACAGAAGAGCAGATGAGGTCCAGCATAATAGAATTTGCCCAAAGGGACAAATATATCTTGGAGAATAATGACTGTGGTATTGTGTATATTGATAACAACGATATAGTAAGAATTTTCAATTCGTCAGCTGAAGAAATATTAAAATTAGATAAAAACCTAGTTTTAGAAAAAAGTATATCTAATATTAGTGGTATGTCAGAAACGTCATCTCTAGTTGAGATAGCTCAAAATACAGAAACAGAATTGCCTAGTGATGAGGGTGTTTTTATAAGCGACAACAATTATCTTTTGAGTTGTTCTAAAGTTGCAAGTGATGATGGAACTTATCTTGGAAAGGTTTTTATAATTAAAGACCTTACTCAGACCAATGTTCTATATAGCCTTGAACAAAAGGTGCATTTTATAACTAACTCAATAGAAATGCCTCTGCTCACGTTTAGTGAAAAAGGTGATTTGATATTTTTCAATAAAGAGGCCAGTAGCTTTTTTTACTTGGATCATAATACAGCGTTATTTAGAAGTTATCGTGAGCTTTTTTCTAATGAACTTAGCGATTATATAGAAAAAGTGCTCCAGTCACCGAGGAATTTTTTGAATCGAGAGCTGAAATTGAGAGGTGAAACTCAAAAACATAAAGAACTGTTAATATCTGTAGGGGTTATAAAAAACATTCAGGAAAGAGTAGAGGGTGTTTCTTTTTTAATAAATGATGTTACAGAATTAAAGAAGAGAGATAGGCAAATTATGCAAGCTGATAAACTAGCAGCTATAGGAGAAATGGCCGCCGGAATAGCCCATGAAATTAGGAATCCATTAACTATAATCAAGGGTATGGCACAATTAAAGCAAAGAAAAGTCGAAAATGATAGCTTAGCAGACACCTTCGCACTAATAATTGAAGAAGCTAATAGAGCTAATTCAATGTTGAACGAATTTTTAACCTTCGCAAGACCTTCAGAACCTGAGTTTACTGAAAAGCCTTTGCAGGAAGTTTTTGAAAAAATATATAGTTTGATTAAGCCGCACTGTCAGTTAAAAGATACTGAAGTGGCCCTTGTATACAAGCAAAATGATAATCCAATAGTGAACTGGGATAATAAACAACTGATGCAAGTTTTTCTGAATCTAGCATTGAATTCTTTAAAGGCAATGGAAGGTACATTATTTAAAAAGCTGGAGATTTCAATTACCATTAAGGGTGAGTCAGTTAATATCGACTTTAAGGATAACGGTGTAGGAATTGAAGATGAAATACTAAATGATATATTTAATCCTTTCTATACCACTAATCATGAAGGAACGGGACTGGGTCTTAGTATTTGTTATAGAATCATTGAAAATCATAAGGGTAAGATATCCATAGAAAGCAAAAAAGGTGTTGGAACTATATTTATAATTAAGCTACCTATAAAACCTAATCTAACTGCAGAAGACAGAATTCAGAATTCAAAAGACAGAAGAGAAGGCAAATCAGACTCTTAGCCTCATATTTTATATTAAGACAGGAAGTTTTTTGTGGATCTTTTTGAGATGGATTTCGTTCAGGTGGATTTAACTGAAAATTATTACAATAATAACCAAAATGATTTGTCATGTCCATCTAGAATTAAACAAAATGTGGCGAATAAATATAACCAAGGGGCAATGAGAAGGAAATATTGATACTTATATAGAATATATGGAGTAAGACATTGACATTGTTCTTTTAAAATGTCTTTTAAGGAGTGTGGGTTTTATGCAAATGGGCTTCGAACTTAACTTACAGCAAACCCAAAAATTAATAATGACTCCAGAACTGCGTCAGGCTATAGCTGTCCTACAGTTATCATCTCTCGAATTGGCTGAGTTTGTGCAGGAACAAATCATGGAAAATCCAGCTTTAGAAATAGAAGTTGCTGAGGAAAACTCTGAAGAGGTTGCTGCAACTGAAACTGCAAAGGATGAAAAGGAAAAGTTTGACGTTGACTGGCACGAATACTTTCAGGATCGCGACATTGGATATATAAAAGCACCTCGTGAAGAATATAAAGAGATTAATTATGATAATTTTTTAACTAAGGCTCCATCTTTAGAAGATTTCTTATTAACTCAACTAGAAATGTCTTGTTGTAGTACTAACGAGAAAAACATTGCTAGTTTTATTATTGGAAATATAGATAAAAATGGATATTTGTGCACTACATTGAAAGAAATTTGTGATATGTACTCTGTGAATCTCGATAAAGCAGAAGCTGCATTAAAATTGGTTCAGTCCTTCGACCCACCTGGTATAGCTGCAAGAGATCTAGCAGAATGTTTATTATTACAAATAAGTCATCAGGAGCTTGAGCTAAACTCTTTATTAACATCAATAATAAAATATCATTTAGAAGATATTGCGGCAGGCAAATTATTGAAGATATCTAAAAGCTTAGATATTACTCCCGAAGAAGTCCAGCAATTAGTTGATTATATAAAAACACTTGATCCAAAACCAGGCCGGTGGTTTGCAGATTCCGATCAGACAACATATATTGTGCCGGATGTAGCTGTGGAGAAGGTTGAAGGTGAATTTATTGTAATAGTTAATGATGTTTCCACCCCGAGATTGGGGATTAATCCTGTTTACAGAAGATTATTATCAGCAGATACTGTGGACATTAATGCTAAAAAGTTTATTGAAGGTAAATTAAATTCAGCAGCATGGATTATTAGGAGTATTGAACAAAGAAGACTAACATTATATAGGGTTGTGAACTGCATCGTAGATTTTCAGAAAGCTTTTCTTGATGACGGGGTAAAGTGTTTAAAACCTCTAAATTTAAAGCAAATTGCTGACCAGTTAGACATACATGAGTCAACTGTTAGTAGGGCAACCAACAATAAATATATCCAAACACCACAGGGAGTATTTCCACTAAAATTCTTTTTTGCAAGTGGTGTTGACAACTATGCTGGTAATGGCGTGTCTTCTGAAAGCATAAAAAAGATGCTGAAAGATTATGTCATAAATGAAAACTCCAATAAACCTTATACAGACCAGCAATTAACAAATATTTTAAAGGCTCAGGGCATAAATATATCAAGAAGAACAGTAGCAAAATACAGAAGTGAGCTGGGCATAGTATCAACAAGTAAGAGAAAGCGGTACTAATTCAAGAAGTAGGATATCAGCAAAAAGCTTCTGCCTCATGCATCCTGAACGTATACTGAATACTTACCGTTGACAATGTTTACCTTATAATTCAATAGTGCTATAATATTCAAGAGGCAACATCTTGCATTGCGTCTTTCGAGCAAGTTGGGGACATTCCTCGGGAACAGAGTATAGCTTCAATAGGGTGTGTTTCATTAAAAGGAGGAGGTAACAAACATGGCAAGAGAACTAAAACATATTAAAACCATACTAAAATCACAACTTCAGAAAACCCAAGAAACTGGAGGGTGTGGAAAATGCCAGGTTTCATGTCAGTCAGCTTGTAAGACTTCCTGTACTGTCGGAAATCAGATATGTGAAAAGAACTGATGAGCGAAATAAGCCCGGGGTAATCCTGGGTTTTTTGGTAAATTATAAGAAAAGAAGGGAATGATCAATGTGTCGTTGTCTAAAAGAGTAAAAAAAATTGAACCTTCACCAACATTGGGACTTGTAGCAGTTGCCAAAAATCTCAAAGCACAAGGACATGACGTTATAGGGTTTGGAGCAGGTGAACCTGATTTTAATACCCCTGATAATATTAAGGCTGCAGGTATCCAGGCTATAGGGGATAATTGTACACACTATACACCTAACCTCGGGATCAAGGAACTTAGAGATGCAATTTGTGAAAAATTAGAGAAAGAAAATAGCCTTATATATACTCCAGAGCAGGTAATTGTGTCTTCTGGAGCAAAGCATAGTGTATTCAATACAATCATGGCATTATGTGATGTGGGGGACGAAGTAATAATTCCAAGTCCCTATTGGGTAAGCTATCCTGAAATGGTTAAGATAGCAGACGGTGTTCCAGTTGTAATTGCAACTACCAGCGAAACTGGATATAAGATGACAGCCGAGCAACTCAAAGATGCTGTGACATCGAAAACAAAAGTACTATTTATCAACAGTCCAAATAATCCTACAGGTGCAGTTTATACAGAGAAAGAATTGAAAGAAATTGCACAAGTATGCGTGGAAAACAACATTTATGTTATTTCAGACGAAATTTATGAAAAATTAATTTATGACAATGAAAAACATGTGAGTATTGCATCTTTTAATGAAGACATTAAAAAACTTACAGTTACAATTAATGGAGTGTCTAAAGCATATGCAATGACTGGATGGAGAATTGGTTATGCTGTTGCTGAAAAGGAAATTATTAATGCAATGGATGCATTCCAAAGTCACGCCACTTCTGGCGCAGCATCCATATCTCAAAAGGCCAGTTATGAAGCAATAGCAGGTAATCAGGACGCAGTAGAAGATATGAGAAAAGAATTTGATAAACGACGGAAGTTTATGGTGGATGAGTTAAATAAGATACCAGGAATTACCTGCCAACTTCCCAAAGGAGCCTTCTATGCTTTCCCAGATATGACTGGTCTCTATGGAAAAACTATAGCTGGTGTAACAGTTAAAGATGATAATGGGTTTGCAAAACTCCTACTAGAAAAGGTTTATGTGGCAGTGGTACCTGGTTCACCCTTTGGGTCACCTGGGAACCTTCGACTTTCATACACAAACTCCATTGAGTATATGAAAAAGGGTATTGATAGAATTAATGATTTAGTTTCAGGAAGAATATAAGGCTGAAGACAGAATTCAGAAGACAGAATTCAGAAGAAAATCTAGTTTTTGATATTTCATTCTGACTCCTGACTCCTGGTTACTGTATTATATCTACAATGATACTTACAGAGTTCAGTTTTGAATTCTGTAATTTTTTTGTAGAAAATACTTTTGACAAGTATTTCATATAGGTATAAAATTATGTAAATAAATTAACAACTATGCATATATGCAATATTGTTATATTTCAAAGTAATTTTTTAACTATACAATTTTTAAGATTTGAAGGATTTTCCTGCAAATTTGTTGTATTTGTTCATAGACTAAGGCAAAATGAAGAATAATATACACTATATAATTTAAGGGGGTAACAAAAATAATGAGTATTAAAATTGGTATCAATGGCTTTGGAAGAATAGGTAGATTAGTACATAGAATTGCAGAAAAGGATCCAATGGTAGAGGTGGTTGCGGTTAATGATCTTACAAGTGCCGAGACCAATGCCCATTTACTAAAATATGATTCTGTACATGGAGTATGGGATGCAGATGTTGAGATAAAGGAAGATTCTTTTTTAGTAAATGGAAAGGTAGTAAAGGTCTATGCAGAAAAAGATCCAACTCAAATTCCATGGGGCGAATTGGGTGTCGATGTTGTAATTGAATCTACAGGTATTTTCACAGATGCAAATAAAGCAAAGGCACATTTAGATGCAGGAGCAAAAAAGGTATTAATTTCTGCTCCTGCCAAAAATGAAGATGCTACTATAGTTATGGGTGTAAACGAAGGTGTTTATGACCCTCAGAAACATAAAATAGTTTCTAATGCATCGTGTACAACAAACTGCCTTGCTCCAGTTGCTAAGGTTTTAGATGAAAAATTTGGTGTTAAATATGGTGTTATGACTACAGTACATGCCTATACCAATGACCAGAGAAACCTAGATCAAGCCCATAAGGATTTAAGAAGGGCTAGAGCCTGTGCTTTATCCATAATACCTACTACAACAGGCGCTGCCAAAGCTGTAGGGCTTGTTCTTCCACAATTAAAAGGAAAACTAAATGGTTTTTCAATGAGAGTACCAACTGCTAACGTTTCAGTAGTTGACCTTGTAGTAGAAGTAGAAAAGCAGACCAGTGTTGAAGAAGTAAATAAGGCCCTTGAGGAAGCTGCCAATGGACCGCTAAAAGGAATCTTAGGATTTAATATGCTTCCATTAGTATCGAAAGACTACAATGGAAGTCCAAGATCTTCTATAGTAGATGGTTTATCTACTATGGTAATGGAGTCTACTCAAGTTAAAGTCCTTGCATGGTATGATAATGAATGGGGTTATTCTTCTAGGGTAGTTGATCTAGCTAAATATATGATGAAGTAAAAAGACAAGGGAAAGACAAGGGGACGTTTCCCTTGTCAGGTTTTTAGGAGGTAAAATAATGAATAAGGCGACCATTAAGGATATTGATGTAAATGGAAAAACGGTACTTGTAAGAGTTGACTTTAATGTTCCGTTAGACTCACAAAGAAATGTTACAGATGCTACACGTATTAAAGCAGCTTTACCTACAATAAATTACCTTATAGATCAAGGATGTAAAGTAATTCTCATGTCCCACCTTGGAAGACCCAAGGGTGAATTTGATGCAAAATATAGCATGAAACCAGTTGTGGAGACACTTTCGCAGCTTTTAAAGAAAGATGTAAAAAGAGCAAATGACTGTATTTCAAATGAAACAAAAGAATTAGCTAAAGGATTACAGCCAGGAGAAGTCCTCTTGCTGGAAAACACACGCTTTTATCCAGGTGAAACAAAGAATGAAGAAGGTTTCGCTAAAGAGCTAGCTTCTTTGGCGGAAGTCTTTGTGAATGATGCCTTTGGAGCGGCTCATCGCGCCCATGCATCTACTGCAGGTGTTTCAGAGTATTTACCTGCTGTAGCAGGTTTTCTTCTTGAGAAGGAGTTAGCTGTACTAACAGAGGCTTTAGATAATCCAGCTAGGCCTTTTACCGCTATTATTGGTGGAGCTAAAGTGTCAGACAAAATTGCTGTCTTGGAGAACTTGGTAAAAAAGGTAGATAACCTGATTATTGGTGGTGGTATGGCTAACACCTTTTTGAGGGCTAGAGGATTAGACATGGGGGACTCCCTAGTCGAAGAAGATAAACTAGAATTAGCAAAGATCATTGAAAGAAATGCAAAAGCATTAGGGGTTAATTTATTTTTACCTGAAGACTTAATAGTTGCGCAGGAAATGAAAGAAGATGCAAAAACCCAGGTCATTAACACACAAGTACCAAAAGGGTTTAAAGCTTTAGATATAGGGCCAGCTTCAGCTGAAGCTTTTGCCAAGGTTGTAGAGAAATCTGCCTTGGTATTGTGGAACGGACCTATGGGGGTTTTTGAAATGGATATTTTTGCAAAAGGTACTGAAACAATCGCGAAAGCCATGGCAGAATGTAATGGTAAAACCATTGTAGGCGGTGGGGATTCTGTAGCCGCTGTAGAAAAGGTCGGAGTTACGGGTGAAATCTACCATATATCTACTGGTGGAGGAGCTTCTTTGGAATTCCTAGAAGGAAAGGATCTACCTGGAGTCGCGGCCCTTCAAGATGCATAATTGATTCAAGAAGCAAGAGTTAATTGGGGACATCCCTCGGCCCCCTTATCTTATTTAAGGAGTTGTGGTTGAATGAGAAAACCGGTTATAGCGGGTAACTGGAAGATGCATAAGACAACACAAGAAACCTATGAATTTGTAGAGAAGCTAGCATCCGAAGTGAAAGGAACAGATGCAGTTGATGTCATTATTTGCCCTTCTTTTACTTGTTTGGATGTGGCAGTTAGGGCATCGCAAGGTAGTCAGGTTAAAATAGCTGCTCAAAACATGCATTGGGAAAACAAGGGTGCCTTTACAGGAGAAATATCCCCAGGTATGTTGAAGGATCTAGGTGTTAGTTACTGTATAGTAGGACACTCTGAGAGAAGACAGTACTTCGCAGAAACTGATGAAACTGTTAATAAAAAACTTAAAGCTACCTTTGCTAATGGAATCATGCCTATTCTATGCGTAGGTGAAACCCTTGAAGAAAGAGAAAATGGCAATACTTTTAATATAATTGAGAGACAGATTAAGGTTGCTATGCAAGGTTTAAGTCAATTTCAAGTGGACAAACTAATCATTGCATATGAGCCTGTTTGGGCCATTGGTACAGGAAAAACAGCATCAGCTAACGATGCTCAGGAGGTTATAGCAAAGCTGAGAGAGTTTGTTGCAAATGATTTTGGTAATGAAAGCGCAGCTAAGGTAAGGATACAGTACGGAGGAAGCGTAAAGCCTGATAACATTAAAGGACTTATGGAGCAAAGGGATATTGATGGAGCTCTAGTTGGTGGTGCTAGCTTAGAAGTAGGCAGTTTCTTAAAGCTCATCAACTACTAAAATACAGAAGTCAGAAGTTTGAATACAGTCAGAATACAGAAGAGAACACAGAATTCAGAAGGAAACCATCTCCTAACCGAAATTCTGAGATCGAGGATAAAGGTGATGTTTATGGCAAAATATAAACCAATTGTATTAACAATTTTAGATGGATGGGGAATTTCGAGCAATGAACAGGGCAATGCTATTTTAAGCGCTAAGACCACTAATATGGATAGTTATCTTAATCAATATCCAAACACCATTCTTGAGACATCTGGGGAGATAGTTGGTCTACCTGCTGGACAAATGGGCAATAGTGAAGTGGGTCATCTAAACATTGGTGCAGGTAGAATTGTTTATCAGGATTTAACCAGAATAAGTAAATCAATTAAAGAAGGAGATTTTTTTGAAAATCCTGCATTACAAAAGGTCTATGCTAATTGTGTCAAAGGAACTGGGAAGTCTCTTCATTTAATGGGTCTATTATCTGACGGAGGAGTACATAGTCACATTGAACATGTTTTTGCACTTATAGACTTGGCAAAGAAAATGAATGTTGAAAGTCTATACATACATTGTTTTTTAGATGGAAGAGATGTTCTCCCAAAAAGTGCTCTAGAATATGTTAGAAGACTTGAGGATAAATTAAAGGAAGCTGGTATTGGTGAAATTGCCACTATCTCTGGTCGATATTATGCAATGGACAGAGATAAAAGATGGGAAAGGGTAGAAACTGCCTACAGAGCAATGGTTACTGCACAAGGGTATAAAGCTTCTACTGCAATGGAAGCTATAGCCAATTCTTATGAAGAAGAGAAGAATGATGAATTTGTTATGCCTACAGTTATTTTAAAAGATCAGGAACCAGTAGCAACAGTAAAGAAAGGTGATTCTTTAATTTTTTTCAACTTTAGAGCTGACAGAGCAAGAGAGATAACAAGGGCTTTTGTTGATATTGATTTTGATAGCTTTGAAAGACCAACAGGCTGGCTGGATTTAGATTACCTTTGTTTTACTGAATATGATAATACAATTGATGCGCCAGTAGCTTTTCCACCTGAAAAGCTTAGTAATACATTAGGGCAAGTTCTTGCAAAAAATAATTTAAAACAGCTTAGAATTGCAGAAACGGAAAAATATGCTCATGTTACATTCTTCTTTAATGGGGGTGAAGAATTAGCAAACCCAGGAGAAGAAAGAATAGTAATACCATCATCTAAGGTAGCCACTTACGATTTGAAACCTGAAATGAAAGCTTACGAGGTTACTGATGCTGTTGTTGAGCAGATAAATGATGACAAATACGATGTAATCATCATTAATTATGCAAATCCTGATATGATTGGCCATACCGGCAATTTTCATGCTGCAGTAAAAGCAATAGAAGTAGTTGATAAATGCCTTGGTAAAGTAGTTGATACAGTATTTGAAAAAAAGGGAGTAATGCTTATTACTTCTGATCATGGAAATGCTGAAGAGATGCTAGAAGCTAAGGGTAGTCCATGCACGTCTCATACAACAAGTCCAGTACCACTTATTGTTCTTGGGTTACCTGCAGATAAAGGGTTAAGCTGTAGGGGTAGCTTGAGAGATTTAGCTCCTACAATATTGGAACTATTAGAAATAGAAAAACCAAAAGAAATGACAGGACAAAGTTTATTAACTTAAAAAGCATACTGAAAGTGTTGTGTGCTTGCTCACCTTCAATTAAATTTTAGCAATAGTAAGATTTATTCAATCAAAACAACCTATGCTTTGCAAGATAAACTGTACATTAAAAGGAGGTTATTTTATGACAATTATTAGTGAAGTTTTTGCAAGAGAGATTTTAGATTCTAGAGGCAATCCTACTGTTGAGGTTGAAGTCTATTTAGAAGGCGGTGTTGTGGGTAGGGCCGCAGTTCCTTCTGGAGCTTCAACTGGGGCTTATGAAGCTGTGGAACTGCGAGACGGTGACTTAGATAGATATATGGGCAAAGGTGTATTAAAGGCAGTAGAAAATGTAAATGAAATAATAGCTCCTGAGGTAGTTGGTATGTATGCAATAGATCAAATCGGTATTGACAGGTTACTTCTTGAATTAGATGGAACAGATAACAAAGAAAAGCTTGGTGCAAATGCCATGCTAGGAGTATCATTAGCGGTGGCAAAGGCAGCGGCAGAAGAATTAGGACTTCCTTTGTATCAGTACATAGGTGGGGTTAATGCTAAACAACTGCCTGTTCCCATGATGAATATTCTTAATGGCGGAAAGCATGCAGATAACAATGTGGACATTCAGGAATTCATGGTCATGCCTGTTGGTGCAGAATCATTTGCACATGCTTTGAGAATGGGCACAGAGATTTTTCACAACTTGAAGAAGGTATTAAAAGCAAAAGGTTTGAATACATCTGTTGGAGATGAAGGTGGCTTTGCCCCTGACTTATCCTCCAATGAAGAAGCCCTACAGATTATTATGGAAGCCATTGAAAAATCAGGCTATAAGGCTGGAGAAGAGGTTTGCCTGGCTCTAGATGTGGCAGCAACAGAGATATTTAAAGACGGAAAATATCACCTTGAAGGTGAAGGCAAAGTCTTTTCATCAACAGAGCTAGTTGATTTTTATGAAAACCTAATAAATAAATACCCCGTTCTTTCAATAGAAGATGGTCTATCTGAGGATGACTGGGATGGATGGAAGCTAATGACTGATAGGCTTGGCAAAAAAATTCAAATAGTTGGTGATGATCTGTTTGTAACCAATGTTACTAAACTGGCTAGGGGTATTGAATCAGATACAGCAAATTCAATTCTCGTTAAGGTTAATCAAATTGGCACATTAACAGAAACACTTGATACAATTGAAATGGCAAAAAGAGCAGGCTATACATGTGTAATTTCTCATCGATCGGGTGAAACTGAAGATAGCACAATTGCAGATATAGCAGTAGCTACTAATGCTGGTCAAATTAAGACAGGTGCACCCTCAAGAACTGATAGGGTTGCTAAATACAATCAACTTTTAAGGATAGAGGGAGAACTTGACTACTTAGCACAATATCGTGGAAAGAAAGTGTTTTATAATCTCAGGTAAGGGGCGTGGCTTCCTGAATTCTGTATTGTGATATACTATTGTTCTAGCTATGAAAGTTTAGAGAATATTAGTATAAAAATTTGAAAAATAAACAAAAATACCCATAAAGGTATGTAATTGTAATTTGTTGTAATTTGCCAAGGGTTATGCTAAAATATATTTGTTTGCTATAAGGAAAATGATGAGGAGGTGAACCATTTAGTGAAGACTGTTTTAGTATTTATTCAAATTTTTGTTTCATTGGGACTCATAGCCTCAGTATTACTGCAATCAGGAAAAAGTGCGGGAATTTCAGGTGCCATTGCAGGTGGCGCAGAAACCTTTTTTGGTAAAAAGAAGGGCATGGATCAATTACTCGGCAAGGTTGCAGCAGGCCTTGCGGTGGGTTTTTTGCTATTAACTCTACTATTATCTATTATTTAAATTTATAAAAATAATAATTAAAAAATAAAATACTGTTGTGGTTAAAGGGAGGAATAAAATTTGTTTCCATTAGAATACTTGGCCCCAATTGCAGGGGTGTTAGCTTTAGCTTTTGCTTTTGTACTTATTAATAGGGTTAATAGTGCGGATCCTGGCACAGAAAATATGCAGGAGATTGCAGCAGCGATTCAGGAAGGTGCTATGGCCTTTCTAAAAAGGCAATATACTACACTAATCGTATTCGTTTTAATTTTAGCGGTAATCATAGTAGTTGCAGGATATATGACACCAGGTTCAGGTAGTTTGCAACCTGCTACAGCTTTAGCTTTTATTATTGGAGCTCTATGTTCCGGTGTTGCTGGATATATAGGTATGAGTGTTGCTACACGAGCTAACGTTAGAACAGCTAATGCAGCTCAAACTAGTGCTAATAGTGCATTAGGTATCGCTTTTTCAGGTGGAGCCGTTATGGGCATGTCTGTTGTTGGTTTAGGCTTACTTGGATTAGGGATAGTTCACATAATATTTGATAATCCTCAGATAGTTAACGGATTTGCCTTAGGTGCCAGTTCAATTGCATTATTTGCAAGGGTTGGTGGCGGTATCTATACAAAGGCTGCTGATGTTGGTGCTGACCTAGTTGGAAAAGTAGAAGCAGGAATTCCTGAAGATGATCCAAGAAACCCAGCTGTTATTGCAGATAATGTTGGTGATAATGTTGGTGACGTGGCTGGTATGGGTGCAGACTTGTTTGAATCATATGTTGGTTCAATAATTGCGGCAATCGCTTTAGCGGCTGCCCTTGGCATACAAGGTGGTATACTACTTCCATTAATGGTTGCAGCTGCGGGTATAGTTGCTTCCATAATTGGGACTTTCTTTGTTAGAACTAATGAAGGTGCAAATGCCCAGAAGGCTTTAAATACAGGTTCCATGGTTTCATACGCTTTATCCGTAGCAGCAATATTCTTCCTTACTAGAGGTTTATTATCTGCAGATCTAGCCTTAGGAGTGTTCATTGCAACTGTTTCTGGTCTATTAGCAGGTGGTGCCATTGGTAAAATTACAGAATACTATACTTCTGCTGACTTTAAGCCTACTCAAGAGATTGCCAGGGCTTCACAAACTGGTACTGCTACAAATATTATTCAAGGTATAAGCACAGGTATGATGAGTACCATGATTCCTATCTTTGTAATTGTAATAGCAATTCTTGTAGCCTATCAATTTGCTGGATTATATGGAATAGCTCTTGCGGCAGTAGGAATGTTGTCTACAACTGGTATGACAGTAGCTGTTGATGCTTATGGACCTATAGCAGATAATGCTGGTGGTATTGCTGAGATGGCTCACCTTGATCCAAAAGTAAGAAAAATCACAGATGCTTTAGACTCTGTTGGAAATACAACTGCAGCTATTGGTAAAGGTTTTGCCATTGGTTCTGCAGCATTAACTGCTCTTGCTTTATTCGCTGCTTATACTCAAGCGGCGGGAATCACATCAATCGATATTACATCTCCAAATGTTATAGCTGGTTTATTTATAGGTGGTATGTTACCATTCCTATTCTCTGCCATGACCATGCAAGCAGTTGGTCGTGCTGCCTTCGATATGATTGAGGAAGTTCGTAGACAGTTTAAAGAAATTCCTGGCATTATGGAAGGAACTACAAAACCAGATTATGCTAACTGTGTTAGTATTAGTACTAAAGCTGCGTTAAGAGAAATGATTATACCTGGGATTATAGCTGTATCTGCTCCCATAGCCGTTGGACTGTTTCCGGGTCTTGGCAAGGAAGCATTAGGTGGAATGTTAGCAGGTGCTTTAGTTACAGGTTTCTTGCTTGCTATTATGATGGCAAATGCAGGTGGAGCTTGGGATAATGCTAAGAAGTTCATCGAAACAGGTGAATTTGGTGGAAAAGGTTCCCCAGCACATGCTGCTGCAGTAAATGGTGATACTGTAGGTGATCCATTTAAGGATACTTCAGGTCCATCAATTAACATTTTAATTAAGCTTATGACAATTGTGTCACTTGTGTTTGCTCCATTATTTATGTAAGACACAAACTTCAAGGTATAGATAAGAGTATTGCACATTAAGCTGCAATACTCTTTTTTTATTTCAAGCTAACTAGCCAAGGTTTGCTTATTTGTGGTAAAATGTTCCTGTTATGCATTAGCATCCATATGTCACGGGGGTATTAGGTTATGATAATAAAAGGTGCAGAACCTTTCTTCTTAGAAGGGAATCATATAGGCTGTGTGTTAATACATGGACTATCAGGTAGCCCATCAGAGATGAGGCTCTTAGGTGAGTATTTACATAGTAAAGGCTATACAGTTACTGCTCCTTTGTTGCCTGGCCACGGCACCAAGCCTGAGGATATCAGAAATTTCTCCTGGCAGGATTGGTATCAGGAGGTTGCTAAGGCTCTTTCCCAAATAAAAGGGAGATGTACAAAAATATATCTTATAGGTTTATCTTTAGGTGGACTCCTTGCCTTACATGGTGCAGTAAATAGATTGCCTATTTCAGGGGTTGTTACAATGGCGCCACCCATACATATGGGCAACCGTCTTTCCTATACAGCACCACTACTTAAATTTTTCAGAAAGAGTGTTAAGAAGGATAGAAACCCTAGTACCATTAATGGTAACTATAGGGTAACCTATAATGAACAGATTACCCATGGAATTCATGAACTGCTTAAATTAAGGGGAAAGGTTAAGCGGGGCTTATCTAAGATAAAAAAACCAGTATTAATTATTCAATCAAAGGATGACAAGGTGTCATTGCCTACGGGAGCTCAGTATTTACACAATAAGATAAAGTCTCCACTTAAGATATTGAAATGGCTTGCAAATTCAGGCCATGTTATAACCATGGGAGCTGAAAGAGAAGAAATGTTTGCACAAATTAATTATTTCATCAATGGAGTAAAGTAAGCCACTAAAGGGTCTGACTTGACAAAAACTGCCAGAATATAGTATTGTTTCTATAAGAAGAGGAAAATTTAATTATCCTTATTATTAAATTAAGCCGGAGCAGTCTTGACCGGCTTATTACTTTAACTGCACAAAAATAAAGAATATCTTTAAAAGGTAGTACTAAGAAGATGAATTAATGGAAAAAACTAAAATAATATACATACATGAAGAATCATAAGATAAGCAGATACATAAGATTTGAAAATCAAGCAAAAATAAATAAAAATAAAGAGTCTAAAAATAACAGATATGGAGGAAATGATTTGAATAGAGAAGAAATACTTAATTATATGCGCATAAGTACTTATAAACCACTTAGTGCAGAGGATTTAGTAGGAACACTAAATATAGAAAATGTTAAAGAATTTCTTGAAATGTTAAATGAACTTGAAAGTGAAGGGGAAATTATTCTAACTCGTAAAAATAGGTATGGTATAACAGAAGGTATGGGACTTTATGTAGGTAGAATAGATGCTCATGCAAAGGGATTTGGTTTTTTGGTCCCGGAAAGGTCACCAGACTTTCACAAAGGTGGAGATATATTTGTTTCTGCTAAAGATCTCAATGGTGCTATGCACAAGGATAAGGTAATAGTGAGGCTAATATCCCACATTGACATGCAGGGTAAACCAGAAGGTGAAGTAATTAGGGTACTTAAAAGAGAAAATGAGTTGTGTGTAGGTACTGTTGAAAAGAGTCCTAATTTTGGATTTGTAGTAGCTGATGATAAAAGAATTGCGCAGGACATCTTTATTCCATTTGAAAAAATGAAGGGAGCTCAGGATAAAGATAAGGTAGTTGTAAAAATTACTCGTTGGCCGGAGCCAAGAAGAAACCCAGAAGGTGAAATAATCGAAATCTTAGGCAAAAAGAATGATCCAGGAATAGATATTCTTAGTATTGTTAGAAAATATAAGCTGCCTGAGGAGTTTCCGAGAAAGATTATAGATGAAGCACAAAAGGTATCCCAATTGCCGATAGATGAAGAAGCGCCTAATAGGCTAGATTTAAGAAAGTATCCAATGGTAACAATAGATGGAGCAGATGCGAAGGATTTAGATGATGCTGTGTCCTTAGAAATACTAGATGATGGCAGCTATTATCTTGGTGTACATATTGCTGATGTTGGGTTTTATGTTAAAGAAGGAAGTATACTAGATAAAGAAGCGCAAGAGAGAGGCACAAGCGTATACTTGGTTGATAGGGTAATTCCCATGCTTCCTCAGGAACTAAGTAATAATATTTGCTCTCTAAATCCTAGAGTGGATAGGCTGGCAATGACTGTTTTTATGGAAATAAGTAAAAAGGGTCATGTTAAAAACTATGAGATTAAACCTTCTATAATTAATATTGATCATAGAATGACCTATGATAAAGTGAATGAGATTTTAGCTGGAGACCAAGGGGCTAAAGCAGAATATCAGGGATTTGTAGATACATTCCTTGCAATGAAGCAACTTTCTGAGATATTAAAATCCAAGAGGACTAACAGAGGAAGCATTGATTTTGAGTTTCCTGAAAGCAAGGTGATTTTAGATAAAAATGGAAAGGCCGATAAAATAATTAAACTAGACAGGGGAGTTTCTGAAAAGATAATTGAGGAGTTTATGATCGTAGCAAATGAAACTGTTGCACAACATATGTATTGGCTAGAAATACCATTTATATACAGAGTTCATGAAGAACCAAATGAAGAGAAACTGCTAAGCCTCAATGAATTTCTTCATGCTTTTGGCTACCATGTTAGGACAAGTTTGGATAAAGTCACTCCCAAGAGTTTGCAAGAAATCGTAGAAAAGGTTAAAGGAAGACCAGAAGAAAAGTCTGTAAATACTGTTATCTTACGTTCAATGAAGCATGCTGCCTATTCTGATGAACCTATTGGACATTTTGGGCTTGCTTCTGAGTTTTATTCACATTTTACTTCTCCTATCCGTAGATATCCAGATCTTGTTATTCATAGGATAATTAGAGAGAACCTGTTAGATGGTACACCAACAGAAAAACGCAAGAAAAAACTTGCTAAATTTGTACACAAGGCAGCTGCAGAGTCTTCTGCTAGAGAGCGGGTTGCTGAAGAAGCGGAAAGAGAGTCTGTAGATCTTAAAAAAGTTGAATTTATGCTAAGGCATCTTGGTGAAGAATTCACAGGCATTATAAGTAGTGTTACAAACTTTGGCTTCTTTGTGGAGCTAGATAACTCTGTTGAAGGTTTAGTGCATGTATCTACCCTCACAGATGACTATTATTATTTTGACGATAAACATATTATGTTATCTGGAAAGCACACAGGTGAAACCTTTAAAATTGGAGATAGTGTGAAAGTCCTAGTTGCTAAAGTCAATGTAGAAGATAGGAACATAGACTTCGAACTGATTAAGTAAAATATTTGCCTGTATCGCTAAAGATACGGGATCAATAAGATCGTTATTGAACGCAATGGTTACACCTTTGAAAAAGTACAAAAGTTAGATTAAACTACGATTAAGAAAATTACTGATTTTTTGTCGTTTTTACTTGACTAAGGTAAGTTTATAGACTACAATCTTATAAAGTACCTTTAAGTGAGTCCCGTGAGGCTGGCAAGGTTGTATTGGTGTAAGTAGAGCCACTTGCTGTGTGTCACACAGTTGGTGGCTTTTTTGGTACAAAAATTAAATACGCAACCTTTAATTTAGTCCGGTGAGGCTAAAAAGGAATCTGGTGGCAGGCAAACCAGAGGGTTTTTTAAAAAAGACAGGCTCCTTACCGGGAAAGTAAGGAGTTTTTTTACGCCACAAAGTGGAATAATAAATAAGAGTTAGTACAGATGGAATCTTTACACACTTATTTCGAAACTTGGCGGCAATTACTCCTAATCGTTCTAAAGTGGGAGTCTAGTAACGCCGTTGGGATAGGATAAAATAAGAAGGGGGTAAATTTGTGGGTATTAAATCAAAGGATTTATTAGGTTTACAAAATGTGTCCAAGGAAGAAATAGAACTGGTTCTAAATACTGCAGATTCACTAAAAGATATTATGAATAGAGACATAAAGAAGGTCCCTACCTTGAGGGGAAGGGTTGTTATAAACCTTTTTTATGAACCAAGTACCCGAACAAGAACATCCTTCGAATTAGCAGGTAAGTATATGAGTGCAGATATGTCAAACTTAAATGTGGCAACTAGTAGTGTTGTAAAAGGTGAAACCCTGATAGATACAGGAAAATCTTTAGATGCCATGGCAACTGATATTGTAGTAATTCGTCATAGTGCCGCCGGGGCACCTGCTCTTCTTGGTAAGGCTATGAAGGCAAGGATCATTAATGCAGGAGATGGCTATCATGAGCATCCAACACAGGCACTTCTTGATATGCTGACTATTAAACAATATAAGGGTAAAATAGAGGGCTTAAGAGTAGCGATTATTGGTGACTTAGCCCATAGTCGTGTGGCAAGGTCTAACTTCTGGGGACTTACTAAAATGGGAGCAGATGTGGTATTTTGTGGGCCTACTACTCTTATTCCAAGAGATTTTCAAAAGGCAGGAGCAAAGATAGTAACTAATATGGATGAAGCCGTAAAAGATGCAGATGTTGTGATGATGCTGAGGGTTCAGCTAGAAAGACAGCAAAAGGGTCTTTTTCCTTCAATTAGAGAGTATGCAGAGTTTTATGGTTTAAATAAAGAAAGATTGAAGCTTGCAAAGCCAGATGCCCTTGTGATGCACCCAGGACCAATGAATAGGGGAGTAGAAATTGCTTCTGACGTTGCTGATGGAATACAGTCAGTTATAGAAGAACAGGTTACAAACGGTGTTGCAGTTAGAATGGCATTACTGTACTTAATGGGAGGAGGAGCTACTGATGCAGTTACTGCTTAGAAATTGTCGTTTAATAGACCCAGTTGCAAATACTGAAAGCACGGGAGATATCTTAATTATTAATGATAAAATTCGTACAATTGCCCAAGGATTAAAGCCTGGACCAGATACAAAGGTTATAGATTTAGATGGCAAGGTGGTTTCCCCCGGCTTTATAGATATGCATGTTCATCTGAGAGAACCAGGTTATGAAGCAAAAGAAACTATTGCAACAGGCACAAAGGCAGCAGCAGTAGGAGGCTTTACTACTGTCGTTGCCATGCCAAACACAAAGCCTGCAATAGACAATGAAACAACAGTTGAATATGTGAAGTGTAAGACTGAAAAAGAAGGTGTTATTGAAGTTCTTCCTTGTGCAGCTATTACAAAGGGACGCAAGGGAGAAGAAATCTCTGAATATGGTATCCTGAAAAAAGCGGGTGCAGTTGCCATATCAGATGATGGAGATTCAGTTACAAATCCGGAAGTAATGAGAAGAGCAATGGAATACTCGATACTCTTTGACATGCCAATTCTTTCCCATAGTGAAGATAAAAATTTGAGCATTGGTTCCATGCATGAAGGCTATTTCAGCACAATTCTTGGTCTTAAGGGTATAGCAAGTGTGGCAGAAGATGTGGCAGTAGCAAGAGACATTGCCCTTGCACAATATACAGGTGCTAAGCTCCATATACAACATATAAGTACCGCTGGCGCAGTAGACATGGTTAGAATTGCTAAACAAAAAGGTCTAAGGGTAACATCTGAAGCAGCTCCCCATCATTTCTCACTTACTGATGCAGATGTGGTAGGGTATAATACTGCTACAAAGGTCAATCCTCCTCTTCGTTCTGAGGAACATCTTGAAGCAGTTATTGCTGGTCTAATGGATGGAACAATTGATGCAATAGCATCTGACCATGCTCCCCATACAAGCGAGGATAAAAATGTGGAATATGATTATGCAGCTTTTGGTATATCAGGAATAGAAACATCTGTTGCAGTATCATTGCACCATTTATACTATGAAAAGCAGATGCCTTTAATGGAATTGCTTCATAAGTTTACAACAGGACCAGCATCTATTTTAGGCCTTGAGTATCAAGGCTTAGTGCCAGGAGCGGTAGCTAATCTTACAATACTAGACATAGACATGGTTAAAAAGGTAGATGTAAATAGTTTTGTTTCCATGGGGAAAAACAGTCCTTATCATGGAAAAGAACTAAAGGGCTGGCCAGTTATGACAATATATAAAGGACAAGTCATCAAATAGGTGTCAAGGGGACGTTTCGCTTGTCACCTTTTTCGAATACTGAAACATTAGACACAAATAGTTAAGGTTTACTATAAGGGGGGCTCCTATGAAGGCGGTTTTGGTTTTAGAGGACGGAACTGTATTTGACGGAATTTCATGTGGCATAGCAGGAGAGGTCGGTGGGGAAGTTGTTTTTAGTACGGCGATGACAGGATATCAGGAAATAATTACGGACTCCTCCTTTGCTGGACAAATCATCACATTAACCTATCCATTGATTGGAAACTATGGTATTGCTAGCTGTTATCAAGAGTCAGCTCGCACAGCCGCAAAGGGTATCATAGTTAAGGAAGAGACAACTACCTGCCAAAAAGGCTTTAAGGGTAAAACTGTACAGCAATTTTTAGAAGAAAACCGACTTGTAGGAATAAAGGGAGTAGACACAAGAACATTAACCAAACATTTAAGAACTCATGGATCAATGAGAGGTATTATTAGCAGCGAAGAAACTTCGGTTGAAGAATTAGTGCAAAAAGCTAATGAGTTGCCTTTAATTACAGAGCAGAAACTTGTGGAAGAGGTTTCTACTACAAAAAAATATACTATTCCTGGTGGTTGGCCCACAGTAGCTGTACTTGATTTTGGAGTGAAGAGCAATATTATCAGGTCCTTAAACAAGCTAGGATGTACAGTAGTAGTGTTACCAGCTAATTCTACGCTAGATGAAATAAAATCTGTGGAGCCCGATGGATTAGTTTTATCAAATGGGCCAGGAAATCCTAGCATGATATCGGATGTAATAGATACTGTTAAAGATTTGCTGGAGTCCATGCCAATCATGGGAATATGCTTAGGTCATCAAGTTCTTGGAGCTGCCTTAGGTGGGAGTACCTATAAAATGAAGTTCGGCCACAGGGGTGGCAATCAGCCAGTTAAAGACTTAGAAAAGGATAGGGTATTCATAACTTCACAAAACCATGGTTTTTGCGTAAGCAAAGAGGGCTTGCCTAGTGATGTGGTTATCACTCATCTGAATCTAAATGACGGTTCAGTTGAAGGCATCAAGCATAAGCATTTGCCTGTATTTTCAATACAGTTTCACCCTGAAGGGGCCCCAGGGCCAAAGGATACAGCTTACTTATTTAAGGAATTCATGAATATGATATCACTTCAGGGAGGTGGCAGCTGTGCCTAAGAATACATCTATTAAGAAGGTTTTAGTTATTGGCTCAGGGCCAATTATTATAGGTCAGGCTGCAGAATTTGACTACGCTGGGACACAAGCTTGTAGGACATTAAAAGAAGAAGGCATAAAGGTTGTACTGATTAACAGTAACCCAGCTACTATCATGACAGATACTGAAATAGCTGACAGGGTATATCTTGAGCCTTTGACTCTGGATTTTGTTGAAGAGGTTATAAAAATGGAGAGGCCAGATGGTTTATTACCCACCCTGGGGGGACAAGTCGGGCTAAACATGGCTGAAAAGCTTTGGGAATTGGGAATGTTAGAACAGTATAATCTTAAGCTTTTAGGGACCTCGGCAGATGCCATTAAAAAGGCTGAAGATAGAAAGCTTTTTAAGAATATGATGGAAGAACTAAATGAGCCTGTTCCCAAAAGTGCCATAGTTAACTCAGTTGAAGAAGCACTTGAATTTACTAAAAAGCAATCATTCCCGGTTATTGTGAGACCTGCCTATACCTTAGGAGGAACAGGCGGCGGCGTAGCCAACAATGCACAAGAACTGGAAATAATTGCATCTAAGGGAATAAAACTTAGTCCCATTAGTCAGCTCTTAATAGAACAATCAGTTGCAGGTTGGAAAGAGATTGAATATGAAGTTATTAGAGATGGAAAAGATAATTGTATTACAATCTGCAGTATGGAAAATATTGATCCTGTTGGCATCCATACTGGGGACAGTATAGTTGTGGCACCCACACAAACCTTATCTGATGTTGAGCATCAGACACTACGTTCGGCTTCTTTAAAAATCATTAGGGCTTTAGAAATAGAAGGCGGTTGTAATATTCAATATGCCCTCCATCCTACAGAGTTAAAATACTATGTAATTGAGGTTAATCCAAGAGTAAGCCGTTCTAGTGCCCTGGCTTCAAAAGCAACAGGCTATCCAATAGCTAGGGTGGCAACAAAGATTGCCATAGGTTATAGTCTTGATGAAATTACAAATGTCGTAACTGGTAGTACATCAGCTTGCTTTGAACCTGCACTGGACTATGTGGTTGTGAAAATTCCCAGATGGCCCTTTGATAAATTTGAAAGTGCTCACCGAAAGTTAGGTTCACAGATGAAAGCCACAGGGGAAATAATGGCTCTTGGAAGAAACTTTGAATCTGCCCTGTTGAAGGGGATACGTTCTTTAGAGTTGGATACAGACACTCTGATTATGGACTCATTAAAAGCGTTATCTACAGAAGATATAATTAATGGACTTAAAAATGCTGATGACAGAAGACTATGGGTAGTAGCTGAAGGCTTTAGAAGAGGATTTACAGTTGAAGAGATTGAGGATATTACATCAATTAATAGTTTTTTTCTATTCAAGATAAAGGGTTTAGTAGATTGGGAGAGTAAACTTGCAACAGGACCAGATAAAGAGCTATTAAAAGAATCAAAAATTCTTGGCTTTAGTGATAAACAAATAGGTTCTATATGGGAAATGTCAGAAGGACAAGTTAGAGAAATGCGAATGGAATTAGGTATCAATGTAAGCTATAAAATGGTGGATACATGTGCTGGGGAATTCCCTGCTGCAACTCCCTATTATTACTCCACATATGGAGAAGCAAATGAATTAGAGGATAATCATCATGAAAAAGTTCTTGTTCTTGGGTCGGGACCTATTCGTATAGGACAGGGGATAGAATTTGATTATTGTTCAGTACACTCATCGTGGGCTTTACAGGAAATAGGGGTAGAATCCATTGTAATAAACAATAACCCTGAGACGGTAAGTACTGATTTTGATACAAGCGATATTCTGTTTTTTGAGCCATTAAGTGAAGAGGAAGTCTTAAATGTTATAGAACAGGAAAAACCAATGGGTGTCATTACACAGTTTGGAGGTCAAACTGCTATAAACCTAGCAAAGCCTCTTGCAGCAGCTGGAGTTAAGTTGTTAGGTACAAGTGTAGAGAATATGGATGTAGCAGAGGATAGGGAAAAGTTTCATGAAGTTTTAAAGGAGCTAGATATTCTCCATCCTGAAGGTAGAATTGCTTTTTCTGCAGTTGAGGTAGAAAGCATAGCAGTCCAATTAGGATTTCCAGTTTTGGTGCGACCCTCATATGTTTTAGGTGGAAGGGCCATGGAAATTGTATATAATAGGGAAGAATTAAATCAGTATTTAGAACAGGCTGTTAAAATATCAAAAAACCAACCAATACTTGTTGATCGATATATACTAGGAAGAGAAGTAGAAGTAGATGCAATTAGTGATGGTATCAATGTGTTGATACCTGGAATAATGGAGCACGTGGAAAGGGCGGGAGTTCATTCTGGAGATAGTAGTGCAGTATATCCTTCACGATCTTTAGCGCCCAAGGTAGTTGATAAAATAATTGATTATACAACTAAACTTACTAAGGGACTTCAAGTGATAGGTATGTTAAACATCCAGTATGTTGTTCAAGATGATCAAGTATATGTGATAGAAGCTAATCCACGTTCAAGCAGAACAGTACCCTTTATATCAAAGGTGATAAATATACCTTTAATAAAAGTAGCTACTAAGATTATGATGGGAAAAAGTTTAGCAGACCAGGGTTTTAAACCAAACTATAACGCACAAACCATCTTTATAGAGCCAAAAAATCTAACAGCTGTAAAGATGCCCGTTTTTTCCTTTGCTAAGCTAACTGAAGTTGAAACCTCTCTTGGACCAGAAATGAAATCCACAGGTGAAGTTCTAGGACTTGATGCAGATCCCACAAAAGCAATGTATAAAGCACTCCTGGCTGCTGGATATGATATACCACAACAGGGTACAATACTTGCTACCATAGCTGATAAAGATAAAACCGAAGCACTTCCAATGTTAAAAAGGTATCATCTGCTAGGATATAACATTGCAGCAACTCCAGGGACAGCACAAATGCTAGAAAAGGAAGGTATTCCTGTAGACGTTGTTAACAAGCTTAAAGAAGGGAACCACAATGTCGTAGAATATATTAGAAAGGGCAAGGCTGACCTTATAATCAATACCCTAACAAGGGGTAAAGAGCCTGAAAGAGACGGATTTAAGATAAGAAGAGCAGCAGTTGAATACGGAGTAGCCTGCACAACCTCTCTTGATACAGCAATTGCCATCTTAAAGATTATGGAATCCATGGTCCGCGTCAAAGCCCTTCAAGACTACATCGCCGGGTGAACAACCATGGGGACGGTTCTCCTGGCTGGTTTCTATCAGGGATGGTAATAAATGGACGTTTAAATATAAGTTAGGCATATCTCATGGTCATATTATTAGCCAGTTATAGAATGACCTTAAACAGGGCTTTGAGATATGTTCCACGACTCCGAATGAGGTGAAATAATGTTTTTAGAAGATGGAAAGATCATTTCTCATGAAAGTCTAGGAAATGGCCAATACCTAATGGAAATTTCATGTCCCCAGGTATCTGCTGATGCAGTACCTGGGCAATTTGTACATATATCCTGTGGAGCAGAAAGCGCAAATCCATTACTAAGAAGACCTATTAGTATCCACAGGATAAACAAAGAAAAAAATACTATAGAATTATATTACCTAGTTGTAGGAAAAGGAACTACCTTATTGTCTGCTAAGATAGTAGGCAGCACAATATCACTTATGGGGCCTCTCGGAAGGGGTTTTGAATTAAATGTACCAGAGAAAAGAACTGTTTTAGTTGGTGGTGGCATAGGCATTGCCCCCCTGCTTGCTTTGGCAGAGGAATTAAAAGCTAATGGAAAAGAAGTAGTATCATTACTAGGAGCAGCAGGAGCTGAGGGTTTAGTTAGAGCAAAGGAATTTGCAGCCTACGGTGATATTGTAGAGATAACAGAGGATGGAAGCCTAGGTGAAAAGGGACTTGTTACTGAGTATCTCCAGCCCCTGATAGATAAGAACAATACAATAATTTATACATGTGGCCCAGAAGGCATGCTAAAGGCTGTGGTTAAAGCAGCTTCCGAAGTGGATGTGCCATGTCAGATATCACTTGAAGCAGCTATGGCATGTGGAGTGGGAGCATGTCTAGGGTGTACCTGTGTCAAGGGAGTTCATGGGGGATATCCAAAGGTGTGTAAAGATGGCCCGGTATTTTGGTCTAGTGAGGTGAAGCTTTAAATGGTAAACTTAAAAGTGAAGCTAGGCAAATTGGAAATTGATAACCCTGTAACTGTAGCATCAGGTACATACGGCTTTGGACTTGAATATGCTGAATTTTATGACCCAGAAAAACTAGGGGCAATTTTTACAAAGGGTATTACATATAAGCCACGGGAAGGTAATCCACCTCCAAGGCTTTGGGAGACACCCTCTGGAATACTAAATTCTATTGGTTTAGAAAATCCAGGAGTAGAGGTATTCATCAAGGAATATCTACCTAAAATAAAAGATTTAACAACAGCAATCATACCTAATATTTCTGGTAGTACTGTGGAAGAATATTGCATGGTTGCATCTTCCTTAGATGGACAAGAAGGAATAGCAGCTTTAGAAATTAATATCTCCTGTCCAAATGTTAAAGAAGGTGGCATGGCATTTGGTAGTTGCCCCAATGTGGCATCTAATGTGGTAAAGGAAGTCAGAAAAGTAACTGATTTACCTTTAATAGTAAAACTAAGTCCTAATGTCACAGATATAGTATCGGTTGCCAAGGCTGTTGAAGAACAAGGAGCCGATGCCCTATCATTAATCAATACACTACTTGGTATGGCAATTGATATTAGAACTGGCAAACCTGCACTTGGAAATGTAATGGGTGGTCTATCAGGACCTGCAGTTAAGCCTGTTGCGGTGCGCATGGTGTGGCAGGTTAGCCAGGCAGTAGATATACCGATAATAGGTATGGGTGGCATTAGTTCGTGGCAGGATGCTATAGAGTTTATGTTGGCAGGCGCCGATGTAGTTTGTATTGGAACTGGTAATTTTGCAAATCCAATGATTGCCGTAGAGGTAATTGAAGGAATAAAAAGGTATTGTGTTGAAAGAAATATTAATAATGCTAGTGAACTTACAGATAGGGCATGGAAGTGATAGTGAAAGGAGAGAATATTATGAAGGCAAAAGATAAGCTGATAGTAGCCCTTGACTTTGACACCAAGGAAAAGGCAATTGACATGATCCAAAAGCTAGAGACTGATGTAGAAATATTTAAAGTAGGATTAGAACTATACTTAGCCTCTAAAGGTAAGGTAGTTGAATACTTACATGAAAAAGGCAGGAAGGTATTTCTAGATTTAAAGTTTATGGATATTCCTAATACTGCAGCAGGTGCAGCAAGAGAAGCAACAAAAATGGGAGTATTCATGTTTAACGTGCATGTTCCTGGTGGAAAACAAATGATGATAAGTGCCAGAGAAGCTGTAGAACAGGTAGCAGTAGGTGGACAACCAAAGCCTTTACTAATTGGCGTTACTGTTCTTACCAGCCTAGACCAAAATGACTTATCGCAGCTTGGCATTACACAGGATGTCAAGGATTTAGTCATAGCTCGGGCAAAGCTTGCTAAGGAAGCTGGATTAGACGGTGTGGTGGCATCACCAAAGGAAGCTTCAGAAATTAAGAATGCATGCGGCAAAGAATTTATTTCAGTATGTCCAGGAATAAGACCCACTTGGGCGGCTACAGGAGATCAAAAAAGAATCATGACTCCTAAAGATGCAATTAACCAGGGAGCAAGCTACTTAGTAGTTGGCAGACCAATTACTGGGGCAGATGATCCTGCAGAGGCTGCTAGAAAGGTTCTTGAAGAAATGGAGGAGGGTTTTAAATGTTAACAAGAGAAGAAATAATTGAAATTCTAAAAAAAACTAATTCATTAAAAACTGGCCATTTTCTTTTAAGTTCAGGATTACATAGTGATAAATATGTTCAATGTGCTTTAGTCTTAAGCTATCCATGGGAAGCTGAAAATCTTTGTAAAGCATTAGCAGAAAAACTAGCTGATATTGATATAGAAATAGTTGTTGGACCAGCCCTTGGAGGTATTGTGATAGCCTATGAATTAGCAAGAGCCTTAAATGTGCCTGGCATATTTGCAGAGAGAACAGATGGAGAAATGGCATTTAGAAGGGGTTTTGAAATAAAACCTGGACAAAAGGTGTTAGTTGTAGAAGACGTTGTAACAACTGGTGGTTCAGCTAAGGAAGCAATCAAGCTTATTAAAGAAATGGGTGGAGATGTTGTTGCAGTTTCCTCCTTAATTGATAGAAGTGGTGGAAAGGCTGACTTTGGAGTACCATTTAAAGCACTTCTTGAACTGGATATTCCAACCTATAAGCCTGAAGATTGTCCAATGTGTAAGGACGGATCAACTGCTGAAAAACCGGGAAGTAGAAAGTAATTATAATTAAATAGTAAAGCCAGGTGATGAACCTGGCTTTTAATCTGTAAAGATTGAAAAGAGAGAGAATATATTAAGCTTCTGCAATACTGTTATCTGCTTCATCGATTCCTTCTGGTTTTCCTGGTGACTTATTAAAGCTGAGTATCAACTTGAACAAATCACCATCGATAGTTATGGTTATACTGCCGTTTTGTAGTTCTACCAAGCTTTTTGCTATTGCCAGCCCAAGTCCTGAGCCTTCGGTAGTTCTGGACTCATCTCCTCTTGTGAAACGCTCTGTTATTTCAGACGCATCAAAATTCATCTCATAGGCAGAAATGTTTTTAAATATAAAGCTTACTTCTTTTTCGTTTTCTAAAACATCGATATATACCCTTGAATTTGGCATAGAATATTTTAAGATGTTACTCATAATATTTTCAAATACTCTATATGTTCTTTTGCCATCTAATTTGCAGATAATCTTGGTTTCTGGCGCGTTAACTTTAATATCCAGGGAACTATTATTTATCGTTTCTTCTAGTTCTCCTAGGGTTTGCCTAAGCAAGGCTACTATATCTAATTCTTCTAAATAGAGTTCAACATTGCCGCTGCTTGCCTTGCTTGCCTCGAATAAATCCTCTATGAGCACCTTTAATCTATGAGACTTTTTATCAAGTACATCGATATATTCCCTTTGAGTCTCATTAGTGGTATCCTCATTTTTTAATAAATCTACATAGGTAATAATAGATGTTAGAGGAGTCTTAAGATCATGTGACACATTTGAAATAAGCTCATTTTTTAAATTTTGACTTTTTACTTCTTTGTCAACTGCTACTTTAAATCCATCTTTAATATTACTTAAGTTTTTGGAGATTGGGTTTAGGATGCCGAAATCTTCCTCAAGGACAATGTCAAAGTTTCCTTGTGCCAGTTGTTTGGTAGCAAAGTTTAAGGTCCTAACCTTATCAAGCATTTTTATAAAATATTTAAATAAGAAGATGGTATAAACTATAGCCAGAATTAGACCTAGAGCACCAGCTGAGGCAATAATCCATAATGTGAGCAAATTAATTCCCAACAGCATCATGAATTTTTTATGATATTCCTTGGCCATATCGATCTCGATGACCTGTTCAGATAGTTTCTTTATATTGTCAACTGCATAGAAGAATGCTTTACCGATGAAACTATTCTTAATCAGTCCTTCTTTAATTCCTTCATTATAGACATATTTGATATAGCAAATGCTTAAATAGATTAGTAAACTCAATGCAAATGTCACAGGTATTCCAATTAAATAAAAATATTGATTAGCATCATAAATTATATGCACATAGTCAGTAGCACGATTAGGATTGTAGCCGGTTGGAAGTATACCGAATGTTAAAAAGAGACCAGGAAACCAAGCTAACAATTTAAGTTCCAAAAACATTTTATTAAAAACCCTAATGATAGAAACCCTTTTTTGTGAAGAATAAGGTATGGCAAACGCTATAACAGTTAACAGAAGAATGCTTATTGCACCTATTGTTAAAATCAAAATCATATATTGGACTAAATTGTATGATTTAACCTCATAGGTAAAAATATCATCATATTGACCTATATTTTTCGGTATTGTATAAGCGATTTCTAAGTTTGCATATTCTTCCAATCCATTTTCACTTCGGCTTAATAATCTATTTATAAAAAAATCTTTATTAAATCCATTTCCTTGTGAGCTTTCTATTGTGGAATTACCCTTTTCATCAAATTTTACCTGCAAGTAAAACTGGCTGTTGTTTATCTCTTGCCGCAGCTTGCTGTTAGTATCATCTGATATAAGTGATATATTACTTATAACTTTGGTTTTATTTTCATCCGCATCCACATGACCAATATAGTACTTAATATTTTTTAAGTTTTCAAATCTATGATAATAAGACTGATCTTCTGGTTGGTTTAAGTATCTTGTTAAATCTGTTAATGTAAGGACAAAATTGTCACTTTCTAGATATTGCTGCGTATCATCCTTAAAAGCATAGTCCTTTATAGGTGCATAAATACCTACAGAGATAACTGTTAGTATTAAGATGATTAGCAATGTTCCCCATGTAGTAGCTGTTAACCTATTGTTCGAATTTGTATCCAATGCCCCACACCACCTTCAAATATTTTGGTTCCTTCGGATTAATCTCTATTTTTTCGCGAATCCTTCTAATATGAACTGTTACTGTATCTGGATTGTATGCTGGTTCATTCCAGACCTTTTCATATATCTCTTCTATGGAAAATACTCTATTGGGATTCCTCATCAGCAAATATAGAATTTTATATTCTATTGGGGTTATTTTGACAGCTTTGCCGTCTACAAGCACTTCTTTATTTGCATCATTTAAATCGATTCCGCCTATCTTTATGATATTTTCCTCATCTGTCGCGCCATTAGTTAAAATTTTTGAGTAATTTGTGTATCTTCTAAGATTTGAATTAACTCTTGCTAATAGCTCTAATGGGTTAAATGGCTTGGTAATGTAATCATCGGCTCCAATATTTAAACCAGAAATCTTATCCATATCCTCTGACTTTGCAGAGAGCATAATAATGGGTACTGTACTTTTTTCCCTTATTTTAATGGTAGTCTTGATACCATCTAATACTGGCATCATAATATCCATCAGTATCAGGTGAATTTCTTCTTTTTCAAAAATGCTAAGTGCCCCTTGCCCATCATATGCTTTAAAAACATTGTAATTTTGGTTCCTTAAATATACCTCCATTGCATCTGTTATTTCTTTTTCATCATCAACCACAAGAATATTGTACATGTTTTCACTCCTAAACCCTTTTGAGATATCTCATTAGCATAATATCATATATTTTCTAAGATTCTACTATCATAATTCTTACAGTTTTCTTAAGAAAGAAAAAAGTTACAACATAATTTGTTGCATTTAATAATTGTCTAGTCATCTTACGAGGTTTATATAGCTAAAGGAATTTTCCTGTGCGGCTACAAGGAAAGGAAGAAATAGAACTTGACATTTTTGATTAAATAATTATATAATAAATGTTACCTACATTTGACCCTGGTTTGGAAAAATCCATTGACAGGGCTAACTTATGGAGGGGTAATTAAGTAGAGATAGTACTCACAATGGGGTGTTTAAATGGCATTTGGAAAAGTAATTACAGATAATAGAAAAGCTCGCCATGATTTTTTCATTGAAGAATCCTTCGAGGCAGGTATTGCCTTGCAGGGTACAGAGGTAAAATCAATGCGGCTTGGTAGAGTCAATCTTAAGGATAGCTATGCTCACATTCAAAATGGAGAGCTTATCCTGTCTAACATGCACGTTAGCCCATATGATAAGGCTAGCCATTTTAATCATGACCCAGTACGTGATAGAAAACTACTAATGCATAAGAAAGAAATAATGCGCTTATGGGGTAAAACTAGAGAAAAGGGATTAACCCTTGTTCCAATAAAACTATACTTTAATGAGAAGAATAGAGTTAAGGTAGAAATAGGCCTGGCAAAAGGTAAAAAACTATATGATAAGAGGGATGACTTAGCTAAAAAAGATGCTGAGCGACAAGTTGCCAAAGCACTAAGAGAAAGACAAAAAATGTAATTTTTGACAATTACTAGGTAGGAAAATTGAAGTATTGTTGATTTTATGATATAATAGGGTATATAAAATAGTAAATATTTCATTCATGGGGGCGTACTGGTTTCGACGGGGGATGTATGAGCATGAGTAGCGAGTCGAGATTCCACTTGATCTCGTTAAACAGTGGAAAAGCCAATTAACTGGCAAAGATAATTACGCTTTAGCTGCTTAATAGCAGCTCATCCAACTTTCCTAAGTCCGTGGGGAAAGACCTGGGTGTCAAATGAACGGGCTACCCAATGACCACCTCCTGATAGTCAATTGGGGAAATAAATCGGGATAGCTGACTGCTGAGCCTGTCTATAGGCGCAGCGAGAGGCGAAACACCAAATTATAGTCTACACTCGTAGAAGCTCTTGTGGGTACTCTTTCGGACAGGAGTTCGATTCTCCTCGCCTCCACCAAAATATGTAAATGGGAACAGCTGAAATAGGGCTGTTTTTTGTTTGTGTAAAATGAGGGATTCGATGTCCATTATAAAATTGCTACAATCACGTCCTGTATTCTATTTTTCTCTAGCTTCAGTATTTCTTCCTCCAACTCTTTAAATCCCTTATTTCTTCCATTTAGAATTTTATTAATTTGGTGTTTTTTCATTTCAGAGACACATGAATACTAATTTCCTCAATAAAGGGATGCCCTTAAAGTGGGGATATATTTAAAGAAATGTTGATTGTTGAGTAGTCAGACCCCGAGTTGCAGATACTATTTGGAAAGATAAGATTGAGGTGTAATGATGAAAAAACATCAAAAAGGATTATCAGCAGGACAACTTGCCATGATGGCATTGGGAACGGTGGTTGGGGGTTCTTTTTTTCTTGGATCTTCGGTAGCAATCGGCGCAGCAGGCCCGGGTGTTGTCATTTCCTACATGCTTGGAGGTGTTTTAGTATATTTTATACTTTTTGCCTTATCAGAAATGACAGTAGCCGATGCAGCGCCAGGGTCTTTTCGAACCTTTGCAGAAAGAGCATACGGGCCAGGGTTGGGATTTGTGGTAGGGTGGGTTTATTGGACAGGGATTGCACTTGCAATGTCTAGTGAAGCAACAGCAGTATCGATTTTTCTTCGGGCATGGTTACCGGGTGTTTCTTTACTACTGATAGGCTCGATTATAATTGTTGCGGTTACGTTGCTAAATTTACTGGGGGCTGAAAAGCTAACTAAACTGGAGAGTGGTTTGGCTGCGATTAAACTTCTAGCCATTGTTGGATTTATTATTTTAGGTGCCTTCCTGATTTTGGGGATTGCTCTGGATGTACCAAAAGTTGGAATGGGGGCTTTACGACAAAGCGATTTGTTTCCCGGTGGGATTGGAGGAATAGCTGGGAGTATGCTTATAGTTATGTTTACGTACGCTGGTTTTGAGATCATTGGATTGGCTGCTTCTGAGACAAACGATCCAAATAGAATTGTTCCAAGAGCTATAAACTATACTGTAATCAGTCTCGTTGGTCTTTACATAGCAGTCATAGTCGTCCTTTTGCCGCTGATCCCTACTAATCAACTTACAGAAGAAAAAAGCCCAATGGTATTGGCATTAACCACATGGAATTTAAGCTGGGCGGGAAGGGTAATGAATATCGTTCTTATAACGGCAATCCTTTCTACTATGCTTGCAGCTATGTTTGGCCTAGGGCGGATGATACGATCTCTTGCTGACGAGGGACATGCGCCACATTGGCTAAAAGATAAAGGTGAGATTCCTTACAGAGGAATTCTTTTTTCTGGTGCTGCGATGCTTGCAGGGTTATTCTTTGGATTTGTCTTGCCAGAAAAGGTATATATTTTTCTAGTTAGTTCAGGTGGATTTTCTCTTCTTTTTACGTATGTGGTTATTTTAGCGACCCATCATAAATTTCGAAAGAAAAATGGTTGCCCACCTAAGGGGAAATGTCAACTACCAGGTTATCCATTTACTTCGTGGATAGCAATCATCAGTCTAGTTGGCATTATATTCAGCATGCCTCTAGTTCCCGGACAAGGATACGGTTTACTGGCAGGAATGATTTTAACTATCTTTTATTTAGGAATATTCCTTGGCAAGAAGATATTGTCTAAAAGATATGTTGACGGTAAAGGGAAGACCCTTGAAGAGGTACCTATTACTCCTTTAAAAACTCTTACGCCACAAACATATATGGAGTTTTCAGAAGAATTCCTACCTGAGCGACCAGAAAAAGATAGAGAACAGAAATAATAATTGGGACTGGTTTGAAGGCTTTCGGACAGGAGTTCGATTCTCCTCGTCTCCACCAAATATGTAAACAAAATCAGCTGAAATAAGCTGTTTTTTTGTTTGTGCAAAAGAGGGTTTCGATGGGATTGTGCCACACAGTATTCCAGCTCCACAAACTACTATTTGAGAGGGTATTGCTAGGTCATTTAAAAATGTTGGTTATATCTCTATTATGTCTTCCGAATTGTTTTAAGAATTGAATATACAACTTTCATCAGACTGATGATTGATGTTTTAGTTTTAGGCTTAGCATTTTCATGAGATGCTTCTTGACGGAGACTAATTTCTAGCTCTTTTGTTCTTTCGGGCACAAAGGCATATATAATATCTTCAATTTTAACACTCTTTTTCTTCAACTGCCTAAGAAGCCATTTTTCGGATTGATTTAACAATTCTAAATTTCGTTCTTGGATTTTGCCGTCAATAATTACCGCAATTGGTAAACCTTTATCTATAATAGAAATACCCATATGCCCAACGGTGATAGGTGTGTTTTCCACTTTGGGAAGAATACTAAGTTCTCCAATTGGTTCAAGTATTGCATAATCAATATCCGACACTTTGGGGTATCCTTTGCTCCTTAAAATTGATAATAATTGGGCAAGGGATATTGTTGTCTTTTCTAAATTATCTTCTACGATTTGACCGCTTTTAATTAGTAGAGTAGGCTCGCCTAAGAATAGCTTTTTACCCATAGAAGTTAGTGTTAGCCGTGCAAAAGCTATATGTAATACTGTGAGAATTCCTAAAGAAATTAATGTTGGCACATATTCTGTACTAATTAAGGGTTCTGAAACAACTGTGCCAATAATTATAATAGCAAGTAAATCATAAGGTGTCATTTGTACTATTGTGGACTTGCCTAATATTCTCATAGTAGCAATGCCTATTAGATATAAAGTCAGTACTTTAAAAAATATAATCATAGTTATTGCCCTCCTAATGTGTCACTATATTTTAGTTTCTCCTATACTTGAAAGGTTACACATAGTTATAGTTGGATGAACTCGGATAGGAGTTCGCAAAATCAGCTTATGGGGCTGGTTTTTTTGTTTATGTATAGATAAGGGGTTCGACGCGGGAATCGCTTTTTTAAAGATGAGAACATTCTCTGCAAAATGCCGCTTGAAAAAAGCACATGGGGAGAACTACTTTCATTCTGGTAAAAATAAAACCTACGTACCCTTGGAAAGTGCAGAAGAGGCCATAGGAAAATTGTCATCGTGATTGAGAGTATTTTGACTGGCGAAGGTTTTGTTGGTTGATTTTTGCTGGTTGTTCTTAATGGAAAAATTACTTGGTGAAATGTAGGAAGAATTAGTGTTGTATTTCATGTAAAATAGGATTGTGATAGTAACTAGAGGAGTGGTAATCTTGAGACAAGTTTATGCACCAGGTTGTGCACTTATGATCTATAAGCCGGAGCTTGCTGAAAAAATATTAGATTTTTTGAAAAAAGAGTTAGGAGAGCTACATGAACACTTAACATGTTGCAGACATGAACCAAATCTTGAAAGTAAAACACAGGTCATCAATATCTGTCCAGGCTGTGACAGAAGATACAGAGAACTTTATGAAGGATTTTCCACCATATCACTCTGGGAAATATTAGCCCAAAGTAAAACCTTTTCATTTCCTAATTATAATGGTATAGAAATGACTATACATGATGCGTGCCCTACACGTACAGAGGAAAGGGTACATTTAACAATTAGAAAACTCCTTGAAAGAATGAATATAAAAGTTGTTGAACCCACAAATACTCGAACCAAATCGGTATGTTGCGGGGACAGCTTTTACAGAGCATTACCTAAAGAACAGACAAAGGATCAGATAGATAAGGCAAAAGGACAGATGAAAAAACGTGCAAAAGAAATGCCTTGTGATAATGTAGTAGTTTACTGTGTTTCTTGTATAAAATCAATGCATATCGGTGGTAAAAAACCACGGTATATAATTGATCTTTTGTTTGATGAAAATACTTCGCTTGGCACTATTGAACCTGACGCATGGCATAATGAATTGCAAGGCTTCATAGACGCCCACTAATAAGGATGAGAGCAATGAAAAGACTATTGCAAATTTCTAATCAAATTTCTAATAATGAGAAGTGGCAAGCTCTTGTAAGTTGTGATGCAAGCTATGACGGTCTGTTTTTCTATGGTGTAAAAACTACAAGGATCTTCTGTCGTCCTTCATGTAGAGCAAAAACCCCTGTTCGTGAAAACGTGGTATTCTTTGATCACGCAATAAAGGCTATGGAAGAAGGATTTAGACCATGCAAAAAGTGCTGTCCTGATCAAATAACTTTTCAGCCGGATTTAGATCTAGTTAAAAAAGCTAAAGGCATATTTAATGCAAATTATAATAAGCAAATAGACTTAAAATATATTTCAAAACAGCTGGGAATTAGCAGAAATCATTTGACAAGATTGTTTAAATATCATACTAGTCTTACCATTTCACAATATATTACTAAATTAAGAATAACTAAGGGGGTAGAATTGATGGAAAAAACAGAAGTAAAAATTCTTGATATTGCCTACATGACAGGTTTTAATAGCCTATCTAATTTCTATAAATGCTTTAAAGAGCAGACTGGCTATACCCCTAACCATTACAGAAAAGGCAGAGGTGAAAGGTAGTGCCTATTTATTACTATGATACTGTCGTTGGTGAAATTGGTATAGCAGAAAAAGATGGAAAAATCACTCATTTACATTTTGCAAATGAGCCTTTACCACAAGTTCTCAACATATGCGAAACACCTATTTTGAAGGAAGCAGCTAGGCAGCTTAAGGTCTATCTTTCAGGTGAAATTAAGGATTTTTTCTGCCCCTTGCACCTGAAGGTACGGCTTTTATGAAGCAAGTTTGGGAAAGTCTTTGTAAAATACCCTATGGTAAGACGGTAGCTTACAAAGAGATAGCTGTAAAAATAGGTGTGCCAAATGCTGCTCGAGCTATAGGGCTAGCTAGTGAACTCGTTCAGCCAAAGCTACAGTAAAGAGGTGGGAGTCTTAGTGGTAGTTAGCCATCGGATAAATTGTGCTCCAACTGTAATTTTCTTTTCCAACTTATAATATTGAATCATCTGTTCCGCTTCTGGTGCCTTAAAAGGCGATGATGCCGCACCCTACTAAAATGACTGTAAAGTTTTTTAATGCAACTTTCCATTTGATTGTTCGTCTATACTATTATAGAACCATAAAGCTCTATGATCATAAAATGGGGGTAGCTCAATGTTTGAAAAAAGAGACAGAAGAATAATTTTTGTATGTCTAGCAATTATTATCTTTCTTAGCATGTCAAATTCAGCAAAGATGAAAGAAATGCAAAACCGAATCAATTACTTGCAGAGTGAGATAAGTAATATCAGTATGCAGGTATCAAATGAAGTGTCAGGGATTAGGGGAATCGTTGCTGATATGAGAGAGCAGGAAAGATGGTGGACACCTGCCCAAGTTCAGGTTGAGGATTTATCGAAAGACGAAGCAGTAGTAAGGGTCAAATGGCAGCTAAGAGATTATCAAGAAGATAGCAGGATTACCTTCAACTACAGAGATGGAAATATAGGTGAGTTTACAGAGATTGAGGCTGATAAAAAGTCAAACGGCTATTTTACAGTTAGATTACCCATCGATCCTCCCAAAGAGCCCATTGTAAATCTCCAGTTTAGTCAGGAAAGTAGTGTGGCCTCCAACGGACACTCGGTACAAGTAGAAGAAAAAGTACTAGATGAGCCTGAGTTATCATATGAATATTACATTTCCTCGCAAACACAGGGGAGCATACGTAATAGTGATGTGCTTAGCCTAAACCTGTGGGAAATAACCTATGGAATATTTAGTCCAATCAATGCTGATATCACCATATTGCAGAATGGCAATATTCGCGGTATGTTTCATTGGGCAGCTTCAGATGACAGCTATTATAAAGTGCAGGAAGTATACTTGGAGGCCAGAAATGCTGGCAATGTTTCACAGGAACGCTGGTTTTTTGACGATGCTGATTTATCGGATAGAGAAGTAAAAGTCCTGCATATAGATGTAAATCCTGGAAAAGACTATCACAGTCTATATTTAGTCATCAAATACAATGAAGGGTTAACTGTTGAGAGAAGAATTAATGGGTAAAAATCAAGAAATAGCATACTGGTTAACCATACCGATCCTCAGTATTAGTGGTGGTTTCCTTAATTATTAAAGTTCTCCCATTGATAATCTGAACGGGACTCAAAAATATGGAAAATATATCTAAAATCACCTACAATAATAGAGGAATATTACAATATTTTGCAGAATTATGCCACATAAATGTCCTTGCTGGTGTTTTCCAAATAGTGACTAGCAAGAAAGGTAAATTCTCAAATTTTTATACTAAAAGGTGATATATGTTTAATAATCAGCCAAAATCCCTGAAAAATGCTTTTTTTATGAAAAGATCAATATTAATCCCGAAGGAGTATAAAGAGGAGTTAACCCAAGAACTTCTGGAAATAAATTTAAATCGGGAAAAGACCCTTGGTTATATCCTGATCATAGTAGTATTGAGCTTACTAATCCTGAATACTATTGTTCTTAGGGTATTGAACTTGGATAAGTATGTTTTTCTGCCTTTTTCAAAACTACATTTATTATTGCTGTTACTACCGATGGTATTTTTAATTTTCTACAGAATAAAAGGCAAGTATTTTGATAAGCAAATATTCTCAAGGTTGTTGCATATATACATTTGTATTGTAGTTTTAGTTGTATGTTCTGTAATAGGACATCATAATATACTGATAAATCAGCAGCCATTTGCATATATCATTGCAATGTTTTGTATTGCCCCTATAGTTATACTTTCGCCTTGGGAGAGATATCTTATATTTCTTTTTCCATATGTTATTTACATCGGCAAAGCCTCAATAGCTTTAAATGACCAGAACTATTTGATAGAGGTTATTTTTTTCTCAACACTACTAACAGCATTGGCAATTTTTGTATCAAGTATTAATTATAATTCATATGTCAATGGCTATCTTGATAATAAAACTATCCTGAAAATGAATGAACAATTAAATAGTATGTATAAGGATACTGAGGATGCTTTGAAGGATCGTTCGCTTGAGCTAAATGAGGCTATAGAATATGAAAAATTGAGAACAGCTTTTTTTGCTAATATTTCCCATGAGATTAGGACACCTCTTAATGTAATACTCTCAGCCGAACAAATGATAAGGGTTAAGCTTGAAGACATTGCAGGTAATAGTAAAAAGGAAGAAGTTAACCACTATATGAATGTGATAAAGCAGAATTCTAACAGATTGGTACGCATTATAAATAATCTTCTAGATATAACTAAATTGGATGCAGAATGCTTTACTGTTAATCTGAAAAATTGGGACATAGTAAGAGTTGTAGAGGATATTTGCTTAGGCGTAGCAAAATATATTCAAGATAGAGATATAGAATTGATTTTCGACACAGATGTGGAAGAAAAGATAGTTGCATGTGATGCGGATAAAATTGAAAGAATAATGCTTAATTTACTTTCAAATGCTGTTAAGTTTACACCTGTGGGCGGTAGCATATATGTGAATCTTCATGAAAAAGAGAATAAAGTACTTATTATTGTCAAGGATACGGGTATAGGTATACCCATGGAAAAGAAGGACTGGATATTTGAAATGTTTGTACAGGTTGATAAGACAACAACAAGAAGTAGGGAAGGTAGTGGCATTGGTCTTTCTATTGTAAAATCTTTGGTAGAAATGCATGATGGGAGTATTAGGGTTATATGCGAACAAGGAAAGGGCAGCGAATTTATTATAGAAATTCCTGACAAGACAATACCAGATCTGGTAGATAAACAAGAAATTCCAGGTAATGAATTTACTCCGAACATCGACAAAATTAATATTGAATTTTCTGATATATATTAATAAAGTGTTTTGTCCTTTGGGATTCGTTGCTATTTATCTCTTCCTCGGTAAAGACTTGTTGCTATACTAGCTAAGAAATTCTCTTTTTTAAATCTATAGCTTTGTGCATACATAATTCATGACAGCACATACAATCAATACATATTTTCAGGGTATACAGGGACAACACCTTCACTATCAAAGTTCTTAATTATAGCACTTCTTTTTGCTACTTTTTCATATCCTGCCACCTTCATGCTTAGTGCAGTAGGTGCTATCCCAGCTATCTCGCCACCGGAGCTGTCACCTATCCATACAGTACATCCTTGTTGCCTTAAAATCCTCACTAATGCCCTGACAAATTTACAATGTGTAATTGCAGCAAATCTAAGATTCCACTAAAAAGTATCTCATACGATAATATATCCATTTATAAAACTCTGCTATTATTTAATAGTGAGGTTTTTGGCACAAACATCAGCTTTTTCGCTGATTTTTGTTTTAATCTTGCAATGAAAATGAAAATATCTGATAATTTTGAAAGAAATATAAAGGAACTATGACAATTAATGTTGAATATTGGTTGACAAAACTAACAGGGACTAGATAACAATTGAGATTTGGAGGTAACTATATGAAACTCAATCAAGATAAATATCGTTTATTGCTAGAACGCCTTCCAAACCCTTTTGCCTATCATAGGATTATTTTAGATAAGAAAGATCAGCCTATAGATTATGTAATTTTAGATGTAAATCTAGCTTTTCAAGAGATGATGGGACTTAAAAAAGTCAATATTATTGGCAAAAGAGTTACCAACGTATTACCTGGGATCAAATATTCCAACTTTGACTGGATTACTACCTACGGTAAAGAAGCAGTAACAGGTAAAAGCATTAGTTTTCAGCAGTATTCTGAGTGTCTAGATAAATGGTATACTGCTACATCTTTTAGTGATGAGCCAGGTTATTTTGCTGTGGTTTTTCATGATGTTACTGAGCGAACGCTAGCGGAGGATAAACTTACACAATATCAGGATATCGTCGAGAATATGCAAGTTGGTCTACATGTTTATCATTTAGAGAATCTTGAAGATGATAGATCTCTTAGGATGATTCTTACGAATCCTTCTGCAAGTTTGCATACTGGTTTAAAGAAGGAGAATGTTCTTGGCAAAACTATAGATGAAGTTTATCCAAAATTGCGTGCTATGGGTGTTGCAAAAAAATATGCTGATGTTGTTCGAACTGGTAACTCAATAGAATTAGATAATCTATATTATAGTGATCATAAAAATGTTCAAGTTCATTTTTCCATAAAGGCTTTTCCTTTACCGAAAAACTGTGTTGGTGTATCTTTTGAGAATGTAACTGACCGCAAACAGGCGGAGGAGGCATTACAGGAGAGCGAACGTAGCAAATCAGTACTACTGTCAAATATACCAGGCATGTCATACAGATGCCATTATGACTGTAATTGGACTATGGAATTTGTATCGCAAGGATGCCATGAACTGACTGGATACAAGCAGGAAGAACTTCTCTATAATCGGTCCATTTCATTTAATGACATAATTTTACCAGAATATCATGAACAAGTACGGAAAGCATGGGAAAAAGGGGTTTCTTCCTGTGAACCAGTTGGCGTAGAATATCGGATTCGTTCAGCTAACCTTGAAGAAAAATGGGTTTGGGAGCAGGGAGTTCCCGTTTATAATGAAGAAGGTGAAATAGAAGCACTAGAGGGGTTGATTATTGATATAACTGACCGCAAGCAGGCGGAAAGGGCCTTGTTTGAACAGGCCCAAAGGCAGGAATTGGCAGCTCAATTGGCTACCAGCTTTTTAAATAAAAGTCTAAATCATATTCACAAAGACATTGAAGATGTCCTTATGGTGATTGGCAATGTTATGTATGCCAATCGATGTTATCTTTTAGAATTCTCGGCTAATAATAAGATTATGTCTAATACATACGAATGGTGTTCTGAGGGCGTTAAACCTAAAACCGATGCAACTCAGAATCAGCCTATGGAACCCTTACCGTGGTTGTATGAGCAGATTATGAACAAAAAAACTGTTCATATCAATAAAGCAGATGATCTACCTTTTGAAGCAAATGTAGAAAGGCAGGAGTTTCAACGGCATTCTATACAGTCTCTTATTTGTGTACCAACTATTGTAGAGGATAGGGTTACAGGCTTTATTGGTGTTGATGCCGTTTGCTCAGAGAGCCGATGGAATGAAAACGATGTTTTAATACTGCAGATAGTTGGAGGCATTATTTCAAGTGCTATTAAAAGGGGAAGGTTAGAAAGTGAATTAACTCAGCTAACATTTTACGATCAGGTTACTGGTTTATACAACCGCAATTTTTTTGAGGAAGAGATTCGTAGGTTAGATACTGATAGACAGTTGCCATTCAGCATCATTGTGGCAGACTTAAACGGCCTCAAGCTTGTAAACGATACTTATGGGCATAGTGTGGGGGATGAAATGCTGGTAAAAAGTGCTGAAGTTTTAAAAAAGTCTTGCCGGGAAGAAGATATTGTTGCCCGCTGGGGTGGGGATGAGTTTGTAATCCTTCTACCCCAGACATCTGCAAACCAAGTAGGTGCAATATGCAAAAGAATTATTAAAAAGTGTAACGAAACATATGTGGAAGATATCCCCTGTTCCATGGCTTTAGGTGTTGCAACCAAAAATAGTGGAGAGAAAGATATTCCAGAGTTATTGAAAGAAGCAGAATACATTATGTATAAGAATAAACTCACCGAAAGTAAAAGTGCAAAAAGTGTATTATTTAAAGCCATCTTAAAGACTTTGGAAGAAAAAAGCCATGAAACAGAGAGTCATGTACGGCAAATGCAATTTATTGGTATGAAAATTGGTGAGAAACTAGGACTTCCTGAATCAGAGATGTCTAGGTTATATCTCTTAATCAGTATGCATGATATAGGAAAAATAAATATTCCTGAGGATATATTAAGGAAAAAGGGTAACTTAACGCAAGAAGAATGGGAGATTATAAAGAAGCACCCCGAAATAGGATGCCGCATTACGCGCTCAACGGAAGAGTTTGCTCATGTTGCAGGTGATATTTTATGTCATCACGAAAAATGGGATGGGTCAGGATATCCTAGAGGAATTAAGAAAACAGAAATACCTTTATTGGCAAGGATAATAGCTATTGCGGATGCTTATGAAGTTATGTGCAATGGAAGACCGTACAAGGCACCATTATCGCAAAAAGAAATCATTGATGAATTCAAAAACTGCGCTGGGAGTCAATTTGACCCTGATTTGGTAAAACTGTTAATAGAAATATTGGAATGGGGTCAGGCTTGACAAATTGACATTTTGCGTTGTTATCAATAGCAGGCCTAGATATTATTATAAGATAATTAGAATGTCAGCATTTCACATAAAACAGCTAAACCGATCAATTAGGTCTGTTTATATCAAAAGGTATTTTTTTCCTAAAATAATACTTAACCTTCGTACACAATAAATAAAGGACCGGGCGTTTTATAAAAATTCCCGGTCCTTCACTTGTAGTAGACATATTTCATTAACCTACAAAACTATTATTTTTGGAAGTTATCTAACAGGAACATTAATAACCTGACCAGCAAGAATGGAATTAAGATTAGTAATTTGTGGATTGACTTGCAAGATTTCTTGTACGGATACATTGAAGCGGGCAGCTATAATAAAAAGTGACTCTCCTGGCCTTACTGTATATCTGACTATTCCTGGCGCTACAGTAGGACCAGGTTCACATTCAGCCCCTAAAGCCGTCCATGTTTCAAAATCTACGATACCTGTAACTTCAATTTCCCGGACACTACGTTGGAATGCCAAAACTGCAGCTTGAGTCCTTGGACCATATATTCCATCTATAGGTCCTGGGTTAAATCCTGCAACATTAAGAAGTATCTGAAGCCTACCGACATCAGGTCCCCGATCCCCTTGTCGAATTCAATGAATTACTGCTCCTGATGTAATGTCGGGAACAGCAATTTATATTTTGTCTGGGGTTTAAACTTTTTTAAGAGTAGGAATTGGATACTTTATCCGATGGCTAACTACCACTAAGACTCCCCGCCTCTTGCTCTGCACTGGTATTTCTACGCATTGCAAAAATCACAATGCTAGAACTACTGGCGTAGTGGGAGATAAGTGGTACTAAGCCCCTGGATAACGGTTTCTAATATTCAGATGGAGTCAAAACTCCACCTGAATAAAGAATCCTGTTTATTAGCTGGTATATTGTGTTTACAAATGCTAAAATAAGCATATAATAAAAACGAATACTATATTCATTTTTATGGGGGGATTATGGTTCAGTACAAGAAGGATGAAATCAAACAAAGAATTGACACCGCTGCATTAATTGTATTTGCTGAAAAGGGTTATAGAGGTACTAAAATATCCGACATAGGAGAAACTGCTGGTGTTTCTGTAGGAAATATATATACATATTACAAGGGTAAAGAGGAAATTTTTTACTCCATTATGCCAGAGGATTTATTGGATACCTTTAAATCCCTATTAATGGATAAAATATCAGCACTCAAAGTAAAAAATAATCTACATTTGGATCAATTTTGGTTAATAAATAATGAAGTTATTGAGTTTATGGTTGGGAATCGTGAGCGTATTTTAATCCTTCTCAAGAAAAACCAAGGCACAAAATATGAACATGCTAAAAAAGATTTGATTGGTTTTCTTTTGGGTTTCATTAAAGATAATTATACTGTAGCAGAAAGTAATATTTTAAGTACAAGTAAATCGGATTTAGTAATAGTAATTATCTATGAAAATCTTATTAATACAATACTTAATATTTTAGAACTAACAAAAGATCTTAATGAAGTACGAGAGTATTTAAATATTGTTAATTCATATCACTTATTTGGAATAATGAGCTTGTTTAGACAAAAGCATTAGCAAATAATAGTGACATTTGAAGGAGTTGATGTTTATGGATCTATATAAACAGAACGAGGAAGAAGAAAAAGTTCGTTTAAAATCTACTTTAAAATTCATAGAAGTGGAAATGGCTGAGTTAAATAAAACACTAGCTAGGAGAAAAGAGGAGCTTTTAACCATTAGAACGGATATGTGGGAGAATACAGCACACTCTTCAAATGACTTTACAAAGCTTACCGAGATGAATCAATATCTTGCTATTGAAAATAACCAGGTGGTAAGCTGTCAAAATACTGTCAAGGAAATTGATAAATATCAAAAAATGCTTTCATGCCCATATTTTGGACGATTTGATTTTATTGAGGAAGGTACAAAGGAAAAAGAAGAAGTATATGTTGGCATGTACAATGTAATGGATTTATCCTCCTTTAATATTCTTGTTTATGATTGGCGAGCAGCTATTTCAAGTATATTCTATGAGCATGAATTAGGAAATGCTAGCTATCAAGCACCAAGTAAAATTATAGCTGGAAAAGTAAAATTGAAGCGTCAATATAAAATATATGATAGTGAATTGAAGTACTTTTTTGATTGTAGTTTAAAAATCGATGATGAAATGTTACAGCAGGTACTATCTGGAAATGCCTCTCCCAAAATGAGAAATATAGTAAATACCATTCAGAAGGAGCAGAACAGTATTATTCGAGATTTAGAAAATGAGTTACTAATTGTTCAAGGAGTTGCAGGAAGCGGAAAAACCTCCATTGCTTTGCATAGAATAGCTTATTTACTATATCAGGGCATGAATCAAAACCTAAAGGCAAAGAACATGTTAATTATTTCTCCAAACAAAGTATTTGGGAGATATATATCTGGAGTTCTCCCTGAACTAGGAGAAGAAAACGTTCAACAAATGACATTTGATGATATTGTCTCCATACTTTTGCAAGATAGATTGATGACAGAAAAAAGCGTTGAACAGCTTGAAGCTCTAGTGAGTTACAAAAATCAGGAAGATTTGGAAAGACGCCAAAAATCCATAAATTTTAAAGGATCAAAGATATTTGTTCAAATCCTTAATAGAATGCTTCAGTATTATGAAAGAAATTTGATAAGCTTTGAGGATATTTACTTCCAGAATCAGATTATTATTACGAAACAACTACTGAAAGCACGACTTATTAATGATAAAACGGGAAGACCTTTGGCTAAAAGATTAAAAGCAATTGAAGAGAATATTTTTAAAAGAATTCATCCTTTGAGAAGAGAAAGACTGAAGAAGATTGAAGACCTTGTTCAAAACGTTGAAGGTCGTGATCTGGAAATTAAAGCTTTTAGCAGATTACTTTCTATTAAAGAAGCGAAAAGATTATTAAAGATAATTAGAAGATTTACGGAGATTGACTATGTACAAATATATCACATGCTTTTTGCAGACAAGGAGCTCCTATTCAGGCTGGCTGGAGATTTGAAGCTGCCAAACGATATAGAACACATTGTAGAATTGACTAGAGAAGACATAGAAGGTAACGTTTTGCGTTACGAAGATTGTGCTCCATTACTATATCTAAAATTAAAGGTTGAAGGTAGTGATGCTTTTTCAGGAGTCAAAGGAATTAAACATGTAGTGATTGATGAAGCTCAAGACTATCTTCCATTACATTATCAAGTATTTAATACTCTCTTTAGGGATGCAAGATATACTGTCCTAGGGGATGTTCATCAAGCAGTGAATGGAGATACCAACTTATCCATCTATGATAAAATTAGCGACATATTATCTAAAAGAACAACAACACATCTATCCTTAAATAAGGGCTACAGATCTTCCTATGAAATTAGCTCCTTTACACAACGAATATTGAACCTTAATCAGGATTATGAAAGCATTGAACGGCATGAAGCTCACCCAGAAATTATTCATAAGCATAGTACACAAAGCATGGATGATGCTGTAGTCAGTAAGGTTAAGGACTACATTAAACAAGGTTATGAAACAATAGCTATTATTTGTAAAAGCACGGTTCAATCAAAAGCACTCCATAATAGACTAAAGGATTTTATTCCTATAAACCTAATAAATTCTACCGATAAAGAAGTTCTATCTGGAGTAATGATTATTCCAGGATATTTAGCAAAGGGGTTAGAATTTGATGTTGTATTGGTTTATGATGTTTCTAGTGAAAATTATTGGAATGAGCGTGACAAAAATCTGCTATATATATCTTGCACAAGAGCACTACATAGATTAGTGCTTTACTATACTGGAAATAAAAGTAGTTATATACCTAGCTAATCTCGCTTGGTTTGTGATACGTCCTAACCATAATTAGGAAGTTTGGCCTATATAAGGATGCAGCCAGATATGTTAATATTCAACCAATAAAGCATATATGGAGGGATTTCATGAAAAGGAATGTGCTAATAATTCTTGCATTGCTGTTGACGTTTCTACTTAGTCTTGGAGGGCTGGCTGTAGCAGCTCCCCCTGAGCATGCGGGTGGGCCAAATGCGTCAATAGACAGCCTTGACTATGAGGATGATCTATTTTTTGACGATGACGAACGTAATACTAAAGAAAAATCTGAGCAGGAGAAAAAACAGGAAAAGGAAACACCTCAGGGTTTACAGGGGAAAGGTACCCCGCCTGGTTTGCAAAATAAAGGTGGTTTACCGCCCGGAATGCAGGGTAGAGATGTACTTCCACCTGGTATTCAAATGAGGTTTGCAGAAGTTTTACAGGAAAAACCAGTTGAGCCCGGATTAGTAATATCGGGTGACAGGTTCATTGTTATACCTGACGATGAAACGCTAACATCAGATTATAATGCGGTATTTGTAGATGAGAATGGGGAGAAAACAAGTGTAACTGTAGACTGGAGCATTGAAAATGATGATGAGATTGCCGGAATAAGTTTTGAAGATGGTACTTTAGAAGTAAGCCTCGATGCAGAAAGTGGCACTATAACTATATCTGCTCTTTATACAACTGGGGACGAAGAATTTTCTAAGACCCTTAAGGTAGAACTTTACAAGCAGGAAATTAGTGAAATCAAAATAGAAGGTCCGGAGTATATCACCTTCATGGAAGGCCAAGAAGATTTCATTAATGTAGATTATACTGCATTGGTTTTAGATCAAAAAGGATCAGTAATAGAGAATGAGACTGTGGAATGGAGCATAAGTTCTGAGCTTGATATTACAAGTGAAGAGGATAATAGGGTGAGATTAGAAGTTCCGGCGGAAGAAGGGGAATTCACCGTTACGGCAGAGAACGGTGAGGTAAGTGAAACGCTGGAGGTTATAGTGTATTCTCCGGAAGTTAATTCAGTGGAAATTTCAGGACCTAAATATGTGGCGTTGACAGAAGATGACGAAGTCCCACTTGTTTTAGAGTATTCTGCAGCAGTTAAAGACCAGGAAGGCAGAGACATGGAAAAAACAGTTAGCTGGCTTCTTGCGGAGGATGACTATGAATATATTAAGATAGATAATGGAGAAGTAACTTTGAGTGAACTTCCGGAGGAAAAGCTTGTATTTACTCTGAAGGCAGTATATGTTGTTGATGATGAAGTACTGGATGATGAACTGGAAGTTACTGTATACTATCCTTATGTTGCCGAAGTCTTTATAGCTGGGGACGAAGAAGTAGCTATACCGTCTGAAGGAGAGATTGAAAAGGAATATAAGGCTTCTGTTCTGGACCAGTTTGATTATGAAATGCAAGGAATAGCAGTAGAGTGGTATTTGACCGATGAAGATGGGGAAGAAATTACAGAACTAATTGGTGTAGAACTGGATAATGGAAAATTAACCGTAACCGACGAAGCTGAGGAAGGATCTTTTGGACTCTGGGCAGTTTATGAAGAAGATGTTTTTGGCACTTTTGAAGTAGAGCTTTATTAAAACCAGGCCTAAGACATAATCCGCTGTCTCTGGTAATGTTCTAAAATGTAGCAATAAAAAGTAAACATGGTTTCCACTAGAAGGATCTCCGGTATTAATTTATGGAGGTCCTTCTATCATTCATACTCTTTGTTCTCCAAAAAAGGTACTTCCTTCCCAAGATATTTCTGCGAGTCATATTTTACTCAATAATTTTCCAAATATCTTTTACAAAAAAATTAAAGCCCAATGGGCCTTCTTTCACATTATGCTACCCAAACTAAAAAAAGGGCTAAAGGACCATTGCCTTAGATCTGTAGTTATGTAAAGCAATTATTAGTATTATTTAATAAGGGGTTGGAGTTTGATATTGTATTAGTCTATAATGTTTCTAGAGTTCTTCATAGGTTACTACTTTACGGGTTTTGATGGGGGAGGATGATTGATTGCATGGGTATTAAGATATTGACTGACAGTACAAGCTATATTAATGAAGCGGTGAGAGAGTCATTAGATATAGCCGTTGTGCCACTTAGTGTAGATTTTGGAGATAATGCTTTTAAGGAAACGGAAATAGATAATAAAAGCTTTTATGAAATGATGAAGAAAAAGGGTATTCCCAAATCTTCACAGCCCTCTATAGGCGATTTATATAATGAGATGGAAGGCATAGTAAAAGTAGGTCATAGTCTGCTAGCTATTTTTTTATCTTCAGAAATGAGTGGCACATACTCAACAGCCAATACGGCCAGAGATATGATTTTAGAGAATTACCCTAATGCCAAGCTAGAGATTATAGATTCTCGGTCAAATTGTATGCAGCTAGGATTTGCAGTCATAGTAGCAGCAAGAGCTGCTATGGAAGGTAAAACCCTAGACCAAGTAAAAAAAGTAGCTGAAGAAAATATGAAAAAAAGTCGGTTTTTATTTATACCAGACAGTCTAGAATACTTGGAAAAGGGCGGAAGGATTGGGAGGGCAAATGCTATAATCGGGAACTTCTTAAAAATCATTCCCATACTAACTGTAGAAAATGGTGTAACTACAATATTTAAAAAGGTTAGAACAAAGAAAAAGGCTGTATTAACCATGGTAGAGCAAGTGTTAGAGGATATTAGAACTCTAGGATTAGGAGAAATTATAGTTCATCATATAGACTGCATAGATGAAGCAAGAGAACTAGCGAATGATATGAAGCAGATTTTAGATGTAGACATTAGTATCCAAGCTATAGGTCCGGTAATCGGATTACACGTTGGTCCTGGTGCCATAGCTATTGCATATTACACGGGGTCAGGCTTTACACGGGGTCAGGCTTGACAAATTGACATTTTGGCTTGTCATCAATTGCAAATCTAAACATTATAAGATAATTCTAATGTTAGGTTTTATAAAAATTTAGTAGCATATATGGTATAATCCTCTTGTATAAATATCACACAAGGGGAATGAGAGACAATGAAACTCAGACAAATAACTAGGTTGGTTTTTTATGCATTGTTTGTTTTTGGGATTGTTTTTTCCCTGTTTGCATCACGGTTTTCCGCGCTAATTGAGTCCGGTTATTCCACAAAATTATACTATTGGACTATAAGGCCTTATTCTCTATTGACGGGCCTTTTCCCGTTTTCAGTAAGTGAGCTGATAGTTGTATCAATAGTAGGTTTTATAATGTATAAAGTAGTCAGAACAATTGTCATCTTGAACAGGAATCCAAAGTGTTTTATCAAAGAATTACCGAAAAAAGCTGTTAGGCTACTCCTTACCTTGGCTGTTTTATATCTGGCTTTTAACCTGATGTGGGGATTTAACTACAATCGAATGACCTTCGCTGAAATATCCGGTTTACCAGTAGAATCTGCCTCCGTGGAAGAGCTTGCTGAATTAGCTATACATTTGACACATTGGGCCAACGACTTGCGAGAGCAAGTAGCCGAGGACGAACGAGGTGTAATGACCCTACCAAATGGGATTCGGGATATGTTTGGCCGGGCAAATCTAGGATACGAGAGGGCAGCGGAAATCTATCCGGAACTGGGGGGTCAATACGGCAGACCTAAGGGAGTAATGCTTTCACCCTATTGGTCTTATACTGGTATTGGTGGAGTATTCTTTCCTTTTACAGCCGAGGCTAATATAAATACCAATATGCCTCACTTCATGCTTGCCTCCACTACTACCCATGAGATGGCTCACCAGCGTGGCTTTGCCAGAGAAGATGAGGCAAATTATATAGCCTACCTGACCAGTACATTACATCCGGATCCTGACTTTCAGTATTCTGGAGTAATGCTGGCCCTGACCTACACAATGAATACACTATATAGATACAACCCAGAAACCTGGATCGAGGTTAGAAATGAGTATAGTGAAGGGGTTAATCGTGATATTGAGGACATGAAAAAATATTGGACTCATTATCAAGGCCCTATTGATCAGATATCCACCAACATAAACAACACCTATCTCATGGCTAACCGGCAAAAGGACGGAGTGAACAGTTATGGCAGAATGGTTGACCTAATGTTGGCTGAGTTTCGGGGTGCATCTATAGAAGATTAGCGTATAAATTTGAAAAATAAATCAGATATATATTTAACCTGTCACTTTAATGGAAGCTATCAATAAACCAGATACTGGTCTATTTTTGTAATGAATTAAAAAAACTAGGTAAGATCAAGAAAGTCTTGTTGCAGACAAGTTGACAATTTTGCTTTATCTAACGGCTAACCGGTGAAGGGACGGAGTGAACAATTAAGGCCCGAATAGGAATCTTATCTATCCATCAACCCTTCTTAAAACAAAGCACTACCTCAGTCCCCTTACCTTCCTTAGTATCCATAGTCAAAGTGCCACCTAAACGTTGGGCCCTATAATGCATATTTGTTAGACCCTTACCTTTAGAAGCATCGCTTCTTGAGTATCCTTTGGGGTTATAGCCTATACCATTATCAATTATTCTAATAGTAATATCATTATGAAGCCCTTCTTCAATGAAAATCTTTACTTTTGAAGCGTTGGCATGTTTTATAATATTAAACAAGGCCTCTTGGACTATATGAAATACATTGTTCTCTTGTGCTTGTTGTAAATATAGTTTACCTTTTGATTTATCTATCATGTCAATATTGACCATGGATATACTACGAAACTCATGAATTAGATTTGTTAGCATATGCTGTAGACTGCCCTCAGTTTCTTTGCCTAAATCTACAATATAACTTCTAAGTTCAATTAGTGCATTATTAAGCCTTTTCTTAACAGTTTCTAAATGTTCGTTTGCTTTTACTTGCTCTCCATTTTTAAGCATGTCTTGGCTTGTTTCTATTACTAGACCTGCTGCATAAATGGATTGAATAACCCCATCATGTAAATCTATTGAGAAGCGCTTCCTCTCCTTCATAAGAACACTCAGTCTCTCAGCCTCTTCCACACGCCTCTGTTGCTCCACATTGAAAATGGTTATTGTACGAATAATTGTATAAGCCATTAATAAGCCTAAGGCAGTTCTGAAGTGCTGTACGGGCATACCGGTCAGTTGAGTAAAGGTTGAAGTATTCAACACAGTTCCAGGCCAAAAATTTATGGGAAAAGTTATTAATCCTGAAAAAAAGCCATAAGCGCCAAATATAGCAGCTGAGCCTAAGCAATGGTAATAGGCAGATTTTAAGCGCAGTCTTTTTAATACTGGAAGCTGAAGAATTAATCCTACACTTACTAAAATAGATCCTGGAAGGGCTAGTACATATCTTGACCAGGCTATGCTGTTAGCATTCCAAGTTCGAAGATCATCTGTGGGTAGAATAATTAAGTCAATTATTATGAACTTAGTAGCCCATATTACTGCTAGAATCAAGGGTAAATATCTTAATTGAGTATATTTACCCTTAGAGGCAATTACTAAATGGATTCCAAATAAAAATAGGAATGTAGAGGATATTCCAACTGTTAGGACATCAATCACATGAAGTGTAAAAATATCTAACAAAGCAATCTCATACATATGAAGTAACTTAGCAACTTTACTCCATTCTGCAAGAGCTTGAATTAAGCCAAATACTGATAAAAACCACAGAGGTTTAGCTAAAATGAAGCTGCTATCTTTTCTGACTTGAGATGCAATTACAACGGCCATTGTAAAAAAAGCGAGACCATAAAGAGAATATGTTAATATCATTTTATCACTAAATATCCCCATTTTTTTCCTCCCCTTAGGTATTCTTTCAATGATGCTGCTTATTATAAATTTACAATTAATTATAAACTATTTTTGTGTATAAGTCCCTTACTTAATCTGAACCTCTTTCAATCAACGAGTTACATGACATAAATAGGAAATTTGTAAATATAATTTTATAGTACCTACTAAAATTAACCAAGGGGTGCGAATTATCTATTAGACAATACAAAAAAATAAAAGGAGAGATTGATATGAGAAAAAGTAGAAGGTTAATAGCATTACTTATTACATTGGTGTTCGTCATGATTTGTTCCTTACCTGTCCTAGCAGGTAACAATGGGCAGGGTGTAGGCAAGGGTCTGTTAAAGAAAGCCGAGAAAGCCAAATATGAGCAAACCATAACTGAGTATTTAGAAATGGCTCAGAATAAGATTAAGGTTAGAAATAAGCATATTAATTTTGATGTACCTCCAGTAATAAAAGAAGGGCGTACACTAATACCAGTAAGAGCTATCACCCAGGGATTAGGAGCTGAAGTGGACTGGGATGAAAAAAATAAAATTGTTACCGTTACCAGGGGAGATATTGAAATAGAGTTTGACTTGGAATCTGGTGAAGTCTTTGTAAATGGTAAAGAAGTGGAAATTGATGTACCACCTGGTAAGATTAACAACAGAGTTTTCGTACCTTTAAGGTTTATTTCAGAAGTTTTAGGTGAAAAAGTAAAATATAATCCTGATAATGATGAAATTAATATTGGTGATGAAGTAGGAGACATTAAAGGATATGTTTCCGAAATGATAGATGATAAACGCGAAGCTATTGAAGATGTTATGGTAATTGTGTTTGAAGAAGATGAAAGGATTCAAAGAGTAAAAACTGATGAGGATGGGCAGTACATTCTAAAGGATATTCCTACTGGCACATATACCCTGGAATTTAGCCATGATGACTATAATACGGTTTCAAGGGATGATGTGGAGGTAAAAGAAGATAGAGTAACTACTACCAACGTTATAATGTCAAAAGTTGAAACTGAAGTTGGGGATGTTACTGGAAAAGTTACAATAGATGGCACCAGAACAGGAATCAGCAATGTATATGTGCGTGTATATGATGGAGATGATTGGGTTAAAAGAACTACTACAGATAGAAATGGCGAATATACAATCAATGATCTGCCTGTTGGCACCTATAGGTTAGAGTTTAGCCATGACGACTATGAAACCGTAAATGTGCGTGGAACAGTAAAAGACGGTGAAACAATAAGAGTTAATGCAACAATGAGTCCAGAAATTGAAGAAGGTTTCATTAGTGGAAAAGTTACAAAAAGCAACACCACAGTTGGAATCAGAAATGTATATGTGCGTGTATATGATGGGGATGATTTAATTGTAAGAACTAGAACAGATAGCAATGGAGAATATACCACTAGCAATGTACCTTTTGGAGATTATAGTTTAGAGTTTAGCCATGCAAACTATGAAACTTTTACAATGGATGTCTCAGTAGAAGATAATGAAACAATAGTAATTATACCAATGGTAGCAAAAGAGTAACATAGCAAAATGTTTATAGGTTTTGCAAAAAAGTCAACCTAAGGGTTGGCTTTTTAATTAGATTTTTTAAATAAAAAAATCTAGATGGGAAAAGCTAAGCTTAATATTTTAAATATTTGGAGGTAATGGGATGGTTTTTACAAACCTCCGCACCAAAACTGAAAAAAAGCAAAAACAGGTGGATGTCCAGGAAGCATATAATTTATGGGGTATTTTGCAAACAAAATATGTAACTATAGAAAAACTAAAGATTTGGGAGAATTTCACCCATGATATGGACCTGAAGCTTATACTTGCCAGGCACCTTAAAGAAATAATGGAGAATGCCACAATATTAGAAAAGGAAATGACAACATATGGGATTAAAGGCCCTGGACAGAATAGATACGCTATGAATGCTCCGGTTAATCCAGAAGCAGTACATGATCAATTTATTGCCGATGATTTCTTTGTGTATTTGCAGGAACATGTGGAAAATTTATTAAGGGCATTTAGAACTAGTATGAATAATGATTCTGTTCGGGGACTTTTTAAAAAGCTGTCAGTAAAGACTATCAATCAGCAGAATGAGGTTGTTGGATACTTAAAACTCAAAGGCTGGTTGGAGACACCCCCCTTGTATCAGAGTATCAACAAGAACATTAAGGAAAAACTATCAACTATTGACGCCTATCATCTCTGGGATCATTTAGGCTACCGTTACGATAATCGACGTCAAACACAGCTATATCAGGCCTTTACTTTTGACGGTGATTACAAAATGATTCTAAAAGTTGGAATTAACCAATTAACAAAGCATGCTCAGCTACTTGAGAAAGAACTGCAATATTTTGGTATTCCCTTACCGAAGAAACCTCCCGAGGTTACAGTTTCTCCTGGAAATACTGAGTTATTTGAAGATGATTACACATACCGGATTATCATGATAGGTATCCAAGGAGCATTAACCATTCACGCTCAAGCTTTAAAACAATGTACCTTTAATGATAGGGTTAGAAACATTTTTAAAAAATTACTGTTAGAAGAAGTCGACCTCTTAGATAATTACATTAAGTTTGGCAAAACCAAAGGTTGGCTCAATCCAGGCCCTGGCTACCATCCTTAAAGCTAATCCGCGCGTTGCTGTAGAAGAAAACCTACAGTAATTTACTAAAGATATAAAATAATATATAATTAATAAAAGAAGGTTTGAAGGGCTAGTCCTTCAAGCCTTTTTGGCACTATCAAAAAGTTTCATGATATTATAATAAAGAAAATTGGGTATGATTAAGACATAGAATTGATGGGGGGTGAAAGAATGCCTACGATTACTTATGATGGTCCAGCTTTGCCTCTAGAGAATAAACGAACTGCTGCTAAAGAAATAACTGATACTATTTCTAAGGCAACTAAGCTAGATCCATCTAATATTGTTGTTATTTTTAAAGAAAACGCGCCTGAAAATGTGGCTGTAGGGGGCAAACTCATTGTTGACCGGAAAAAAGCGTAACCATCCTATTCTACAAAAAATCTTCACAAAAACTTTAATTTTTGTCCCATATAATTATGGTAATCTATACTCATAAGGTAAAAACAGAGATTTAGAAATCTATATATTTTAAGGGAGGACTATTATTTATGAAAGAATTAAGAGGTACTAAAACAGAGAAAAACTTACAGGAAGCTTTTGCTGGTGAATCCCAAGCACGAAATAAGTATACATACTGGGCTAGCGCAGCAAAAAAAGAAGGCTATGAGCAGATCGCTGGGGTATTTTTAGAAACCGCTGATAATGAAAAAGAGCATGCTAAAAGAGCTTTCAAGTTTTTAAGAGGCATAGGAGATACAAAAGAAAATCTAGAAAATGCTGCCTCAGGTGAAAATTTTGAATGGACAGATATGTATAAGCGAATGGAAGAGGAGGCTAAAGAAGAAGGCTTTGATGAGATTGCAGAATTCTTCCATGAAACAGGTGAAGTAGAAGAAGAGCATGAGAAGAGATATAGAGCATTATTAGACAACATTAAAAAAGGAAGAGTATTTAAACGTGAAGAGGTAGTAAAATGGCATTGTAGGAACTGTGGTTATGTGCACATAGGCAAAGAAGCACCAGAAGAATGCCCCGCTTGTGTTCATCCTCAAGCCCACTATCAAATACTTCCAGAAAATTATTAAGAAAATATATCTGCCTGCTGTTGGCAACTAGGTATAGGAACCATACATAACGTGCTATTTTACTCATGGCACGTTATTTACTTTTCTATAGTTTTATTTCCTAATAAATCCAAATAGTTTATAAAGTGCCTACTAAAATTCACCAGATCCTGCGAATATACTGTTAGATGAGAAAATATAATATATCTAAAGGAGATGTTAGTTTGAGAAAGAATAAGAAATGGTTAGCTATACTTATCGCTTTATTTTTTGTAATGAGTTTTTCCTTACCTGCTTTAGCAGGCAATCCCCAAGAGCAGGGAGTTGGTAATGGGCTAGACAAGGTTAAAGGCCAGCTGAAACATGAAAGGAATATAACAAATTTTAAGGCAATGGAAAAAAACATGATTAAGGTTAGAAACATGGACATTGATTCTGAACTTCCCTCAGTTATCAAAGAAGGGCGTACACTAATACCAGTTAGGGCCATTACCCAAGGCTTGGGAGCAAGCGTAGAGTGGAAGAATGAGATAGTTACTGTTTCAAGAGATGATATTGTCATAAAGTTTTATCTAGACGTAGAAGACGAAGACAATTATGGTAGGGTTACTGTAAGTAAGGATGGTGAAAGAGCACAAGATGTTGAAATTGACGCTCCTCCCGGATTTATTAACAACAGAGTTTTTGTACCCCTTAGATTTATTGCAGAAACGTTTGGTCTAAAAGTAAGTCATGATAAGAATACTGGTAAAATAAATATTGATGATGAAGAGGAAGATGAAGAGGAAGGCACTATTAGTGGTGAGGTTATAGATGAAGAAAAAGATCCTATTGAAAATGTAAAAGTATCTTTATTTATAGAAGATGATGAAGAGGATTACACTTATACAGATGAAGATGGTGAGTATGATTTTGAAGATATCCCATTTGGAAGATACACTATAAAATTCAACCACTATTTATATCAACCGGTCTCTAGAGCAGTATACGTTGATGAGGATGTACCACCTGTTAATATAGAGATGGAAGCAATAGACGATGACGATTTATTTGTTATTAGAGGTATGGTTACAGATGATGATGATAAACCTCTTGAAGATGTTAAGGTTAGCCTTAGCGTAATGCTTGATGATAAATATGAAGAATATGGAGAGGTTGATAGTACTGGTGATGATGGAAAATATTCAATAGATGTACCAGCTGGTACTTATTTGCTGGAATTTAGCCTAGATGAATATGAAACCAAAGAAATTAAGGTTATTGTAAAAAACACAAGAAGAGTCAAGAATGTTACATTAAGTTTTGATGACTAATAGGCACTAAATTCTTTAGATCAGATTGGAAGTATCTCTAATACACGTACTGCTTTGATGCAGTACGTGTATTTTTATGTGGTGAATGTGGAAAATGGATTCTAACCTAAAAGATTAAAGCCAACAAAATTATTGGCCTTTTCATTCAGGAAAAACGTCTATCAATAAACAGGATATCCCCTTGATAACTTGGATGCTTCAATATCACAAATTTCATGCATCTATCTTCATAGCAAATTCATAAATTATCCACAACATGCCCAAGCTATTTCTGTTATTATAAGACTTATGATTATTGTTTAACTTACAGGGAGGTTTGAATGTGGATAAGCTATTAAAAAATAAGAAGCTTTTAGTTTCGCTATTTGTAGCATTATTATTGGTTCTATTGTTCATAAACATGACTGCTACTCCAGAAAGTGATAATAAAGTAGTCAGTATTAATTCTCAACAAGCTAGAGATCTAATTGAAAGTGAACCTAATTTAATTATATTAGATGTTCGTGAGCCTCATGAGTTTCAAGGGGGGCATATTCCAGGAGCGATTTTAATACCTTTAGGCATTTTGCAGGAGCACCTAGATACCCTAAACCCAGATAGTCCGATACTGCTAGTGTGCAGAAGTGGAAATAGAAGTATGCAAGCAGCTAGAATTCTTGTAGATGAAGGATTTACTAATCTTTATAATTTATCTGGTGGAATGCTAGAATGGTCTTATGATGTTGAAATTGATTAGGTTTCCAAAAAAATCAGGCTCAGGCCTGATTTTTATCTTGGTTGAAAAGATTGGCAGCACGTGTTGTCTGACTCTTCACATACTCTACTTTGTAGACTTGAACGGACTTCAATGTTTGGAGCTTTACATCCACCTACTTGATCGTTATATATACATTCCTCTATTTGACAGTTGATATCATCAGGCATCAAGTATCACCTCCTTATTACGGGTAGTTTTCCAGTTTTTCTAGAAAGCTATCCAATAATAAGTAAATTGAATAAATTGTAACTAATATCGAATAATAGGAAGAAATAGGAGGTGATTTTGATGAAGCCTGGTGTGAAAAATTCTTTGCATGGTGAGGTAGAAAGCATAAAGCAAGATGAATTAATGGCCCAAGTTACCATGTGACTGGGTGGTTGAGGCCCTGATAGGCCACGACTCACGTCCGTGATGACGAGAGACAGTTTAGAAGAAGCAAACTTTAAGCAGGGAGATACTATTGATGCCCTAGTAGAGGCAATTAATGTAGTTATGGTAAAACACTAATAAGTATGGGCTAGGATATGAGAAACACTAAGCAGGCAGTATAATTTGCCTGCTTAGTGTTTTTTAGAATCAACTATTGAAATGCTTTTCTTTTTTGCGTATGATTAGTGAAGTATTATACACTTTTAAGGAGCTAACAAAATGAAAAATTCAAAGCTTAGTGAAAAAACCCTTGGATTAGTTTATGGTTTATTTGCATTTTCTGCATGGGGGCTTTTGCCTTTATATTGGAAAATGTTGAATCAGATTCCAGCAGACCAAATTCTTGCTCACCGTATCTTGTGGTCATTTGTTTTTGTGACAACTATTATTATATTTCTTGGAAAACTGAATAGTCTAAGAGACTATTTAATGAATAGAAAGAATTTATCTATACTATTGATTTGTTCAGTATTAATTTCTCTCAACTGGGGTACATATATTTGGGCAGTAAATTCTAACTTTGTTATAGAAGCTAGTATGGGATATTACATGCTACCTTTAGTATCCGTATTCTTAGGGGTAAGCTTCTTAAAAGAAAAATTTAATTTTTGGCAAGGTATAGCAGTAGGAATGGCTTTGATTGGAGTCGTTATAATGACGGTGCAGTATGGCAGGATACCCTGGATAGCACTTGTATTAGCTATCACCTTTGGATTATATGGGTTAACCAAAAAAATTCTTCAAGCAGAACCCATTATCGGTCTGGCTCTAGAGACAGCAATTATAGCGCCGGTAGCTCTAGGGTATATTATATTCAGACAAATCGACGGTAGTGGATCATTAGGTTCTGTATCTTTACCAGTAATACTTTTGTTGTTAGGTTCTGGGATAGCTACAGCTACTCCCCTATTATGGTTTGCTGAAAGTGCAAAGAGGCTTGAGTTATCTACAGTTGGTTTTATGGAGTATATAGCACCAACTATAAGCTTACTTCTTGGTGTGTTTGTATTTAAAGAAGCGTTCACAAGGATTCATTTAATAAGTTTTGGCTTCATATGGATGGCTCTAGTGATATATACTGTTTCTAAGACACGTAATATTAAAAGCGCGGAACCACTTAAACCAAAAGAAAGACCCCATCAAGCATAAAGTTTAATGCTATTAGAGAAATAGATTGCATAGGAATTAACAAGAGCATATCAACTTAATGAAAAAATAATAGTTCATCCTGTAATTTGACAGGATTTCACTAATTATTGTGGAAATATTTAGTATGCGTGGCACGCTGATAAAGGCTATTTCACTATCTTAGGGGGTGTATTTTTGAGCAAAATACAGGTTATTACAGATAGTTTGACTGATATACCAAAGGATATTATAGATAAGTATGACATTAAAATAGTACCGCTAAAGATTCATTTTGGGGAAGAAGAGTATATTGATGGTGTGGATTTAAGCTACCCTGATTTTTACAAAAAGCTGACTCAGATCAAGGAGTTGCCTAAGACGTCTCAAGTTACTCCACCTGCTTTTGTCGAAGTTTTTCAAAAAGCACTAGATGAAGGAAAGGAAATCCTCTGTATAAATGGCTCTTCCCGGGCTAGTGGAACCCATCAATCAGCTGTTCTAGCAAAAGCAGAGCTCAGTAATGCGCAAATAGATGTGGTGGACACCATGGGTTTATCCTTTGGAGGGGGGCTGGTTGTTTATGAAGCAGCAAAAATGGCTGAAGCTGGAATTAAAAGACAGGAAATTGTACAGAAAATTGAAGAGTTAAAACCTAAGGTAGACCACTTGTTTACGGTAGATACGTTAGAAAATTTAAAAAAGGGTGGTCGTTTAAAGCCTATGAAAGCGACGATAGCAAATATACTTAATATTAAACCTATTTTGACAGTCGTTGATGGTCTTGTTGAGCCTTTGGATAAAGTGAGGGGAAGTAAAAAGGTTATTCAAAAGATGATTGACCTTGCAAAAGAACGAGGTGGAAACTTTGCAGACAAAACTCTTGCCCTTGCACATGCAAATAGTCCTGATAAGGTAGAGCTATTTAGACAAGAAGTAATCAAGCAACTAAATCCAAAGGAAATGATAATTACTGAAATAGGTTGTACGATTGGAACCCACGCGGGGCCAGGTACTTTAGCTATTTTCTATTTTCGATAAGGGGATAAAACAAGAATATAAGGGAAATCTTTACTTAAGGTCTACTTGTACAATATGACAAGGTGAAGCCTAGTGGAGGTGACCCTTTGGTTGATTTTACAGAGATTTATCAGGCAATCCATCATTCTGTAATAGTTTTTATCCTATTAGTTACATTAACTCGTTTAATTGGTAAAAAACTGCTATCTCAAATGACATTCTTTGATTTTGTTACAGGTATTATAATTGGCACAATAGGTGGTGCTTACGTAACTATGGAGGTAGAGGGCTATTATGTCCTCATCAGTCCAATAGTACTAACTTTGTTTGTGGTAGCTTTAGGTTACTTATCCTTGAAAAGTATACCAGCTAGAAAACTAATAGAAGGTGAACCCCTTGTCATGGTGCAAAATGGCAAGATATATGAGAAAAATATGAGTAAAATACGTTATAATCAGGATGACCTGATGATGCAACTTCGGGAAAAGGGAGTATTTGATTTAAGTGAAGTTGAGTTTGCTATTTTAGAACCCCATGGACAGCTAAGTGTTCTGAAGAAAAGTCAGTACTTGGCAGCTACACCAAAGGATTTAAACATTAGCACCAACTATAAAGGTGTATCCTCTGAAATCATTAGAGATGGTAGTATAGTAGAACAGAACTTGAAACAAAATAGCCTTACACATGAATGGTTGTATAATGAGCTTTCAGCAAAAAGCATTAAGAACATAAGAGATGTTTTCTTGGCTACCTTATCAACAGATGGTAACCTATATGTTGATTTGCAGGAGGATGATCCCGAATATATTCAAGAGACAGAAGATGATGATTCTGTTATCTAAGAAAAAACCATTGTCTGCCTTGCAGTAGTAATCTTACTGCTTTTTTTTTATACCTTCAAAGGGTTTATGATTAGTTTGTAGAAAGTGTATTCTAGTAAAGTGCCTTAAAAAAATGGAGTGGATTAAAATTCAATTATCTAAAAGCTATCAAGAAATATTAAAAGGCTTTGAAAAGCAGGAAGGATTTCCTAAAGGGACCTTAGAGACAATAATCTCTCTTTCGGAATTTCCACAATATACAGCTTGTCCTAGTCCATTCATATTTGATTTTATAAAGCAACATGGCAAGGTCTACGATGAAGAAAGTGACAATTATCAACGCTATCCATTTACTGCCGATGTAGAAGAAGGAAAAAATGAGCCAATCTATAAAGCCCATTCTTATCATACTAAAGTACCGTATAAGGCAATAATGAGATATATTCTTCATTATACGGGGCCTGGAGATACTGTCTTAGACTGCTTCTGCGGAACTGGTATGACAGGGGTTGCAGCCCAAATGTGTGAAAAACCTGAGGAAGATTTTAAATTGCAAATAGAACAAGAAATGGGAGATGTCAGTTGGGGAAATCGAAAGGCTCTATTAAATGATTTGTCTCCAGCAGCCACATTTATTGCATATAATTACAACATACCAGTAGATTTAAAAGCTTTTCAAGGAGAAGCCCAAGAAGTTTTAGAAGCAGTTAAAAAAGAATGCCAGTGGATGTATGAGACCAGACATATTATAAATGGCTACTTACAAATGGATATTTTGGGACAACCGGTTATGGGATGGATCAATTATACTATTTGGTCTGATATATTTTTCTGTCGCTACTGTGGGGAGGAAATAATATTCTGGAAAGAAGCGGTGGACAAGGCATCTGGAAAAGTTTTAGCGGAGTTTCCTTGCCCATTTTGTGAGCAGACTATTTCTAAGTCTAAAATGCAAAGGGTCTATGTAGATACATTTGATAACGATTTACAAAAGACAATTACCATTGCCAAGCAAATTCCAGTAAGAATAAACTATTCAGTTAATGGGAAGAGATTTGAAAAGGAAATAGATGACTATGATTTAGAAACTATTAATAAAATAGAGGAATTCAAGATTCCTTACAGTTACTCCACCAAAGAAATTCCAGAAGGACACAATACAGTTCAACCGAGAAATTCCCATGGAATAACCCATGCCCATCATTTTTATACAAAACGCTCGTTATATATCCTAGCAGCCTTTGCGGATAAGGCTAGACAAAAATCCAACCGGCTATTATGGTTTGTTACAGCTGTAACCGAAGGTTCATCTAAATTAAATCGTGAAAGACCTGCTGGGCTTCCCAGCAAACTAAATGGAACTTTATACATTAGTTCCATGATTAGAGAGATTAATGTTCTGGATTTCTTAAAAAGAAAAATAAAAAAATATAAAACTGCTGGTAATCAAGGTCAAGTTATGCTTCAATGTACTTCAACTACTAATCTTAACACCATTCCAGTTAATAGCTGTGATTATATATTTACAGATCCTCCATTTGGAGCAAATATAATGTACTCGGAACTCAATTTCCTCTGGGAAGCCTGGTTGGGTGTATTTACTGACAACCACCCTGAGGCAATTATGAATAAAGTACAAGGTAAAGGATTAAATGACTATCACCAGCTCATGGAAAATTGTTTTAGGGAAATGTATCGTGTTCTTAAGCCGGAGCGGTGGCTTACACTAGTTTTTAGTAATTCCAAAAACCAGGTTTGGAATGCAATTCAGGAAGCTCTTCTAAAAACCGGCTTTAAAATTGCAGACGTAAGTGTATTAAATAAAAAGCAGGGAAGTTTTAAACAGTTAACAACCAATTCAGCGATGAAAGAGGATTTGGTAGTATCAGCTTACAAACCAAAAATACCCACTACCGTAGAAGCCAAAGTAATGGATGGAACGGAAGAGGGGGTATGGGATTTTGTAACTAAACATTTGGAAAATCTTCCATCGTCAGAAAGGCAGAATTTTATGATTTTTGATCGAATGGTAGCCTATCATTTAGAAAATGGTTTCACCATCCCCCTAGGGGCAATAGATTTTTATAAGGGCTTAGAAAAAAGATTTCCAAAAATAAATGGATTGTACTTTCTGCCTTCGCAACTTAAATGATGTAAGTATTTACTTTTAATTCCAGATAGTTGAAATTATAAGAATGGGTGATTAAATGTAACATAATTCATGCTTAGGCTAAAATAGGGATGAATATCCCCTTATAATCCGATTAGACTTCTATGCCAAGCTCACATACATTATACATAGGAGAAATTGTCGTTTTAAGGGGGATCTTTTGTGAATTTGTTGACTAGAAAGTATGCTTTACCTTTTGCTGTTATTCTTTCATTATTACTGGCCCTTACCTTTGTCGGATGTTCTCAAAACATTTTTATGGTAGTTGATCAAGGTCAAGGCGATCAAAATCAAAAAGAAGAGGTAGAGGAAGAGAATGAAATTGACCTGGAAGAACAGAAAAGACTTGAAGAAGAGCGATTAAAAGAAGAAAGAACTCAACGGGAATTAGTCTTAAAAGAAGAGCTTGGTGCTTTTTTTGTCCCCCTACCACCACTAGAACTAGAAGAGAATCCACCTGTAAAAGCAAGAGGACTCTATCTAACAGGTAATAGTGTGGGACAAACTGACAGGTTTAATAAGTTGATGGATCTAGTCACAACCACAGAGTTAAATTCGCTGGTAATTGATGTAAAAAATGACCATGGAGTAATGAGTTACAAAAGTGAAATTGAAATAGTACAAGAAGTAGGTGCTAATCGATCTGTACCTATCAAGGATATAAAAGTTGCAATGGAAAAAATAAAGGAAAGAGATATATACCCAATCGCGCGGATTGTAGTTTTTAAAGATCCACACCTGGCAGAGCAAAGGGCTGAATGGGCAATTCAAAGAAATGGCGGTGGAACTTGGCGTGATAACAAAGGGGTAGCATGGATTAACCCTTATGAAAAAAAGGTTTGGGATTATAACATTGCTATCGCTAAGGAAGCTGCTTTAATGGGATTTAGGGAGATACAGTTTGACTATGTGCGTTTCCCAGAAAATGCCAAAAGGGTAGACAAAGAAGCATATTATCCAGGAGAAGATGGGTTGGCAAAGGACGATGCGATCAAAGAATTTTTAGAATATGCCAGAGAACAGCTAGAAGAGTACAATGTACATATAGCGGCGGATACTTTTGGTGTAATTGCTACTTCGTGGGGAGATTCTGATAGAATAGGGCAAACTTGGGAAAAGGTTGCAGCAAATGTGGAATATAATTGTCCCATGATTTATCCAAGTCATTATGGGCCTGGTTACTTTGGGTATCCAGTTCCTGACGCCCACCCAGCTGGAACAGTAACAAGGGCTTTAACAGATGCTATTAAGCGAAATGCATCATTAGAAAATCCAGCCATAATCAGACCCTGGTTGCAGAGCTTTACTGCATCATGGATTCAGGGAAACATTCGTTATGGTGCAAAGGAAGTTAGAGCACAAATTGATGCTGCTTTGGCATTAGGAATAGATGAATACCTAATATGGAATGCGGGGAATAGTTATATTTCTGAAGCCTTCTTAACTGAAGAAGAATTTCAGCAAAGAAAGAAAGAGTTTAAGGATTCCTTAGAAGAAAAAGGACATGATGTATTAGGAAGAACTATTAGGACAGCACTTGACGATTATATGGAGGCTGTTTCTAAAAAGAAATGGAGAGAAGCATTAGTCTTACATGGAACTGACTTTACAATTAGTTATAATGAATATAAACCTTGGATGGACAGTTGGACAGGCAAGTTAGTTTCTTATGATATTAAACCAGTCTCAGAGGAAGGTAAGAAAGCTGTTTTTGAAATTGATATTGTAGTAACAATAGATAAAACAGAGTATAAAATAGAAGGTCAAATGTTCCAGGTATATAAGGAAAACAACATCTGGAAGGTAAAGCCTTCTAAGGAATTTCTTGCTCTTTTAACCTATAAACCAGAACCCGAAGTTGAACTAGAACAAGAATTAGAGTTTGAAGACCAATAAGTGAACTCGTTCAGCCAAAGCTGAACATCGGGGAATCAGATGGAGACTCTGCTCCACCTGATTTAGTCATATGGGGGACATTCCTGGTTCTACTCACAGGTGTGTCCCCTTTCCTTAAGAGAAGTGGGCGCCTTAACCCAGATAAAATATTATGGATAAATTAGATAAAAAGCTCCTGGAGATGGGTACATACCTTACTTTTCCAGGAGCTTTCTATTTTTAGGTGACTCTTTTAAGCATAATTCGACACTATGTTTGTTATATAATCAAAGAAAAGCAATAAAATAGAAAATAAAGAAAAAAATATCAAATTATGGGTCAAAATGGGGGTTTAGAAGTGATAATCAGGAAAAGGGTTTATTTAACCCTTGGAGTTATTTTTGTTTGTTGGGCCTTTATTGCTGTTGCAACTATAAATCATTATGCAAGAAATTTATATGAAATGAATAGAAATATAGTAGAAAATCTTATTTTTTTTCCAGTATTTTTGGGAATGGTTGCGGTTTTTTTATTCCTGTTATTTTTGGACAAGAGTATTTTATCACGGTTAATAGAATTAAGTAGAGACATAAAAGCTATAGGCCAAAATTACAGCCTAGCTAAAAGACTAAGACTAGATTATAAAGAAAATGAATTCGGTATATTAGCAAAAGAAATAAATAATATGCTTGATAATATACAAGATTCCCAAATTGTGATAAGAGATAGCGAGGAAAAATATCGCTGCTTGATTGAACAAGCCACAGATGGAATATTTATTGTAGATCTAGATGGAAATTATGTGGATGTTAATCAAAGTGGATGTAATTTGCTAGGATATATAAAAGAAGAGCTACTACAAATGAATATGGTTAATATAGTACCAGAAAACCAAATTGATAGGCTTAATAATGCATTTAAAGATATGTTAAATGAACAAAATCATATGGGTGAATTGCATCTGAAGAAAAAGGATGGCACATTTGTGTCCGTAGAAATATCTGCAATAAGGCTATTAAATGGTCAATTGATGTCTGTGGTACGTAATATTACCGAGAGTGCAAAAGCTATTAGAGATTTAAAAGATAGTGAAAAAAGATTTAGCCTTATTGCAAAAAATTATCCAAATGGCTTTATTATCCTTCATGATAGAAACTATAATTATCTTATGGTAGAAGGAAAAGGGTTAGAGGAGATGGGTTATACGCAAGAATCCTTTTTAGGTAAATCAATGTGGGAAGTTTTGCCATCTAAGTCATGCAAATATATGGAACCCTTCCTAGAAGCTGCCTTTAACGGTGAAGAATCTAACTTTGAGGCAACTTGGCATAATAATACCTACTTAGAAACAGTCATACCTTTTCATCGTGAAAATGGAGAAATTACTACAATCATGTGTGTTGTGCAAAATATATCACAACGGAAAAGGATAGAAGAGGAATTAATCAAGGCGGATAAGTTGGAGGCAGTAGGCCTTTTAGCAGGTGGAATTGCCCATGATTACAATAATATCTTAACAATTATGTTAGGTAATATAGCTTTAGCTAAGAGATATGAAGAAGTGGATAAAATAAAGGAAAAGCTGGAAAACCTAGAGCAGATAACGCTACAGGCCAGGGATTTAACTAAGCAATTATCAGTTTTTGCAAAGGGAGGAGCACCAGTCAAAAAAACTATTTTCCTTGAACGTTTATTAAGAGATAGTATAAATATAGCTTTAAGTGGTACTAATGTGTCCTGTAACTTCAACTTTATGAAAGAATTGTATCCTGTAAAAGTTGATGAGGGGCAGATTAGCCAAGTCATCAATAATATTGTCATTAATGCAGTTCAATCAATGCCTGATGGTGGCAACCTTTGGGTATTAGCGGAAAACATTAATATGAAAACTGAGCGGAAATTCAACAATATTCCATTAAATGATGGAGAATACGTAAAAATTATTATTATAGATGAGGGCATTGGGATACCGCAGGAAAATTTGCAGAAAATTTTTGATCCATTCTTTACTACGAAAGACAACGGATCTGGGCTAGGACTAGCAACTACTTATTCTATAATAAAAAATCATGATGGTTTTATTAATGCAGAAACGGAGGAAGGTGTAGGAACTAGCCTTTACATTTATCTGCCTATGTCATCGGATACCTTATATAAAACTAATGAAGATACAATTGTCAAAGGTACTGGAAGAGTTTTAATTATGGATGATGAGGAAGGAATAAGAACTCTTGCAGGTGAAATGCTCTCTACCCTTGGATATGAAGCAGACTTTGCTTCAGATGGAGAAGAAGCAATTGAAAAGTATTTAATGGCAAGAAAGTCTGGTAACGGATTTGACGCTGTTATAATGGATTTAACTATTCCTGTTGGTATGGGAGGAAAGACTGCTGTTAAAGAGTTGATTGATTTAGATGAAAATGTTAAAGTTATTGTATCTAGTGGATACTCACATGACCCAGTTATGGCCAATTATAGGGATTACGGTTTTAGAGGGATAATTCCCAAGCCTTATAAAATTGAAGATTTTTCAAGAGTATTACACAAAGTAATTAATGATGGCAGCGAAAGAATGCTCATATATTCTAAGAAGGAGAAAAAAACTACTGCAGTCTAAGGGAGGCAAATTGATGACACCTAAAGTACTAATAGCAACTAAGATTCCACCAGAAGTAGAAAAGTACATAGGAGAACATTGTAGTTATTATAAATGGGAAGGACAGAATCCTATTTCAAGAGAAGATTTGTTAAGAATACTTGCAGAGAATAGCGATATTGAAGGTTTATTACTTAAATATCATAAAACAGATAAAGAGCTGCTGGATCTTGTACCTAATTTAAAGGTGATTAGTAATGATGCAGTTGGATATGATAATTTTGATATAGCCTTAATGAAAGAAAGGGGAATAATTGGCACAAATACGCCATCTGTACTGGATGAAACTGTAGCCGACACAGCTTTTGCATTAATGCTTGCTGCTTCTAGGAGAGTGACAGAGCTGGATAAATATGTCAAAGATGGTCTCTGGGTGGATGGACCTGAGGATCGTTTTTATGGGTATGATGTACATGGCTCTACTTTAGGTATTATAGGTATGGGGAGAATTGGAGAAGCGGTAGCAAGAAGAGGTAAGCTTGGTTTTAACATGAATGTCATCTATCACAACCGCAGTCGAAAGCCACATGTAGAGGAAGCATTAGGGGTAGAATATAAGCCCTTGGATCAGCTCCTGAAGGACTCTGATTTTGTTGTGGTCCTTACTCCACTAACCCCAGAAACAAAATATTTAATGGATCAAAAGGAATTCTCCTTAATGAAAAATACAGCAGTATTTATCAATATTTCTAGAGGTAAAACTGTAAATGAAAAAGCACTTATAAAGGCCTTAAAGGAAAGAAGGATTTATGCTGCTGGCTTGGACGTATTTGAAGAAGAGCCTGTAGATCCCAATAATCCACTTTTAAAAATGAAAAATGTAGTTACTATTCCGCATATAGGTTCCGCAACCGCTAAAACACACCATGCTATGGCTGCCCTTGCTGCAAAGAATTTAGTAATAGCATGTACTGGAGGACAACCCCCAAATCTTGTTAAGGAATTGAAGTAAGTTCTTAATTCAGGGCAAGTTAGTCAGTTCAAAGGGCCTTCTAAATAGAAGGCTCTCACTTTTCATCCCAATAGAATACAAGCTTCTTATTTTTTAACTATTACTCCAGCCTTTTTTTCTAGAACCTGGATAAGAGCTGACATATCTAGTTCTGCTAAACCCTCATCTATAGCTGTTACGAAAAGATTTTCTGCAGTTTGCCCAGCGGTAGGTTCTATTCCTGCTTGCTTAACTAGTTCGTTTGCTAATTTTACATCCTTCAGAATATATTTTATTTGGCCACCTGGCTGAAAGTTTCTATCCAGAACATACTCTTCCATATGTCTACGTAATATTTTACTGTCGCCGTAACTAGTTTTCAATAGATCATATAATTGCGTAGAGTTTAATCCTAAAGCAACACCTGTTACCATTGCTTCAGAAACTGCTAAAGAATTGATTGCTACAAGGTATTGATTGATTAATTTGGCAGCACTACCAAGTCCAGAGTTACCAAAATATTGGATGTTTTTTCCCAGCACATTAAGGATAGGAAGAATTGTTTCAAAGGCTTCTTTATCACCGCCAACCATAATTGAAAGGGAACCGCTTACTGCTCCTTCGGGCCCTCCACTGATGGGTGAGTCTAAATAAATAATTCCATTTTCCATTGCTAGCTTAGCTAGTTTGATACTTGTATCCATTCCTACTGTTGTGAAGTCAAGACATATACTGCCCGGCTGTAAGTTATTTAGAATACCATCTTCCTTTGTATATACTTCAATTACATCAGCTGGCATGGAAAGGCAAGTCAATATTATTTCGGAATCTTTTGCTAAAGAGGCTATATTTAGTGCCGCTTTGGCTCCCTGTTCAATAAATGGTTGCATCTTTTCCTGAGTTCTATTAAATACTGCAAGGTCATAACTAGCGTCTAATAATCGCCTTGCCATTTCACTTCCCATAGTTCCCAATCCTATAAAACCTAATTGTGTCATCAAATTTCCCCCTAAACTGAACTATCTAATACTTCTGCCACCATCAATAGGCATTGCAACACCAGTAATAAATGAAGCTTCGTCACTAGCTAAAAATAAGGCTGCATAGGCCACTTCAGTAGCTTCTCCAAAACGTCCCATAGGACTCTTAGCTAGTAAAGCATCTATCATATCATTTCCTGCTGTCTTAAATAAATCTTCGAGCATTTTTGTTTTTATACTGCCAGGGCATATACAGTTTACTCTTATACCCTTATTTGCATAATCCATGGCCATTGCTTGGCTTAGAGACACCATGCCGCCTTTGCTTGCACAGTATGCTGCTAAATTAACGTTGCCTCTAATGCCATTTAATGAGGAGATATTAACTATTGAACCTTTTCTTTGTGCAAGCATATGAGGGACTGAATATTTGCTGCAAAGAAAAGCACTTGTTAAATTAACATCTATAATTTTCTGATATAGTTTAAGGGGCGTATCCACAACAGTACCTGATGGATTTATTCCAGCGTTATTAATGAGTATATCTACTTTTCCGTAAGTATCAATGGCTCTTTGTACTAATTCTTTTGCCCCAGTCTCTGTGGATACATCTGATATAACGAAAAGCATATCATCATTATCCTGAATATAGTTAAAATTAGTTTCATCTAACTCATTAATATCTCCAAGTACTACCTTTGCACCTTCTTTCTGGAATAATAAGCCGGTAGCCAATCCAATACCTCCGCTACCACCAGTTATGATAGCTACTTTATTCTGCAATCTCAAATCAAAACCCCCTTATTTATCTAATACTACAAAAAAGTTGTTTTTTATATTGTTTCTTCATTCTAGTCATATTTCCTGCTAATCCTGTTAGCCTACTTTCACCATAAATAATTTCCACTAAATGGGTTAAATATGAAGGAAATATTCACTACTGTATAGAATAGAATACTATATATAATTATCAGAAAATTTAAACAAAGGAGGCCGTGCTATGGAGTGTATATCATTCTTGCATAACGTAATGCCCTTTAGTTCCTTACCAAAAGTCACCCTCATTCAAGTATGTTCAAAAATGAATTTAAAAAAATACTCTCAACATAGTTATGTTTTTAAGAAAGGGGAGACATCACATAATAGATTATATTTAGTCTATAAAGGACTTGCTGAAGTTGTAGTTTCTACAGAAAATCAGGATATCGGTGTATCATATAGGAAACCTGGGGATCTTTTTGGTGAAACTGTCTTCTTAAGCAGAAGTACTTATCCGGCATCAGTAAAGGCTGTTGAGGATTTATTTTGCTTTATCCTTGATAAGGATACATTTGAAGACTTATGCATGAAACATCCATGCTTTGCAAAGCACTTTAACCACATTCTTTCTGAAAGAATGCGTTCGGTTTACCAGGAGCTTGTGATGTCTCAGTCTTATGAATTGCCAGGTTTAGAGTTAAACCTTTTTAGAAATCCACTAAAAGACATGATGGTTAGCCCTGTTGCTATTTGTTATGAAAATGAAAAAGTACAGAGAGTAGCAGATATTATGAAAAGTAGAAATATAAGCTCTGTAGTTGTACTAAATGAAGATGATAGACACATTGGTATTATAGCTGAAAGGGATATGGTAGCTAAATGCCTTGTATCATGTACTCCACCTAACAATTGGCCTAGTGCAAAAGAGGTAATGAATTCCCATCCCATTGAACTCTCACCAGATGATTCGTTTCATCAGGGTCTTTTAGCAATGATTAAGAATAAATGTAAGCATATTCTTATAACTGAGGAAAATGAATTAAGGGGAATAGTTTCAATGGGAGATTTAGTTAAGTTTAGAAGCATGGGAGCCTTTAGTGTGATAGATGAAATTGAAAATCAAGATAGCCTTATGGGGTTAAAGGGTTTGGGTCCCCAAGTGGATAACGTTTTAAAGGCACTGGTTTCAGAAAAGGCACCGCCAGTTGAAATCTGTGAACTGATAACAGAATATAAAGACAGAATTACAAGGAAAGTCATAGAGTTATGTGAACAAGAAATGGTAAGAGAAGGTCTTGGATTTCCCCCAGTAGATTATTGCTGGGTCACAATGGGTAGCGGAGGTAGAAAAGAGCAGCTGCTAACCATGGACCAGAATAATGGAATAATATTTGATAATGTGTATTCTGAGAAACAAGGGTACGTTAATGATTATTTTTTGAGGCTGGCTGGTAAAATAGTAAAGGGACTAGAAGATATTGAGTATGCAAAATTCAGGGGTAAGATAGTTGCCAATGATCCAAGATGGTGCTTGTCATCAAGTAGGTGGGAATTAAGAGTTAAAAAGTGGTCTGAAGGGTTAGACCCCCAAGATGTAGTTTATATCACAACCTTTCTTGATTTTAGACCTGTGTATGGCAGAAAAATATTAGCAGATAACCTAAAAAAAATTTCCATGGATGTTCTGTCAAAGCCACAACTGCTTAATTTAATGGTAGGAGAAGAGCTGAAAGGCGAGATACCTACTAAGCTCTTTAAAAGATTAATAACTGACACCAAGAAGGCTCTAGAGTTAGAAATTAATTTAAAAACCCAAGCATGTGTTCATGTAGTCAATTGTATTAGAATACTATCGTTAAAAGAAGGCATCCTAGAAACATCAACCTTGAAAAGGCTTCAGCAGTTAATGAAAAAAGGAGTAGTGCCGAAAGAGGATGCGGAATATATAGAAGCTGCTTATCAGTCTCTAATAGTCTTTCGATTAAAGAGCAACCTAGATCAGCTAAAAGTTGGAAAGGAACCTGATAATTTAATAAATACGCGTAATCTTAGTCGAATGCAATATTTAGCATTAAAGGAGGCTTTAATTGCAGTTAGTCAGCTTCAAAGCTACATAAAATCAAATTTCAGCTCATGAGTTTATATTAAAAAAATCCAATTTCTACTATAATTAACTTATAAAAACTAAAATTCAAAAACCATAAGTACTTTAAAAATATCATAGAAAGGAGCGTGTCGCTCTTCTCCCCTGGATTAATCCAGGGGAGAAGAGCACATGTCTAGGGTGGTTATATTTTGAAAGTTGCAATAGTGTACAACAGAGATAGCCAAGCAGTAATTAACCTTTTTGGTGTTCCTAATAGGGAGAAGTATGGTCTGCAAACAATCAATATGATTAGGGACGCAATTAAAGCTGGTGGAAAACAGGTCAAGACCTTTGAAGGTGACAAGAACATTATAAGTAAGCTTGAAGAATTTATGCCATCTGTAATATCTGGTGAAAGACCAGGACTTGTTTTTAATTTAAGCTATGGGATTCAGGGAAGAGCACGTTATACTCATATTCCCAGTATTTTAGAAATGCTGGGGGTTCCTTACGTCGGTTCTGATCCCCAGACTCATGCCATAGCTTTGGATAAGGTAGTCACTAAAATAATTTTAAAAGAAAAAGGGATGCCTACGCCTAAATTTGCAGTATTAGAAAATCCTAGACAAGCTCTAACAGACGATTTAGCTTATCCCCTTATCGTTAAACCAAAGGACGAAGCAGTATCATTTGGTTTAAGGATAGTTAACAATGAAGAGGAATTAAGAGAAGGTGCAAAGGTAATTTGGGATATGTTTCAAGGAGCAACCTTGGTGGAGGAATATATTGAGGGCAGGGAGGTCAATGTTGGTCTTCTTGGAAATGATCCAGTAGAAGCACTTCCTCTAGTAGAATTAGTTTTCGGTGAGGGGGAGCAGATATATACCTATGAAGATAAAATAAGTAAAAGTGGTAGGACAATCGAAAAAATATGTCCTGCACCACTTTCTGAAGATGAAACTAAAAAGGTACAGGAGCTAGCAGTAGCTGCCTTTAAGGCAATAGGCTGCTTTGATTGTGCAAGGGTAGATTTTAGAATTGACAAACAAGGCAATCCTTATATTTTAGAAATAAACTCCATGCCAAGCCTTGGTGCTGGTGGCTCTTATGTTTATGCAGCTGGCAAGATGGGCTTAAATTATGGAGATCTAGTAAATCGTTTTATTGAAACTGCAGCTAAAAGGTATTTTGGAACTTCTCTGTTGACTCCCTTTATTCATGAACGTCAAAACAAAAAGGAAACTGATGTATTTCGCTTTCATACAAAAAACAGGGACAAGATGGAAGAATGTTTAAAGGCATGGACAAATCTTCCTAGCTGGACTGATGATGTTGTAGGTTTAAGTACGGTAGTAAGGCGGTTTGAGGAAAGGATTACAAAACTAGGACTAAAGCCAGTAGATGAGTTTACCAATGGACGTTCTGCCTGGACCTGGCAAACCAAAGCTGGTTTGAATCAGGGAACATTGCTAGTTGTTCCTGTGGATGTCCCAAGAGATAGGGGAGGATATCCGGTTCCATTTCGCAAAGATCCAGAATGGCTTTATGGGGAGGGTATAGGCTCTAGTAGAGCTGGCATAGTATGTATATTACAAACACTAGAAGCTTTACGTTTTATTAAAAAACTACATACATCAAAGATTGGTGTGTTTATTTATTCTGATGAAGGAAGGGGAATGCGTTACAGCAGTTCATTCTTGCGAAATGCTGTTAGTAATGCACGCCAAGTTTTGGTTTTGCAGCCTGGCTTTAAAGGAGGTAAGGTTGTAGATCAACGTCGCGGATCTCGCAAGTTTAGTATTCTCGTTGAAGGAGGTTCCTTGAGAATTGGCTCAAAGAATACTCAACTAGATGTTTTAAGCTGGTTTTTGCATAGAATAGACAGGATCATGGCCCTTAATCAACCAGAAAAAAAGCTCTCTGTTGCTGTTCAAGAAATAAACTCTGAAAGGCACAGTATGCTCTTGCCACATAGGGTTCGCTTAACATTATATGTGACTTATTTAAATAATACATTAGCAGATAATACTGAAAAACAAATTGAAAAAATCTTTACTGGAGATACAAAAGGTATAAATGTTTATATTGAAAAACTAGAAGATAGAGCTCCTCTGATAAGAAGCAGAACCAAGAACCCAGTTATCATAAGTCTTAAAAGTCTTTGTGAAGAGTGGAAGCTACCTTTTGGAGTAGAATCAAGCTTGCTCCCTTCAGCTGGGGGTGAAGGACCTTCTAAAGTGCCTGTTGTTTGCGGTGTTGGGCCTGCTTGCAAAGACCTTTATACACCCAATGAAGCAGTTCACAGAGGTGAACTTTTACAAAGGCTATTATTGCTCACACTATTTTTACTACGAGATTAATTGTGTGATACAAATTTCTGCTTTCTGTTTAAACTAATAAGCAGGGTAGCTTAGTAACACACTAGGAAACCTTAATGAACTAAGATACGTCTAATAGAAATAAGAATTTGAATCTTAAGAAGGGGAAGTTTATGAAGAAATTTTTAAGTATTTTGTCAGTGTTAGTGGTTCTAATTATCGGAGTTTATTTTATTTACACTTCTGAACCTCCATCACCGACTATTACCGTAGGCGGCAAAAATATAGCATCAGCACAAGGTTCTTATTGTTGGCGGGGACTTTTAAACGGTAAGTGTGTTGATATGGTTTCTCCCCCAGAGATTATTAGAGAGTCTGGTCTTAAACCTATTATTGTATCACCTGAAGCTCAATTGAAAATCGAATTTAGAAACAAGCCTAAAGAAAATTCATTGGGAGTAAATATATGGGTTAGTGATCAAGAAACAGAGGTTGTCCCATTAAATGGTAACGTTTTGATCGTACCAAAAGAGAAAGGTGTATATGTATACGATATTTTCGCAGGATGGGAAAAAGGGAGTTCTAGTTATGCTTTTGTCATTGAAGTTCAATAGTATACCCTTAAGCTTCACAAATCCATAAGGCAAGTAAATTATAGAGTAAATACCCTGGGATAAACGGGGTATTTTTTATTTGAGGTTAATGTTTAATGTATTATTTTACCAGATGAGGAAATATTAAATAAGAATTAAAGTTAAAGATGTTGAGAAAGGAATGGATGTATGAAAAGGTTATTTGTAGTGGTTATGATAATCGTAGTGTTATTAGTTACAAGCGGCTGTGGACCCCCAACACATACTACTGTAGCTGATATAATGGCAAAAGGTCAGTCCGGTGATTGGGTAAGATTTTACTCAGCTAGAGTCATAGATATTAACTATAGCCCTATTATGCAGCAGACAGGCTTTTATCTAGGAACAGATGGTACAGGGGATTATGTTACTGCAATAGCTGCAAACGCTGTAGTTCAGAGTGGATTAGAAAGAATACAAGCTGAGGAAAGTGGACTAACGGTGAAAATCTATGGCAAGATGACTGACCATGATGTCCTAGGAACCCTTATATTCATCCATGAACTTGAGGTTATTGATAACCCAGGTTGGTAAATGGAGTTGCATTTTTTTGTTAATACACAATAACCATGGCCACTAATTAGTTGCCATGGTTATTGTGATTACTTATACAAAGGTATTTTCAGTATTAGCTAAAAAACATTTCCCCCATACTTTATAATCATTTTGGCAGAAGACCTGGCTTCCATTAAAACTTCATGAACTGTATCACGGTAAAATTTCTCTAACTTATCGTCTTTAATACGACATGCCATTGTAGCATATGCTCCTGCAGCCAAATTAACATCCTTGTAATAGTCGTAAAGCATATCTATATCGTTCATTATCAAGCTCCTCCTAACCTATCCAAATGTTTCCGCATATCATCAGTTTTCTTTTTCAGTCGAATTGCTTTTTCCTGAAAAAACTCTCGAATATCCTTTTCCTTAGCTAAACCCGCGTATAGATCTAGTTTTTTACTAATTACCTCATTTTGAGAAATAGTACTTATAAGAGTTATTTCATCATTTGCTTTGTATAGTGAATGAATATCAGACAAAGGCACTAATGAACACCTACCTTTTCAAAGTTTGATGATCTTATTTGTTAGTTATTATTTACCCATATTCAATTATATATTTAGTAAATGATAAGATTAAATCTCTATATTACTTATTTAACAATCACTACACATTTTATATAATAAGTTGTATTATCAAGATGTTAAATATTAAATAAATACTTTCATAATTAGCAGCAAGTGGTAGTATCTAAGAAATAGGGAGTTGATTTTATGAACCATTATGAGTTCTACTGGGACAGCTTTGATAATCTTAGAATGTTTGCTCAAGTTTGGGAGCCTGTAGAAAACAAAAAGGTTACTGGGGTAGTTACTTTGGTACATGGCTTAGGTGAACATAGCGGAAGATATGCAAATGTGGCAGCTTCCCTGGTAGGAAGGGGTTTTGCAGTAGTTGCTTTTGACCAGCGAGGTCATGGGAAATCCCAAGGAAAAAGGGGTCATACACCATCTTATGAAGCCTTGATTAAAGACGTTGAAGATGTATTACAAATAGCTCTAAAAAAATTTCCTGGGATACTATACTTTCTTTATGGTCACAGTTTAGGGGGAAATATAGTCATAAATTATGCATTGCGCTTAAAACCAAATATCCATGGTGTAATCGTTACAAGTCCCTGGCTAAAGATTATCTCAGAACCCTCCTCAAATCTACTATACTTTGTTAGACTGTTAAATAAGGTATGCTGTCCTTTAACCCAAGCAAATGGCCTTAAAGCACAATTACTATCCCATGATCAAAATGTAGTAGATGATTATATAAATGACCCATTGGTGCACAACAGAATTTCAATGCGTCTTTTTATAACTGCCCATGAAGCTGGGAACTGGGCTTTGGAAAATGCTAATGAGCTTACCACTCCAATGCTGTTAATGCATGGCGAAGATGATCAGATTACTTCTCCAGATGCTAGCAAAGAATTTGCTGAGAAAGCAGGAGATTATTGTACATTTAAAATCTGGGAAGGTCTCTATCATGAACTTCATAATGAATTGATTAAAGATAAAATTCTAAAATTTATGGGAGATTGGTTGAAAACTAGATTATGACTCCACATGCTAGTCTTCTTCCAGAGGCACCTGCAGGTTGGGTTCTGTAATCATCTGGACTTTCATGAATGATAACTGACCTCTCAATAATATCAGCAACCTTAAACCTACTAGTGAAAAATGTCATTCTTGCCAAACCCCTATTTGAAAATAAAACAGGAAAATCTCCTGCATGATTCCCATGGGGTTGATTATCAGGATTCCAGTGCTCACCTGCTGCCAGAAATGGATCTTCTGGATTTCCTACTCTACAGTTCCCAAATTCATGAATATGGAAACCGTGGGGTCCTATTGGTGGTTGCCCAGGAACTCGACTAAAAGGTGGAAGACCTATTACTTCTACTGAAACTTCTGTTCCAGCTGGAACATCTCTAAAGGTTACAGTTCCCCTTATGGCGGGGGCCAAAGGGCCTCCCCTCATTCTTGCAACTGCAGTTCTTTCCGTGCGCCCACGTGAAAAATGTGGTATTTGCCCAGGTTTTTCATTTTTACTCGACACTTTTATACCTCCTAAACCTCTAAATAAGGCAAAATATATTATTATTTCATACATAATATGCAATAATAGGAGAAAGTGCCAGTTTTTAATAAAGAATACTTGTTATCCTGTACAAATTTCCATTTTTCCCTTTGCACCATACCTGTGGTACAATGTGGTACAATAAGTGGTAAAGTACTTGGTAACGGTACAATTGTCAATGCTAAGTTTTATTAAGGGGAAGACATATATGAGAAATTTTATTACTTTAAAGAACTTTTTTTTGGAGAATAAAAAAGGATATTTGATTGGTGTCTGGTGGTTAATTATTACTAATATACTACAGGTTTCCATCCCAAGGGTTTTAGGGCTTACTGTTGATGTAATTGCCGAAGTGAATTCGGTAAATTTACTATTTACATATATTTTACTAATTATATTTATTGCTATTGGACTGGCTATTTCTCGGTATTTGTGGAGAATATATGTGGTGGGAATAGCTCGCAAGCTAGAATATTACTTGAGGAATAGGATTTTTGCACATTTGCAGACTTTAGATCCTAAGTTTTATGATAATCAGAAAACAGGAGATTTAATGGCTTTAGCTTCAAATGATGTGGTTGCTGTAAGGATGACATTTGCTGGTGGCGTTGTCATGGTAGCAGATGCTGTAATAATTACCGGTTTTGCAGTTGCTGTTATGATTATTACTATCGACCCTCTTTTAACTTTACTTGCCCTTGCTCCTTTACCTATTATAGCCTTGGTAGTAACAAGATTTAATAAGCTTATCCATGAAAGATTTAAGGTTGTTCAAGCTGCCTTTGCGTCTTTAACGGACAGGGTGCAGGAAAACATATCTGCCATTAGAGTGGTAAAAACCTTTGTGCTAGAGAAGAGTCAGATTAAAAAGTTTAATAAAACAAGCAAGAATATTATTGATACAAACATGAGATTAGTTAAAGTTTCAGGTTTTTTATATCCTTTTATTCAATATCTGGCAAGCATAAGTTTCCTGATAGTTCTTGGTTATGGAGGATTTCTTGTCTTAAACGGGAGGATAACCATTGGTGATTTTGTTGCATTCAATGGATATCTAATGATTCTTACCTGGCCAATGATGGCTATAGGGTATGTTATCAATATTCTTCAACGGGGAACTGCCTCTATGGCAAGGATAAATGAGCTTTTAGATGAGGAACCTGAGATTAGTGACCATAAAAACGTTGATATGTCTATTAAGAATATTCAAGGTACAATTCAGTTCAAAAACCTAAATTTCACTTATCCTGGTTCTTCGGAAAAGGTATTAAAGGATTTTTCTCTATCTGTTGAAAAGGGTGAGACTGTAGCTGTATTTGGTAGAACCGGTAGCGGGAAATCCACTATTACTGACTTATTACTGCGTATGTATGAAACAGATAAAAATACTCTTTTCATAGATGAAAAAGAAATACATAAAGTTCCCATCCAGATATTAAGACGGTATATTGGCTACGTTCCTCAGGACAGTTTCTTGTTTTCCGCAACAATAAAAGAAAATATTGCTTTTGGAAATCCAGAAGCATCCATGGAACAGATTGCCCAGGTTGCAAAAGCTGCTGTAATTTATGATGACATCATGGCATTTCCTGAGCAATTTGAAACACTCGTGGGAGAACGGGGTATTACTCTTTCGGGGGGACAGAAACAGAGAATTGCTATAGCTAGAGCACTTTTGGTTAATCCATCAATCTTAATTTTAGATGATAGTCTATCAGCAGTAGATACGGCAACAGAAGAGAACATTCTACAGTTCTTAGAAGATTATAGAAAGAATAGAAGTACGATTATTATATCCCATAGAATTTCCGCTGTGAAAAATGCAGATAAAATTATTGTTTTAGATGATGGCGAGATAGCACAGCAAGGAAAACATGATGCGCTCTTAAAGGATAGCAGGGGCCTCTATAATCGGATGTACCAGATGCAGCTTTTAGAGGAAGAAAGGTCTGAGGGTGGTATTGATGCGTAAAAATAGCTTATCTGAGGAGACTATTTCGGGAAAGATTTATGACTGGGAGTTAATTAAGAGGCTTTTAAAATATGTAAAACCTTATTGGGCATATATTACATTTTCCTTAATGCTCTTAATGATTGTTTCAGGTGTTGTCTTGGCAAGGCCTTATATTGTAAAAATTGCCATAGATGATCATCTTCTTGGTGATGGGAATTTCAATAGTATTATACAGCTAGTTATCCTATATTTTACTTTGATCACCATTAGTTTTGCTGCTAATTTTATCCAGAATTATCTTCTAAACCTAACAAGTCAAAGAATTATGTACGACATAAGAGAAGAAGTTTTTAGCCATCTACAGAGCTTATCCCTTTCATTCTTTGACAGAAACCCAGTTGGTAGACTTGTGACCAGGGTTGCTAATGATACAGCAAATCTAAATGAAATGTTCACAGAGGTTTTAATAGGATTAATTAAAGACTTTATGATTGTAATTGGGATAGTAATTGTTATGTTGCAGCTAGATGTAAGATTAGCATTAATTAGTCTTATATCACTACCATTAATTTTACTGGCAACTAATATTTATAAGAGAGTTGCTCAAAAGGCTTTTCAAGAAGCTAGGGTGAAATTAGCTGCCCTTAATTCATCCATTCAAGAGAATGTAATAGGCATGAAAATTGTTCAGATATTTAACCAACAAGAAAGCAGATTTAAGGAATATAAAAGTATAAACAAAGAGCATTACAACGCTGAATTAAAAGCAATTAAAGCCCATGCGTTTTTTAGACCTGCAATGGATATAATTTACTTTTTTATCGTTGTGCTTCTAATCAGGTATGGAGGTGCTGGGGTAATCCAGGAAACTATTCAGTTGGGAGTTTTATATGCATTTATTAATTATACTGAAAGATTGTTTGAACCAATCAATGATATGACCCAAAAGTACACTCAGCTACAAAGTGCGGTTGTTTCTTCTGAAAGGATCTTTATGCTCCTAGATGAAAAGGAAGACGTCTCAGATCCAACTGCTCCTGCACATATACAAGATTTGCATGGAAGGATAGAGTTTAAGAATGTTTGGTTTGCCTATAAAAATGAAGATTGGGTTTTAAAGGATGTAAACTTTGAGGTAAAAGCTGGAGAAACAATAGCGCTAGTTGGTCCAACGGGCTCTGGAAAAACAACAGTTATTAACCTGTTAAATAGGCTTTACGATATTCAAAAAGGGGAAATCTTAGTAGATGGTTTACCCGTCAAAGATTTGAAACAAGGAGAATTAAGGAGTAATACTGCTACTGTGATGCAAGATGTTTTCCTTTTTTCTGAGAATATAATTTCTAATATCCATCTTGATTCTAATAAGATTACGGAAGAAGAAGCAAAAAAGGCTGCCGTTCACGTAGGCGCAGATGAGTTTATAAGGAAGCTTCCTGAAGGATATTATCATCAGGTTAAGGAAAGGGGAGTTACGCTATCTACTGGACAAAGACAGCTGATTGCCTTTGCACGTGCCCTTGCATTTGATCCGAAAATCCTGATACTTGATGAAGCTACCGCCAATATTGATTCCCAGTCAGAGGGTCTCATTCAAGAGGCAATGGAAAAACTCTCAAAAGACAGGACTACCATCGTTGTAGCCCATAGATTATCCACTATCCAAAATGCAGATAAAATATTAGTATTTCACAAGGGACGGCTTGTGGAAATGGGAAACCATCAAGAACTTTTAAGAAATCGAGGAATGTATTACAAATTATACCAACTGCAGTAACAAGGGCAGTAACAAGGGGATGTTTCGCTTGTCACCTTTTTTTGCCCAAGCCTGGCCCAATGCCGGGCTAATTTCTTGATAAAAACTTCGCAAATATTATATTTACAGCGAAAATGCAATATAGTATAATCTTAATAATAAGATTCTGTTTCGGAGGGGATATATATGGGTGCTATTACCCGGAGAGATTTCATGAAAAGAACAGCAGCAGCTACTGCTATAACAACTGCTGCACTTACAGGTGTTGGCAAAAAATCTGCATTAGCAAACGGCCCAAAAGGTCAATATGCTTCAGTAGTAGATATGACTAAATGTGATGGGTGTAAGGGTTTAGATGTACCGCAATGTGTTACTTCGTGTCGGACAAAAAACCAGCATAGATATCCTGAGCCAATTGAGAATATTCCAGAATATTGGCCTCAGAAAAAACACGAAGACTGGAGTAAAAAGAGAGACTTAACTAATCGTTTAACACCATATAATTGGATTTTTGTTCAGAATGTTCAAGTGAAAAAGGATGGAAAAACTCATGAATTATCAATACCCAGAAGATGCATGCATTGTGATAATCCTCCATGTGCAAAGATGTGTCCATTTGGAGTAATAGAAAAAACTAAGGAGGGAGCAGTTTCCATTGATCATAACTTCTGTCTAGGTGGTGCTAAATGTAGAGATGTATGTCCCTGGGGTATACCTCAGAGGCAGGCAGGGGTAGGTATTTATTTAAAAGTTGCACCAAAACTTGCTGGAGGAGGGGTTATGTTTAAGTGTGACCTGTGTCAAGACCTTATTGTAAAAGGAGAAAAACCTGCTTGCGTCAATAGCTGCCCCAGAGATGCTATGGCCTTTGGGTTAAAAGATGAAATGATAAGCTACGCCAATGACTTGGCAGGAAGAATAGGTGGTTATACTTATGGTGATACGGAAAATGGAGGGACCTCCACTATTTATGTTTCTCCAGTATCATTTGAGTCAATTGATGATGAACTGAAGAAACAGGAGGCTATTCCTAGAATGCATAACCCTGAGAACCCCCTTGATTCATTAAATGGGATGGGTAAGGCAATGCTACTTGCTCCTGTAGCAGGTGTGTTTGCAGCAGGCATTGCATCCTATAAAACTATGAAAGGAGAGAGGTAAATGGGTGAAAAGATATTAACTAAACAGAATAAAGTTAAAAGACATTCACTTTCTGTGATTATTGTTCATTGGTCTGTTGCAATATCTACCTTTTTGCTTTTCTTTTCAGGAATTGGCCAAATGCCCATGTATAGACGTTACGGTCTTGTTAATGTACCTGGCTTTTCCTGGGCTGATAATTTTGTTATAAACAGTCAAATCCATTATGCAGCAGCAATATTATTAATACTTGCGGTTGTGTACCATATTGTCTATCACATGAGCTTGAAACAATTTGATATCTTTCCTAGAAGGGGAGATTTGAAGGAATCCTATCTGATAGTAAAGGCTATGCTTGGATTTGGTAAAGAGCCTCCTTCAGATAAATACCTAGCTGAACAGAGATTAGCCTATTTTTTCATCGGAGTAAATCTTCTAACTTTAATTATCACAGGTGTGATTAAAATATATAAAAACTATAACGTTGGAGTTAACTATGATTTTATGACTTGGGTTACTGCACTTCACAATCTTGCAACATTCCTTTTACTATTTGGCATAATGGGTCATTTAGCAGCTTTCATTTTTAAAGAAAATCGTCCTCTTTTACGGGGAATGTTTACTAGCAAGGTAGATTTAAATTATGTGAAACACCGCCATGGTATATGGTACCAGAAACTAAATAAATAGGGTGACAGGGGGACGTTTCGTTTGTCATGTTTTTAAATTCTCGAAATTTCAGAGATCCTAGAAATCTCCAAGCCTATAAATGATATTATTACTAAACTTAGAAGAAGGATTAGTAGAATGTTTATAGAAATAATCCATAAGTGATTACACTTGTTTTTAAATTTAAATAGGGGGAGATATGATGGCCAAAAAAACAGTTCAAATTAATGCTGCTTTAAAGGAGAAGTTTGTAATTGACTTGGAAGCAAGGAATTTTAAAATGAAAATTGATCAGCCAGTAGCTATGGGGGGAAACAATGAGGGGCCTACGCCGCTTGAGTATTTCTTCTTTTCTCTTGGAGGTTGCATATGTACTGTTGGTAGAATTATGGCGAATCAAAAGAGAATTGACTTAAAGGGTATTGAGGTTAGAGTAGAAGGAGATTTAGACCTGGACGTCTTACTGGGTAAAGATCAGTTGCAAAGAGCGGGTTTTCAAGACATTCGTATTTATACAAAGATTGATGCCCCTATGACTAAAGAAGAAAAAGAAGCTTTTCTTAAAGAAATTGATGCTCGTTGTCCTATTTCTGATAATGTTGAACATTCTTCACCAATTAAACTATTAATAGAAGAATAGTTTAACAAATAATCAAGGATGTAAAAGTCAACCCAATTGGTTGGCTTTTATATTTGAAATTGCAACACTAATATTATATATAAATATGGCATTTAATAAATATACCATAAATCAGGATAAAAACTTGACAACATTATTGTAAGATATTATACTATTTTTAGTAGTAAAAGTTATTAATAGTGAAAATAATATACTATAGGAATGTAAATTCAGTATTTTATTAAGGGTGATTAATGTGAGGTCTAACGGGAAAGAAGGAATTTATTTTATAAGTATAGCTGCAAGATTAGCGGAGGTTCATCCACGAACATTGCGAATCTATGAAGATGAAGGTCTGATCAGTCCAAAAAGAACGGCTGGTAATACTCGACTTTATTGCGACAAAGATGTGAAGAAGGTAAAGTATATTAGGTTTTTGACCCAGGATAAGGGTGTAAACCTTGCAGGTGTAAAGATGATTTTCGAATTGATGGAAAGATTGGGCGAATGGGAAAAGTAATTTTCATATTATGGGGGTGATTAAATTGGATTATAAAGACTATTATAAAATTATTGGTGTAGATAAAAAAGCTAATGAAAAAGAAATTAAAACAGCCTACAGGAAGCTTGTTAAGCAATATCACCCTGATAAAACCAAGGGCAATAAACAAGCAGAAGATAAGTTTAAAGAAATAGCAGAAGCCTACGAGGTATTAAGTGATTCAGAAAAACGACAGAAATATGATGAATTGGGAGCTAACTGGGATAGATTTAGCCCAGGCAGTAATTACCAAAAGGCTAACACCAACTTTTATGGCTACTCAGGTGGTGCAAGAAATGGAAGTCGTCAGTTTTATTCAAATATGGGTGGCAACGATACTGACTTTAGTGAATTTTTTAACGCATTTTTTGGAGGCTACGATGACATGAATGGAAGTGGTTTTGGAGGTTCTACAAGAAGGAATAGATCCTTTGCAGGAAGGGATCTTGAATCTGAGATAAGGCTTTCAGTTGAAGAAGCATACAACGGAATTACTGCTCAGGCAAATGTGCAGGGCAGTATGTTGAAAATCAAAGTACCTCCTGGCGTAAAAGAAGGACAAAAAATAAGAGTAGCAGGTAAGGGTGAAGCTGGCGAAAGAGGTGCCAAAAGTGGAGACTTATACTTGGTGGTACGAATTAATGAACATAAATTATATAAACTAGATGGTACAGACATAAACGTAAATGTCCCAATTTCCCCAAGTGAGGCGGCCCTAGGAGCAAAAATACAAGTGCCTACTCCAAAAGGCAAGATCAGTCTAACAGTTCCTCCTGCAACTAGTTCGGGCAAAGTCTTAAGGTTAAAAGGAATGGGATTAGGTAATGAAAAGAATAAAGGTAATCTGTTGGTGACCCTAGATGTGGTTATTTCTCCAGATTTAACGAGTAAGGAAAAGGAGTTATACAAACAGTTACAAGAGATTAATAAGTTTAACCCGCGGGAAAAGCTACTTTAATTTCAGAAGACAGAATTAAAAAAACAGAAAACCACAATATAAACAGGATTCTTTATTCAGGTGGAGTTTCCCAGGATTAGTTCAACTAGAGTTCAGGGAAAGTCACCTGAACTAAGTTTCACTGAATGACTCCATCTGAATATTATAGAACGAAACTTGCCAACTTGTTTGGCGTAGCTGAGCTAATCCTTTAGGGAAAACCGTTATCCAGGGGCTTAGTACCACTTATCTCCCACTACGCCAGTAGTTGTTTTTTACAAATGCGTAGAAATACCAGTACAGAGCCGCCAGTAGTTCTAGCATTGTGTTCTTTACAATTCGTAGAAATACCAGTGCAAAGCAAGAGGTGGGGAGTCTTAGTGGTAGTTAGCCATCGGATAAAATAAGAATCTGAAAAGGGGTGAGATTATGAGAATGGATAAATTTACAACGAAAGCTGCAGAGGCGTTACAGAACGCTTACAGTTTAGCTGAGGAGATGCAGCATCAGCAGGTAACGCCAGATCACTTATTAGTAGCTCTTACTGAGCAAAAAGAAGGAGTAGTTTCCAAGATATTTTCAGGATTAGAAGTAAACCCAGCACAGTTTGTCCAGGAGTTAAATGTTAGTTTAGGGAAAGAACCTAAGGTTCAAGGCGGTATGGAGGTTTATCCAAGCCAATCCCTGCGTCAGATCTTCGACGAAGCATGGAAAGAAGCTGTCAGCATGAAGGATGAGTATTTAAGCACAGAGCATCTTCTTTTAGCAGTAATAAAAAAGGCTCCAGGTGAAGCAGGTCGTTTAATAAAGCAAAAAGGGATAAATAGAGATAAGATACTTCATGTGCTGCAAAATATTAGGGGTAGCCAGAGAGTCACAGATCCTAACCCAGAAAATAAATATGAAGCATTATTAAGGTTTGGTCATGATCTTACCGAACAAGCACAAATAGGCAAGCTTGACCCTGTGATAGGTAGAGACGATGAAATTACTAGAGTTATCCAAGTCTTATCAAGAAGGACAAAAAACAATCCAGTCTTAATTGGTGAGCCAGGGGTAGGGAAAACAGCGATTGTTGAAGGCTTGGCACAGAGGATGGTAGAAGGTACAGTTCCCGAAACTCTAAAGGATAAAAAACTTATTGTTTTAGATATTGGAGCAATGGTTGCAGGAGCAAAGTACAGGGGAGAGTTTGAAGACAGATTAAAAGCAGTACTAAAAGAAGTAAAAGATGCTGAAGGCGATATAGTTATGTTTATTGATGAAATCCATACTCTTGTGGGTGCTGGTGCTGCTGAAGGGGCAGTAGATGCCGCTAATATGCTTAAGCCAGCTCTAGCTAGAGGAGAGCTCAGATGTATTGGAGCAACAACATTAAATGAATACAGAAAACATATTGAAAAGGATACAGCTTTAGAAAGACGATTCCAACAGGTTTATGTGGGAGAGCCTAGTGTTGAGGATACTATAGGTATTTTAAGAGGACTTAAAGAAAAATATGAGGTCCATCATGGGGTGCGCTTAAAAGATAGCGCTTTAATTGCAGCGGCAACCCTTTCTCACCGCTATTTAACTGAAAGGTTCTTACCAGATAAAGCTATTGACCTTATTGATGAAGCCGCCTCTAAACTGAGGATTGAGATTGATAGTATGCCAGGTGAGATTGACTCGATTGAAAGGAAAGTGAGACAGCTCGAGGTTCAGGTGGAAGCATTGAAAAAAGAAAATGATCAAGGTAGTAGAGAACAATTAAATTTAATTCAATCTCAAATTGCTAACTATAATGAAGACCTTTCTGGGAAAAAGGCTCATTGGGCAAATGAAAAAGAAATAATTCAAAAAATACGTAGTATTAAAGGGGAAATTGATAAGGCGCGAATAAAAGAAGTGAAAGCGGAAAGAGATTTGGAATTGAATGAGCTTGCTAAAATTCGCTATGGAGTTCTTCCCCAACTTGAAAAGGATTTGGAAAAAGCCAATGGACAACTGGCCGAAATTCAGAAAACTTCAAAAATGTTAAAAGAGGAAGTAGATGAAGAGGATATAGCAGAAATAGTTTCTAAATGGACTGGAGTTCCCGTTAGCAGAATGCTTCAGGGAGAAATACAAAAGCTACTTAAAATGGAAGAGTTGTTACAACGAAGGGTAGTTGGACAGGATGAAGCTATTGAGGTTATTGCTAACTCTATTAGACGATCTAGGGCGGGTGTTTCTGATCCTAACAAGCCCCTTGGTTCCTTCATATTCCTTGGCCCAACAGGTGTAGGGAAAACAGAGCTGGCAAAGGGTTTAGCCCACTTTCTCTTTAATGATGAGAGAGCAATGCTTAGGTTTGACATGAGTGAATATATGGAAAAACACTCAGTATCAAGACTTGTTGGTGCTCCCCCGGGATATGTTGGTTATGATCAAGGCGGACAGCTTACTGAAGCAGTTCGTCGTAGGCCGTATTCTGTAATTCTTTTTGATGAGATTGAAAAAGCTCATACTGATGTTTTTAATGTTTTGCTTCAATTGCTAGATGACGGGCGATTAACAGATGGCCAAGGGCAGACAGTAAACTTTAGAAATACGGTTATTATTATGACTTCAAATCTAGGAAGCCAATATTTCACCCAGGTCGAAGATCCAGCAGCTTTACATGAAAGAATAATGGATACATTAAAAGGCCATTTTAGACCTGAATTTCTTAACAGAATTGATGAAATTGTTCTATTCCATCAACTATCGAAGGAGCACATAATAGACATAGTTGATATTCAAATACAACTTTTAGCCGAAAGAATTAAAAGCTTAGGATATGAACTTAAAGTATCTGATGATACGAAGACATTTCTTGCAGAAAAGGGTTATGATACAGTATATGGAGCAAGGCCTTTAAAGCGATTAATACAACGTCTTGTAGAAAATCCACTATCAATAGCAGTTCTTGAAGGAAAATACAATGCTGGAGACACAATTAATGTTAATATAGGGGAAAATAAACAGATAGTTCTTGTCTGAAAACTAAGAAATGGCATTCTCTTTTAGAGGTGCCATTTTTAAATTTTAACTAATATTACAAAACTTGTTGGTGATACCTGAAAAATTCACTTGCGGTGTGGTAATATATAATAAGTATATAAGGTTACATATTTCAGTAAAAGGAAAACTAAAAAAATAGATATATTCAAAAAATCCCAGATGCAGTTATGGATACCTATATATCGTAGCTCTCTTAAAATGCGAAATATGTGGCATTACTTTAAGTAAACTAATTTAAGGAGGTGTAAGGTCTATAATGGAATTATTAGATAAGATTAAGGAACAATCAAAAAAAGCACAAAAAACAATTGTCTTACCGGAATCCTATGAAAGAAGAACACTAAAAGCTACTTCAATTATTCTTAAGGAAAAATTAGCAAGGATAGTGCTCCTTGGTGATAGGGAAAAAATCTATTCTATTGCTAAAAGGGAAGGCTACAATGTATCGGACGCGGAGATTTGGGATCCTACAAATCACTCCAAAAAAGATGTCTACGCGAAAGATTTTCTTGAGATACGAAGAACCAAAGGGATGACAATAGATAGGGCACAAGCACAAATGGAGAACCCTCTTTTTGTTGCGGCCATGATGGTCAAGGAGGGTGATGCTGATGGTTATGTTGCTGGTGCAGAAAATACTACAGGCGACGTTTTAAGACCTGCTCTACAAATTATCAAAAACCAAGAGGGTATTTCCGTTGTCTCCGGTGCAATGATTATGATACTGCCGATGAAAGAATATGGTGATAACGGCATTATAATTGTAGCGGATTGTGGCGTAAATCCCAATCCAACTGCAAATCAGCTAGCAGAGATCGCCTTGTGTTCTGCAGAGACAGGACAACAATTATTAGGTATGGATCCAAAGGTTGCAATGCTTTCGTTTTCAACAAAAGGGAGTGCTCGTCACATTATGGTTGACAAGGTCATAGCGGCAACATACCTGTGCAAGGAAAAAAATCCAGACCTTAAAATAGACGGTGAACTCCAGTTTGATGCAGCTGTTGTTCCGAAAATTGGAGAAAGAAAAGCTCCTGGTAGTGCAGTTGCAGGTCATGCAAACACATTTATATTTCCAGACCTTCAATCGGGAAATATTGGCGTAAAAATCATGGAAAGATGGGGAGGGGCAACGGCAATTGGACCCATTCTCCAGGGGATGGCCAAGCCTGTAAATGATCTTTCTAGAGGATGTAGTGTTGATGATATAGTAAATGTAGTTGCCATTACTTCTGTGCAGGCTATAAATCAATAATATAAATTGCACTAAGTGAACTCGTTCAGCCAAAGCTGAACATTGGGAAATCAGATGGGGACTATACTCCACCTAGTTTAAAGCCCAATTATAGAAGCGGGAGTCTTAAGCCAGATAGAATATTATGGATAAATTTTAAGGAGTGAGATAAAAGATGCCTAGTAACTCTATGATACAATTAATAGAATTGGCACCCAAGGGAAGTCAAAAGATAGACTGGACTAAACAGCATATGCCCGTTTTAAACTATCTCATGGATGAATATACCAAAACAAGACCCTTTCAAGATAAAAACATAGTAATGCGTTTACATATAGAAGCTACAACTGCTTATCTTGCAATACTGCTAAGGGACGCAGGGGCCAATGTTACTCTTGTAGAGGCAGACCCTCTTTCTACACAGGATGATGTTGCTGCTGCCATGTGTGAAGAATGTGTAGATGTAATGGGTTATTACGGAGCTGCTTTTAATGACCATCAAAAATTTCAAAGGGAAGCATTAGAATGTAAGCCCCACATAGTAATAGATTCTGGGGGAATTCTAACAAACCTTCTTCATGATGAATGTAGTCATCTTGTAGAGAATTTTATTGGAACAAGTGAAGAAAGTACAACTGGAGTTAAAAGGTTAAAAAACATGCGCAATAGTGGAGTACTTAAATACCCCGTAGTAGCAGTTAATAGTTCTTTGAGTAAATACTTGTTTGAAAATCTTCATGGAACAGGACAATCTGTTTGGGCTTCTATTATGAATACTACTAATGTTGTTGTTGCTGGGAAAATGGTGGTGGTAGTTGGTTATGGTTGGTGTGGCAAGGGTATTGCGAGAAAAGCAAGAGCTTTTGGTGCAAGGGTTATCATTTGCGAAACGGACCCCTTAAAGCTTAGTGAAGCTGTTATGGACGGCTTCTACGTAAAACCCCTTATAGAAGCTGTGGCAGAGGCTGACTTTATTATTACCGCTACAGGTAACAAGGATATAATTACAAAAAATCATTTAAAGGTAATTAAAAATAGAGTCATTCTTGCAAATGCTGGACATTCAAATGTAGAGATAAACAAGTGCGACCTAGAGGAATATAGTGTTGATAGCTATGAGATAGCAAAAAATATATTACAATATTCCTTCGAGGATGGGAGAAATGTATTCTTACTAGGCGATGGACGCATTGTAAATTCTGCAGCTGGAGATGGGCAACCAGCAGAGGTGATGGATATAAGCTTTGCAATTCATGTAATGGCTGTTAAACACTTGATTGAAAATGCTGGGAATGAAAAAGGAATAATTAAGCTTCCAAGGGAGCTAGATGAGTATGTCTCTTCAATTTATCTTAAAAAGTCAGGTATTATAAAGGATGAATTGACAGATGCACAACAGAAATATTTTTCTATGTTTCCCCAAGTGCCTTGTCTAATGCGAACCAATGAAAAGTAAAAATTATCTAAATATAACCCTGTTAGTTAAATAACAGGGTATTTTTTTAACCATTTTTACATAAAATGCATAATATGTAAGAAACGCAATCGTAAAGGAGTTTTGCAAATGGCAAAACAATTTTTTGCTATTCTTGAAGGATCAGAAGAAGTACCACCAGTTGAAACTGATGCCTTCGGCAGTTCAAATCTTAGACTTAGTGATGATCAGGAGATGTTACAATACCGTTTAACTGTTAACAAGCTTGCGAATTTTACTGAAGCTCACATTCATCTTGGTAGACGAGGGGAAAACGGACCGATAGTAGCCTTTTTATTTGGACCTGTGGACCCTGGTATAACCGTAACCCAAGGAACAGTTCAAGGCACTCTGAGTCAAAGTGATCTCGTAGGACCTTTAGAAGGTGAACCATTTTCAGAATTGGTAAGGCAAATGGAGGCGGGTAATACTTATGTAAATGTTCATACTAGGCAGCATCCCGCTGGGGAAATTCGTGGACAAATTAGTAGGCAAAAAAGGGTAGGATAAATGTAAAGAAACAAGTATAACAAATAAGAAAACTAAACAAGTAAGGCAAGGGGACATTTCACTATGTTGCCTTGTCTTTTATATTATAGTATAAGTTTGGGATTTCCCGCGTCTAAGCTGATAGATTAATTAAATTGGAAGGGTTGACTGAAAATGAAATAAAATGGTAGTATTGGATGTGGTTGCTTAGGGGGGGTTAAAATGGTGGGTTTTTTAGAAAGGCATAGATCTATAACAGCTGACGTAGCCCTATTATCTGTTGCGGTTTTTTGGGGAGGGGGCTTTGTTGTTACAAAAAATGCTCTTGATCATATTACTCCCCTTATAATGATGGCTATTAGGTTTGGATTTGCCGCTGTAATATTATGTCTAGTTTTCAGAAATCGCTTACAAACAATTAGTAAAAGGGATTTATGGGGAGGATGTCTCATCGGACTCTTTCTATACTTAGGCTTTACAACCCAGACAATAGGACTTGTTTATACAACTGCTGCAAAAAATGCTTTTATTACTGGAACTAACGTGGTTATGGTGCCTTTTTTGGTGATGGCCATAACAAAAAAGTTTCCTGGGTGGCCTGCTATTATGTCTGCTTTCCTAGCTGTTGTCGGTTTGGCTTTTCTTACCATTGAAGACAGTACATTAGCATCTATAAACATAGGGGACTGGTTAACCCTAATATGTGCTTTATGCTACGCTTTTCAGGTGGTAACCATTGGTATACTAGCACCTAAGGGCGATGCACTAGCGCTTTCTGTTGTTCAGGTATCCTTTTGTGCAGTTTTATTTATCATTACTGGATTAGTCTTTGAACCAATCCCCACCAGCATTTCCGTAGAAGGGTGGGGTGCAATTGCTTATCTTGTTACGTTAAGTACAGTTTTGTGTTTTGTAATCCAAAATGTTGCCCAAAAATATACTCCTTCATCCCACGCTGCTTTGATACTATGCCTAGAAGGTGTTTTCGGAGCACTCTTTGCCTATCTGTTCTTAAATGAATTATTAACCAAACCAATGTTGGTTGGGTGTGGACTAATATTATTAGCAATTATAATTGCAGAAATGAAGCTGGGACTCAATAAATTAGTGGGTGCTTTTTCATCCACTACAAGCAAGAGACAAGGCTTGTAAAGTATCTCCAAGTTTTGACTTTAGCCTACTTCTTTAAGGTTGACCATGGCCTTAACCAATACTGCCTTATGTTTCATCCTCACTTATATCTACCCTAATAATACCGTTTGTCTCTTTAGGATAAATCATTATTCTCCTTTTTAATTGAAGTTTGAGCGGAACCCTTGATTGCTTTTCATAGAAAACTGAAAAATTACGTTATAACGTTACTATTATAAAGATATATGACCTCTTTAGCAAATGCTACGGCTATTTTTTGATAAATCTTTCAATAATTTGCACAATAGAATTAACGTATGTTTATAAGGGTCTATCAATAATTGGAAAATTAAGGTTATCACTTAAGTTTTAAAGATGAAGCTCTTAATTACTGAAAATACTGAATTGTTAATTATGGCAGAAAATTTGCATAATACATGAAGTGGTAATGTTTATAAACCAACAAAATTAAATACACAAGGGGGGAAGTCCATGAATGTAATAAATGTTTTCTAAAGTAATCATAAAAAAAGGAGGAAATAAAATGAGTGGTATTGATATTGGTATAATTATTGGTTATATGCTTGGCATGCTTGCCTTGGGTTTATATGCTAACAGGAAGCAGAAAAATATGGACGACTATTATGTTGCAGGTAGAAGATTAGGGGCTTTTTCAATAATGTGTTTATGGCTGGCTTCTTGGGTAGGAGGAGCATCTGTAGTAGGTAGTGCAAATACTGCTTATGAGATGGGTATTACTGCTATCTGGTATGTTGGAACTGTAGCATTTGGTTGTATTTTATTCGCCTTACTTTTTTCACATCTTATTAAAAAGATTGGTGACAAATCAAAGCATATTACTTATCCGGATTTAATTGAAGAAAGATATGATAGTCGCTGCCGTATTATTGTCACAGTTACTACTATTTTAGCTTACATTGCTTATACAGCAGGTCAGCTAGCCGCAGCGGGCAGTATTCTTCATGCTTTGTTAGGCTGGGATTTACAGATAGCATTTTTTGTTGCTGCCTTTGTAGTTATTGTATATACAGCAACAGGAGGATTTTTAGCTGTAACATACACAGACTGGGTTCAGTTTATACTTCTTCTTGTGGGTGTAGTTTTAACCCAAACCCTTAAAGAAAGTAAAATTGCAGGAGCAGCTCTTGATGTGGTATTACCAGAACCATTACCTACGGACCATGAGATATTTAAACTAGATAATGCAATATTTACCCCACATGCAGCCTTTTTATCTACAGTTGCTCTGTGTGAGGTTAGGAGAAAGTGTGTTGAAGAAGTTATGAGGGCACTAAAAGGAAAGGCACCAAATAGTGTCGTGAATATAACAGTACTGGATCAACCCAATTGTAGAATTAACGCAAGTGTTTAATCTTTAAACAAAAGGGGGATTTAGGATGCAGCATGAGAGTTTTTTTAGACCTGCGGTTTTTAGTCTTTATGACTATATTGCTGGAAAGACAATTGAGGAAGTTAAGAGAGAACTTGGGTTAGATGATATAGTTAAGTTAGCTTCGAATGAAAATCCCAATGGCCCCTCTCCAAGGGCACTAAAGGCCATTACAAATGAATTAACGAATATTTACATGTATCCTGAAAAAAGCTTTTTGGATCTTAAAAAAGTTCTAGCAGATATAAATGGTGTTGATCCAAAAAATATCGTGGTAGGTCATGGTTCAGAAACTATAATACAACTTATTCCCCAATTATATGTTAATCCTGGGGAAGAGGTTATAGTGGGGGATAAAACATACGGAAGGTATGAAGAGGCTTGCAAACTGATGAATGGAATTGTGAGGCATGTTCCTCTAATGGATTACCGATATGATCTTAGTGGAATTACTGACATTGTTAATTGTAAAACAAAGTTAATCTGGATATGTAACCCTAATAATCCCACAGGAACTATAGTAAAAAGATCTGAAGTGGAGGTCTTCTTGAAAAGCATTCCAAAAGAAATCGCTGTAGTATTTGACCAGGCTTATTTTGAATATGTTGATGATCCGCAATATGCTAATGGGCTGGATTTTGTAAAAGAGGGTCTAGAAAATGTTATAGTGTTAAGAACATTTTCTAAAGCACATGGACTTGCTGGTTTACGTTTAGGTTATGGAATTGCCCATGCTAGAGTTTGCCAGATGCTTGATAGAATAAAGGAACCTTTTAATTTAAATAGATTATCAATTGTCGCAGGACCTGCTAGTTTAGCAGATCAGGAATGGCTAAGCAAATGTGTGACTGAAAATAGAGTAGGCAGGGATTATCTATCACAAGAGCTGAGAGCACTTGGTTGTGATGTAGTGCCTAGTCAAGCAAATTTTATCCTATTTGACGTGAAACAAGATTGCGAATTACTTTTTAAAAGACTTCTGGTCAAAGGAGTCATCGTAAGGCCAGCTGCAGGCTGGGGGCTTGATTCCTTTATAAGGGTTACTGTTGGCACTATGAAAGAGAATAAAAGATTTATAGAAACCCTGAAAGAAGAACTGTAGAACGTATTGTCTAATATAGAGATGGGGGTTCATGTATGTATATTAAATTCGTTACGATATATGGAGTTCGTATTCCATATCTTGAGCCTTTTATAGTTGCGTATGGCACGTATCCTGACATGCCAACAATTATTGTGAAAATGGAAACGGATGACGGATATATTGGGTTCGGAGAAGCAGTACCTGACCAATGTGTAACAGGAGAAACCTTTGAAAGTACGATTACTGTTTTACAAAATGAGCTTATTGCTGAAGTCATTGGTCTTTCTCCATTTCAAATAGAAGAAGCACATCAGAGGTTTAGTAGGCGAATTCATGGTTCCCCTGCTGCAAGGGCGGCATTAGATTTAGCCATGTATGACCTAATGGGGAAGGTTGCTAATCAACCTGTATATAATCTACTTGGCGGTAAAGTCCATGAAAAGTTAATTGTACCCCAGGTAATAAGTATTAAAGAACCTGAAGATATGGCAAAGGATGCGCAAAGGTTTGTTAATGAAGGGTTTAGGATAATTAAGATGAAAGTAGGAACAGATCCTTACAAGGACGTAGAAAGGGTCAGGCAGGTTCGGCAGGTGATAGCTGATGCAACATTAAGGGTGGATGCTAATCAGGGCTGGATGGATCGGGCCACAGCTTTACAGGTTATTGAAAGGATAAAGGTATATAATGTTGACTGGGTGGAGCAGCCGGTTAAGGATGGGGATTTAGAGGCACTAGCTGAAGTAAAAAAGGCAACAACAGTTAGAATTATGGTTGATGAAGGCGTACACAATGTTAAAGATTTATTAAAGGTCATTCAGATGAGAGCAGCAGATGTGGTAAATATTAAGCTTATGAAGGCAGGGGGAATTTATCCATCACTTGCAATAGCTTCCATGGCTGAGGCAGCTGGACTTACCTGCCAAGTAGGTTCCATGGTAGAAACAGCCATTGGCACCGCAGCTGGAGCACACTTATCTTGTGCTCGACAAGTTATTAAATCGAATGAAATGGTTGGGCCATTAATGCTGTCAAGGGATGTAGCAAAGATTAGTATTCATCAGGATGAGCTTACACTATCAGATAAGCCAGGCCTTGGCATAGATGTGGAGGAAGATGTTTTAGAGGAACTAGCTATCCGCAAAATACAAATAGCCAGTCACAGCAACTAAATCGTATCAAAGTTATAAAGAAAGCTTAACCTAAGGGTTGGGCTTTTTATGTTAACGTAAAGAACTTCCATTAAATATATTTTTACAATAGAATTACAGGAAATACACCAAGATGTGTATAAGTAATATTGTATGGATTTGCGAAATATTTGAGGTACAAATATGGAGAATTTTACTGAAATCTATAAAAGATACAAATTAATGATATATCGTTATTTTCTATATTTAACTACTAGTGATTACCTAGCAGAAGAATTAACCCAAGAGACATTTTACCAGGTGTATGTTTCTTATGGAGAATTTAAAGGTGGTAGTTCTATTTCTACTTGGATAATAGCGATTGCTCGTCGAGTCTACTTGAAATATTTAAGGCAGGATAAAAAGCAATTAACTCTAGAGAATGGGTTGGATGAGGTTTGTGCAGCTATTGATGGTCTGCCAGAGGTAATCTTAGATAATAAAGAGTTTAGAAAAGAAATATTAGATACTCTACAATTACTGCCCGAAATTTATCGCTCAGTAATTATTTTACGTGAAATAGAGGAAAGAAGCTTTGAAGAAATTGCGGCAGTCTTAGGAAAATCTCCGTCTTCTATAAGAGTTATACTACATCGAGCTAAAAAACGTTTCAGGGAATTATTTAACGCAAAGATAGGGTGAGAATGTGCTAGTGGAGTTCGTTCCGCAATTGTTGCTAGTATTTTAAAACAGGTTGGTAAAAATCCCCATAATAGTTCTAAAAATCTCCTTTTCATTTTAGAAACAAAAAAAGGAGATTTTTTATTAATTATTTTTATTTTAACTGTAACAAATTAGAGACTTATGGTACTAACTATACAGAACAAGCAAATGTGAGGTGTACTTAAAGGTGAAAAGTAATAAGGACATTCAATGTGCAATAATTCAAGATCTTATACCTGTTTATGCAGACGGAGAGCTAAGTCAAGCAAGTAGTGAAATGGTTAGGCAGCATTTAATGGAATGTAGCCAGTGCCAGTTGGAAATAGAGGCTTACAAAAAACCCCTCTTTACAGATACCCAGCTACAGGAAGATATAGATACAGATGTTAAAGTAAAACCCTTTGCTTTTTTTCTTTGGCCCAGATTTAAAAAAGTTGCATGGTTGTGCCTTTTGCTAATTGTAGTTGGAACAGGAAGTTTAGCAATTGCTGCTTACAACTTCGGAAAAAGCATAGCATTGCAGGATCCTGTGTACAGTAGAGCTATTAAAGAGGACCTATTTGTAGAAGTACACAAGACAAAAAAATTAGGTCCATATGAAATAACACTATCAAGAGCACTTCTTGATAATGCACAGACAGTATTATTCTATAATACTAATCCAGCTATTAGTGAAGAGGATAGAGTACACGTTACCATTAAGGATTCAGATGGTAGGGTTTATGAAACCTTATCCGGATTTAGCTATGGTGGAATAGAGCATACAATGAATTTACAACCTTTAGATTCCCAGGCTCAGCAGTTAGCAGTAGAATTTGAGCTTGAGGGGACACCAGCAGTAGAGACTTTTAACGTTCCAGTAGATCCAACCCCTGTTTTGGCAAGTACTAGCAAGTGGTGGCCTAGTATAACCAGAGAGTTTGGTCCTGTTAGAATTGATTTAGATTCTGTGGTGCTTGGTCTTACAAAGAGTCAGATAAACATCAGAGCTCTATGGCCACTAGATCAGCAAATACGAGGAATGGGCTTTGGGAAAATGCCACCCCAGGGCCCTATAATAGGAGAAAATGGAGAGGTTTTAAGTGCTAGTGGAGGATCTTTCAGAGTGCCTGAGGGGATACCAATTTCCAATGACTATGCTTCCCTTTTGGATACGACAAATAGGAGGCAGATAGGATTAAACACAATAGGTTACCAGACAGATTCCACATCTGGTGGTGTAAATGTGACCTTTGAATTTGACCCTTTTTTGGAACCTACATCATATATGGACTTTACCTTGCCTAATCTATACTTATATGAAATAGTTGCAGGAAATAGCCTAGAACTTTCTTTGGAAGATGGTGAAGAAAGGGAAATAAATGAGAATATAGGCAGTGAGTCACATAAGGTTGTTATTGATAAGTTGATCAAGCAAGATTCTCTCTTAAGAATATACTATACAATGCTCAAAGGGGAAGATGCTATTTACCCAGAGTACCTTCCAGAAATAGTTTTAAGCAACCCTGAAGGGTTTGAAAGACAAGGAAGAATAACTTCTACAGACGGTAATAGGGGTATAGTAGAGGTCCACCTTACCGACGAAGGTTCCTTTACATTAGAATTGAAGAGTCTCGGAGAAATGCTTCAGGGCGACAAAGAATATGAACTTCAGGTTCCTGCAGGTTATTAATATTTATGAGGTGTTGGAATGAAACATATAAGTCTTCCTACAAAACTATATAACCTCGCATATAGGCTAACAGGAAATACCCAACTAGCTGAAAGAATAGCTTTAAATGCTGTTGAAAATGTAGCAAATCAGGGGATATCTGTAGATAATGAGGAACTGTTTCAATATGCTGTGAAAGAGATAGTTGATCTAACAGTAAATCAGTATCCTTATCATATACCGGGTTATTCTGAAGAGCAGGACACATCATGTCAGCTGCAGGCAATTCTCAACACTTTGCCAGCTAGTGAAAGATTTACTGTGGTGTTACGTGACATCTGTGGCTTTTCTTCTTCCCAAGTTGCAGGCTTTATGAATATAAAAATAGAAATAATACAACAGCTACTTGCAACGGGACGTTGTGAGGTCTGTAGATTAGTTAATGATAAAAAAATGACAGAAAGGTTTGAAAAAATTGCATCTAAATAAAGGTTTTTCTTTAACACCAAAATTTCTACCATTGGTTTTTTTAGCAGTCGTACTTGATTTAATACAGTTAGGAGATATCTTGCAACGCTCACAGGATTTTAATATTAAATTTAGTATTCCTTCAGCTATTCCAAGTCTTACTCAGGTGCTGGCTGAACCTCAACAGGCAGGCGGTGGATTTATAGTTAATCTACCTTTTGCTTATTTGGGTGGGGTTGTTGCTGTCTTGTTATTTGCTTTTTTCTTAATTGCTTCCGCCTTTCTCACGGGTGCTTTTCTAGGAAGTGTTCTTTCAGGACTGCGGGGGGAGAGCTTTAGTGTGGATACTTTTATCACTTATGGCAAAAAGTTCTTTGGACGTTTCTTACTTCAGCTTGTAGTTATTTTTCTTGTTGTCCTTGCGTTTATTCCAATTGCACTTATTTTGGGTCCAGTAGCCTTGATTCTGTTGATAGGAGTTTTTATCGTTGCTTTTCTACTTATCTTCTGGGACTACGCAATAGTTGTAGAAAATACTGACGTTATAGATGGTGCTAAAAGGTCTTGGAATCTAATTAAAGCTAATCTAGGAAAAGTATTTTCCTTTGTTTTTTTGATAGCCCTCTTTGCTTCCATTTTTAGCATTATAGCCAATTACATGGTTGCAGCTTCCCCAATACTTGCCTTTATAGCCATTCTCATCTATGGATATTTAGGAACGGCTGTTATTTTTGCCATGATGTCTTTCTACTTGGAGATCAGAGAAGAAGAGGAATGGTTAGCTTGATTTTCAAAGAGGTGAGGAATTGTTATCGCAAACGGTGGATCCGATTTATTTCATAAGGAGGTGACAAGGGGACGTTTCGTCTGTCAGGTTTTAGTCTATAAATATTTCATCTATACCTATATTTGTTTCATGACCTGTATCATTATGGCATGATGAACAAGTCCTATCTTCCTTAAGATATTCTAAATGATCTTGATTGTTCTTAATCGTAACTGCGTTGGGGAAATTTGGGTATTGTCCGGTATGACATCCAAAACAGCCTTTATTATTAATATATGAAGCACTAATAATAGGCATTACGTAATTCTCAGTAATATCAGAAACATAATAATTTAATCCTCTAGACTTTGAGTGTAGTTTGCCTAAAGAGCCTGTAGGTTCATGACACTGCAGGCAATTAACATCCTGATGGGGTGAATTATTCCATGAAGTAACATAGGGTTTAATATAGTGGCAACCACTACAGAATTCTGGAGTAGAAGTATAGTAATATACACCCATGAAAGAGCCATAAGTAATGAGCAAAATAATTATAACAACTCCAATGACTGATGCCGCTAATTTTGTTAGTTTTGACATATAACCCAACACCTATTAAAGAAAATTTGTTTCTTAATTTAGTATCTCATAAAAGACAGTAGATATAACCAAAAAATAATAAATATCAGAGCGGACATTAAAGTAGTAGATTTTATTGCAATGGGCATTGAAATGATTGGTTATAGTAGGTGAATTTAAAAAGTTGTCTAAAAAAGTAATAACAGGGGGTGTTATTCCTAGTGAAGAATAATAAAACTATAATCCTCGTCATGGTCATGGTGGTCCTTTTGTTAAGTGTTTCTGGATGCAAAAATAATTCTGGCCAGCTGTCAAATAATTCCTCTGTACCTGAACAAAAACAGGAATTAGATCAGCAAATCGGGGACATAACTGATCCATTAGAGATGGAAAGGCTATGGCAGGAGTATTTATATGATACAATAACTACTATAGGTAACACTCCTGAGTTCAATGCTCCAAGTGAAATAGACCCGGTTAACATAGCCAAATACGCATGGGAAAAGTATACATTGGAGCATGGTGAGGATGGTTTAGCCATAGCTGACGAGGGTGGCTATCTGCGGCTGTTCCCCCTCGATACTGTTCTTGAATATGCACAGCGTTACTTTAATTTGAACAGCCTAGATTTGTCGGAAGTTGAAGATTATTACTATGACTCCCAGAAAAGTGCTTTTATTTTTGCTCTTGGCGGAAGAACGAGCCGTCCGGCTAATACTGAGAACAACTCTTGGGGCATGCATCTTGATAAGGTTACTAGAAATAGCGACGGTTCAATTAAAGCAGTTTTAGTGTCATATGATACATACCGCACCCGAAAAGTAGATAGTACAATGACCTATACGCTAAGGCAGCATGATGACGGCAGCCTATATTTTGATAAGGGCAAACGAGAATGGATAAATAACAACCTGGTCGTCTTAACGGGGGATTATGAACATTTTGACAAAATTGTAGGTTTTGATGGGCAAATGCAAGAGCTTTCAATGGTTGGGGAAACTGAGGACAGGGTGATTCTTGCTTACACACCTTATGCAAAAGGAAAGAATGGTTCATTAATGCTGATGAATCCCCTTACAATGGAGATAGAAAAGGCGCTTGATCTTGGCAATAACTTTGCATACTCTGACGTTAAGGTAGCAGGTGAAAAAGTTGTAGTACGTCTCCCTAATAAAATAATAACCGTTGATAAAAACCTTGAGAATCTAGAAGAGACCCCAATACCAATAGTAATAGCGGAAAAAGTTGACCCAATGTCAACTACCGACGAAAAGGGAAACCCTGATGTTTTCTTTGGTGGTTATGATGTATCAAGGGATCTTACAAAATATGTTTTTACTGATAATATAGGCGTTAAGCTTTTTAATACTAGTGATAATAGTGAGCAGCTTCTTTCAAAAACAGTACCAATTGAAGAAAGTAGTTTAATTGATAATTCCTATCACTTTCTTCCTAGGTTTGTTGCAGAAGATAAAAAGGTTATAACTATTATGAGCGGCTATGAAAACACTATGGGTTATACCCTGTGCGACCTAGAAAAGGATACAGTAAAGACCTTTGATATAACTGCGGAATGCTCTTCCACAGGAAATATTCATTATGATACAGGTTCACTTGAAGTAAATACACATATTTATGATTCTAAGAATCAAACATCTACTCCTAAAAGCTTATATTTGGATTTTATGTCTGGTGTCGTAACAGAAATTGAGTTGGATAACCCTGGTGACACAGGCTACATTCGTTTCCCTGAATATTGTTATGTAGGGCAGGAGTATGCCTCTTTTATAACAACGGTCTGGGACAATAGTGATAATGCAAATAATATGAGTTATATCAATCGCCTTAACTTGAAAACCTTCAAAGTTGAGCAAAATATTGCCTCAGTCAAGGCTGCTCAAACACATATACTAGGCGTATTGGAAGATGGTCGCATCGTGTTCTGGTACAGCCTCAACCCTAGTGAAAGCGGTATATGCGTTACTAAATGATGCAGTAATATACTTAAGACTATCAGCTATCAGGCTTATCAATAATCCAATAATAATAGGAGAAGTGACTTAAGTATTAATATCATAATGGGGGAGATAAAATGAAACGTTTAATTGGTGTGCTTTTCTTGAGTATCTGTATAATATTTAGCTTGTCACCAATTACTTTTGCTCAAGAGGAAAGAATTTCTGTTCTTGTGGATGGTTTACCAACAAACTTTGATGTAGAACCGATAATTGAAAACGGACGCACCTTGGTTCCATTTCGTGCTATTGCAGAGGACTTAAATGTAAAAGTTGAATGGGACGGTGGCAGTCAAACAATAAATGCTACAGATAAAGGGACAAGCATTCAGCTACAAATTGGCAGCAGCACAGCATACATAAATGAAATGGCTGTAACACTAGACGTTTCTCCACAAATTATTAATGGAAGGACTCTGATTCCACTTCGCTTTTTTAGCGAAGCTTTTAATTGTAATGTAGAATGGATTGGCTCTAGAAATGAAGTGAAAATTATATCTGCACCTGCTGAGATGAAAGTCATAGGTTTTTACGCCCTTGGTGATACTAGGACAAGCAGTTGGACTAATCTTTTTGGAGCGCCATATCCAGAAGCTGCTAAAGGAAATACTGATGTGGTAGATGAATTAGCTTTTGGTTGGTACAGCATGGATAGAGAAGGCAATCTGCTTCTTAACAGTAAAACTGGTTGGCAAAGGCCAGCTGGGTGGGAGGCTGTTCTAACAACTGCCTACGACTTTAATTTGGCTACGGAAATGTTAATACACATTACCAATGGTGATGGTACCATTTCCTCTATAATAGCAAATGAGGAAGCAATGAAAAATTCTATTAATAGCATTTTAGCAGAAGTAGTAATGTATGGAGGGGTTAATCTTAATTTCGAGAGTCTAGGGCTTTCTGAAAAAGGAGAAGCCTTGTTAGATGAACAAAAAAGGTTTACAAGGTTTGTTAGGCTTTTATCTGAAGAATTACACGCCAATAATAAAACCCTTACGCTGACAATTCATCCCCCCAATAGTGCATATAATGGATATGATTACAAGGCGTTGGGAGAAGTAGCAGACACTATTATTATTATGGCTTATGACTATGGACCCAAACCAGAACCTATAAATCGAGTGTTACAAGCTGTTGAAATGGCTATTGCTTATGTTCCAGCTGAAAAATTAGTACTAGGTATATCTGCTCCATACGAAACACCAGACAGCATTCTATCTAAAATAGGCATTGCGAAAAGATACAATTTGCAAGGAATAGCTTTATGGAGATTAGGCTTAATATCTACTGATATGTGGGATGTCTTGAAAATAGCAACACGCTAATTATTTTATAATAAGGCAGTAGATCCGGGACGTGTTGGAGAGTAGTGAACAAATGAGGGAGTATAGCCGTCAAACAAGTATAGGCGATAACTAGAAAGGATGAAATAATATGAATCTAAGACCTGTCAAAAAATACAAGGCTCCCACATATCCGGAAAAATCTGTATTGTTAGAGAATCCCGATCTGTTAAAGACAGTCCCAATAAGATGGAAGGGTAATATCTATATTGGTGCTGCACTAACTTCGATTTTGGCTTTTTCATTGGTTGGCTGCAGCACATCGACTGACGAGGGTGGATCAATTTCAAAAAGTCAGCTCAACAAAGTAGCAGTAGCTCCCATTTTTGAAAATGGCAATGGAAGGGGAAGCTTTGGTTGTGTATCTGTGGCACCCCCGTCATTTTTATCAGAGGAAGAAGCCTTTGATGTGATACAGGCAGAGGCAGGAAAATATAATATTGTGTTTGAAAGAAAAGCTCTTGATTTAAAGGGAGTGGAAATCCCTGAAACCAAATTCTATTTAGGAGATGGGAAAGCAATAGATGCTACAAGAAGGGGAGATCTTACATTAGACGGATACGATGCTTCAAAAAAAATAGGCTTTGAATTTGTATCAAGAGAAGATTATGAACAATGGCAGAAAAAGCAGGACATAAGGTCATCGGTAGATGATTTTGACTTTTTATCTACTGCAAAGCTGCTGCAGCAGGGAACAAATGGGAAAAATGGTGATTTTAACCTGGGAATATTCTATAATCCCATGACACCCTATGAGGAATTGAGGGAGCTAGGTATTGAACAATATGACTATGCAGAAATGGAGCTAAAAACCAAGGAATTGGCATCAGCCGAGCTGAGAGAGCAAGTAAAGGGTTTTCTTGAGTGGCTTAAAGCTCAGGAAATCATATAGGTGATGGATGATGCATTATACATTACATTTATCAAATAACTGCAACATGGCTTGCAAATACTGTTATGTGGACAAGGGTCATATCCTTAAAATGAATAAAGAGACGGTTGTAAAAACGGTGAATATGGCGGCAAATGAAAAAAATTCTGTGGGCATCATATTTTTTGGAGGAGAACCCCTTTTATGCAAAGATATAATTTATGAAACTGTAGAATACTGCAGGTGGATGGAAAAAAACAATGATTGTAGATTTCACTATAAGGTTACCACTAATGGGCTTTTACTGGATGAAGCATTTATGGAGTTCTCCTTAAAGCATAATCTTTTTATTGCCCTAAGCCATGACGGTGTACAAGAAGCCCATGACAAGCACCGCGTGGATAATGATGGTCGTGGAACATTTAAGAAGCTTAGCAGCAAAATGGAGCTGCTGCTTTCACAACGTCCCTATGCACCTGTACTTATGGTGGTCAATCCAGATACGGTGGATTTGTATGCTGAATCAGTTCAATATCTGTATCAGAGAGGCTTTAGGTATTTAATATGTTCATTAAATTATGCTGCAGTATGGACGGATAGGGATATGAAGAAATTAGAGAAACAGTACAAGGAGCTGGCAGCTTTTTATCTGGAAATGACACTAGCAGAAAATAAATTTTATCTTAGTCCCTTTGAGGTTAAAATAAGTTCTCATATTAACGGTCAAACATATGGAAAAGAACGCTGTGAGCTAGGAAAAAAACAAATATCGGTTGGTCCTGATGGTACATTATATCCATGTGTTCAATTTGTCGGTGAAAAGGACAGCACCATTGGTAATGTGGATGCTGGTATAATCGAGAAAAGAAGGGAGGCTCTCTACACACTAAATGAAGTTGAAAAGAAAGAGTGTGGTGAGTGTGCAATCAGAAACCGCTGCAATCATCATTGCGGATGCTTGAATAAGCAGGCAACAGGCAGTATAGAAAAGGTTTCACCAGTATTATGTGCCCATGAGAGAATCCTCCTGCCAATTGCCGATAAACTGGCAAAAAAGCTTTATAAAAAACGAAATCCCATGTTTATTCAAAAGCATTATAATGACATGTATCCCCTACTTTCATTGATAGAGGATCGGAAAAGTAGTTAATGCCAATTACATAGTAACAGAATTTTTGATACACGAAAAATGTAGGATATCAGGGAAAGGAGACAGTATGAAAAGGGTACTCTTTATCTTGCTGATGATAAGTCTATTAACAATTAGCTGTACGATGAACCAACGGGAGGAACTTCCTGAACAAAACAATATTCCATCCCAAGCGGAACATAGTGGAGATAAATCCCAGCTGCCTGATATATCGCACTATTCACAACGGTTTATAAAGGCACATTTAGCAGAATTGAAAGATATATCCTTAGAAACGTGGTCTCCTGACCAACAGAAGGTTGCTTATATTGTTGCTGACCAGCTTAAAGAAACGGGTGGAATTTTTATTTGGCAGGTTGGAGAAAAGGAGCCTAATGCTGTCTCAGAAATAGAGGGTAAGATTGATGGGTTCTATTGGTCTCCGAATAGTAACTACGCTATTGCAGATATAGGGATGTCCTCTTTACGCCTGGGTGAGATTTTAGATGCTCAAACATATACCAAGGTGAACAGTATCAATTATGTAGGAAAACCAGTTTGGTCACCTGATGGGAATTGGCTGGCTCTCGGGCAGGTGCGTTATCTTAACCCCCCTATTGAATGGGAGTTAGACGGAACTGTAGATCTAGTCATGTATAATATTAATAGTAAAGAAACTAAGATTATAAAAAAGGCAAATCAGAAGGAGCATTTTAGGCCGCTGCACTGGCATGAGGATGGAGTATTAGAGTATGCTTATAACCAGATGGATGGAAATTCCCATCGACAGTGGTATCCACCGGAGGATGGAACTCTAGAAGTTGCATTCAAAAATAAGATTTTGCAAAAATATACATCACCTTCAGGCAAAAATGAACTTATCCTGGTCAAAAACGGAGGAGGCTATAATGCTTATTGTCAGAATGGAAAATATTTTGCACTAGTCAAAAAATATTCCTATGCAGGTAGTCTTCCAGACCTAAGCTGGTCTCCACAGGAAAAATATCTGATATTAGGGACTGGGCCTTCAAAAATTTCTACTGGCTATGTTTTTGATATTATTAATGGTAAGGGAGTAGGGTCAGTTGATTACTTATCAGGGCCACTTTGGTCACCAAATGGCAATTATTTTACCTATACCAGGCGTGGAGATGATATCCCAAATGCAAATGCTGAAGGACTTTATTTCACAAGCGATCTAAATATTTATGATCTGGAATTAGTAGGCTATTCAACTTGTATTCTTAAAGGAACAGAGGATTTTTATTATACAGCTGAGGACTGGGATCAAGACGGTGTAGAGTACTCTAGGAGATCCAATGCTACTGGTGAAGCTATGGAAAATGGGAAATATATCTATGCCCGCAATATAATCTCCTGGAATCTTGATACAGGAAATAGGGAGGTTCTGGAGACATTTGCTGGGCAAAAGTATGACAATTTTAACTATTCCACAGATAGGAAGTGGATTTCTTTTATTAAGCACCTTCCTAGTGCTGGTGATGCTTTTCCTGGGATGCCAGCTGTCTATAATGTTGAAACAGGAGAAATAAGGGAACTGGATATGGTATTTCAAGCAGTAGGTGGTTGGCTGAAAACCTCATGGTTTAATCACTCCCCCAAGGTTATCACTAACCAGCAAAACCTATTAGATATAAATTCATGGGAAATGACAGAGATTAAGGTGGCACAAAACGAGTGGATTTTGGGTGCCAAACCTGCCCCTGATGATACAAAAATTGCAGTATTTTCTTATTATCATGGGGAAAACACATATGATGTTATGGGACTACCCCTCAACTTATATATTATGGACAGTAAGGGAAAAAGGATTCTTACCAAGTATGAAACAGACATATTACCATATTTTAACAACAACATTCAAGGTCTCCTGCCTGTTAATTTTACATGGCTGGATAATGGCACTTTGCTGTTAGAAAACTGGCGGGAACAATGGGAAGGCATATGTGACCTTGTAAAGATTGATATAAAAACAGGTAAAACCACCAGGCTGAAGCAAAATGTTCATGCTCCTACTGTTGCACCAGATAATAGCAAGATAGCAGTCGTAGAACTGAATGGAAGTAGTAGATATTCTTCAAAAAATATTAGGATCATAGATGCTAATGGTGATCTTATTACAAGCTTAAACTGTGTAGATTTTGAGTTGGACTTTTTTAATACAAAAATGATCTGGAGCAATGACTCAACGAAGCTGGTGATTAAGGGCTATAAAGAGGAAAATAATGTAAACAGGCAGCATGTAGTTGTTTATGATATGGAAGTTGGAAGCGGCAAAGTGGCAAAACTTAGTGATAATGAGTTAAATTATGATCAAAAAGAGTTTCTTCAGGTTAGTGATGATGGGATGGAAATTGTGCTTTCCCAAATGGGCAGTCTAGAGAAATTTGCAAAATGAAGTAGTTATATTATGGTAAATAATATTATGAAATAAATATGGAGATTTATGTATAGAGAAGGAAAAGATTAGAAAAAAATAGAATAGGAGTATAAACATAAAATTGCCTAAATTGTGGGAGTGATAGCAGATTAAGCTCTTGATAAATTTAAATCACAAATATGATTTTTGGAAAATAAAGGAGCATCAGATTCAAAGAATTAAAGAATCTTTACCTGATATTGATGTAGCTGTTTACCATAATAAAATGGATGATATCTCCCAGATGATTTCCGATGCACACATATATTTTGGGTGGTCATTTCAAGTTAAATGGCTGGATGTGTCAAAAAATCTCAAATGGATTACTACTCCTTCTGCTGGAGCAGATTACATAGAATCCCCTGAAATTAAAGAATCGGGTATTCTTTTTACGACCTCTTCCGGGTATCATGGTTATCCCATGGCACAGCATGCAATGGGATTCATATTAGGATTTTCTAGGGGAATAATATACTCATCTAGGGCGCAGACTGTTAAACAGAACTATAGATCTGATGTGGCAGATGAATTCTTTGATATCAAAGGTACTAGTATGGCTATAATTGGATGCGGTTCAATAGGGACGGAACTGGGAAAAATGGCTAAAGGTTTCGGAATGAAAGCCTATGGTATAAGACGTATTGTACCAAATAATAAGACTCAAGACGATATAATTTGGGCAAATATGGACAAGATTCCTCATATTTTACAAGATTGCAAAATAGTTGTAAACCTTTTGCCAAAATTAGAAACAACCTTTATGTTTTTCAATAAGGAAATGTTTCAGAATATGAATAAAGGTACAGTTTTTATTAATCTTGGTAGAGGAAGTACCGTAGATGAGGATGCTCTTCTTTGGGCATTAGATGAAGGAATTATTTCTTGGTGTGGGTTGGATGTACTATCTCAGGAACCTGCTCCAGTAGAACATCCACTTAAAAACCATTCAAGAGTGGTGGTAACACCCCATTCTGCAACCTTTACCAATTACTTTATGGACAATGCAGTAGATTATTTTATTGAACAATGTAAAAAGTATATATCTGGTGGAGAAATGAATAATATTGTTTATCAATAACAAAAAATAATTGTTTATGGAGGTTTTTATATGAATATGAAAATTACTGATAGTGTTACTTGGGTAGGAAAAGTTGATTGGGAGCTTACACATTTTCATGGACAAGAATTAAGTACACACAGAGGATCTAGTTACAATTCATATTTGGTCAAAGATCAGAAAAATGTTTTGATTGATACCGCGTGGACGCCTTTTGCCCATGAGTATGTGGACAACTTAGAAAAAGCAATAGATCTAAAAGATATTGATTTTATTGTGGCTAACCACTCAGAAGTTGACCATAGTGGAGCGCTTTCTGAATTAATTAAGAGGATACCAGATGTTCCTATCTATTGTTCCAAAAATGGTGCTAAGATGATAAAAGCACAGATGCATCAGGATTGGAATTTCCAAATAGTAAAAACAGGAGACAAGCTAGATTTAGGTGATAAACAGCTAATGTTTATAGAAGCTCCAATGCTTCATTGGCCAGACAGCATGTTTTGTTATCTCACAGGAGATAATATTCTCTTTAGTAATGATGCATTCGGTCAACATTATGCAACAGAAGTTCTTTTTAATGATTTAGTAGATAAAGATGAGCTAATAGCTGAAGCAATCAAGTATTATGCAAACATATTAACTCCATTTAGTAAGTTTGTTCCCAAAAAAATTAACGAAATTGTTGATTTCAATGTACCCCTAGATATCATATGTCCAAGTCATGGTGTCATCTGGCGCGATAACCCAATGCAGATTGTTGAGCTTTATGCCAAGTGGGCAGATGATTATCAGGAAAATCAAGTTACTATTATTTATGATACCATGTGGAATTCAACTAAGAGAATGGCAGAGGCTATAGCTAATGGACTTAAAAAAACTGATGAAACAATGAAAGTGAAATTGTACAATATAGCTAAATCTGATAGAAATGATGTTATCACAGAAATCTTTAAATCAAAAGCTGTATTGTTTGGTTCTTCTACTATCAACAGGGGCATTTTATCCCATATTGCAGGATTGCTTGAGGAAATTAAGGGCCTCGGCTTTAAAGGTAAAAAGGCTGCAGCCTTTGGTTCTTATGGTTGGAGTGGTGAATCTGTAGAGGTAGTGACTAAGAGATTAGAAGAAGCTGGTTTTGAAATAGCAAATCAAGGTCTGAAAGTCTTATGGAATCCAGATAACGAAATGATTTCTAAATGTGAGGAATTTGGTAAAAGCTTTCTATAAGGGCGATTCTTGAGATAATATTTTTCACAACCAATAAGAATACTCACTACTTTAGCAAATAATGTTTATATTTCAGGTCAAAAAAGCCTACCTTTACTTAAAGTAAAGGTAGGCTTTGCTTATCCTATATTTAGACTACTAACAATAAAGGCCCCCTGTTTTTCGTATACTATTAGAAGTTTTCTTTATATCGATTTCTACTTAACCACAAGTACTGGGGACTTACAGCTTTGAACTACATAGTTTGCAACACTACCAATGAGAGCCCTTTTAATACCAGTTAAACCTTTGCTGCCCATGATGACCATGTAGTAGTCACCAGAGTTGGCTGCCTGGCAAATCTCTTCTGCTGGATCACCTTCCTTGGCAATCATTTCAATTTGGATGTTTTCCTTTTCATAGAAACTCTTATAGCTTTCCAATAGATCTTTTGCTTGCTTCTTTTGTCTTTCCAATAATTCATCATAGTAAAAATGTGTTCCACTCCAGTGAATTGGAGCTGGAGCAGGTACTGCTACAGAAATAACTGTTATTTTTGCAGAAAGGGCTTTTGCAAGCTCAAGGGCTCTTTCAGCTGCCTTTTGAGCTGCATCTGAACCATCAACGGCAACTAGAATTTTTTTCATACTTATTTAACCTCCTTTGATAGAACAACCCACAAATAGTGTGGGTTACAAGTTTATCTAGTCTATTTTTTTAAATTTACTAGCAGGTGCACCACAGATAGAACATTTTTCAGGAGCACTATTTTCTACAATGTTTCCGCACACTTCACAAAGATAGAAATCAACGTCTTCTACTTTATCCATTTTTTCTAATGTTTTCTTAAACAGGCCACCGTGAACCTTTTCAGCTTCATTGGCAAGTTCAAAGGACCTTTGTGCTCTCTTGTTTCCTTCTTGTTTTGCTTCCTCTATGAATTCGGGATACATTTTCGTAAATTCATATGTTTCCCCTTCAACTGCAGCTTCAAGGTTTTCCTTAGTTGATTTAATTGCTCCTAATGTTCTAAGGTGTGCATGAGCATGAAGTGTCTCAGCTTCAGCAGTTGCTCTAAATAATTTAGCTATTATAGGATAGCCATCTTCATCAGCTTTTTTTGCAAAAGCTAAATATTTTCGATTAGCCTGGGATTCCCCAGCAAAGGCATCTTTTAAATTTTTTTCTGTACTCATTATTATTCCTCCAGTATACTAAGATTATATTATAGTAGTATAATAGTTATACAATTTTATCCAACAAAAGTCAAATCTACCTTTGAGTAGGAAGGTGTATTTATGGAGATAGAAAGACAGATTTTATTAGTTAGTGATGAGCTCATTCTGATATTTATTGGTTTGCTAGTTTGTATGTTAGGGTATTTAATTTGGTTTAAGCAAAAGATCGCTTTAATTGCTGGATACAAAGAGAAATATATCAAAGATAAAAAGGGCTTAAGCCAATTCATGGGTAAATGGCTCTTCACCATTGGAATTACTACAATGCTTATTCCTTTAGGCATAAGGGTGATTGACTACTATGTCTGGTGGCTGTATACCTTTATTATCTTAGTGGCAGCAATACGTATATACTTTAGAACTCCGTATTATTATAAAAAGAAGTGAACTCGTTCACCCAAAGCTGAACATAGGGGAATTAGATGGAGACTCTACTCCACCTGATTTAGCCAAATTGGGGAAATTCCTGGTTCTACTCACAGGTGTGTCCCCTTTCCTTATATCGAAGTGGGGGCCTTAACCTATTTAGAGTTTTGGATAAATTCCTTGGATCTTTAGATAGTTTACTTACGTGGAGGTTTTTGAAAACGAACATCATATTTCATATTGGCCCTAAATACTGCAATGACACTATAAAATATAGCTATCCCAAAAATTATGGGTGGGGCATATGGAATATGGACTACAAAGGGTACCATAAGAAAAAGTACACCAAGAACCATACACAGCCAAAACATTTCCTTTGCGAGTCCCTCTGCGTTGGTAATGTTACCTTTTTTAGAGCTGATCCTATAACCGGCCATTAGGTTATACATCTTTTGATAACGTATGAGATAACCAATTACAAAGAATACAATTGCTATAAAATAGAATACTTTCATGTTATCTGGTGCATTTGCACCTTCCTCCCTTCAGTACATGTTTTTTGTATGAAGCTTACTGATTATCCATCTAGCTCAGAAGACAGAAGACAGAGTTCAGAAGAAAACGGCACTTTTGCATTTTAGTAAAAAAATCATTGAAAGGTTGATGGCAATGAATATATTGGGTATAGCTTGTAGCCCAAGACCTAGGGGTAACAGTACAATCCTCTTAGAAACAGCAATTGATTACCTAGGAAGCCAAGGAAATAAAACAAATATAGTACGTTTAAGGGAGCTAAAATTTAAACCTTGTATAGGTTGCGAATCATGCTCTAAAACAGGCATCTGTATATTTAAAGATGACCTAGTTGACCTGTTCCAAAAGATAGAAGATACAGACAAGCTTATCATAGCTGCTCCAGTATTTTCAATGAATATAAATGCATTGGCTAAAGGAATGATTGATCGAGCACAGATGTATTGGGCTCGAAAATATGTGTTGAAGGTTAATGAAAAACCACCCAAGCCTGGAATGTTTATTTCAACTGCTGGTATGAATCTCCAAGGCGTACACGATTGCTCTAAAAAGACCATCAAATACTTTTATAAAATGTTAGATGTAAAATACAAACTTGAGTTCTTTGTAAATCAGGTAGATCCTCCTGGAGAAATACTTTCAAAACCTGATAAATTAACAAAATTCAAAGACATGCTTAAAACTTTTTAGAGAGATGTCCAAGCATTTCTGTGATAGCCCTTTGAGCTGCAAAGGCTGTAATATCTGAGCAGTCCAAGGGTGGTGACATTTCCACAAGGTCCATTCCAACAAGAGGTAGCTTGGAAAAGACTCTAAGAAGTTCAAGTAGTTCTCTTGAACTGATACCACCTGACTTGGGTGTGCCCGTACCTGGAGCAAAAGCAGGGTCAAGTATATCAATATCAAGTGTCAGATAGATTTTGTTCAGTCCCGAAAGCTTTCGAACAATTTCCTCAGCAATGACTTTTGCACCAGTTTCAAAGAGCGTTCTAGAAGTGTAGATATTAGCATCCTTATCTTTAATGAATTCTAATTCTTGGGTTTCACAGGACCTAATACCCACAAAATATGTATTTTCGAGGGAAAAGGAATCAAGTTCTAGGCCTCTTCTATGGGTACAACCATGAGATAGGCTATTACCGTCCAATATGTTACATAAATCCAGATGGGCATCTAAATGTACAATGCCAACTGGTTCTGTGAACGCTCGGTTCATGGCTCTCAAGACAGGGATAGTGACTGAATGGTCACCACCGATGAAGATGGGAAAGGTTTTGCCAAATAGCATTGCGGCTTTCTCTTCAACCTGCTCAAAGTAATTTTCCTGGGACAATCCTTTAGGCAACCAATCTCCCAGATCAACTAAAGAAATACCAGATATGGGCTGTCCTTCTTCAGTACTTGGTGGGATATGATATGATATATCTCTTAACTTTTGGGGACCGAGGGCAGAACCTTTTCTATAACTGCTAGCTTCATCAAATGGTAAGCCTACAATAGTAAAATCTGCCTCCTGGGGTTTTAGATTTGGCTGATTTAACCCACCCCATAATTTTTCTTTGTCCATTAGATAACCCTCCAAATGTTTTAAGTAGTTAAGATTATGATATTAGTCTTTTTGGACTATAACCTTCCAGTAATGTCTCTTATTATATAGTAGAAGATAACAAACATCATTATAATATTAAATATTGCTAAGAAAAGTTTTGGATCGTAGTTTGGTTGAAAAAGTGAAAAGGCTAAGGGGATGACGTTTCCTAAAACAAATATCATGAAGAGCTGTTTATATTTACCCTTTCTCATGCAAATTAATCTCCTCTCTAAGAAATCGTGATAATCTTAGTGTAATAGTTAAATGGATATTTCAAGTATAATAGTATTATACCGCAAGATAATGTTTTTGAAAATTTTCTTACAAAACTAGAGCTTTTCTGATCTTTCTAAGTTAAGGCAAAGACTGGAACTTATCTCATTGATTTTTCGTCTATTGATTTGAATTCAATTATTGGGAGAGATGATTATGGAAAGGTATTCCAAGCCTATAATTATTATGATTGCCCTTGTGTTGGTTGTAGGCATTTTGTTCTTTATTAATAGAGACAGCGGTTCTATAGATACAGTAAGTGTCTTTGCAGCTGATGTTACTTTAGAAGCAGTTACCTACGATAATGCAGGGGTGGATTTAGGAACGAGCTTTATCCTAAAATCTATAGATGATATTAGCCTTAAATCTGTAGAAAATAATTTATCTGTTGAGCCTTCGACAAGTTTTACTCTAAAGCAAGGGGAGCAGGGTAGTGGAGAAGTTCAAATTGTTCCCAAAGAACCCCTCGAGCCCAATCAGATTTACAGGTTTTCTCTTGATGTAAATCATGGAGAGACTTTCAGATGGGCATTTCAAACAAAGGGTGATTTTAGGGTGGTTTCCACGTTGCCAAGGGACAAATCAAGTGGCGTTCCGGTGGATACAGGGATTGAGGTAGCTTTTAGCCATTTAGATTTTGACAAGATAGATGATTACTTTGAAATCCATCCCAAGGTAGAAGGAAACTTCGAAGTTCATAAAAAAACATTAGTATTTGTTCCAAAGAAATTAGAACCTTCAACATTATATACAGTAAAAATTAAAAGTGGATTAAATATTTCTAATAGTGATACAGAATTGACTGAGGACTATACATTCCAGTTTGAGACCCAGGAGGAAGGTAACAACACAGCAAAAAACAATGATTTATACTTGTATAAAAATACATATGAGTATACAACTGCGGATATTCCAGTAATAGGTATGAGCTATTACAGCAGGGATAATGTTAAAAGCCCTGATATAGATGTAGATATCTTTAAATATAAGGACTCAGAGCAATATATAAATGCCCTTAAGGAAAAAGCTAAGATACCCTATTGGGCTTACAGCAGTCGCAGGCATTATAGAGAAGATACCACAAAACTAACCCAAGTTACTAATTTTAGCACTCCTATAACGGGGGATTTCGAAAGCTATTTACTATTTCCAGATAAGCTTAATCAAGGGTTTTACTTAGCAGAATTATCATTTGGTGATGCCAAAAGCCAGGTATGGTTTCAGGTAACAGATCTTGGTATATACTCGGCGGAAACCCAGGATAAAACCCTTGTTTGGGTAAACGACCTGGCAAAAGGTATTCCTGTCAAGGGTGCAACAGTTCGTTCCCATGACAATCAAGAAACGGGCATTACCGATAAAAATGGTATAGCACTACTGGCATCCCCCCTTGAAAATACTGAAGATACTTACTTGTCTATTTCGCTGGGTAATCAGGAAAGTGTTGCAGCAGCTTATTCCGAATATTACACATACAGCCAGTTGGAAAGTGATCAAAAAGCAAGGCAGCAGTATTGGAAGTATATTTATTTGGATAGGGGACTGTATAAACCCGATGATATTGTCCAATTTTGGGGACTTATTAAGCCTCGTAAATCAGGTGTAAAAGCACCTGACGAAATAACAGTAGAATTAACAAAATGGGGAATGTGGGAGCAGTCCATTAGTATTACATCTATGAATCTTGTGATAAAAGATGATATTTTTAAAGGGAGTCTAGAGCTACCAAACCTTGCTCCTGGTTATTACTCTATATCAGTAAAGGATGGAGATAACACTATTGTTCAGGATGGATTTGAGGTGCAAACTTACACAAAACCAGCATATCAAATTGATGTAACTCCATCTAAGAAGGCCCTTTTTGTTGGAGAAAAGATGGAATTCAATATCTCTGCTGCCTTTTTTGAAGGTACTGGAGCTGCAAATCTGGCATTAAATTATCATATGGCTGGTAACAGTAGCCGAATTACTACAGACAATGAAGGAAAGGCATCAGTTGTTTACAACCCAAGATATGAGGAGAACGTTTATTCACCAATCCAGCATCAGAGTATCTATGTACGTACTGATTCTCCGGAAAGTGGTGAGATTTATACTGAAGAATCATTAGTGGTTCTTAATAATGACTTAATCATTGAGGGAAAGGGTCAAATTATAAACGACACGGCTGGTAGAATAGATGTTATTGTAAACAGGCTTACTCCTGAAAAGTATAACAGGGGAGAAGTGGAATTGTGGGAGAAAGATGCTTTTAAAGGAGCCATAGTTGCTAACCACATAATAAATGCTAAAGTGTATAGAGATGTATGGGAAAAACAGGAGGCAGGGGAATATTATGATTTTATAAATAAGAAGGTCGAGAAGAAATACAGTTATACCTACAGGAAAGAGCTTATTACAGAGGGTGAGTTTCTTACTGATGGAAGTGGGAAGGGTACATTTGAATTTACTGCGCAAAGAGATCAATCATACAAGGTAGAATTAAGGGCTGTAGATTTTAGAGGTAACCCGGCTTTTAGTGAAGTATATGTGAGAGGACCCCACTTTTTCAGAGAGTATGATTATCAGTGGTATCACTTAAAATCGGATAAGGAAAATAATAGATTTAAGTCTGAAGAAGAGGTTCTACTTACATTTATGAACAATGAGGTTCCATTAAACGATAGAATGAACAGCTTTTTATTCATCGATGCTAGAGAAGGTCTACTTAATCATAAAATTCAGGATAAACCTCTTTATCAAAATACTTTTAAGGATGAGCTAATACCAAATTATTATGTCAAGGGAGTTTTCTTTGATGGTAGGTACTATCATGAATCTCCTGAATTATTAGTTGCCTATGATGAAAAGGAAAAATCCATTGATGTTCAAGTAACTGCGGATAAAGAGGAATATAGACCAGGTGAAAAGGTAGAATTGCAGGTGGAGGTAACGGATAAAGGCGGAAAACCTGTTGCTGCCACAGTAAATCTAAATATTGTTGATGAAGCACTCTATGCCTTGCGCGACCAGAGTGTAAACATTCTATCATCTTTATATGGAGATTTCATTTCTTCCGGAATAAGAAAGACTGTACTTACTCATGAAATCCCTAAGGGCGGTTTTGGTGCAGAGCATGGTGGTGAAGGCGGATCAGATAGGAAGGATCTTAGAGATGCTGTTTTCTTTGATACAATAACCACTAGTAAAGATGGTAAAGCTGAAGTATCGTTTACATTACCAGACAATCTGACTTCATGGCGTTTGACTTATCAGGCAGTAACAAAAGACCTACGGGCAGGAAGTGCTTCTAAAAACATCAAGGTTAAACTTCCATTCTTTGTAGATATGGTTGCAAACGATTTATATCTTACAGGGGATAAACCAATTATTACAGTAAGATCTTTTGGAGATAAGCTATTTAATGGAGATACCGTAGATTTATCATTGAAGCTCCAAAAAGATAGCACCACGGTCTTTAATAAGAATGAATCAGCCGAGGCATTTAAAACAGTTAATTTTCCACTACCTGCTTTAGCAAAGGGGAATTATTCTCTTACTGTAACGGGTTCAACTAAAGGAGAATTATCTGATACATTAACATTAGCTTTCACAGTAAAGGATACTTTCAGAGAACAGCAGCATACTGATTTTTATTTGCTTGATGATAATACTAAGATAAGCGGAGCTGAAAATCATCTGACCACAGTCACAATTGCTGAATATGAGAAAAGTCAATATCTTAATATATTATTGGGCTTAACTGGCCAAATGGGAAATAGGATAGATCAGAAGCTGGCAGCAGTTGTTGCCAATGAATTGTTGCAGGAGTATTTTCCAGAAATAGAAGTTATGATAGCACAAGAACGTGAGGACTTTTTTAACTATCAAACACCAGAAGGCGGTTTAGCTTTATTACCATACTCAGATGCCGAGCTTGAATTGAGTGCAAAAATTGCAGGGTTAGCAGGATTATATGAAGAAGGCTATGACAGCATTTTGCTTGGTGAATATTTCCAAAGAATAGCAAATGATCCTAAAGAAACTCGGGAAAGAGGCATTGTTGCCCTATATGGACTGGCATCCATTGGAGAGCCTGTATTGCAGGAAATAAATATTGTATTAGAGCAGACTGATTTAACACATAAGGAAAAATCCTATCTGATACTAGCCTTAATTGAATTAGGTGATTGGCAGCTATCAAAAGAAATGCTGCAAGAGTTAATAGCAAATAGTTCCCAGGAGTTTGGCCCATTGCTTAGAATTAATACTGGCAAAGACCAGGATGATATTCTTGAAGTAACTTCTCTTGCTGCAATTGCGGCAGCCCGTCTAAATTTTGATGAAAAGAATAGGTTGCAGCAGTATATAATGGAAAACTTCACAACGGATATATTAACACATATAGAGCAATTGCTATATCTAAAGGCAACATTACCTGATATGGACAAAAAAGTAATTAGCTTTACTTATTCAATTGAGGGGAAAGAGGAAAAGGCTACCCTGCAGCTAGATGAAACATTAACACTAATGCTGACTCCAGAGGATTTAAGCACACTTAAATTTTATGATATCCAAGGAAAAATTGGCGCTACTTCAGTTTATTTAACTGAAACGGCGGATATATCAGTTTCAGAAATTGACGGCGTTAAAATAACGCGGTCATACAGTACACCAGATAATACAGGTCAGTTTAAAGTAAATAATCTTGTAAAGGTAAATATAAGCTATGAATTTGGTGATAAGGCATTAGATGGCACATATCTGATAACAGACTATTTGCCAGCAGGACTAAAGATAATTCAAAGACCATATATCTGGGGAATCAACGATATTAAGAATGGATATCCTGTTGAAGTTAATGGACAGAAGGTTGTATTTGCTGTATATGGCAAATCAACATATTCCTTAACATACTATACCAGGGTAATTAGTGGTGGTGAATTCTCAGCAGAACCTGCCCATATTCAACATGTAAGAAGCGGGAAAATATATCATAACACTCCTAGGGATACGGTGACAATTCAATGAAAAGAGGATTTCTTTTAATTCTAATACTTGGTTTAGGTTTGTGGATGATGGCTTTTAACACCAATGAATTTATTAATGAATTTACAACTCAAACTTCCGTTTATCCAAATGTATTTTTTGAGCCTAAGTCTTTTAGTTATAATGTAGATTTTAGTGAAATTAATAATAATGGCGTTCATATTGATGGGGCAGTTGTGCCCCATCATCTGCTTGCCCATGAGTTGATTGAAGGGGTTTTTCATGAATTGTATTCTCAGCAGCCTTCTACTATAATTCTCGTAGGCCCTAATCACTTTAATAAGGGTGAGAAGATACTTACCACAACCCTTGGCTGGCAAACACCATTTGGGATTGTAAAAAGCAACCGGGAGATTATTGAGGAACTAACTGCCTTGGGCTTAGTAAAGGTTACTGAGAAAGTTTTTGATTCAGAGCATTCCATGGGAAGCCTGATGCCCTTTATAAAGTATTATTTACCAGACACTAAAGTGGTTCCAATAATTTTACATCATGATGTATCACGACAAGAAGCCATGAATCTCGGAATATCTATAGCAGAATTTTTGAAAGATGACAAATGTATTATAATAGCTTCTGTGGATTTTTCCCACTACCTTACTAGGGATGAAGCGCAAAAACGAGATAGGGAAACCATCCATGCCTTATACTCAAAAAATTTGGGAAGGATTTTCTCGATGGGTAATGAATATTTAGACTCACCAGCATCTATAGGTGTATTGTTTTCAGCAATGGAGAATTTAGAGGTTAACGAATTTAAAATGCTTGACAATACAAATTCAGGGATATTGTTAAATAATGATATAATAGAGACTACAAGTTATGTTACTTTGATATTTAGTAAAACCAATCTAGAATAGTAACACTTACTTAAATTAAATTTCTTGATATTAACTAGGTGGTGAAGATTAGTGTCCCAAATTATCTACAGGGGTAGGGTATGGGAGATAGACTTTTTTAGAGGAATTGCACTTATTTCAATGATAGTATTCCATCTAATATGGGATTTAAATGAGTTTTATAATTATCCAATTGAGTATAGTAGTGGCATTGTCTATGCATTAGGAAAGTTTTCTGCCTATTTATTCATTATAATTACAGGCATTAGCTGTACCTTTAGCAGAGGCAATATGAGGCGTGGATTAAAACTTATTGCTGTAGCCTTGGTAATTACAATTGCAACTTATCTTTATGACCCTAGGGCATTTATAGCCTTTGGAATTCTACATTTTTTGGGTGTTAGTGTACTGCTTTATCCTATCTATAATAAACTAAATAAATCATTGTTGCTGTTGACAGGTACAATGATGATTCTTGTAGGACAAGCTATTCTGACCATACCCATGTCTCATGATTACTTGATTTTCTTAGGTTTAACAAGTCCAACATACTATGCGCTAGATTATTATCCGTTACTTCCCTATTCAGGTATCTTTTTATATGGGATATTTTTTGCACGAATTTTATATCCTACAAAACAGACTCTTTTTAAAGTAAATCTAGATAACAATCCTATTTCATTCATTGGTAAAAAAACATTGATAGTATATTTGCTGCACCAGCCTATTATGCTAGCAATATTGTATATATTATCAACCCTTAAGATAATATGAGTTGGGTGTGTCCATTAAAATTATTTGGAGGTTTTTCAAGGAAGCAGCAGAACCGTCCATACGCTTCCAGTTAGGAGGACAATAATGGAAATTGATATTAGCAAAGTGGACTTATGGGAAGATCTTTGGGAAAAGGCTAGGAGAAACTCTAATTCTAAGGGTGGGGTTTCTGGGTATCAAGAATACCCTGTTAAGAAATGGAATAAAAGAGCTACTAGTTATGCAAAACAAACACAGGGCAAAACAATGAATAGAAGATGGATTTCTGTAAGAAATTTTCTAGAAAAATCTGGCATTGACTTAGAGGATATAAGAGGCATGAAAATATTAGATATTGGAGCTGGTCCAGGAAACTTTGCTATTCCCTTTGCCGAAATGGGAGCTAATGTATGGGCTTTAGATCCTGCAGAGAAGATGATAGATATTTTAGAAAAAGAGATGACTAAAGATAAGATTACTAATATTCAAACACTAACAGAAAAATGGGAAGATATTAATCTGCAAGCAATGGGATGGAAAAAGTACTTTGACTTTGTTTTTGCTTCTATGTCGCCCGGAATTAATAACCGGGAGACAATCCAAAAAATGATTGAAGCTTCAAAAGGTTATTGTTATCTAAGCAGTTTTGCAGGTGCTAGAGAATACCCACTCCAGGAAAAAATTGCAAAAGAGATTTTAGGAGAAAATTACAAAACTTATTCACCTAATATCATATATCCATTTAACTTATTATATGCAATGGGATATTTGCCAAATATTTCCTTTGAGGAGAGTAATAGTCAAAGAGAGGTTGATTTAGGGGATATTTTTGTTGAAATCATAAGCCATATTGGAATGTATACAGAAATAGATACAAAAACAGAAAACAGGGTGAAGCAATTTCTTTTGGATAAGGCTAATGATGGAAAAATTATTAAGAAAACACAGAGTAGAATTGGGATGATGTTGTGGCAGGTCTAAGTATACGGGGGTGAAAGATTTGGATATTGAAGCTCTTATAAAGGAAAATCATGTTCTTCAGCAAATTTTCATTCATGTAGATGTAGGTATTACAGCAATAGATGCAAATGGAGTATTTATCTATTATAACCCTGTTGCAGAGGATCTTGATGGTTTAAAAGCAGAAGATGTAATTGGTAAACATATAACCGAAGTTTATCCTAACCTTTATAATAATAGCACTTTATTTGAGGTACAAAAAACCGGGAAACCGATTATTGAGAGAGTTCAAACATATGAAACAAGACAAGGTAAGGTAGTAAATATATTATGTTCAACCTTTCCACTAACATTCAAAGGAAAGACCATTGGTTCCTGCGATTTAGCCAGAGATATTACCAATGTTAAGCAATTATCTGATCAGAATATTGCATTAAAAGAGGAATTGCTTAAAAGGGTTAGAACAAAACGAAAGGTTAAAAATACTGGAGCAAAATATACCTTTAATGACATAATTACCAATAACGAAAACTTTATGATGTTAAAAGATATAGCAAACAGAGTAGCAAAAAGTGTCTCTCCAATTCTCATATATGGAGAAACAGGCACAGGAAAAGAACTTTTTGCGCAAGCTATCCATAACCATGGAAATAGGCTAGGTCCCTTTATAGCACAAAATTGTGCCGCTCTTCCCGCTTCTTTGTTGGAGAGTATACTATTTGGAACAATTAAGGGTAGCTTTACTGGAGCTGAAGATAGAATGGGATTATTGGAATTAGCAGATGAAGGAACCCTATTTCTTGATGAAGTAAACTCCATGCCTCTAGAACTTCAAAGTAAGATCCTTAGGTTTTTACAGGAGGGAACTTTTAGGCGAGTAGGTGATATTAAGCTACAAAAGGTAAATGTGAGAATCATAGCATGTTCTAACATAGAACCCCTAGAAGCTGTAAAATTGAAACAACTCCGGAATGATCTATACTATAGGCTCAATGTTATTTATCTACAGATACCTCCTCTAAGGGAGAGAATGTCTGATATCCCGATGCTAATAGATTATTTTATTTCCCACTACAATAAAAAATTAGGAATAGATGTGACGGGTGTTAATTCCAATGTTATATCTATATTTAATAAATATACGTGGCCAGGTAACGTCAGAGAGCTTCAACATTGTATAGAACATGCTATGAATGTAGGATTAGGAAAATGGATTAGAATTGAAGACTTGCCTTTGAATATTCTAAAAAATGCTTCAATTAATCCTAATTTACAGTATAAAGATGGCATTATAAATTTCTCTAAGAACAAATCATTAAAAAACACCCTTAATGAAGTTGAAAAGAAAATAATTTGCGAAATCTTAAAAGAATGCAATGGCAATATAAGTAAAGCAGCTAAAATACTCGAAATGCCACGTCAAACATTGCATTATAGATTAAAGGTATTAGGTAATTTTGACCCTAACTGTTTATCCGATGACTATCACCGCTAGCCTTGCATGGGTTCAGCTATGCTAGTGAACTCGTTCAGCCAAATCTATTGTTCAAGGCGGAAGCTGTAGTTGTGTTAATACTATCTACCTATGAAAATTATGCTTAATGATAGTGCAAGTCAGTAAGTTTCACTTCAAGACTTTTACACTAGGCATCATAGCATTTCATTTTTTATGCTAAATAATTGTCACTTGTCCAAAAAATCGTCATGTATATGACGATTTTTTGGCTATATTAGAAACAGAAAGAAGAAGCTATATATACCTTATTGTATTGGAGTATAAGAGAATTTAACGCATATTTTAAAATATTCAGATAAATGGCACAATACTTGCTTATTTAATAAACAAACGCCAAAGTGAAGGAGGAAATGCAAATGAATTGATTTATCTAGGGAAGAGATATAGTTTAATACAAAAAATATTAGAAGGAGGATAAAATGAAACTTTTTAGGAAAATACCGCATACCTATTCAATTCTATTTTGTTTGATTATTATTGCCGCATTTTTGACATGGATTGTACCAGCAGGGCAGTATGAAACGGTGGAAGTGGATGGAAGAATGGTTGTTGATCCTGGAGGTTTTAGCTATGTAGAAAGTAATCCACAGGGGCCAACAGATATTTTGAAGTCTATACCTCAGGGTGCAGATGAAATAGCTTGGATAATTATTTTTATTATATTTATTGGAGCTTCAATTTATGTTATCCAATCTACTGGTGCTATCGATGCTGGAATGAAAAGATTGGTTAAGAAGCTAAAAGGTAGGGAATATATAGTAATTATTGTTGCCATGTTAATATGTGCCCTTGGAGGTGCAACTTATGGAGCTGCAGAAGAAAACATTGCCCTGATGCTGATATTTGTTCCATTGGCGTTATCGTTGGGGTATGATTCCATAACCGGTGCAGCGTTAGGGTTAGTAGGAATGGGTGTTGGTTTTGCAACCGCTCTATTTAACCCTTTTACTGTAGGCGTAGCACAAGGAATCGCTGGTATACCTTTATTTTCTGGTGCACTTTTAAGGTTCTTTTTCTTTATTGTGCAGGTAGTCATAGCAATCGTATTTGTTGTGAAGTATGCAAATAAAGTAAAGAAAAATCCAAAAGCTAGCCCCATGTATGAAATTGATCAAAAAAGAAAATTGAATCTAAATATGAATGAAGAATTTACTACTCGTCATAAATTAGCCTTAGCAACTTTGATTATTACATTCATACTTCTCCCAATTGGTATGGCGAAATTAGGTTGGTGGATAAATGAATTAGTAGGCTTATTCCTAGGAATGGCAATAATTGGTGGATTGCTTGGTGGACTCTCTTTAAATGAAGTTTTTGAAAACTTTGTTGAAGGGGCTAAACAAATGACATATGCTGCTGTTATTGTTGCTTTTGCAAGAGGTATATTAGTTATTTTAAGAGATGGTGCTATTTTAGATACAATTATTATGGGATTATCTGTTCCTTTACAAAGTATGCCTTCACATCTTACAGCTGTAGGTATGATGTTCATTCAAACTTTCGTAAATTTATTTATTCCATCAGGTAGTGGCCAGGCTGCAGTAACAATGCCTATTCTAGCACCATTAAGTGACTTGGTTGGGATAACAAGACAAACTGCGGTATTAGCTTATCAAATCGGAGATGGTTTTTCTAATATATTTTGGCCTACATCCGGTTACTTCATAGGGGCATTAGGTGTTGCTGGAATACCATGGGATAAATGGGCCAAATGGATATTACCTTTGATGGGTTTATTCTACATAGTAAATGTAATTTTCATGATGATAGCGGTAAGTATAGGGTATGGACCATTTTAAATTTATTTAGTGTACGTATTAATATGTCAAATAGTATTATTGAGGGAAGGGATAATAGTGAATAATCAGGACTATAATAGAGCTTCATTACTGCTAGATGAAGAGGAACTAATTAATTTAACTCAAAAACTAGTATCTATTCCAAGTTATCATGGTCTACCTCAACCTGAAAAGAAAATAGCTGAATATATAAATAGTTTTTTAAGAAAAAATAATATTGACTCTAAGTGTATAGATGTAATTGATGGGAGACCAAACGTTATAGGCTCTTATGGGGATGGAAATAACCAAGAGAAGTCATTGGTGCTAAATGGTCATTTGGATACTGTTGATATAAAGAACATGGTTATTGATCCTTTTAAAGGTTTTATAAAAGATGGAAAAATGTATGGTCGTGGTGTTGTAGATATGAAGGGCGCAATTTCAGCTATGATTATGGCTATTTTAGTAATCAAGCGTGCAAAAATTGAGCTTGATGGGGAAGTATTTTTTACTGGTGTTATAGATGAAGAATTTTGGAATGAAGGTACGAAGTTCATTGTAAAAAATGGTCCAAAGGCTAAATACGCGATAGTAGGGGAGCCGACTAACCTTGAAATACATAATGGTCACAGAGGTTTAGAATGGGTTCAGATATCTGTTGAAGGCAAATATGCCCATGGTGGTAAGCCTGATAATGGAATAAATGCAATTGATAAGATGAATAAAATAATAACAGATATTCTAAATAATCTTCTTCCAGAAATAAGAAAGAGAAGTCACCCCGTTTTGGGATCGGCCTCTCTAAATCTTGGATTAATTCGAGGTGGTACTCAACCAAGTACGGTAGCGGGAGATTGCATATTACAAATCGACAGAAGGTGGTTGCCAAGTGAAAGCCCAGAAATGATTATTGATGAACTTAATAAGGTTATAAAAAAACTTAGTGAAACTGATTCTGACTTAAAGGCGAAGGCCTCCTTTATGAGAGATAAAAGTAATCAAATCGGTTTTCCACCTTTAGTATGTGATGAAGCCTCACCAATATTTCAGGTTGCTAAAAATGCAAATCTACAAATCAGGAAAACCTTTGAGGTATCTACGTTTCCTGCTTGGACGGATGGGGGTATCCTTAGTCACATAGGTGGTATTGATACCATAGTGTATGGACCCGGCGACCTTTCATCTGCACACTCTGAAGAAGAATTTTGCCCAATTGAAGATATTATTAATGCCTGCAAAGTATACATCTATACGATTTTAGCAATATGTAGATAACTATTAGATTAAAAAATTGTTCAGGAGTTGGGAGGTTTCTAGTTTGCACTAATAAAGCTGCCCAGTCATTTGGGTGGTTTTATTAATTAGAATCAAAAAAGAGTGTATTAGTATGAGTTTCCAAGTGCTAATTTTTAAGCATTTTAGACAACTTTTTGTCAGCCGTTATAGAAATTTTCTCCATGGGCTCTAAGAACAGAGTGACTTAGGCAAGCATTTTAAAAATGGCATAAATATTGCAATATCTTTACTAAGGTACGATAAAACTTGTGAATTGGTAATTACAATAATGAAGGAGGATTCTAAATGGTATTTACAAGACTCGGTGATGGCTCCATAATCAATGCTTCTGTAGATGAGATAAGAGCAGATTTGGAGGCAGGTACTCAAGACGCTGCTGAAAGAGGAGAAATTTCACCTCTTTCAGAAGATGAAATATTACAACTTTTAGAAATTTGTTGTAGAAGAGGTAAATTTGTTGGGGTTGAACCAGGGAATGAAGTAATTATGACAGGTGATTCGCCCTCCATGGCGGCTGTTCCTAGAGGATTTTCTGTCAGTAGAATTCAATTACTACAGACCTATGAAAGAATTTGTGGTATGGACACAGCAGAACTAGGGTTTATTGATTATAGTTATAAGACAGTAAAGGCATTAGCTTCTGAGGAAAGAGCCATTATGGAACAAGCTTCACAAATCTTAACTATTCCCTTAATGTATGGGGCTATGCCTAACTTGGGTTCATATAGTAGGCCAGATGGTCCGGTTGCTAATTGGGCAGAATTGCTTCCACAAGGTAAAATATCTGAAGCACAAGCTGCTCAAGAAGAAGCAGCTGAATATTGTATAAAGGATCTAGTGTATGTTGCAAGTGAATTGTATGAAGGTGGTGCTCAGGGGATAGACTTTGATACAACCGGTGCAGCAGGTGATGCCGACTTTTATGCATCTTTGAAAGCAACTGAAATATTAAAGAAAAAGTATCCTGATATTTGTATTGAAATGGGTATGGCTGGCGAGTTTGTTTTAGGAATGCATGGTAGCATCTCTTATGATGGCGTGAAGTTAGCCGGATTATACCCTCATGAACAAGTCAAATTAGCGGAAAAGGCTGGAGTAAGTATTTTCGGACCAGTAGTTAACAATGTCACCAATAAATCCTTTGCCTTTAATTTGGCACGTACCGTTACTTTCTGTAAAACATGTGCTGAAGCTTCAAGTATTCCTGTGCATGCAAATGCAGGATTAGGGGTAGGTGCGGTAACTACGGTAGAGGTTGTTCCAGTAGACGTGGTTAGTAGGGTATCGGTTGCTCTAGCAGAGGTTGGAAAAATTGATGGATTGTAGATAGGCTCCGGCGATCCATTAGGTATGATTGCTAGCCATTCATTAGCCTCGGGTATGGGCGGGTTACGTACTTCCGGAGATCTGGTTGCACGTATGCAAATGACCCTTGGTATGCGGATTGGTGAAGCAAAAAAGCATGTTGCTGATAAACTACACGTTAGTGTAGCAGAATTGAGCGATGAAGTAATAATGAACGAAGTTAGAGAAGATATGGATATTGGTAGTGTCACTGCTCCTCCTAGGAAGGCCAGGGGTATTCAGGCACAGAGTAATATTGGTAAATTATTGGGGATAGATATCAATTCTGTAAAACGTTTTTATGAAAAAATAAGATAAAGTAATTTACAATAAGGGGGTATTAGCAATGGAATTGTATGAATTAGCTATTAGGTCCATTATAGATTCTAATATGGATAAAGCTGAAGAGATTGTAAAAAATGGGCTACAAGAAAATATTGATCCTTTAGAATTAATGACAAAAGGATTTATTCCAGGCATAGTTAAAGTTGGTGATCTTTTTGAAAGAGGAAAAATATTCCTGCCAGAATTGGTTCATAGTTCTCAGGTAATGGAAAAAGTATCTACCCTGCTTAATGAGCAATTATCTGAAGTGGGTAGCAATAAAGTAGGAACGGCAGTAATTGGTACAGTAAAAGGTGATGTGCATGATATTGGGAAATCTATAGTAGTTGCTTTATTTAATGCTAATGGATTTGAAGTACATGATATCGGGCGGGATGTTCCGACAATTGACTTCATAGAAAAAGCTCTTGAGGTTAATGCCGATATAATTGGTACTAGTGCATTGTTAACTACAACCATGCAGGGACAAAAAGATTTAGAAGATACTCTGCGCAAAGAGGGGTTAAGAGAAAGGTTTATTACCATTGTAGGTGGTGCGCCATTGACAGAAAGATGGGCTAGAAGAATAGGGGCAGACGCTTATGCAGAAAATGCAATAGATGGAGTTAACAAGGCATTAAAGCTTGTTAAGGCCAAAACAAGTTAAACGGCATCTGAAATACTGAAGTGTCAACATGATTTGGAGAAGGGTAGCCTTTGAGTAGGTTACCCTAATTTTTTGTATAGAAGATCAATGTCTGGCGTGTAATTTCTTAACCCATAGGTTCATGTTTTAATAGCTATCCCAAATATGGCAATTATTTATGAACCTACCATTATATTTGTAACCGAATTTATTTTTTTCTCAAAAAGAACTCCAGCTTTCCGTAAAACTTTGTTCTAGTTTCTTTATCAAGAACAAAGTCTTCTATATCTCATTAGTGAAATTCTTCCTTCCGTTTTTCTCTTAAGTTTCCTTTAGGTACAAGGCTTAACTTGCGGCTATTAATTAATTTTTCTATACCTACCATTTCTCCTTTAGGTAGATGTGGACATTCATTGCGATCTTCACAACTACTATTATTATTTCTTGGTTCTGTATAGGCAGTAATTACACCCTCATAATTCCTTAAAATTACTTTACCTTCTGACTGACTAATTAAGTATTGTGGCATCACTGGTATTTTACCTCCACCTCCTGGGGCATCAATTACGTATGTTGGTACTGCCAATCCAGAAGTATGGCCTCTTAACAATTCTATAATCTCAATTCCTTTGGCAACGGAGGTTCTAAAATGCTCTAAACCGGAAGATAAGTCACACTGGTAAATGTAGTAAGGTCTAATTCTCAGTTGAAGTAATTTGTGGTTCAATTCCTTAAAAATATAGGGACAATCGTTTACACCTTTTAAAAGTACCGATTGGTTTCCAAGTGGTATACCAGCATCAGCAAGCATGGCGCATGCTTTGATTGACTCATTAGTTATTTCTTTAGGATGATTAAAATGTGTATTTAAAAAAATTGGATGATATTTTTTTATGACATTGCAAAGCTCAGGAGTTATACGTTGAGGCATTACAACAGGTGTCCTTGTGCCAATTCTGATTATTTCTACATGTGGAATTTCTCTTAATTTATTTAAAAGGAAATCAAGTTTCTTTTCAGATATACATAAACTATCGCCGCCTGACAAGATAACATCTCGTATTGCAGGAGTATTACGAATATATTCAAGTGCATTTTCTATTTGATTGGAGGGCATGGATTTATCATGAGTACCTGCCATCCTTCGACGTGTACAATGTCTACAATACATTGAGCACTGATCAGTTACAAGAAATAGGGCTCTGTCTGGATATCTATGGGTGAGGCCAGGAACAGGAGAATCCACATCTTCATGAAGTGGATCTTCCAGATCATACTGCCCATCCTCTAACTCCATTGATACGGGAACTGCCTGCATCCTAATAGGGCAATTAAGATCAATGGGGTCCATAAGAGAAGCATAATAGGGTGTAATAGCCATTCTTAGATTTTCTAAGGCTTTGTTTATACTAGTTACTTCTTCCCCTGTGAGTTTTATAACATCTTTTAACTCATCGGTAGATGTAATTCGGTTTTTAAGTTGCCATTGCCAACTGTTCCATTTATCAAGTGGCACGTCTTTCCACTTTTTTATAGTTTTGTAATCTCTAATGTTAGAAGAAAGTCTTATCATCTTAACCTCCCATGTTACTGAGGATTTTGTAATAATGAGACATAATGTATTTTTTAGTATTTCCTCCAATTGATAATTTACTCCATACAAGAAGTAACATAAAATGCTCTACTTTATTAATAAAAGGCATAAAAATGTTACCACTACTCAAAAATCCATTACTTTACAGGCTGTCAAAAAATAGAAGAATAATAACTAAATAAAAAGATATTCTGAAGAGTTCAATGCTATAGAATATTTAAATCTGCTGAAAATCTATACGTATCAATGTTATCGTGGCACAGTAGAAGTAGCAAAAAAAAAGTTGATGGTGGATTTCTTAGCATATATTTGTAGTACTGATGGAGGGCAGACAGTTCTCTTTCAGAAAGCTTGAATATATAGATGAAAAAAATCCTGCAAGAGTATTCGATTTTTTTTGTAGGCGGATTTGATACCGGACTAAGCCGGATTTTTACGCCATGTTCCAGCTAAAGAAGATCTTCCTAGTTTATGATACAAGCGATATGCCTTTTAATAAAATGATCCAAGAGAAAATAAAGCATTGAAAGTTAGGATTTTGTAAGTCAATTACTATTAGAGAGAGTATTGGTTCAATTGAAGATAAATCCAGAGGTGAGTGTATCTTAGACCAAAAAAACATAAAACATACATTCCATTTTTCTAATACATATGCTAAGATAAAATCAGTACTTACTAAATGTTGTAACAATCAATGTACTTGAGAGGAATTTATAATGGTTGTTAATGAAAGAAAGGATCAGAAAGACCATTTTTATTTTCAGTGGCATATTACTGAGGAATGTAATTTGAGGTGTGTTCACTGCTATCAAGAAGGCTACAAGGTCAAAGCACTGGATAAAGATAAATTATTGAAAATAGCTAAAACCATGGATAATACGCTAGAAAAGTGGAATAAGAAAGGAAGAGTGTCTATTACTGGGGGAGAACCCTTTCTGAAGCAAGATATACTTCTTGACCTGCTTTCTTATTTTGAAAAATCCAATAATTTTTATTGGGTAGGCATATTAAGTAATGGAACTTTGATTGATGATGAATTAGCAGCACAGCTTAAAAGGTATAATAAACTTAAAGAGATTCAGATATCAATTGATGGATATAATGCAGATACCCATGACAAAATCAGGGGAATTGGAAGCTTTGACAAAGCAGTAAAGGCTATTGAAATCATTAAAAGAAACAAATTTTTTGTCTCTATAATGTTCACACTACATAGACTAAATGTAAGAGATGCTGTTGCAGTTATGGATCTCGCAAAGGAATTGGAGATTGATGCTCTTACTATAGAAAGAATTACGCCAATGAATGATGAGGATATAAATAACTTTTATATACCATCAGATGAATTATATAAAATATATAAACAAATATATGAAAAGAAAAAGAAAGTTGAGCAGGCTTCTGACTTGAGAGTTAGAGTGTCACGGCCTCTTTGGGGATTGATAGATAATCAGCTTGGGGGATTTTGTCCTGTGGGTTTGACAAGTCTGTGTATTTTAAATGATGGTACTGTTTTACCCTGTAGACGTTTAGAAATACCAGTAGGAAATATTTTGACAGATGGATTATTCAAAATATGGTATACCTCTGAAGTGCTATGGAAGCTACGAAATAAGAAACTGCTGGGGGGAAAATGTAAAAACTGTAGTATTCTTGCTAATTGTGGAGGTTGCAGGGCGATAGCATATACGGTCAATGGAAACTATATGGCAGATGACCCACAATGCTGGAAATAGTATTAATAAGGAGTGGGAGAAAAAGGTGGAAGATAAAGTGTATTTCTTAGCTGATAAGTTCAGCTTATATCAGGGAGATTTTAACAGCAAGAAGTTCTTTTTATTTGATATTTCTGATGGTTCGATATATAGGTTGAATGAAGTTGCATATGATATGCTTGAACTTTTTGACGGTGAAAAAAAACTTTCAGATATATATGATATCTTGATGGCGGTGTATGAAGTGGAAACATTAAAGCTTAAGGAAGATTTGAATTTTATGGTACAAAATTGGGTTAGCAATAACATATTAATAGAAAAGTGAATTTAAGGAGGATAAAGAGTATGGAAAATATCAAGATTGACAAGGTTGCTGTTGATAAAAAAACTTATCAAACTCCACTTTTTGAAAAGGAAGATGGTATGAACTTTTCGGAGGAAATATGGGAAGAGTTTAATGGTGGAAACTGGTGTTTTGGTTGCACAAACTGTAATTGTAATTAGATTAAATAAATGGAAAGCAGAGATAAGCAACTTCTCTTTGCTTTCCATTTATTATTGTCAATAAATTATTGATAGTAAAGATATAATCAAGATGTATTCAATTAGCAGAGAAATATGCAAGTGTAAAGTGATTACTGTCTTTTATGTTTTTAAAAGGAGCTGTACACCTGTGAAAAAAATTGGGGGCAATTGGCATAGGGTTGTTGTGTGGAAAAAATATGTAGTAGGGTATGTAGCTGGGGGTTTTATCTTTGTTGACCAAAACACATTAAAAGAATCCGAATATATTCCATTTGTGGGGTTTGCAAGCTTGGAAGTTGTGGATGAAGAACTCTATACGTTGGATAGACAAGGCAGGTGTTTCAAATTTGTAGAAGAGGATAATAGGCTAGGATTAATAGAACAGATTAATGTGACTAAAGTGGACAAGAACAAAGATAAAATATTAGAAAAGTTACCTAACCTTGTTGAAGATCCCAGAGCATTGGATTGGGATAATCATGTTATAGCAGTTGCATACAAGCAGCAGGGAATAGAGTTTTATACTCATAAAGGTGAGAAGGTTGTGCATTTTGATTTCCCAGGGTACTCCTTTATAGATGATATATGTCTGGCAGGTTCTAAGCTTTATATTGCAGACGTATTTGGTTTAAGGATATTAGATATCTCAAACCTTGATAAACCAATTCTTAATGATACATTAGTATGCAAAGGATGGCCAAAGGACATAGCTGTACAGGATGAATTTGTTTATGTAGCAGATGTGCTGGGTTTAAAAATATATGATAAAAGCCAGGATTTCAAATTGATAGGTAGATTTGAAAGCAATAGGAACAGAATAGCAAAGGTCATTGTAGAAGGTAGTTTTGCATATGCCTCATGTGAAGCTGTAGGGCTTAAAGTTATAGATATTACAAATCCTGAAAACCCCAAACTTGTGAGTGGGATAGTACTTTCAAGCGGAGTATGGGACAGCTGTGTTTATGGAGATTATGTATACCTGGCGGCGTATACCCAAGGATTGATAAAAGTAAACAAAAAGAATATAAAAAGCATGAAGTGTCAAACACAATACAAGAACTGCAAAGAGGTTATAGGTGTGTGTGCGCGGGACAGGGCTGTTTTTGCTGCATGTTCCTACGAGGGATTTAAGGTTTTTGATCATGATTTGAAACTTTTGTACTCCTATGAAGATATAATAGACAGATGCTGGACTGTGCTTGAGCATGATAACATGCTGTATGCAGCCTGTGGAGCTGATGGTGTTATAATATTTGATGCTGAGGATTTACACGAAATAAAGCTTGTTGGAACTATAGAAACTGTTCAGGCAAGAGATCTGATGATTGATGATGGACAACTTTTCATTGCAGATGGACGAAATGGGGTTTTAGTATACAACCTTTGGGATAAAGCGTTAAAGAAGCAGATAAGTCAAATTCCCACCTCTGCATTTACCCGAGGTGTAATGGTAGAGAAGGGCTTTATTTATAAAGCGGATGGAGATGGGGGTGTGGAGATATATGCAAGAAACTAAGAGTATCAAACAACGAAATAAAGATATACTGTATGACCTAGTTTATTTGGTAGGGTTTCTTATTATTGTGGCTGGGTTTATGCTGGCTATCATGCATGGATATAATAATTTCATTAGGACAACACCTATGGTGGAAAATACCCAAGTGACCTTCACCATAAAGGTTGACGACAGGATAGATACAACAAACCAACCTATTAGTGGTGAACAGTATAAAGAACTGACTAGAATATTAGAAGGTATAGAAAAAGAGAGTGCTAAAATAGGTAATAACTATCTAAGTGTGGATACATTAAATAGTTCTTATGCGATTATTTTTACTTTAATTTCAGTGCTTATTGCATTAGCAGGGCTTGTAGGATGGAAAAAATATAGAGATTTTGATAATAAGATTAAACAACTAAATGATGTGCAAGAGGATGTTAATACATTAAAAGAGAAAAGTGACTTGGCAAAAAAGGTGCAGGAAAAATTCTATTCACCAGACAGCAGTATGTCTATAGAAGAAATGTTTCAAACTCAAGAAGAAATAAAAGAAAAATCTAGGATTTTAGCACTCGTATCCGAGGATTATTGCAGAAATGGTTGGTTGGAGGTAATATATGCTAAGAACACTTTGAGCAATGAGGCAGATTTCCATAGATATAGAAAAGCCTATCAAATTTATGAGTATATTTTGAAAAGAGATTTTATTGATAAAGACAAAGGATTTAAAAGTCTTCTCTATCACTTGCTTGGACAGCTTTTATGGCAATATTACAATTTTAAGACAGATGAAGAGTTAAACCGTGAATGTCCTGATCGTAATGAGTATATCTGCATGAATCACCCTATAGATTGCACCGCCAGCTGGATGTCTCAGTGTGATCATAATGGTTTTGATGAAATAGAAACACTAAAAAAGGCTATTTTTTATTATGAACGATCATTACAAATAAAAAAATCTTCCTCAACTGAAATAGTTGCCGATGAAACACTTGGAAATTTAGCTATTGTACAAATTAAGTTGGCACTAGAGAAAGGTGATAAGGAAAAAGAACAATTACTGAAAGTAGCAGAGAATAACCTAAAATCGATTAATAATAAAACATATAATCACTACTGGGACCTTGCTAGGGTTTATTATTACTTGGATAACGGAAATACAAGAAGAACAGAGGAAAATTTAATAAAAGCTGTTGAAAGAATAAACAGCATTAAGATAACTGAGCAAAAGAAAAAGGTCTTTATTGATGGGTTAGCTGATTTTTATTATCCAGGAGAAAATAAGATGATAATAGGTATAAAAGAAAGACTTTGGAGTAAATAAAAACACCAAATACGAAAGAATTAAATATGAATAAAGGTTGATGATATCATGGAAAATTACATGCTGGCTGTTTATGATGTATCCAATCCTTGCAATTATAGGTGCAACTATTGCAGAAACGATTGGAGTACTGAAAGTAATATAAAGCATTCAGAACTAAAAGACATAAAGAAAATCATAGACAAGATAGTTGAGCGTGGCTTTAAAACCATTAGTTATACAGGGGGAGAATTTTTTCTTATTCCCTTCTGGAAGGATATATTAATGTATGCTTCTGAAAAGGGTCTGTCTAATCAGGTAATTACTAATGCTTCATTAATCGAAGAGAAGGATATAGAATTTCTTGAGAGGCATTTAAAGCGAATTAGTGTGTCTTTTCATAGTGCGGACAAAAAGCAGTATAATAAAATTATGGGCATCACGGATAGCGGGCTCTTTAATAAAGTATTGAAGAACCTAAAGCTGATAGGGGAAAGCTGTATGGACTTGGGAATTTTCTTTTCTCCATTATGGGAAAATTATATGTCCTTTTTTCAAACGATTAAAATATTGAAGGACAAAGGCATACAAATAACCGATGTGAATCTTAATAGAATTCTTCCAGTAGGAAAAGCGGAGGGGTTTCTAAAAAAACCCCTTGGATATTTTGAACATGCCCTATTAATACAGCAGCTTGTACAGATAAATAATGAATTGGGAATTAATGCTTATGGCGAAGCCTACCCGCTATGTTTCCTAAATAATGTAATAGAAAATGAGGAAATCATAGAGAAAGTAAACAGATCATGTATTATAGGAAGAAAAGCATTAGCTTTGGATAGTAATGGAAATATAAAGCTTTGTCCATGCGCTGAAAAGCGAGTGGGAGCTTCTATTCTCGATACAGCAGAAGTATTGGATAAGAATAAATGTATCGAAGAATTTACAGAAGGTAGGTGGAGAAGTGAATACTGCAAGAATTGCAGCTACTGGGAGAACTGTTTGGGAGGGTGCCATGCTTCTCGGGGAGAAATGTTCTCTGATGACAGCCTTATCCTTGATGACGAAGTAGTATTTAAAGAAGGTATAAATAACGAGTTCTTTGACCTTTTAATAGACCTTTATAGACCATTTTTAGGCAATTCATTTAAAAAGGTACCCACAGCTTATACGATATTTTCAAAACACAAGTATAAGCATCCTATAGGGATTATTGCAATAAAAAACACAAAGACAAATGCAAACTTTATTGAAATCTCTTTAATTCCTCAGCTAAGGGGAGGATACTATTCTTTTATAGTATTAAGAAAACTCTTTTTACTTCATCCTGAATTAAAAAAAATTGGCTGGACTTCCCACAAAGCAAATATCCCTTCGATGAAGGTTCTGAAGAAGTTAAGAGGAGGCTTCTTTGAAAAAACAGTAACAAATAAAAATAGGATTGAGGCAGAGGGCTTTTTTAAAGTGGATGGTCAAGCTGTCTATAGTATGCAAAAAGCCCTTGATAAGCAAATTGAATTATCAGCACCTATGTACAATGGATGGTTGGAAGGTTATAAAACAAGGACTGAAGAGCTGGAAAAGTTAACCACATATTTGGAGGAATATAATGAGGGTAATTGATGTACACTGCCATATTCATCGACAGGGTTGGGTAAAAGTAAAAAAAAGCAATGACTTTATTATACGCAATTTTAATTATGAAGCTGATGAAGAGGTTATATTAGCCAATATGGAGGAAGGGAGTATTGCGAGTACTATAATATTTCCTCTGCCAAGTGTTGAGATTGATATTGAAGCGGGAAATAGATATGCTGTTGAGGCAGCTCGAAAACATACTGGTCGATTTATTCCATTTACTGTAGTAGATGATAAACCGCAGTATTGGGTTGAGCAGGGTGTTAAAGGTTTTAAGGAACATACCTTTGGACAGCGAATTCAGAAGGATTATGCTGGGAGGAATATATTTTCACAGCGATTTAAGAAAACTTATAGATTTATGGAAAAGCACGGACTTCCACTATTGCTACATGGGGGAGAGAACAAGATTGAAAGGCTCACCGATGACATGCTTAAAGATACTCCGAAGTTAACAATTATTTTGGCACACCTTGGGGCAGACTATCTGGTTCAAAATAAATACCTGCCTGAGATTAATCAAATCAGCAGTACTTTGGAAGCATTAAACAAATACCCTAATGTATATTACGATATTTCTACAATCACGGATGAAGAGATACTAAAAAGAGCACTTGAAATTGTGGGAGCCAAAAAGCTGCTTTTTGGCTCGGATTTTCCTTATGAAAAGCCAATTACAACTCTAAAAAGGTTTAATTCACTAGATTGTTTAACACAAGAAGACAGGGAACTTGTTCTGTATAAGAATATTGAAAAACTACTTAATCAGAATATGGGATGTATATGAATATGCAGAAAAGAGGAAGGTTTATATTTGACGAACGGCCTTTGAAGAAAATGGAATTGGATAGACTTATCAAGCTTAGTTATGCCTACCATGAGCAGATGTTGCAGTTATTTGAGGGGTATAGGGATAATGATTTTAAGCGGATTATAGATGTAGGGGCTGGGACAGGGCATACAACTGTGTTGCTTAAACAACTTTTTCCAGATGCAGAAGTAACATATTGTGATATGTCAGAAAATCTATTTGACTATTCAAGAAAACTGATACAAAGCCATGGACTGCAGGTGAACTTTACCAAGGATGACATACTAAATCCTGTTGATATCAAGGGGAAATATGACCTTGTATTCTGTAGATTTGCCCTAAAGCACATGTTTGACCCTATAGGAGCGGTAAAAAACATGGCTGATCTATTGAAGAAAAAAGGGGTAATGATACTGATAGACAAGGATGTGTCTTCCAACATATGGTTTCCTAAATTTCCATTATATAAATCATCCTACATGGATGCACTCAACAAATATAATCAACACACGCACAGGGGTGGGGATTCTTTTATAGGGAGAAAACTTCCATTTATACTTAAAAGCCTGAGTATGACTAATATACATACCAATATTATAGGCAAAAATATTGTGGAAGATGACAATAAAGTATATAGAGAAATTATGCTTGAGGTTTATAGAAATCTCGTTCCTGAATTAACTTCAGTAGGTTATATATCAGAACAAGATGCCCATGCAGATATTGATCAGTTGGAGAATTTTTTAAATACAGAAGGAAATGTGGCAATCATTTTTGATTTTATTGTAACGGGGGTAAAGAAGTGATTGAAGGTAACATTTTGAGAACAGTAATATCTCTTAGAAATATGATTGCAGAGATGAATAGGAAAAATATTGAGTTGAAGAGAATTACAAAGACATCTTCAATCTTATTGATGAGTGGGCTTTCGGCCAACTCAATACCTGAGCATATTGTCAAGCGATGTCTGGATGAACAACATGAGGATGGTGGTTGGGCAGGAATAGGGGATACTATATGGAATGCGTTTTTCTTAAAGCAGCTTGGCTACAGTAATTTCAAGGACAATATAAAACGTGCGTTGAATTTCATGGGCAATCATAGAAACAAGGAAGGTCTTTGGGGAAGATCAAACAGAGATATTAGCAGGATTCCAGTCAGCGGTCTGTATTTTTATTTATTGCCGGAAGCGGCAGAAAGTACAGAGTTAAGACTGCTGGAAGAACTCTGGTATGAGGAGTTCGGAGGCATTACCTATAAAGCTGCTTATACATTGATGGCATTTAAAAAAAAGGATTATATGCCTGTTAATCCCCAATTGATTGATGATACGGTGAAATGGCTTGTCGAAAACCAAGAGGCAGATGGAGGTTTTTCTCCATGGAAGGCCCACCCAGTAGACTCAGATGTTTTTTGCACAGCAATTGCAACCATTGGTCTTTTACAATATCGGGAAAGAGTAGATACGAAGGTTTTTAAAAGAAGTTATGAGTGGTTGCACAGAAATCAGTTGAAGAACGGGATATGGAAATATCATGAGATAGAGGATGGTACGTCCTGGGGATTGTATGCAATGGTACACTTGATTGACTATTTTAAAACTATTAAATGGAGAGTTTCAAATGGCTAATATTTTACTTATTTATCCTGAACCGGATGAGGTAAAAAGTGCAAGGTTTGGTTTTTCATTGGATCTTTTGTACCTTTCATCCATATTAAAAAAAGCTGGACACAAGATAGAATACAAGGACTATGCCGTTGAAAATTTCTGTGCACAGGGTTTAATAGAACAGCTTGAAAAGGCTGACGTGGTAGTAGTTGAACTTGACAGCTTTCCTTTGAAACGCAGTACAAATGTTTCCAAAGCCCGTCAAATGGTACAGCTTATAGGTGAATTAAAACTTTCTATTAAGATTGTGGCATTTGGTAAAGATTGCATATTGTTTCCTAGAAAGATGGAATATGTAGACTTCACCTTTGATTGTGAACCAGAACCGTCAATTTGTAACGTAGTCGATATGCTTGTAAATAGTACTTTGAATATGGATGAGATAGTGCTAAAGGATAAAGTGGTTTTGAAGCTTGACACATTACCTTTCCCTGATAGGTCTTTATTATCGGGATTTGCTGAGCATGGAGGTACAGTTAATAGAAAGCCTTTTCTAGCAAAATCCACTTTAGTACAAACAAGCCGGGGGTGTTTGAATAGTTGTATATTCTGTCAGAGACAGGGATGGAATACCCAGTATAGGTTTAGATCTATGGAAAATGTACTCAGTGAGTTTAGAGAGATTAGAGATAATAATTATATTAATATATGGGTGTCGGACGATAATTTTTCTTTTAATTTGCCTCGTGCAAAAGATATCCTTGAAGGGTTTGTCCATGAAGATTTAACCAAAGACATGAAACTAGCATTAAGCAGTTGGACTAAAATTGACGTAGAATTTTTGGATTTAGCCAAAAAGGCAGGAGTTTCATTAATCAGCTTTGGAATAGAGTCAGCTAACAACCATATTCTTGACTTTTATCAAAAAGATCTTGATTTAAGGCATGTTGAGATGTTAATCAGATATGCTGACAGTATTGGTATATATACAGTAGGCAACTTTATTATTGGTGCCCCAATGGAAACGGAGGAGAGCATAAATAATACTTTTGAGTATGCCTTGAATATTCCTTTTGATCAAGTAAATGTCAAGATTCTTGATTATATGGCAGGATCAAAATTGTATGAAAGCCTGGACAAAGAATATAAGGAAGACAAAAGGCATATTTTTGCATGCAAGGAAAACGGTCTTAATAATTTTCCATTAGCTTATTTAAAAGGAAAAATAGATAAATTTAATAAGATGTTTAACAGGCGAAAGGCTCCAAATTTCATTATGAAGCTTCGAAAATATGGTATGCCTTATAAGCTGCTTGAGACATAAAATAGCCTTTGCTGTTTCAGGTGTATGGAATAACTTCATAATTGGAATAAGATTATGAATAGGCTGTTAATACACTATGGGCTGTTAATACCTTTACAAATTGGGTAAACAGTTGTATAATATATCCAGAACATATGTTCTGGATATGAGCCAAGTGCATAGTCAAAACATGGTACCAGAGTTTTATGCGAGGGGGATATTTATATGGGGGGTACAGATAAGTTCTTTAAGAAAAAAAGAAAATGGTCTGTTATTAAAGATAGCATACTTGAGTGGTATCTTACTCCATATATTGCAAAAATTCTATCCACGCATAAACCTGTTGTTTTAGTGGATTGTTTTGCTGGTATGGGTAAGTTTGAAGATGGGTGTGATGGTTCGCCTTTGATTATAGCGAAAAAGATTCAATCAGTACTTGATGAAGATGCTTATACCGATATTCAAGGAGTTTTTATCGAGAAGAAATATGCAGAAGATTTAATGGGAAATCTTAAGGTTTATGCGAATTGTGAGGTAATTGAAGGAACGTTTGAGGAAAATTTTGAAAACATATTGAAACCTAACAGAAATATATTTTTGTATATAGATCCGTATGGAATCAAAAGCCTTGATTTCAAGCGTTTTGCCAAACTAAAGGATAGCGGATTCTATTCCTATGAAATGTTGATGAACTTTAACTCCTTTGGTTTCTTACGGGAAGGTTGCCGCCTTATGAAATATAAATATAATGTTGAATGTATTGGTTTTAATGATGATGATGAAGGACTTTATGAAGCGGAAAAATTGGATACTTCGGATGGTATAAAGTTACTAAATAGTATTGCTGATGGAGAATATTGGCGGGAAATTCTTACCAAGTATCATTTAAAACAATACGATATGTTCAAGGCTGAAGAAATTTTTGTGAATGAATATATAAAAAGATTGAAAGGTAAAAAAATATTTAAATATACCGTAAATATACCTATAAAGCTGAAAACCAAGAATATTCCTAAATATAGGTTGATTTTTGGTACTAATCACCATGAAGGGCTATTTCTTATGTGTAATAATATGAACAAACAGTGGAAACAAATATTAAACGATCAACGCAATGGGCAAATGGTTTTATTCGAGTATGACTATCCCGATAGAAGTATTTTTGGAGATTTTGACTTAAAAAAAGGAATAGTTTCCACATTAGAAGAGAGAGGATATTCTTTAAATCTAATTGATTTGTATTGCAAAGTCATAGAAAAATTTGGTATTGCATACTCTTTACCAGATTGTAGAGCTTCTTTGAAAGGTATGGAAGATGAAAGAACCATTGTAATAATCCGAAATCCTTCAAAAACAAGAACAGGAAGAGTTGCTACTGGGTTTGACTACACAAAATATAAAATTGAGGTGAGACGAATCCAATGAAAAAAGTTACAAAATACATATCAAGAAAAACGCTACTATATAAAACTGGTGTAGAGTATGGTGATTATACCATAAATCATGTGCAGGGGTGTTCCCATGGATGTAAATACCCATGCTATGCATTTTTAATGGCAAAACGGTTTGGTAAAGCACGCACATATGAGGAATGGATTGAACCCCAAGTGGTACACAATACACTATCTTTGTTGGAAGAGGAAATACCCAAATTAAAATCAAAAATTATATCAGTACATCTTTGTTTTACAACCGACCCATTTATGTTTGACTATCCTGAAATCAGCATGTTAAGCATGGATATAATAAAAATGCTTAATAGTGCAGGAATCAAATGTACTGCACTAACAAAAGGTTTACTTCCAAAAGAACTTACAGAATTAAGCAGAAGAAACGAGTATGGCATTACTCTTATTTCGTTAAATGAAGATTACAGGAAAGAATATGAGCCGAATTCAGCTACCTACCGACAGCGAATTGAAAGGCTATATTACCTGCATGAGAAAGGGTATAAAACCTGGGTAAGTATTGAGCCATACCCTACACCCAATATAGTAGATCAAAATTTTTCCGAAGTATTAAAATCGGTTACCTTTGTTGACAAAATAATTTTCGGGAGATTAAATTATAATCCTAAGGTTAGAGAGTATAAGGACTATAGGGCTTTCTACAATTTATTAAGCCAACAAGTAGTAGACTTTTGTCAGTTTAGGAATATAGAATATCATATTAAAAACGGTACGATGTCAGAGAAAGAAAGTAGAAATACAGCTGCAATATAGTTTTCTCCAAGTAAGACGACATGGATTGGTCTGTTTTTTTATTTGACGGCATAAAAATATTAAGATAGGTAAAAGGCTTAGTAGTTCAATTACTTGATATTTAACTCTGTTATGCTAAAATGTGGACATAATATATTGAAATTTATTAATCTAAGTATTTAAAAAATGTTAGGAGGTTGAAAATGGCAAAAGTAGTTTTGCTGTCAGGTAGCCCAAAAAAGAATGGTAATACAATGCAGATAATGGCGGAATGCGAAAAAGAAATTAAGGATCAAGGGTTGGAAACAGAGATTATATCTTTAGCAGGCAAAAAAATTGAGGCCTGTATAGCATGTGGCAAATGCAAGGATATCAAAAAGTGTGCTCTAAATGATGGATTAAATGATATTTTAGAAAAAGTTAGAGAGGCAGAAGGTTTTATTATAGGTGCTCCTGTATATTTTGGAACTGCAAGGGGTGACCTTATGAATACCATTCAAAGAATTGGCATGGTCTCCTATGGTACTGATAGGTTTTTATCATGGAAAGTTGGTGGTCCCATTGCAATAGCAAGACGTGGTGGTCTGTCGGCTACATATCAGGAGATGCTAATGTTCTATTTTATAAATGAGATGATAGTGCCAGGTTCTACCTATTGGAATATAGTTTTCGGCAAAGCACCTGGAGAGGCAATGGAAGATACCGAAGGAATAGAGACAACAAGAAGATTTGCTGGCAATGTGGCAAAGCTTATCAAAAAATTATCCTAAAAGGATTATAGTAACCCTGCCCATTAAGAAAACAGGCAGGGTTTTACTATTTCACTTTAAGCAATGCTCAGTATAATAGTATTTGCATTAAAATACTTACAATGATTTTAAAGGAAAAATTTAACTCTTGTTGAAACCAATATTAATAAACTGAAAATATATTTTCTGGAGGATAAGTAGTGAAAGCATCAGAGATAGCATCAAAGAATTTTTTAATACATTCTGGTAAAACACAACTTTCTGAATTGCTAGGATGTAATCAATTAGAGGGAAAAGATTTTATCCTTATAATAGATGAAGTAGAGATTAAAAAGGTGTTATCTATTAATACTATTTTAAGAGAATTGCTATTGGGACATGAAAACATATCACTTTCAGAGATATCAGGAGAAGCATTTGTATGTATAAACTCAGGAAAATTTGCATTAGATATACTAAATCTTGATGCTAACCTAGTAGTTGTAATAGAAGATAATAAACAACCGGTAGGAATTATAAATAACTTAAAAACCATCAAAAGATTTCAGGCAGTATCTAGTACGTATATTAAAGATATTTGTCATAAATTGTATATTTATGATAAAATACATGAATGCTTTGAAGAAGAAATATTCTTAAGCGATGACAATGGCAATATAGTCAAAATTAATCCAGAAGCTGAGAGAGTTATGGGAATTAGAGCAAGTGATGTTGTTGGAAAACATGTTAGTGAACTGGTAAATAATAAAATCCTTTCATCAAGTACAACAGTAGAGGTGTTAAAGCAGAAGAAAAAAGTCAACATGCTACAGACAGTAAGAGATGGAAGTATCAGACTTAGCACAGGTGTACCAATTTATGGAGAGGATAATAAAATACACTATGTTCTATGTACCTCTAAGGATGTAACAGAGCTTGTAGAGTTAAGAAAGAATGTTGAAGCAAATGAGATTACACTTGAACAGATTAATAAAAAGCTTGATTTATTACAAGAAGAAGTCTTTGCCCAAATTAATTTTATTTCAAAAAGTAAGGAAATGGATTATATTAAACAGACTATAAGAAAAGTTGTAAATATGGATTTAACGGTTCTTATTCTTGGGGAAACAGGTGTCGGTAAAGAGGTTGTTGCAAAGACAATCCATTATCTAAGTGATAGAAAGAATTCAAATTTTGTAAAAATAAATTGTGGTTTGATACCACGCAATTTATTAGATTCAGAGTTGTTTGGTTATGAAAGTGGTGCTTTTACCGGTGCAAATAAGGGTGGAAAAATTGGTAAAATTGAAATTGCGCATAATGGAACATTATTTTTGGATGAAATTGGTGAGATGCCATATGATCTACAGATTAAGTTGTTGGATGTATTGCAGGATAATCATATTGTTAGAGTAGGCGGTATTGAAAGAATTAAAGTTGATGCAAGAATTATAGCTGCAACGAATCGAGACTTACAACAAATGGTGAAGGAAGGGACGTTCCGTAAAGATTTATACTATAGGCTGAATATAATACCCATCAATGTTCCGCCTCTGAGAGAGAGATTAGAGGATTTACCATTGCTGGTTGAGTATTTTCTCAAGAAGATTAATACAAGATATCATATGAACAAAAAGCTTAATCCTTTGGTACTAAATGAATTTATTAAATACGATTGGCCTGGAAATGTAAGAGAGTTAGAGCATCTACTTGAAAGAATGGTTATCATGAGTGATTCCGATAATGTCTGCCCAAAGCATTTTGAAGATATTATTAATATAAATGCACCCATGTCTGGAAAAGTAATTTGTACGGATATAATTCCTTATAAATTGGCCAAGCGAGAATTAGAGAAACAACTGGTTATTAAAGCATATGAAATGTACAAATCCACTTACAAAGCTGCTAAGGCTCTGGAAATTGATCAATCAACAGTAGTGAAAATATTGCAAAAGCATAAATAGTAAAAAACTTTCCGTTAAAACCAATGATTATTTTCATTATGAACAATGACTATAATCATTGGTTTTTCTTATACGTTCCTACATTAATGAGAGAAGTTTAGATTAGTGATTAATTTTTTCATTATAGCCTCTTTAGTAATTACTCCTAGGATAGGCCTCCCATAGTTTTAATATTTTGAATATTTGGCATAATAATTGCTTAATAGGTATTTAACGTATTTATACTGTCTATGTAGGAGGTCAATATTATGAAAATTGGTGTGCCAAAAGAGATTAAAAATAATGAAAACAGGGTAGCTATTACTCCTGCTGGAGTAGAGACTCTTACGCGAAATATGTATACGATCTACGTTGAAACTAATGCTGGAACTGGTAAAAATGCTGCTAAAGTCGCAGTGGGAATGGGTGCAAGGGTTACAGCTATGGATATAAGTGCTGCAATATGCCTGGCGCTGTTGCAAGAACATCGACAATAGCCTTAACAAATGTAACCCTTCCATATGCATTAGATATAGCTACTAAAGGATGGATAGATGCAGTAAAGCAGGACCATACCCTGGCAAAGGGAGTAAATGTGGCTAATGGCAAAGTAACATATAAGGCAGTAGCTGAAGCTTTAGAAATTCAATATACTCCATTAACTGAAGTCCTGAATATGTTTTGAGAACTGGGCCAGTAATAAGTATCTAAGATATGTATTTCCCTGCAATAAACAATTTAATAAGTTGGGGACATTCCTCAGCCAAAGTATGTAGCTCCAAATTGAGGTATGTCGCCTCACATTAAAAGGAGGCAAGAAGAAATGGGGAAAATTCTTTCGAGAATGGGCGATGGTAGTATCTGCTTTTTAAGTGAGAAGGAACTCTGGAGTGATTTAGAAGAGGGGACAAAGGATGCAGCAGAACGTGGCAAGATTCCTCTCCTTACAGAGGATGAGCTAAAAAGACTGTATGAGATTTGTGCTTTCCCTCAAAAAGTTATAAGCGTTGAACATGGCAATGAAGTGGTTCATAGCTTTGATGCTGGCACCTTAAAGTTTCCTTTAAGGGGAGGGGTGCCGGTGGATAGATTGGGTACTGTGCTAACACACGAGAGAGCAATCTGCTCTGATACCATTGAAGTAGGCCATATTGATTATAGCTTTAAATCAGTAAAACCAATAGTTCATGAAGAACGACAGGTGATGGAGCAAATTCAATTAAACTCAACTATTCCAGTTTTCTACGGAGCCATGCCTAACCTAGGACTATATACCAAACCAGATGGTCCTGTGGATAATTGGAGCGAACTTTTACCTATGATGAAAATAAAAGAAGCACAAGTAGCTCAAGAGGAAGCAGTTGAGCATGCCGTTAAAGACATATTTTATGTGTCTAGTCTTATGCATGAGGCAGGGTCAGATGGTATAAACTTCGATACTGTAGGAGCCTCAGGAGACGGGGATTTTCTAGCAGCTCTTAAGGCCATAGAGAAACTAAAGAAAGAACATCCGGACATGGATATTGAAATTGGAATGGCAGGAGAGTTTGTAATGGGGATGCATGGAGATCTGTTTTATGATGATGTACGTCTAGCTGGATTATATCCACATAATCAAGTTAAGCTGGCAGAAAAAGCTGGAGCAAACGTGTTTGGTCCAGTTATAAATACTAACAGCAATAAAACAGTACCATGGAATATAGCTAGAGCTTGTACATTTGTTAAAGCGTGTTCAGAAACATCAAATATACCAATTCATCCTAATGCTGGCATGGGGGTGGGTGGTGTTCCCATGACAAGCACAGCCCCAGTAGATGCCATTTCTAGAGCATCTGTTTCACTGGTAGAAATAGGTAAAGCAGATGGATTGTAGATAGGTCATGGAGATACTTTTGGAATGGCTTTTCTTCATGAGTTGGCCACAGGAATGGGTGGAGTTCGTACTGCCGGAGATCTGGTAGCACGAGTTATGTCATCTAAGGCCATGAGGATTGGAGAAGCTAAAAAATACGTAGCAGACAAACTTAAGGTTTCTCTAATGGACCTTGCAGATTCTCAAATAATGAGAGAAGTTAGAGAAGATTTAAATATTGGTCATGTATTGGCAAGGCCTGGAGCTGCTATAGGTATGGAAGCTAAGATTCGCATAGAAAAGATACTGGACATTCATATTAACTCGGTATCTAGATTTAAGAAGAAAATAAAAGTAAATTAATTCTTGGAGGTGTTTCATGAATCAAGAAGATCTTATAAAAGAAGCAATTAGCTCTATAGTAGAGTGTGATGAAAAAAAAGCAATACAATTGGCTGAGTTTGTTATTAGTTCTGGTATAGATCCTATCCTTATTCTTAATGAAGGGTTTAGTGTAGGTATTAGAACGGTAGGAGATTTTTTTGAGAGAGGTGAGAAATTTCTTCCTCAACTAATTCAATCCGCAAGTATTATGCAGAAAACTACCAAAATATTAAATTTTGCTGTCCAAGATAATGACCCAAGCAGAAAGGTCGCTAAAATGCTCATTGCAACAGTTGAGGGCGATGTTCATGATATTGGGAAAAGTATAGTTATATCGCTTTTAAAAACCCAGGGAATAGAACTTATTGATTTGGGGCGTGATGTTCCAAATGCTAGGATAATAGAGGCTGCTTTAGATTATGATGTTCATATTATTGGGACTAGTGCATTACTTAGTACTACATTAATGAATCAAAAGACTTTAGAGGATCAATTACGAAAGAGAGGTGTTAGAGAACGATTTAAGACAATTGTGGGTGGAGCACCTGTAACCCAACGTTTTGCGGATAAAATTGGAGCTGATGCTTATGCTGAAGATGCTCCTGAAGCAGTTACTAAGGTAATGGATTTAATTAATGGGAAATAATCTTTTTACGGCTAGATTATTATACCTATGGGCCGTCTATGGAGGTGTTAATTATGGCAAGAAGGAATCTAAGAGCTGGAACTAATAGCTTAAATGGACTTGGGCTAAGCATTCTATCTGAGGATGACTTATTCGCAATTCATTGTGCTACATTGGATGTGTTATATCATACTGGAATTAAAGTTGGGAGCAAAGAAGCCCAAGACCTTTTTGAAGGCGGGGGTGCAAGTGTAGATCGTGACACCAAAATAGTTAAGCTTCCTTCATATCTTGTAGAGGATTGTATTCGTTCTACACCCAGTACTGTTCTCCTGGCTGGCAGGAATTCTAATAAAGACTTCATTATTGAAGGAGATCGAGTTGGTTTTGTGAACTTTGGTGAAGGTGTAAATGTAATAGATCCTTTTACCAAAGAGTATCGAAGAAGCACCAAGCAAGATGTTGCAAACGCAGCATTGTTAAGTGACTATTTGGAGGAGCTAGATATCAATTATCGAGCTGTAGCGGCGCAGGATGTTTCTCCAAAGGTGCAATCACTTCATAATGCGGAAGCCTTATTTTTAAATACATCAAAACATTTTTTCATAGGTGCTGATAGTGTGGAAAACTGCCATAAACTAATAGAAATGGCATCAGCAGTAGCGGGGGGCAAGAAACAGTTAAAAGAAAGACCAATTATTAGCTTTAATGTTTGTCCTACAAGTCCTCTTCAGCTCATACCTGATTGCAGTAACGTCATTATTGAAGGTGCCAGGGCAGGTATCCCTATTAACATTATATCCATGGCTTTAGCTGGTGCAACATCCCCAGTAACACTAGCAGGTACATTAGTAACTCATAATGCTGAGGTATTAAGTGCTATAGTCCTGAGCCAATTAGCCTGTAAGGGAGCACCTGTATTATATGGAAGCTCCACCACAATGATGGATCTTAAATATACTACTTCACCAGTAGGGGCTCCGGAATTAGGACTAATTAGTGCTGGAGTTGCAAGACTAGCTCAATACTACCTTCTCCCCAGTTTTGTTGCAGGTGGATAGGCTGACAGTAAGGTTCCTGATGCCCAATCTGCTCATGAGAAAACCATAACTGCGTTGTTAGCTGCCCAGGGTGGAGCTAATCTAATTTATGGTGCTGGCATGATTGAACTTGGAGTTACTTTTGATTTTGCTCAACTAGTTATGGACAACGAAATATTTAAAATGGTCAAGAGGGTTATAAAAGGAATTCCAGTAACCGATGAACTGTTGGCAATTGATGTGATCAAGCAGGTTGGTCCTGGTGGAGAATTCATTAGTCATGAGCATACTTATAAAAACTTTAAATCTGAGCAATCAAATACAAAGCTTATAGATAGAAGAGGAAGGGATGCATGGTTATTAGACGGGGGAAAAAACATGACTGACAGAGCTTACGAGGACGCACAATATATTCTCAATAATTATAAACCTGAAAAATTACCAGAAGCGGCGGCATTAAGAATTAGAGAAATAATTGCAGAGACAGAAATCGAGTATGGAGTAGTTAAATAATATGACTGTACTCATATACTTAATGGGATAAACGGAAAGGAGAATTAAAATGTCCTTTACTGTGTCAAAACTGAGAGTTGTTTCAAAAGGAGATTTATATCGAATACATGATGCTTCTATAAAAGTCTTAGAGGAAACGGGTGTAGTCTTTGAGTCTGAAAAAGCAAGAGAATTGTTTCAAAAGCATGGAGCCAAGGTCTCAGGAAAAGTAGTTCATATTCCTCAGGAGCTTGTTGAAAAATCAATTGCTGCTTGCCCTAAATCGTTTACTCAACATGGTAGAAATTCTGCAAATTCAATGGCTATTGGCACAATGCAAAAACAATTGGTTGCTTCTACACAAAATGGTTCGGTATATGTTCAGGATTTGGATCAAGGGCGCCGGAGAGGAACCCTGAAAGAATATGAAAAAATCACAAGACTTTGCCAGGCAAGTAATATTGTAAAAGTAGTTGGTGGTATTCCGGCTGAACCTAGTGATGTGAAACCTGAAGAAAGGCATTTAAAGTTAATTTATACCTTACTAAAGCATACAGATAAGCCGCTGCTTGGAGTAAATGGATCTAGTAAAGAAATAAGAGAAATGTTTGATATGGTTGAAATTGCAATGGGTAAAAGGGATTATTTGATTGATCATCCCATGATTGCAGTAGCAGTTGATCCTACAAGTCCCCTTAGATATGATAGTGAACCATGTGAAACAATAATCACATATGCAAGGCATGGCCAGCCCATCTATATCAATTCCTGTTCCTTGGCTGGGGCTACTGCACCTATTAGTTTGCTTGGAACTACTACGTTAATGAATGCAGAGATTCTTGCAGGACTGACTTTAATTCAATTAATTAATCCAGGAAATCCATTTGTATATGTAAGTGGTTCTACAGTAGCAGACATGAAAACTGCCAACTTTGTAACTGGGTCTCCTGAGGGATACTTAATTGTAATTGCAGGACTCCAAATGGCGATGGATCTATATGCAATTCCAAGTAGAGCCATGGCTGGAACAACAGATGCAAAAGTTCCAGATTGTCAAGCAGGATATGAAACCATGCAGAATCTATTTATGTGTTTGCTAGCAGGGGCGCACTTTATTAATTGCAGCTTGGGATGTCTAGACGCAATTATGACTACATCCTATGAAAAATTTATTATAGATGAGGAGATGATAAGTAGAGTTCTTAGAGTGACAAGGGGCATAGATTCCTTTGATAAAGAGACTTTTGTTGATGTAATTCAAGATGTTGGTCATTCTGGTGGCTATTTAACCCATCCAACAACTTTTGCACATTTTAGGGATAGATGGCAGCCAACAGTTTCCTATTGGGATACTTACGAGAAGTGGCTAGAGAAAGGTTCAGAAGACGTGGTTGCAAGAGCGAATAGAAAGTATAAGCAGGTACTGGAGGCTTCTCCTGAATCATTAATTGACATAGCTTTGGAAAAGGAACTGTTAAATTACATGAAATTTATCAATAAATAAGTTCAAAAATATTCAACGTCGGCATTTTTTCAGAAAAAAGCAAATACTTAGTTTGTTTCTGGAAACATTAAGGTAAGTAGGTATTACAAATAAAGATGAATGGAGGAATTGATATGAAGAGTGAGAAACAAATTGACCCCAAAATATTTTGGCCAGCAATAATAGTTGTTTTAGGGTTGAGTATTCCATTAGCTGTTTTTCCAGAGGCAGGATCAAGGGCTGTCAACATTGCTCTAGGATTTATTACTGCTAAATTTGGATGGCTCTTTCTATTATTCTGCATGGGATGTTTTGGTATCTTAATGTGGTTGGCCTTTGGAAAGTATGGCAATGTCAAGTTAGGTGGACCTAAAGATGAACCGGAATTTTCTACCATAAGTTGGATTGCCATGTTGTTTTGTGCAGGAATCGGTATTGGAATCATGCTTTGGTCCTTTGTTGAACCAATTTACTACCTTGGTGGACCACCACTAGGAATTGAACCCCATTCAGCTATGGCTGCGGAATGGGCCCACATGTATGGTCAGTTTCACTGGGGTTTTAGTGCATGGGCCATATATGCAATTGCTTCAGTACCAATAGCATATGCTATATATGTACGTAAGGCACCTCATTTAAGAATGAGTGATGCTAGCAAAGGATTGATAGGAAAACATGCCGATGGGCCCTTTGGTACTCTAATTGATGTATTAATGATGTTTGGCATTGTTGGTGGGGTAGGAACCTCTTTAGGTTTAGCTGTCCCCTTGGTAGCTTCACTATTTGGGGAGTTATTTGGAATACCTGATAGTTTCCTATTGAAAATTGCAATCTTAGCCATTTGGACCTTGATATTTGGTGGAAGTGTGTATAGGGGTCTAAGTAAGGGTATAAAAGTATTAAGTAATTTTAATCTAATTCTTGCTTTAGCATTTGCGGGATTTATACTTTTTGTTGGACCAACTGTGTTTATACTATCTATGTGGACCAATAGCTTTGGAATAATGTTAGATAACTTTTTCCGGATGAGTTTTTGGTTAGATCCAGTATTAAAGGGCGGTTTTCCGGAAGGCTGGACAGTTTTCTATTGGGCCTGGTGGATAGCTTATGCTCCTATGATGGGCCTGTTTGTTGCTAGAATTTCCAAAGGTCGTACAATTAAACAATTGGTAATAGCTGAATGCCTATGGGGAACCATTGGATGTTGGATACCATTTGCCATATTTGGAGGCTACGCTTTGTTCATAGATATTAATGGAATCGTTCCTGTTTCTCAGATACTTGGTGAAGGTGGTCAGGCAGCTGCCATTATTGCAACCTTAAATTCATTGCCCCTGAGTAAGCTGGTTGTTCTGGTGTATACTGTTTTATGTTTCATTTTCCTTGCTACTACTTTAGATTCTTCAGCCTATGTTTTAGCTTCGGCATGTTCTAAAAAACTTGGCGGTGATGAAGAACCAGCCCGTTGGAATAGAGTTGTCTGGGCGTTGGTTTTAGCTGTTGTTGGTACAGGACTATTAGCTGTCGGCGGGCTAAATGCAGTACAAACATCAACTGTAGTTGTTGCTCTTCCTTTGGTGCCTGTATTGATTATTATGATAGTTTCACTATTAAAATGGTTGAAAGAGGATTACGGCGAAATACTTAAGCCAGAGATTCATGCCATAGATTATAAGCCAAAGGAAGTAATAAATGAGGTTGATTCAAAAAATAATCAAATTAATGTGTAACCTTTAAAATAGCATACCAACAGAGCAATAATAATGTGGACCTAAAGGGTAAACTCATCAGGCATAATTTTTGCAAAAAAGTAAATTATTCAAAAACAGGGAGGAAGCCAGGTGAAAACCTATACTTCTTTAGAAATAAGTGCTATTAAACAAGCAGATCTGCAATATTATCTTCATCCTACATCCAGTATATCTATTCTTGAAAAAAGAGGACCAAAAGTAATAACAAGAGGAAAGGGTTGCAAAGTGTATGATATAGAAGGTAAAGAATATATCGATGGCACCTCTGCTCTATGGTTTAATTCTATTGGTCATGGAAGGTCAGAAATTGCAGAGGTAGCTAAAGAACAAATAGAAACTCTAGAAGCTTATCATGGATTTAATGAGTTCTCAAACATACCTGCTATTACATTGGCTGCAAAGGTGGCAGAGCTTGTACCAATTAGCAATCCCAAGGTGTTTTTTACTTCAAGCGGATCTGAAAGCAACGATTCAATATTTAAAATAGTAAGATTTTATTGGTATTCTAAGGGAATAGATAGTAAGGACTATATTATTTCAAGAAATTTAGCTTATCATGGAGTTACATGCGGTGCTGTTCAAGCCACACATCTTCCTAAATTTCATGAAGGTTTTGATCCTTTGTTACCAGCATTTGATATGATTGACGCACCATACTGCTATCTATGTCCTTGGAAAAAGAAGTACCCAGGCTGTAAATTAGAATGTGCTCATGCATTAGAAGAAAAGATTTTAGAACTTGGATCAGATAATGTAGGGGCGTTTATTGCAGAACCTGTCATGGGGACAGGTGGAGTTATTGTACCTCCACCAGGATACTATCAAATAATTAGAGAAATATGTAATGAACATAATGTATTGTTTATAGCTGATGAGGTCATTACTGCTTTTGGTAGAACAGGGGGCAGTTTGTTTGGGATAGAACATTGGCAGGATGTAACACCTGATATTATGACCATTGCCAAAGGAATAACAAGTGGGTATGTTCCCCTAGGAGCTGCAGTAATCTCTGACGAAATATTCCAAGCTATTAGAAGGAAAGAAAAATTGTTTCATGGTTTTACTTACAGTGGCCATGCATTAGCCTGTCAAGTAGGGCTCAAAAATATAGAAATAATCCTAAGAGAAAATTTAAAAGACAATAGCAAAATTATGGGCCAAAGATTAATGGCTGGTTTAAGTGCACTAAACTTAGATGCTATAGGAGAGGTGAGAGGAAAGGGACTAATGGTGGGTATAGAACTTGTTAGTGATCGTTCAACCAAAGAAAAGTTCCAAAATCCATTGGCTGTTAGGGTAGTTGAAATAGCATATGAAAATGGCTTAATTAGTAGACCACTTAATGGAGACATACTTCAGTTATCTCCAGCATTAGTTATCAGTGAGGCTGAGGTTGATAAAATAGTTGAAATATTAGGTGATGCTATAGCCAAGGCTTACAGAGAAAGAAGCTGATAGACTAACCATAAAACCTTATGAGGGAAGTGATTACAATTGGAGAAAGTACTTAGGGTTGACCTAAAAAATCAAGAAGTTAAATGGCAAGAAGAATCTAATGAGTTTGAGTACTATTGGGGACGAGGGTATATAGCAGCTGTAGTTAACAATGAGGTCAATCCTACGTGTGAACCATTGGGGCCAAATAATAAACTAATCTTTGCTAGAGGACCGTTAGCAGGCTCATCTGTTCCTTGTTCTGGCAGGCTATCCATTGGTGGCAAAAGCCCTCTAACAGGGGGTATAAAGGAAGCAAATGCTGGTGGAACCATGGGTCATAGTCTTGGGAAGCTTGGCATAAAGGCCATTATACTAGAAAACAGAATTATGGATGAGGACGTATATGTTTTACGCATAAGTAAAAATAATGCTCAATTATTGAAAGCTCCAGAACTGAAAAAATTGACAACAAGTAAAGCTACTGTAAAACTGTATGAACGTTTTGGTAAAAATCTATCATTAGCTGTAATAGGCCCTAGTGGAGAAATGTGCCTTTTAGCAGCTGGAATTGCCGTGACAGATATGGAAGGACGGCCGTCTCGCTTTGCGGGTAGGGGTGGTTTGGGAGCAGTAATGGGTTCTAAGGGGTTGAAAGCTATTGTAATAGATAATACCGATTCTTCTGTGAAAAAACCAGTATACTCACATAGATTTAATGAGCAAAACAAAAGCTTTGTGAACATGCTAAGGGAAAACCCTCAAACCTCAAAAATTTACACCGAGTATAGTACTGCAGCTGCATTATCGGTGATAAATGCTTTAGGGGCCTTGCCAACCAAAAACTTTAGGCTAGGTCAATTTGATCTTGCCGATAGAATAAATGGTGATGCACTTCATGACATAATAATTAAACGGGGAGGCTCAGGCAATATATCTCATGCTTGTATGCCTGGTTGCACCATAAAGTGTTCGAATATCTTTGCTGATGAAAGTGGTAAAGAGGTTGTTGCTCCATTAGAGTTCGAAACATTAGGTTTAGTTGGCTCAAATCTCTGCATTGGAAGCTTGGACGAAATTGCAGTAATTAATGCTAAGTTAAATGAGCTTGGGTTAGACACTATAGAAACTGGGGCAGCCTTTGGACTTCTTATGGAGGCAGGTGTAATTCCCTTTGGAGATTCAAAGGGAGTTATGAAACTTCTAAGTGAAGTAGAAAATGAAACAATCTTAGGCAGGCTAGTGGGAAGTGGTGCATTGTTGGTGGGGCGTGTTATGGGGCTATCAAGGATACCAGTAGTAAAGGGGCAGGCGATGCCTGCATATGACCCAAGAGCTATTAAAGGAACGGGAGTAACTTTTGCAACCTCCCCAATGGGTGCAGATCATACTGCAGGACATACATTAAGAGCTCCAGTTAATCATTTAGATCCTGAGGGGCAAGTTAGGATAGCCGAAAGTAATCAAATAAACATGGCAGGTGTTGATAATTTAGGACAGTGCATGATGGTAGGACCTGCCCTTGGAGGAAAATTTGCTATTTTGATAGGCTTGCTAAATGCTTTTTATGGATGGGAGCTTGACAACAACTTTGTGGCAACTATGGGAAGAAAAATATTACACCTTGAAAAGCAATTTAATCTAAATGCTGGGATAACCAATGTTCATGATAAACTGCCTGAATTTGTTTATTATGAACCGTTGGACCCACATAATAGTGTTTTTGATGTTAGTGAGAATGAAATAAAAAGTATATTTAGCGCCAACGGGATGGAATAAAATGCAAGCAAAAGAAATACAAAAGCCGCAGATTTTTATAACTCTGCGGCTGTAACTATACTAATTATTTTCTTTTGACTGCAAAATATCATATACTTGAGCTACGTCTTTATCACCTCTACCTGATAGGTTAATGATAATAATCTGATCGCTATCAAGGGTTGGTGCAAGCTTAATTGCATATGCTATTGCATGAGCACTTTCTAAGGCAGGAATAATTCCTTCAACCTTGGACAGTTCCTGAAAAGCATTTAATGCTTCGTCATCAGTAACAGAAACATAATTAGCTCTGCCGGATTCCTTCAAGTGACTGTGTTCTGGTCCTACTCCAGGGTAGTCAAGACCAGCAGCTACTGAGTGGGTTGGAAGAGGTTTTCCTTCTTCATCACAAAGCACGTGGCATTTAAAGCCGTGAATCATTCCTGGTTTTCCTACGGATAATGGTGCGGCATGCCTACCTGTGGAAATACCATGACCACCAGGTTCAACACCAATTATTTTTACATTTTCATCAGCGATAAAACCGGAAAATAATCCTATAGCATTACTACCGCCACCAACACATGCCATAACATAGTCAGGTAGACGACCTGCTTGCTGAATAACTTGTTCCCTAGCCTCTCGTCCAATAATAGATTGAAAATATCTTACAATCATAGGATATGGGTGTGGTCCCACAACAGATCCCAGCATGTAATACGTATGATCATAGTTTTCTATAAGGTCGTTTAGTGCTTCATCCACAGCATCCTTTAAAGTTCTTGTGCCTGATTTTACGGCATTAACCTTTGCCCCCAAAAGCTGCATTCTGTATACATTAAGTGCCTGTCTTTTGGTATCTTCTTCACCCATATAGATGATACATTCCATGTCGAACAATGCTGCCGCAGTCGCAGTTGCTACACCATGCTGACCGGCACCAGTTTCTGCAATAACCCTCTTTAAGCCCATCTGCTTAGCAAGAAGTACTTGTCCAATTGTATTATTGATTTTGTGGGAGCCCGTGTGGTTTAAATCCTCTCTTTTTAAAAAGATTTTGCCACCACCAAGCTTTTCGGACAATTTCTTAGCATAAAATAATGGGTTCGGCCTTCCAATATACTGCTGATACTGATAATCCAGCTCCTTCATAAACTCGGGTTCTTGGATACACTCATAAAACTGCTTTTCCAAGGTATCCAATACTTTCTGCAGTTGAGGTGGTACAAAACTACCCCCAAAATCACCAAAATAACCTTTTTCATTAACTAAACTCTTCATAAACTCGTCTCCTCTCAGCTATTAGCTAAACTAAACTATACTTAGGCTATAGTTTAACAAATTTAATTATATTTGTCACTAACAAAAAGTTCCCCAATTACTTTTAAATTACTTCCAAATTACTTTTTGAATTACTCACTTCACTATTAACTTGTAAAAAAGAATTGATCTAGTTGCTTCTTCGTCTGAAAAACTTGACAATCTCTTCTATTGCTAAAGGAGTTAAGCATAATAATAGAACAACCAGGAGGTCAGTTCCTCTTAACAATGCAGTCTTGAAAATTTCTCTTAGAAATGGAACATTAACAACTGCTAACTGTAAACCTGCAGAAACTAAAAAAGCATATACTAGGGGTCTGTTAGTACCAATTCCTATGGTAAACAGGGATTGTTTAAAACTCCTTACGTTAAAAGCATGGATCAATTGAGAAAAAGCCATAGTTAAAAACGCCATGGTACGTGCTTCTTCTAGAGTTCTTCCCCAGTTGAGAGCTATCCAATAAGCACCAAAGGACACCATACCAATTATAAGACCCTGATAAAGAATTGCTCCGCCTGTACCCTGGGAAAAAACACTTGCTTTGGAATTGCGGGGTGGCTGATTCATGATACCCTTTTCAGGAGGTTCCAAACCTAAGGTCAAGGCTGGGGGACCATCAGTTACTAGGTTTAACCATAAAATTTGGACGGGAGTTAATGGACTACCAAAACCGAGGAGAATTGATGTGAATATAGCTATAATTTCCCCTGTATTACAGGATAATAAGTATTGAATTGACTTGCGGATATTGTTGTAAATAGCTCTGCCTTCTTTTACTGCACTAACAATGGTTGCGAAGTTATCATCTAAAAGTACCATATCGGAAGCTTCTTTAGCAACTGCAGTACCAGTAATTCCCATTGATGCACCGATATCAGCTCGTTTTAAAGCTGGAGCGTCATTGACGCCGTCACCCGTCATAGCAACCACATGACCATGAGCTTTTAGAGCACCTACTATACGAAGCTTATGCTCGGGGGAAACTCTGGCATATACTGTTGTTGTAAGAACGTGCTGCTTAAGTTCTTCTTCATCCATTTTTTCTAATTGCTGCCCGGTAAGTACACCATCCTTGGCACGCCAAATATCTAGTTCCTTAGCTATGGCCAGGGCAGTTTCTTGGTAATCACCTGTAATCATTACTGTTTTTATTCCTGCGCTACGGCTAATAGCCACAGCATCTTTAACTTCTTCACGGGCTGGGTCCTGCATGGCAAAAAATCCAATAAAGGTAAGTTCTACTTCAACAGTTTCAGTAGTTAGCTTTTGGGGAAGTCTATTCCACTTACGAAAAGCTAGTGCCAAAACCCTTTGTCCTTGAGAGGCTATACTAGAATTTACGCCTAGAACTTCGTTACGAATGTCTTGATTTAGTGTTTTTAAGCCTTCTCCTGTAAGTATTTCCGTACAACGTGCTAAAAGTACATCTGGAGCTCCTTTTGTAAAAGAGTAAGTTTCCTCACCCATTGAATGGAAGGTAGTCATCATTTTTCGTGCAGAATCAAAAGGAATTTCTGCTAGACGCGGATAATTTTTTTCCACAGTCTCTTTAACAAGTCCAGCCTTTGATGCAGCTACTACTAGGGCACCCTCTGTAGGGTCGCCTATTATTCCATAACCTTTATCAGTAGTCTCTAGACGGGCATCGCTATTTAAGAGGCCGCCTAAAAGTATTAATTCTCTGTTTTTGTCATCTAACGGAGCAATTTTTGTTCCGTTATGATTCAAAAAATCCCCAACTGGCTGATAACCTATTCCTGTTACTTGTAACAAATTGCTATTCACATAAAGCTGTGTAACAGTCATTTCATTTTTAGTCAAGGTTCCAGTTTTATCGGAACAAATATATGTTGCAACACCAAGGGTCTCTACTGCAGGCAACCTGCGGATAATAGCATTGCGACGGCTCATCCTGGTTACACCTAATGCTAAAACAATTGTAACTACAGAAGGTAATCCTTCCGGGATTGCTGCTACTGCTAAAGCAATGGATGTTAAAAAAATATCTAGGAGCTCTTGTCCGCGTAGTAACCCAGTTGCAAAGATTACGGCGACAATAACTCCTGCAGCAAGCCCTAAAACCCTACCCAGTTTAGCTAATTGAAGCTGTAGAGGTGTGGAATCCGGTGGTGTTTCTTGGATCATTCGTGCTATTTTACCTAACTCGGTATTCATGCCTGTATTGGTAATGATAGCCCTAGCGCGCCCTCCTGTTACAGAAGTTCCTCTAAAGACCATATTTTTACGATCACCGATGGAAACATCATTAGCCTTAATTACAGAAAGTATTTTTTCTACAGGTACTGACTCTCCAGTTAAAGCTGCTTCATTCACATTTAATGATGCAGCAGCAATTAAGCGTGCATCAGCAGGAATGGAATCTCCTGCTTCTAAAAGTATTACATCTCCAGGTACTAGATTATCTACATTAATTTGGCTTACTTTACCAGCCCTTAATACTTTAACCAGAGTTTTAGTCATTTCTTTTAAAGCTTTTAAAGCCTGTTCTGCCTTGTTTTCTTGAAATACACCTAGAGTAGCATTTAAAACTACAATGATTAAAATAATAGTGGTATCTACCCATTCGCCCAGAGCAGCAGAAGTAATAGCTGCAATAATTAGAATTAGAACTAAAATTTCTTTAAGCTGGGCAATAAACATGGAAATAAGCCTTCTTGGTGGGGGTTCTTGTAATGAATTAGAACCATATTCTTGAATACGTTTATTGGCTTCATCAGTACTTAGCCCTTGGTCTAAATTGGTTTGCAATTCCTGAACTATTTCTTCGACTTCTTTTGAATACCAATTTGTTAGATCCAAATTAACCCCTCCCATATTCAACAGCAGCTTTTTTTATTATTATATCTAAATCAGTATTGGTTATTCCAGTGGAAAAAGCAACTATGGAGGGCCGGGTGATGTTTAAATACAAAAATCCCCCAATGGGCTTGTGTGGTGAGGTAGAGCCCACTGGAGAATGAGGAGGCAAAAATATAGTCAACTTATACAATAATTTTAGACTATTTGTCGATTATTACCATTGCCCCCAGGTCCTGAATTAGTAGGACTATCGTCCTAACTTTGGTTTAGGGTTTCTCTTATTCCAAAAAATGTGTCGAATTTCAGAGAATGGATGGTGTTTGTGCTGTATACATACAATATAAAACACGTTATAATTTAAGGTAGTGCTAATTAAAGTCATAGAAGTGGTGATATAATTGACACAAAAACTCTTGGAAAAAATACGTATCAAATTTAGACAGATCTTAAAAATAGCAGGATCACCCCACTCAATTGCACTAGGAGCATCGGTAGGGGTGTTTTGGAATTTCATTCCATCGGTTGGAGTTGGTCCATTTCTTTCAATGGGTCTGGCAAAAATGCTTCGTGGTAGTGCTGTGGCTGCACTTACTGCAAATTTAGCTACGGGATTCTTTATTCCCGTTTTTTATAGTATGAATATGATTACAGGTCGATTTCTAAAGGGTGATCAGGTACAGAGTGTCGAAATCGAAGAGAGACTGCAAGGCTCCTTACAAGAGTCAATGACAAAGATAGAGGGAATTGTTGAACAACCTACCAGCTACTTGTCTTTAGATAGAATGCAAGACTTTACTGCTGATTTTTTAATAGGAGCAATAGTGAATGCCCTTATAGGAGCAACTTTTATCTATCTAGTGTTTTGGGTTATATTAATTCGTAGGCATAAGATAAAGAAAAGCGGACAGAATGAATATATTTGATTGCAAACAGAGGAGGTTGAGATGTATAAAAGGGTTGGCGGACTACTGATACTCCTAGTTGTTGTGGCCTTTTTCTATAGTTCAGGAATTATTCAAGCATTAATAATAGGCGATATGGAACATATCCAGGGTTTTTTAGATGACTGGGGAATTTTTACACCTCTCGGATCAATGTCCATAATCTTATTACAGGCCTTTGTGGCACCTATCCCAGCAGTTTTTATATATATTGCGAATGGGATAATCTTTGGTGCAATTGGGGGCTTTTTCATTTCTTGGATAGGATCATTGCTAAGTGCTTATCTTTGCTTCGCATTGGTTAGGCATTTTAATTTTAATATGCAGATAAAAAACGATTTTTTGAGAAAAATAATAGGTTTTTTTGAAACTTATCAGGAAAAAGCTGTTTTTATAGTCCGTTTAATGCCTTTTATACCCACAGATCTAGCTAGCTTTGCATTTGGGTTTACTTTAATTAAGACGAGATATTATGTAATTGGTACAGCCTTAGGGCAAATACCTGCTATCTTATTCTATTCTGTTTGGGGAGGAATGCAGCTGCCATTGTTATGGAATATAATAGCCATATTGATGTGGGCTGCAGTTGTTTTAGGAGTAATAAAAGTATATGAGCTTTTTAAAGAAAAAGATAACCTTCGAACTTCCGATAGTGAGGGGAATGAAAAGATATTTTTCTAAGATTTGCAAGATTTAACGTAAAAATCATAGAGTACAAATATATGATTGTACAAAAGCTACATTTAAAGCATAAGCATTTTTTCTTGTAATAAATTAATAAGTTATGATAGAATAACTTCAGGATGGTATCTAACTAGAACCATACCATTGGATAATGAGAATTAACTAAGCCCTTGGTATGTTTTTATGGGCTTTTTTATTTTTCTTAGGAGGGGATATCTTTTGTTTTTAAATATGCTAAAAGGGAAAATACATGGCGCGACGGTTACAGACGCTAATTTGAATTATAAGGGAAGCATTACTATTGATGAAGACCTTATGAAGGCAGCTGGAATTCTGACTCATGAAAAGGTACAGGTTGTTAATAATAACAATGGTGCAAGATTTGAAACCTATGTTATAAAGGGTGAGGCTGGTTCAGGTACTATTTGTCTAAATGGTTCTGCTGCGAGACTAGTTCAACCAGGGGATAAGGTTATAATCATAGCTTATTGTTATATGACACAGGAAGAAACCAAAAATTATGAGCCAAACATAGTATTTGTTGATGAAAAAAACAAACTAACAGATTAATAGATATAGCATTTAAAAAGGAACCGATAGGTTCCTTTTCTTGAAAATAAACAGGATTCTTTAGTCAGATGGAGTTAAAACTCCATCTGAATATTATAGAGCGAAACTTGCCAACTTGTTTGGCGTAGCTAAGCTAATCCTTTAGGGAAAACCGTTATCCAGGGGCTTAGTACCACTTATCCCCCACTACGCCAGTAGTTCTAGCATTGTGATTTTTGCAATGCGTAGAAATACCAGTGCAGAGCAAGAGGTGGGAGTCTTGAGTGAAACTTGTCAACTTGTTGACATAGCTGAAACCATGCAAGGCTAGTGGTAGTTAGCCATCGGATAAATTCAGATTATGGAGGTGTAGGCATGTCTTTAGAAAAAGAACAATTAAAAAAAGAGATTATCAAGTACGGGCAACTATTAATTGAAAAAGGGTTGGTGATTGGAACAGGGGGTAATATTAGTGTTCGAGTAAATAAAGAATTAATGATGATTACACCAAGTGGGATGGCTTATGACAAGTTAATTCCCGAAGATATTGTTATAGTGGATATGAAAGGTAATATAGTAGAAGGTGACAGAAAACCATCAATTGAAGTGAATATGCATAGAAGTATTCTAAGGGCAAGAAAGGATATCAATGCAGTTGTACATACCCATTCAGTCTATGCAAGCGCAATTGCTATTACAAGGCAAGACCTTCCTCCGGTAACTGATGCAATGGCTATTGTTTTTGGAGGGGCCGTTAAAACTGCGGAATATGCCAGGACGGGAACAGAGGATCTCGCGGTTCAAATTGTTGAGGCTTTAGGTGATACGGCTGCTGCTTTATTAGCAAATCATGGTGCAGTAGGAGTTGGCAAAAGTCTAGATGAAGCACTTGGTATCTGTGAGCTATTAGAGGCTAGTGCCAAGATATACATATATTCAAATGTGATTGGAAAACCAGTAGTGTTATCAAAGCAGTTAATACAAAAAGAAAGAGAGGATATGGCTGTTCGATATGGACAAAAGTAGATTAAATGGAAATAATTATTTAGTAATACAATTGGCATAGATGAGTCGCTTATTGAATATTTATTTACAGATGAAAAAATGGTGGTGACTAGATGAAAAAAGTATTCTGTGCCTTCTTTTTGTTCGTTTTTATGAACCTAATATTGATGTCACTCAATGTTTCTTCAGTTCTTACTGAGGAGCCAATGCTTGTGGGCTGCCATGATCAGGATAGGATTTTGTTAGCCACCGAACCTGCTCAAAAGGGCCCAGACGTAGAGGAATTGCAGGAAAGGTTAAAACATCTTGGGTATTATAATGGAGAGATTACAGGCATTTATGATTATCCAACTCAAAGAGCTGTAAGTCGCTTTCATAGGGATCAAGGTAGGGGTTCTTCCGCAATGGTTACCTTGGAAACCTGGGATTTGCTCGCCCAGAATGTGACAACCCCGCCACCCCCAGATAAAGACTTTAAAACCGTAGATGGTGATATAATCATTGTAATTGATAAAAACAAGAATCAGCTTACTGTCTATACGGATGATGGTGAAGTGTTCAAACAGTATCCTGTAGCCATAGGGAAGAACAAAACACCTTCTCCGGTAGGAGAATTTAAAGTGGCAAATAAATCTGTAAGAAATAATGGAGCAACGGGCACCCGCTGGATGGGTCTTAATGTTCCTTGGGGGTCATATGGAGTTCATGGTACAAATAAACCATGGTCTATAGGCAGAAGAGCCTCCGCGGGTTGTATAAGAATGTTTAATCAGCATGTTGAAGAACTCTTTCCTTTTGTAAAAGTAGGGACACCTGTAATAATAGTAGGTGACTATCCCCCGTTAGGAAAGCCTAACCTGAAATCTGGTATAAATTCTCAGAGTTTAATTCCTGTACAGTATCAGCTTAGAGAGAAAGGTGTTTACTGGGGGCCAGCCGATGGGAGATTTGGCCTGATGACGGCTTCCGCAGTCAAATACTTTCAACTTTTGAATTCAATGGAGCCTACAGGAGAGCTCTCAGAAGAATTTTATGGAATCCTAGAAAACAAGTCTGCACCTTAAGCTGATGCAGACTTGTTTTTAGAATTTTTACCTTTTTTCCATAACTGTAGTAATCCTGCTAGTACTATCCCGAAGATAGATCCGACAAGAAATCCAATTAAGATTTTTAAATATAAACCACTTTCGCTCGCAAAGATAGCGTTATCTCTTTCAAGTTGAGAGAGATTGTCTCTGTGTACCACTATCTCTTGTTCAAGGCTTTCTATCTTTTCTTCATAGCTAGCTGCTAGTTCTTTATTCCTTGCTATTTCCTTTTCTAAACGCTCTTCATATGTGTCTGTGATTTTTCTAATCCTAGTATCACTATCTTCAATTCTCTCCATTAGATAATCTATTTGCTTGTTAATGATAAATAATGCAGTCTGCATTTCATTCATTGCTTCCCAGCTAATAATTTGATTTTCATTAGACTGGGTAGGCGTGCTTTCTTCTTCAGTACTTTCTTCTTCAGTACTTTCTTCTTTTGGAATAACTTCTTCTTGTGTAATATTTTCTTCCGTTATGTCATTGGTTTCATCTTGAGCAATAATAACTGGGGAGAATAACAGGATCATAATCATTAGCATACAGAGAAACTTATTCACGATAGAACCCCCTTGGTATTCTAAATTTTTAATTGTTACAACTGAATCTTTCTATTTGTTCGGCATATTTCCTTTAAACTGTGAAAAATAAAAAACAGCTAGGTTTAAATTAGCTGCTTAAAATTTGTACAACTATCGTTTTTGTTTGGATTAATTAATCAATTAATTGATAACATACACCCACCAACCCTGGGCCAGTATGCACAACAAGAGCTGGGCTTATTTGACTAAATGATAATTCTTTTACGTTTGGTTTATGCTCAAAGTATTTCTTTAATTTAAGGCCTTCTTCTTCAGCATCACCATGCACCACGGCTAGGTTTATGTTTTTACCATCAGTTAGCTCTTCAACAAGTTCAACAATTTTAGCAATAGATTTTTTCCTACCCCTTACCTTTGCATGAGAATAGTATTTACCTTCTTTATTTACGGATATTACTGGCTTTAAGTCAATTAAAGAACCAAGGGTAGCTGAAACAAGTCCGATTCTTCCACCCTTACGTAAATACTCTAAGGTGGGAATGGCATAAAAAACATTTATTTTCTGATGAGCTGTTTTCAAGTTGTTCACAATTTCATCAAAGTTCATTTTCTTTTCCTCTAGAAGCTTGGCCCCCTCCTTAACGAGTAAGCCCAATCCCATGGAAAGAGTATTAGAATTAATAACCCTGATATCCATATCAGAGAATTCCTTCCTTAAAGTCTCAACCATTTCATATGTAGCACTTAGACCACTTGACATCAAGATAGCAAGAACTTTTTTGTAGCCTTTAGTACGTAAATCTTCAAGGAGCTTAGTTGCTGTCGCTCGAGATGGCTGTGAAGTTGTTGGTATTTCTTCCGGAAATCTTGCATATACCTCTTCGGGGGTGATTTCTAGTCTATCATCATACTCTTTATTTGGATAGATAACTTTTAATGGAAGCAGGTGAATGTCATATTTTTCAATAGTTTCTTGAGGTAAATCACAAGAACTATCCGTTATAAGAGCTATTTTCTCATTTAATGTCATTTATCTTCCTCCTTTTTACAATATTCATATTATTTATTATATACTTTATTACAAAGAAATAAAATTATATATATGAATATTTTAGAAGTTATTCTAATTATTATAATATTTTACAAATAAACTATTATCGTATCCATTAATCATATATTCTTTTGAATTTTACAATAAATTTGCTAGTCATTTTAGCAAACCTTGATGATTTGTTATATAATATTAAGTAGGAAAAGCTCTAATATAGGGGCAAAATATGAAAAAAGAATGGAGGAGTACTAATAAATGCAAATTAAAAGTGCTGATTTGCCTGGGATTGGCAAAAAGTATTCTGTGACAACCAAGGACGGATATCTTTTTGTCATTATTATACATCATACGGGAAAACGTGAAATTTATTTTATGAATGATGATGAAGATGATGGACCTATTTTAACTTTGGACCTAAATGACGAAGAAGCTAGAAAGGTTGGCTCTATTCTTTTAGGTGCTGACTATCAACCTGTTAGTGATGAAAAACTTGAAATTATGAGGAAAAATATACTTGTAGAGTGGATTAACTTATGTCCAGAATCTAAGCTTACGAATATGGCAATAAAAGATGCCCAAATTAGAAAGATAACAGGTGCTACCATCATTGGTATCCAAAGGGGTGATCAAGTAATAGGCAGCCCTGATGTAAATGAAGTTCTTTTGGATGGTGATGTCCTGATGGTAATAGGCAAAAAAGATCAGGTTAAGGCATTGGAGGCGTTATGCATAAAAAAGGAGTGAATAATTAATGCTGGAAAATGTATCTTTGCTGTTGCTCGGGGGAATTATGTTACTTCTGTTTTTCAGCATTAGTTTTGCCTCCCAAAGAATTCGGATTCCTTCAGTACTTCTATTTATTATAGTAGGTATACTATTAGCTGGTGCCTTTAGCAAAAGTGAGACTTTACATACAATAGCAGAAATAGGTATCGTTCTTTTGTTTTTTTTATTGGGATTAGAGTTTCCATTACAAAGAATGCTAAGTATCTCAAAAAAGGTATGGCCTGCTGGTGTTCTTGATCTGATATTAAACTTGGGAATAGGGTTTTTAATTGCACTCTTATTTGGGTTTAATTTATTGACAGCTTTTCTTATAGGTGCAGTAGCCTATGCAAGTAGTTCATCTATTACAGCTAAGATGCTTGAAGAGAAAAAAAGACTAGCTAATCCAGAAGCAGAGTTTATACTTGCTCTACTCATTTTCGAAGATTTGGCAGCCCCTATTCTAGTATCCTTTTTAGCTGGTGCATACTCAGGAGCCGAAATTACAGGTCAATTTATGGGAGTTCTATTCCTTAAGATTATAATTATGACAGGTGGCGCTATAATAATTGGGTATTATGGTTTTCGAAAACTAAGCAATTTTGTTGAAAAATACCTAGAAATGGATTTTATGTCGCTATTTGCAGTAGGAATTGCATTTGGATATGCTGGACTAGCAATTGCATTAGGCTTGTCAGAAGTTCTGGGGGCTTTTTTGGCTGGAGTAATGCTCTCAGAAACTGGAAGGGCTAAGGAGTTAGAGCATTTAATACTACCTGTTAGAGATATTACTCTTCCATTCTTTTTCTTCTGGTTTGGCACATCTATTTCTTTTGGAGAAACTGTTCCTAATATTTTATTCTTAATTGTACTTATTTTATGGTCAATCATCGGTAAAATAATCGTTGGTTTTTATGGGGGTAGAATGTATGGTTTGTCATCAAGGGTTTCAATTAGAGCAGGTTTGTCCTTGGGGCAAAGGGGAGAATTCTCGGCGATAATAGCAGCCATGGCACCATCGCAACTACGAGTATTTAGTGGTATTTATATATTGACTACAGCTTTTATAGGGGTGTTTTTATTTAACAAAGCCCCAGCATGGTCAAAGGCAATTAATGACAAATACTTAAAGCAGAAAGTCATATAAGTTCGCCAGAAGTTATATTGAAACCCTTATACTTGGCGTAAAGGTCAAAAGGGGTTTTTTAATTGAAAATGTTTCTCAAAAAAGACTTGACAAATAGTACGATAAAGGCGAAAATAGTGATAAAGGTTATCAATTATATTATAGTGGTGTAAAAATAACGCCATTTATTATTTGGCCTCTCAATGAGAATTATTATCAAGGAGTGATGAGCTGTGACTTTAGAAGAAATCAAAAAAGGGCAGATGTTTAAAATTATTTCCATCGTTGATCCATATATTAGAGCTCAAACAATTAGATTTGGCTTAGGGGAAGGGGAAAATGCTATCTGTGAGGAGATTGTACCAGCGGGTCCCATTATTATCCGAAAAAACTTGCAAGAGATAGTTCTTGGTAGAGGATTAGCAAAACAAATTTTTGTTGCTTTGTCATAAGAAATAAATATTTACATTAGGAGATGAACTATTGTGGCACATTGTCATGGAAAAGACCTACCTATTGAAATTCCTACAGGGGCTAGAAAAATAGTCTTAGCAGGGAACCCAAATTCAGGAAAATCCGTATTTTTTAACGCATTAACTAATCTATATGTAGACGTATCAAATTATCCCGGTACAACTTTAGAAATTTCTCATGGAAAACTGGGTAAGGATGTGATTATCGATACACCAGGTGTATATGGGCTATCATCTTTTAATGATGAAGAAAGAATAGCTAGGGATATTATTTTAAATGCAGATATAGTTCTCAATGTTGTTAATGCCCTTCATTTGGAAAGAGATTTATTTCTAACTCAACAAATCATCGATACTGGGATACCAGTAGTGGTAGCTTTAAATATGATAGATGAAGCTGAAAAGGAAGGTTTAATAATTAATTTTGAGTTACTCACAAAAGAATTGGGTGTACCTGTAATTCCCACGGTAGCAGTTAAAAGAAAAGGTATAGATCAGGCAAAGAAATCTATTGAAAAAGCGGTCAAAGGAAATCCCACTCCTGAAATTAAAGATAAAATGATGTACATGAGAAATAGGGTGGGTCATCAGGGGGAAGCATTGCTTATCCTTGAAGGTGACCATATAGTAGCGCAAAGGCATGGCTTGGAACCTGGTGCTGAAATGGAACAAATATATCTACTTAGACGTAAAAGGGTAAACGCTATTATAGAAGGGGTTTTGGAGCATACCAGTAAAACAAGGGTATTTGGCAAGTGGCTAAGCAGAATCATGATTAGGCCTATTACAGGAATACCAATTCTCTTGTTTGCACTATGGCTAATGTATCAAGTAATAGGTGTTTTCGTTGCTGAAGGGGTAGTTGGGATTACAGAGGATATTATTATGGGTGAATATTATGAACCTATAATGCGAGGGTTAGTTGGTCAATTCTTAGATGAGAATGGCTGGTTAGGGTATATTCTAATTGGTGAGTTTGGAGTTCTAACAATGACATTTTCTTATGTAATTGGGTTATTAATGCCTTTAGTAATAGGTTTTTACTTATTCCTATCTGTTTTTGAAGATTCTGGTTACTTGCCAAGACTTGCAGCATTAGTTGATAGAGGGTTAAATTCAATTGGATTAAATGGAAGGGCCATAATTCCTCTAATTCTTGGCCTTGGGTGTGTAACAATGGCTACCATAGTCACAAGGATACTTGGAACAGAAAGAGAAAAACGCATTACAGTTTTTCTGCTTGCTTTGACTGTTCCCTGCTCTGCTCAGTTAGGAGTTATTGCAGCCATGTTGGCTACTTTAGGTGCTAATTATGCCCTAGCATATACAATAATAATTATTTCAATCTTTATATTGATAGGAACTCTTTTAAGTAGGTTTTTACCAGGCAAGTCATCAGACCTGTTAATTGATTTGCCACCATTAAGATTACCAAGAGTGATGAATGTTTTAAAGAAAACAACAATAAAATCATATAACTTTTTAAAGGAGGCTTTCCCATTGTTTGCAATTGGAGCTTTCTTGATAAGCTTCTTGCAACTAACAGGTGTCCTAAAATGGTTACAAAAAATTCTAGCACCTTTGACTACAGGATTACTGGATTTGCCTCCAGAAAGTGCTACTGCATTTATTATGGGTATAGTAAGAAGAGATTTTGGGGCAGCAGGGTTAAATGATATGACTTTGGAACCGATGCAGATTCTAGTAGCTCTAGTAACTATAACGCTGTTTGTACCGTGTATTGCTTCGGTAATGGTACTATTTAAAGAAAGAGGTAAAAAAGAGGCTGTTATAATTTGGTTAGCAACATGGGTAATTGCCTTTTCTGTTGGTGGTATTATAGCTAAGATAAGTTCATTTTCTACAAATCCACTTGTGGTAAGTATAGTCTTTAGTTTAATTGTACTTGCAATAGCCTTTATTACAAAGATAAAAATTAGTTCTCCTAAGTCTATTGAAAGGATGTAGAGCGAGATGGATAGTAATGCTAAGAATCTATGTTGTACTATGTGTGGTTTTCCAATTAAAAAAGGTGAAATTATTTTAAAATGTCCTCGTTGTAATACACCAATAAATATGCATAGTTGTAATGGAAATTGTAGCAAATGTAAGATTAAACACTCGCAGCAGCAGTCTTATTAAATTTTGCCACCTCAAGAGGAAAGTGGTCCCAAAGTGTGTCTTCCACTAGGGCCACTTTTTCTTATTAATACTTCTATAGTCTTTCCTTTCGCCATTGCTCTACGCCGTTTTCTTCTGCTAATAAGCATGTCTAGGCCAAACCCTTATAGAAATGATGAATCTTGGGGAAAAGAGAATAAAAGTTTCAGCTCTCTTTTTTTGAGGTTTTTGTTAATGCTGCAGTCACTAAAGCTGTAATGGGAATTGCAAATATAAGTCCTATACTTCCTGACAATGCTCTTACAAATTCCGTTGCGATAAAGTCCATATTAGCTATCTTTAAATAGGATTGCTGATAAGCCAAGAACAACAACAACAAGGGAATTGATGTTCCTGTGTAAGCTAGAATTAAGGTATTACTCATGGTACCCATGATATCTTTTCCTACATTCATTCCAGATCGAATCAGCCTAGACCTTGAAATAGAAGGATTGTTAAGTTTAATTTCTTCCATGGAGGATGCTATTGACATGCTTACATCCATAACAGCCCCTAAAGCCCCAATTATCATACCTGCAAAAAGTAAATTTTTAAAATTAAAGCCCACACTATCTGCAATATACATTAGCATTTGAGCTTCCTGTCCACTTAAACCGGTTAGTTTAGCGGCATGGCCAATCCAAAGTGATATAAAGGCTGCAATGAGAACACCACCTGTGGTACCTAAGATAGCTGCAAGTGTCTTGCTAGTAAATCCACTAATAACTACCAGAGTTATAGTAGTAACTATAACGGAGATTCCTATGGCCAGCAGAAGTGGATCATAACCCTGTAACATGGCAGGGAGCATCACCTTAGCAATCAAAAATACTGTGATAGCAAGGGTTAAAATTGCCTTCAAACCTTTTAGCTGTCCAATTACTAACAAAACTAAAACAAATATGCCAAGTAACATATAAATATGAAATTCCCTGTAAAAATCTTGTGGATAAGCAGTAGTGATCTGGTTATCTATTACATCCATTGCTAAAATAACCTTATCACCTGGATTAATCATCATATCCATTGCAGGGTTATCAGAAAATGCGTTTTCTACAAGAACTTTTTCTCCTTTAAAGGGTCCGGCAAGAATTTCTGCTGAAAATGTCTGGTGGACAAAACCATATTCACCTTCACCTTCATCAAGTAAGTCAATTATTTTTGCCCTTGCCATGACGGGTTCTGGTATATCATCATAATAATCTTCACCTAGCAAATCATTAGCACTAGCGACAGCAGGAAGAACTAGTAATATCAGAAATATGACTGTTGAAATTATTTTTCTCACTAATATCACCTCCAAAGAGCATTGGAAATATCTATTTAAGCTACTGAATAATCTTCTATTTTAAACCCTAGAATCCTTTTTATAAATAATGTCATTAGACACCTTTTGTCCTCCAGATAATATTTAGGCATATGACTAAATTAAGATTTGCTCTTCTAAGAACAGGATATTTGCTATATATAGTTGAAATAATAATTTATGATAGTAGAATAGAGATAGTTAAAACATGTTCTATATCGTATTAATAGTTTAAAAATAATATATTTGAGGGGGTATTTTTTTGAAAAGAAAAATCGTAGTAATTGGCGGGGTAGCAGGAGGAGCTGGAGCTGCTACTAAGGCTAGACGTGTAGATGAAGCTGCTGAAATTATCATGTTCGAGCGGGGTGCACATGTATCTTTCGCCAATTGTGGTCTACCATATCATATCGGAGGACAGATTGAAGAAAGAGATAATCTCTTTTTAGTATCTCCTGATCGATTTAAAAATTGGTATAACATAGATGCCAAAATAAATCATGAGGTAATAAAGATAGACAGGGCAAACAGGAAAGTTCAAGTTATGAATCATACCAATGGAGAAACCTTTTGGGAAAGCTATGACAAATTGATTGTTGCTACTGGTGGGAGCTCCCTAAAACCACCAATACCAGGAATTGATTTGGAGAATATACATAATCTATGGACTGTTCAAGATATGGATAATATTTTAGAGGGTATGGCAAATACTAATCTTAAAAAGGTAGCTGTTATAGGTGCAGGATTCGTTGGCCTAGAAATAGTCGAAGCCTTTGTTAATAAAGGTTTGGAAGTTGTATTAGTTGAGAAGGATAAACAGGTTCTACCGGCAATTGACCATGAAATGACAAAGAAAATACAAACAGAACTTGAAAACAAGAATGTTCATTTAATACTTGGCCAGGGAGTTACAGAATTTGAAGGAAAAAATGGAAAAGTTGAAAAAATAATACTCGAACAAGGTACATCAATTGAGGTAGATTTAGTAGTAGTATCAATAGGTGTTAAACCAAACCTTTGTATTTTAGAAGATGCTGATATAGAGATTGGCTATGCTGGTGGAGTGGTTGTAAATGAATATATGCAAACCAATGATCCCCACATATACGCTGCAGGAGATATTGTTGAATCAACACACCTTGTAACAGGCAAAAAGATGAGAATGCCTTTGGCAGGCCCAGCGAACAAGCAAGGAAGGGTTGCTGGTGCAAATGTAGCTGGAGGAAAGCTAAAGTTTAAAGGTGCTTTAGGAACATTCATTGTAAAAATATTTGATATAGTTGCTGCAAAAACTGGATTATCTGAAAAAGAAATTGCTAAAGAAAAGATTGAATATTTTCTTTCTTACTCTGCAACAAAAAGTCACTCAGGGTATTATCCTGGAGCAGAATGGATGATAATTAAGCTTCTGGCTGAAAAAAGAACAGGGCGGATATTAGGGGCACAAGTTGTAGGTGCAAAGGGAGTTGACAAGAGAATAGATGTATTAGCAACAGCAATTTATGCTAAGTTGACTGTTGAAGATTTAGAAAACCTAGACCTGGCTTATGCTCCTCCATTTTCCTCAGCAAAGGACCCTGTAATAATTGCTGGAATGGTAGCTTCAAATTTAATGCGTGGTGAAATAGAAACAATAAATATAAACGAGTTTAATGAAGCATTAGGAAAGGGAGAAAAACTACAAGTAGTAGATTGTAGGAGTATGTCTGATATAGATGATATGGGACGCATTCCAGATTCAGAAATAATGCCAGTTGATGAGATACGTGAATGGTTTGGCGATTTAGACAAAGATGCTCCAACCGTTTTATACTGTGGAATTGGTTACAGATCTTACCTAGCATATAAAATATTAAAGCACCATGGCTTTAATGTAAAAAATCTAAGTGGAGGTTATAGTGTCTGGGCAGGTAAAACCCCAAAGTAAAAACATTTGAAGATTATTCATATTCCATGAAGGATAATTCCTACAAATAGAGAATTTATTACTTAGTATTACTGAAACGAATCTAATCAAAGGAGGCATGAATTATGAATATTACAATTTCCCCAGATGCCAAATCGTTAATAGGAAAGAAAACTAGTGAAATAGTCTTAAAGAAAGAAATAACCCGTAGTTGAGCGGGGACATCTATTAGACCTGCCGTGTATGCAGGTAAACCTGATAGTCCAGATGATTATAATTCCTATGAAGTAGATGGAATAACAGTCTATATAGTAAATGATGAAGGAACTGAAAAAAACATCAATATAGATGTTAAAGGTATAGGACCATTTAAACAAGTTGTTATAGAAGGATTTTAAGCGAAATTAATGCTGCTTAGGGGATAAGCAGCATTAATTTTTTGCTCTCTTATAATAAACACTTCTCATGTTTTTTCCAATGCACAAATAATATGTAAAAGAAGGTAAATGGCATTAAGTGTAGAATGCATTTATTAATACAAAACAGGTATAATGAACTTTATTAAGTTAAGATAGTAGGAGTGGAGATATGGAAACTATAGTAACAACTGTTGCTATTCTAGAAGAAAGCAACGCATTCTTGATCAGTCGGCCCGACAGCACAGGTTTTTGGGAATTTCCAGGTGGAAGGCATGTTTCAGGAGAGGAACCAGAAATAGGTTTAATGAGAAGCGTTAAGGAAGAGTTGAGTATTGACATTACTATTCTTGATATTTTCAAAGTGGTTTCTCATGTGGTTGATAACAAACAGATTGTTATTCTCGCATATTTATGTGTACGAAACTTTGGTGAACCAGAAAGTAAACATGATGGTGAATTCAATTGGGTTACCTTGGATGAACTGAGGTCCGGTAAATTTGAATTTTCAGAGTCTAACAAGAAAATTATTAATAAAATAAGTCTATTTTCGGGATGTGGCCCGTCTCTCATCTCCTAACAAACTGCTAACCCCTATCTTGTGATGGGGGTTTTAGTTTTTTCAAAAGAAAACATACCAGTATGTTTCATATATTTAAAAGGATTATTAGAGATTATTATTGTATTTATAAGGTAGGAAAATGTATGATTTTACGAGGATATTTGATCATTAGTAAATCGCTGAAGGCTTAAATATAGGTAAAAACCAAAAAACAGGGAGAGATACTATGAATATGGAAGAAAAGATAGCAGAGCTGCGAAATAGACAAGACAAAGTAAAACAGGGAGGCGGCTTAAAGAGGATAGAAAAACAGCACTCCCAGGGCAAGCTGACAGCCAGAGAACGTATAGAGAAATTTTTAGATCCTGGCACATTCACAGAGCTAGACATGTATGTCACCCATAGAGCAACAAACTTTGGAATGGAAAAAGTAGAAGCACCAGGAGAAGGAGTAGTAACAGGCTACGGTACAGTACGAGATAGACTAGTTTATGTCTATGCCCAAGACTTCACAGTAGTTGGAGGATCACTTGGGGAAATGCATGCCAAGAAAATATGTAAAGTCATGGATATGGCAATGAAAATGGGAGCACCCTGTGTAGGAATCAACGACTCAGGAGGAGCTAGAATCCAAGAAGGAGTAGACGCACTAAGCGGCTACGGACAAATATTTTATAGAAACACCCAAGCCTCAGGAGTAGTACCTCAAATAGCAGTAATTATGGGACCATGTGCAGGAGGGGCAGTATACTCACCAGCCCTAATGGACTTTGTATTTATGGTAGAAAAAACAAGTCAAATGTTCATAACAGGACCCCAAGTAATAAAAACAGTAACAGGCGAAGAAGTAAGTGCAGAGCAACTAGGAGGAGCAGTAACCCATAACCAAAAAAGTGGAGTAGCTCACTTTGCATCAAAAACAGAAGAAGAGTGCCTAGAAAAAATAAAAGAACTATTATCATATATACCATCAAACAACATGGAAGAAGCACCATTAGTAGCCACAGAAGATGACCCAGGAAGAGCAGAAGAAAAACTAATGGACATCGTACCAGTAGACCCAAATAAACCCTATGACATCAGAGACGTAATAAAAACAGTAGTAGATGATGGTCAAATCCTAGAAGTACAAGAACTTTATGCGCAGAACATAGTAATCTGCTTTGCAAGACTAAATGGAAGAAGCATAGGAATAATAGCAAATCAGCCAAGAGTAATGGCAGGATGCCTAGACATAAACGCATCAGATAAGGCAGCAAGGTTTATACGTTTCTGTGATGCATTTAATATGCCAATAGTAAACTTCGTAGACGTACCAGGTTTCTTACCAGGAACAGACCAGGAATACGGAGGAATAATACGACACGGAGCAAAGATGCTACATGCATATTGTGAAGCAACAGTACCAAAAATAACCTTGGTTATCAGAAAAGCTTATGGAGGAGCATACCTAGCAATGTGCAGCAGAGACTTAGGAGCCGATCAGGTATTAGCATGGCCATGTGCAGAAATAGCAGTAATGGGCCCAGAAGGAGCAGCAAATATAATTTTCAGAAAAGACATAGAAGGATCAGAAGACCCAATACAAAAAAGAGCAGAGAAAATAGAAGAATACAGAGTGAAATTTGCCAATCCATTTGTAGCAGCAGAGAGAGGCTATGTTGATGTGGTTATAGACCCAGCACTAACAAGACCGTATCTATGCAATTCATTAGAAATGCTACTTACAAAAAGAGAAAGTCGTCCGAATAAGAAGCATAATAATATACCGCTGTAGGCAGAAGTCAGGGTTGGAAGTCGGAAAGAGGCAGTAAACAGGAAGCAGAAGCTAGAACCAAGAGGTTAATAGCTATAATACAGTATACAAAATACAGTATTAGATTTATCATGCACTTATTTTAAGGGTTGAGACCCCTACCTCTATAGGTGGGATGTTCTAATCAGGTGGAGTAGAGTCTCCATCTGATTCCCCGATGTTTCAGCATAGCTGAAACGAGTTCACTTGGGAACGTGCCTGCGTATTACTATATTCTGAAATCCTGGAAGGGGAGGAGAAAAAAGTGGAAAATGTGCTTAACATGCCAATTTCACCAACCGCAGTAGGAATAGTTATAATAGCAGTACTTGCATTGTGTCTTTTCAAGTCCAATAAACAAAAAGGTAAACAAACAAATAATCAACAGAGTAAAACAAAAACAGAACCAGCACAAAAAGTAACAGAAAACAAGCAAATAACACCGGAGATATTAGCTGTAATTACAGCAGCGGTAGCAAGCACAATGCAAACAAGAAATACATACCGGATTAGAACCATAAAAAGAATAGATATGAGTCCAAACTGGAAAATGATTAGCAAATCGGAACAGATTAAAGCTAACAATTAACAAAGAAGATATAGGGAGATGCGTAACGTGAAAAAGAAGCTAAAAATATCAGTAGAAGGAAAGACATATGAAGTTGAAGTAGAAGAAATAGGAGTAGAGGCAACACCAACCACACCTACATCTACACCGCAGCAAGCAGCACCAAAAACATCCAAAGGAGATATAAAACCAGCGACTAGTGGAGGAGAATCAATACCTGCACCTATACCTGGAAAAGTACTATCCATAAAAGTAAAACTAGGAGAAACCGTAAAAGCCGGGCAAATAATCTTAATCCTAGAAGCAATGAAAATGGAAAACGAAATCAGTGCAACCATAGATGGAAAGATAAATGATATTTTAGTAAATGAAGGGCAATCAGTAAATGCGGGAGATTTACTAGCGATTATTGGATAAGAGTATCTTACTAATGAACAATTGGGGGAGAAACCATGAAAATGGCAGAAATGCTATCAAATATAATTAGCATGACAGGGTTACAAGCATTAACCCTTGGTCATATAATTATGCTGATAATAGGATTTATCTTTTTATACTTAGCTATTGCAAAAGGATTTGAACCACTAATATTATTACCATTAGGATTTGGAGTAATTTTAACAAATTTACCTCTTGGAGATTTACTAAGTCATGGGATATTTAAATATTTATACTTTCCAGTAGAAACAGAAATATTTCCATTACTAATATTCATAGGAGTAGGAGCACTAACAGACTTTGGACCATTAATAGCATTTCCATTTTCCATGCTGTGTGGAGCAGCAGCACAACTAGGAATATTCGTAGTAATGATATTGGCAGCAGGATTTGGTTTTACATTACCAGAAGCAGCATCAATTGGTAGTATTGGAGGGGCCGATGGACCAATAGCAGTATTTGCAACAATAAGGATGGCACCACATTTGATAGGGCCAGTAGCGGCGGCTGCATATTCATATATGGCGTTAGTACCATTAATTCAACCACCAATAATGAGACTCATGACAACCAAAAAGGAAAGAGAAGTCGTGATGGAACAATTACGACCAGTTTCAAAAACAGAAAAAATATTATTTCCAATAGTCTTAACAGTAATAGTTGGCCTGATAGTACCAGCATCAATACCCTTAATTGGGTGTTTAGCAATAGGTAACCTGCTAAGAGAATCAGGAGTCACAGAAAGACTAGCCCAGACAGCAGGTAACGAAATGATAAATATAGTTACAATTTTACTTTCACTTACAATAGGGGTAACAATGCAAGCAGAGAAATTTTTAGTAATAGAAACCATCCAGATAATGTTCTTAGGTTTAGTAGCCTTTGCATTTGGAACAATAGGTGGGTTGCTGATGGGCAAAATATTGTACTTGGTAACAGGAGGAAAAGTAAATCCATTGATTGGGTCAGCCGGAGTATCAGCAATACCCATGGCAGCAAGAGTATCGCAAATAGAAGGACAAAAAGCAAACCCCAAAAACTTTCTCTTGATGCATGCAATGGGAGCAAATGTTGCTGGAGTAATAGGGACTACAGTTGCGGTAGGTATACTTATCGCTCTAATGCAATAAGGGGTGACAGGGGGACGTTTCGTTTGTCATGTTTTTGATGAACATGTTTTTGATGAGGACGATAAACAGAAGACCGTTAAGAATTACAAGGAGGAATTAAAATGAATGCAGTTTTAAATGCTATACTTACAGGTTTTATATCCATGATATTGCTTTTCGCGATAATGTTGCTTTTAGTTTTTGTTGTAAAAGGAATTGAAGTCGTTAATGCTTGGGATAAAAACTAAAAAATCTTAATAGAGGAATTCTGAAAGAACCTTTAACTTCATAAAGGTTCTTTTTGTTGCTGCAATTATTAAAAAAGAGGAAAAACTACGACATGAATCCATAATACTTCTTAAATATATATTTTATAAAAGCAAAATATATATTATAATGCTAGTTAGCACTATATTGTGCATCAGGTATTAATATCAGATACTAACACATACTATTAATATATTGATTAACTGCTAGCAACTTTTTTAGATAGGGAGAGATACTATGAATATGGAAGAAAAGATAGCAGAGCTGCGAAATAGACAAGACAAAGTAAAACAGGGAGGCGGCTTAAAGAGGATAGAAAAACAGCACTCCCAGGGCAAGCTGACAGCCAGAGAACGTATAGAGAAATTTTTAGATCCTGGCACATTCACAGAGCTAGACATGTATGTCACCCATAGAGCAACAAACTTTGGAATGGAAAAAGTAGAAGCACCAGGAGAAGGAGTAGTAACAGGCTACGGTACAGTACGAGATAGACTAGTTTATGTCTATGCCCAAGACTTCACAGTAGTTGGAGGATCACTTGGGGAAATGCATGCCAAGAAAATATGTAAAGTCATGGATATGGCAATGAAAATGGGAGCACCCTGTGTAGGAATCAACGACTCAGGAGGAGCTAGAATCCAAGAAGGAGTAGACGCACTAAGCGGCTACGGACAAATATTTTATAGAAACACCCAAGCCTCAGGAGTAGTACCTCAAATAGCAGTAATTATGGGACCATGTGCAGGAGGGGCAGTATACTCACCAGCCCTAATGGACTTTGTATTTATGGTAGAAAAAACAAGTCAAATGTTCATAACAGGACCCCAAGTAATAAAAACAGTAACAGGCGAAGAAGTAAGTGCAGAGCAACTAGGAGGAGCAGTAACCCATAACCAAAAAAGTGGAGTAGCTCACTTTGCATCAAAAACAGAAGAAGAGTGCCTAGAAAAAATAAAAGAACTATTATCATATATACCATCAAACAACATGGAAGAAGCACCATTAGTAGCCACAGAAGATGACCCAGGAAGAGCAGAAGAAAAACTAATGGACATCGTACCAGTAGACCCAAATAAACCCTATGACATCAGAGACGTAATAAAAACAGTAGTAGATGATGGTCAAATCCTAGAAGTACAAGAACTTTATGCGCAGAACATAGTAATCTGCTTTGCAAGACTAAATGGAAGAAGCATAGGAATAATAGCAAATCAGCCAAGAGTAATGGCAGGATGCCTAGACATAAACGCATCAGATAAGGCAGCAAGGTTTATACGTTTCTGTGATGCATTTAATATGCCAATAGTAAACTTCGTAGACGTACCAGGTTTCTTACCAGGAACAGACCAGGAATACGGAGGAATAATACGACACGGAGCAAAGATGCTACATGCATATTGTGAAGCAACAGTACCAAAAATAACCTTGGTTATCAGAAAAGCTTATGGAGGAGCATACCTAGCAATGTGCAGCAGAGACTTAGGAGCCGATCAGGTATTAGCATGGCCATGTGCAGAAATAGCAGTAATGGGCCCAGAAGGAGCAGCAAATATAATTTTCAGAAAAGACATAGAAGGATCAGAAGACCCAATACAAAAAAGAGCAGAGAAAATAGAAGAATATAGAGTGAAATTTGCCAATCCATTTGTAGCAGCAGAGAGAGGCTATGTTGATGCAGTTATAGACCCAGCACTAACAAGACCGTATCTATGCAATTCATTAGAAATGCTACTTACAAAAAGAGAAAGTCGTCCGAATAAAAAGCATAATAATATACCGCTGTAGGCGGAGGTCAGAGGATGGAAGTCAATAAAGGCAAGAAGCAGGAATAAGAATCAGGAAAAAAGTGACATAGCGTAACTTAATTACATGACATCTTGTAGAGGAGGAATAAAATGGATATGTTAGTATTAGGTATGGAAGTATCCCTAATAGGTATGGGTGTAGTAATAGTAGCACTTGGGATATTATTCATGTTAACCAGGAGTATGTCAAAAGTACTAATAAATCATAAAAACAGATCTGAAAAAGGTATTGAAGAAGTGAGTAAGAGTTTAGCTACAACCATAGAAGAACCATCACAACTAGATAAAGAAGAACAAATTTCATCAGAGATTATTGTTGCTATAGCCACGGCGGTAGCTAGCACGATAAATTCCAGAAGCACTTATAGAATAAGAACGATTAAAAGAATAGATTATGATTTAAGTCCAAGCTGGAGCCGACTTGGCAGAACGGAATAACTCAAACTGTCGAGAATGCTGTTGATTGGCATAGATGAAAGGGGAAAATAGGATGAAAAAACTATTGAGAATTACAATTGAAGGTAAAACTTATGAAGTTGAAGTAGAGGAAATAGGTGTAGAAGGTGCTAAGTCTGCAGAAATATCAAAAACAGCACCAGTTCCTACAACAGCTCCACAAATAGCACAAACTCCTAAAGAAACTCCAAAAGTTGCAGCAGAAGGGGAAATAGTACCAGCGCCGATTCCTGGAAAAGTTTTATCTATTAAAGTAAAGTCTGGAGATACAGTTGCTGCAGGGCAAGTGATACTCATATTAGAAGCAATGAAAATGGAAAATGAAATAACTGCTCCAGTAGACGGACAGATTAAAGAGATACTTGTATCAGAAGGGCAGTCAGTAAACTCAGGGGAAACATTGTTGATTATAGGTTAATATTATCTTACATCATTACATCTTGGATAGCATCTTGGAAGGGAGATGGCAAAATATGATTCTAGAAGCTTTAGAGAAGCTTATATCTCAAACCGGATATGTAAATCTTGGTTTAGGGGAAGCAGCTATGCTGTTAATCTCCTTTATACTAATATATTTAGCGGTAGTTAAGAAATACGAACCCTTACTATTGCTTCCCATAGGCTTTGGTGTAATGCTTACCAATCTGCCGGCTACAGGAATTATGGATCCTGGAGGATTCTTGTATCATCTATACCAGGGAATAGACCTTGCAATATACCCACCACTTATATTTTTAGGCGTAGGTGCAATGACAGACTTCGGACCTTTAATTGCAAACCCAAAAACTTTATTGCTTGGGGCAGCAGCTCAATTTGGTATCTTTGTAACATTCATAGGAGCATTATTTTTAGGTTTTACACCAGCTGAATCAGGAGCAATAGGAATAATAGGTGGAGCAGATGGACCAACAGCGATATTTTTGGCATCCCACCTTGCACCAGATTTGTTAGGGACAATAGCTATAGCTGCATACTCTTATATGGCATTAGTGCCTATAATCCAACCACCGATTATGAAAGCCCTCACAACTCAAAAGGAAAGAGAAGTAGTAATGGAACAGCTTCGGCCTGTTTCAAAAAGGGAAAAAGTAGTATTTCCAGTTGCGGTATCAGTTGTAGTAATTTTAATGCTCCCAGTTGCAGCACCACTTATAGGTATGTTGATGTTAGGTAACCTCTTAAGAGAAAGTGGAGTAACAGAAAGATTGTCTGATACAGCACAAAATGCTCTTATAAATATAGTAACAATATTTTTAGGGTTAACTGTGGGCGCAACAGCCAAGGCAGCTATCTTCTTAACATGGAGCACTATTGGTATTATTGTACTAGGTTTAGTAGCCTTTGCCGTAGGTACAGCTGCAGGAGTATTAATAGGAAAGATTATGTATAAGTTCTCGGGTGGAAAAGTCAATCCACTTATAGGCGCCGCTGGAGTATCAGCAGTCCCTATGGCAGCAAGGGTAGTACAGGGAGTTGGTGCAGAAGCCAATCCAAAGAACTTCCTATTAATGCATGCAATGGGTCCAAATGTAGCAGGCGTTATAGGCTCAGCTGTTGCTGCAGGCATTCTTCTTACTATCTTCGGGTGACAAAGGGACGTTTCGTTTGTCATATTAATCAAAGTAAATATACCATGTGTATAATTCTTATTAGATAAGTGTTATAATTATTATATATAAACTAATGAGGGGGTCAATGCTAAGTGACCATTGTTTTTCTTATTTTGATTGGTTATCTCATAGGCTCCATCCCTTCAGGGCTTATTGCTGGAAAACTAATATCTGGGATAGATATTAGAGATCATGGAAGTGGTAACATGGGGGGAACTAATGCTTTTCGAGTTCTTGGAGTTAAAGGTGGCATGATAGTAACTAGTGCAGATATAATTAAGGGTCTGATACCTGCCTATTTGGGTCTAATACTTGCAGGAGAGCTAGGTGCCATAATTACAGGAGCATCAGCGATCTTCGGTCATGCATACCCACTCTTTGCAGGTTTAAGAGGTGGAAAAAGTGTCGCCACAGGAACCGGAGTGTTTTTGGTAATAATGCCAGTTGCAATTGGGATCTCCGCCATTATTTTTTTTGCTACCTTAGTAATTACACAGTATGTATCCTTGGCTTCACTTTTAGGAGCTCTTACCTTAGTGGTTTCTAGTATTGTACTGAAGCAAAGTATCTGGAAAGTAATAGTAAGCATCCTAGTTTTCGTATTTGTGGTATATCGTCATAGAGGCAATATTGAAAGACTTTTATATGGTCGGGAGACTAAAGCTAAACTATGGAAGAGAAGATTCTAATAGATCAACAAAAGCTTCTAACCTGGTTTGTAAACCAGCATCACCTGATTGCTCATCTATGAAGATAGAAATGAAGGGTATTTCTTTGTCTTCAGTAGATCTATTTAAGATCCCCTTTGCCACTATTTCAGGCATACATGTAAGGGGGGCCATGTGGATAATCCCATTACAATTACTAGCAATAAACATATTTGCCTTTGCTACATTTTCAAAACAATGACCTCCTATATCTCTATTAATATATGGGGAGGCAAAGTTTTCTAGGTATTCATGATTTTTATAGCCTAGTGCGTCAAGAAAAATCTTTTCTTTTACCCAATCACTAATATAAATGGATTTGACTAACTCAATTCCTAAATGTCCTAATTTCTTTTCTAAATTTAGATTAATATTTGGTTCTAAAAGAGAGTAGATTTCACCAACAAGGCCTATTTTCATAGGCTTTTTATTTTTGTCCACTTGTATTTTCTGAAACCACTTTTGCATTTTAGAATGTATCATTATCAGATCTTTGTAAGAACGTGCACCTTTAACCTTATCTGTGACTTCTTCAAATATTCTACAAGTACTTCCTCTTGATAATTCTCTAGGCCTGCAATATAAAGCGAATTTCTCGGCTTTGTCTATTAATTTTAGCTTTGAGTACCCAAAGTGAACTGCATAAAGAACCTGGAGTATATTTTTTGAGTTGCTGATTAGCCTTAATTTATTAAGTAGGTCTTGTTGATTTTTTTCTACCATTTCAACTATTAGATAGTCAAATTTAAATCCTAGATTCTTTAATATCACAAACTGTGTCTGTCCGTAATACCCGAATCTACATGGACCGAAACCACCTGCAAAAATCAAAGTGTCAGCACCCTCTTCCAACGCTTCAATAAAATTGCCTACATTAATTTTAAAGGGAAGACACGCAAACTCGGGGGAATACTTTGTTCCAAGCTCGATGGTTCTTTTAGTTATGGGCTTATTTATATGATAATCAGTTTCTAGAACATCAAAGCAAGCTTCCAGACCTATATGTAAATGCCCCATTAAGGGAAAGGCCACTTTCATTTTTTACCTCCTTGTTTCTGATAACCATATCTAGAAATGCTTCTAACCTGGTCTGCATTCCAGTAGGACTTGTATGTTCGTCTAATGTAACTGTCAAGACTGGTACATTTTCTGTCATTTTTAAAATATAGGGCTCTATTATGGCATTAGTACCACAGGCAAAACTGTTCAGAAAAATAAAACCATCAACGATTTCTTCCTGGGAATAATGCTTAGCAGCAGCTACCATATTTCTAGGGTAACTCCAGAATAGATCCTTGTCTAATATTTTTGTATTGGCATCAACTTGAGAGGGGGAAAGCTCCTGGGGTATTCTAATAACTGCACCATAGTCTATTAGTTTTTTATTAAGATCAAAGTTAATAAATGAATCGTTTAATAGGTATGGCTGGCCAATGATTGCAATCTCAAGACAGGAATCTGCAGATGCATTTTGTTTTACACGGGGTGGAACATTTTCATGCATTGTCCATGACTTTTCAACAGCATCCCAGGCTCTTGAATGATCATATCCAAGCTTTATGGCGAATTCGTAGTAGTCTTCCTTCCATTTAAATTGTCTATTATAGGAATTGATTTCAGGGGTTAAAAAAACTTGTTTTGAAAATGTTGTCCTAGTGGTTTCTGGTAAAGCAATCATCTGAGGACAGTAGTATCTCTTGGGCTCAGTACTTTTTATTCCTGGTATAAATATAAAATCAGCTTTATCCATTAGATAAGCAACATGGCCTAAAAACAGTTTTACTGGAATACAAGCTTCATCTACAGCAAGTCTTACTCCTGAATCTAAAATTTCCTTATTCGTTGTTGGTGAGACTACTGTTTCTATATTTAAATTTTTAAAAAAGGATTCCCAGAAGGGATAAAAATAGTAGTATGCTAATGCCTTAGGTATACCAATCTTCATATTTGGCCTCCTTTTCATACATGATTCTTGCCCAAATGGAAAGCTTTTAACCTTAGATGTTTTTTTTATTACGGAAATATTTTAAAGGATTTAGCTAAGTTTTGTAGAACTGATGTTTCATAGAATATATAAAACAAAACTTGGCTGCGCCAGTAGTTCTAGCATTGTGTCTTTTGCAATGCGTAGAAATACCAGTACTATAGTGCGCCAAGTCCTTAGGCACAGGCGGAGGCCTTAGTCTTTGTGAATACTATCTACCTTGTTTGACCTTATACTTTTTGATAGTATAATAAAAAACCCTGAGTATAATACTCAGGGTCGAGTTGCATCTCCCGCTCTAGCCGTTTGCCGGAATTTTGAGAAACCTGCCTACGCAGGTGGGTACTCTGCTAGTTGGTTTTGAATTCCTTTCCCAGAAGGCTTTTCATACTCAACCAGACACCGAATTCCCAATGTTTTAGTGTTGGTTTCAAAATAACCGGCCCTAACACGAACTTAGCAGGATTATTTATAGTTTTTCTTTGGCAATTATTATTATACATGAGGCAAAGATTTTATGCAAGTAGGTGAACATAATGCCATATATATCCAAAAAGCCTATCAAATTAGCTGCAGCTCTAAAATATATCCAAGAAGAAAATCAAGCACCTATCATAATTGCGGCTGGTAAAGGAGTAACTGCCGAGCATATTATAGAAAAGGCTAAAGCAGAAGGCATTCATGTTCATGAGGATAATCAACTAGCGGAAATCTTGGCTTCAATGGAGTTAGGTTCTGAAATTCCAACCGAGTTATATCAAGCTGTGGCCCATATATTAGCTTTCGTATGGAAGTTGGATAATAAGTATAATACACCAGAAAGGGATCCCATTGGAAATTAATCAGATAAAAAACATTATTATAAATAGATCAGAATCTATGAAATCTATCTTAAATGTGAAAGCAGGGCAATTGCTATGGGCTAATGTCTTAAGTGTAAAAGGAAATGACCTTTCTTTAAAAATTGGGTCCCATGTTATTGAAGCTAAAGCTCAAGCCTATGTCAAAGAGGGACAGCTATTAAGGCTTCTTATAGAAGGGGTTAAAACCCAGGAGATTAGATTAAAGATAGTTAATGAGGATAGTAGTGTGCTTAAGCCAGAGCAGAGTATTGCAAAGGCAATGGGTATTAAAACAAATGAGATTATAGAAGAAGTAATTAAACAAATGGTAAGATTAAGGTTACCATTAAGTAGGGAGACTGTTTTAGAGTTTACCAAATTACAGGGTAATATTATTCAAAAAATGAATTTAAAGCCATCAAGGCTAATCCAATTAGCTGCCTGGTTAAGATCAGTAAATATAGAGAGTGATTTAGAAAATCTTTTAAAATTAAACAATTTTTTCAAGGGGCAACTGGATAAAAAGGAGGAAACTCTCTTTTTTCAGTTTTTAAACACCAGAGAAACTCTTGTTCTTGGTAATTATAATATTTATGGATGGCCTATTTTAGAAAACCATATCTATCTAATGACCCAGAACCATAAGAAAGCAAAAATATCTCCCGAACAATGCTTTTTAGTCGTTAAAATAACTTCAAAAGCTGTGGGAGATTTATGGTTTAAAATGGATTATAAAAATCTTTTCTTAAAGGTTAGTATTAGCTGTGCAAGTGATATTTCTGAGGAAATTGTAATTAGTGAAATTGAAACATTAAAAACTGCCTTAATAGGAGCTGGCTATCCAGATTTAAAATTATCTACCAAGGTTGAAGTACTAGATTCAATACTTGATTTCATTCCAGGACCTGACCCAGAAGATATAAATTATGTTAATCTGCAGGTTTAATCCTCACTAAACTCTTTTTGAATTTTCATTAGCAATCCATTGTCATTTATAATTTCATATCCTGTTAAAGCTAAGGCGGCTGCTCCCTGAATAATTCTTTCATGAGCAATTTCTGATACTGTTAAATCTGCCATTTTCTTGGTATGTGCATTAACATTCGGGTGATTTAATCCAATATATGGATGAATCGAAGGTACTACATGACTGACATTACCCATATCTATAGAACCGAAACTTGCCCTGGCCGGATTTATTTCTGTTACCCCTACCTTTTTGAGATTGTTAATAAAGGCTTTAGATAATACTTGGTTAGTGATCATATTATCATAGCTTATTTGATAATTTGATATATTTACGGTTGCACCTGTCATTAATGCAGCACCCTTTGCAATGTTTCTTACTTTATCCACTACCGTATCTAAGTATGTACGTTCTTTAGCTCTTACATAAAACTGAGCAACAGCTTTATCAGGTACTACATTGGCTGCTACGCCACCTTCTTTAATGATACCATGTATTCTAACATCCGATTGAATATGCTGTCTTAATGCATTAATTCCATTAAAGGTTTGAATGGCTGCATCCAATGCATTAATTCCTGCTTCTGGTTGTGCTGCCGCATGACTTGTTTTTCCTCTGAAATCAAATTGGATAGCATCCAGTGCTAAAGAACCACCACTTTCAAAGGTTTCGCCCAATGGATGTAAAATCATAGCTATATCAATATCACCAAATATTCCTTTTTCCACCATATATACTTTGCCGCCATCAGTTTCCTCGGCTGGTGTTCCTAATACTATTACCGTTCCTCCTATTTCACCTACTATTTTGCTAAGAGCGATTCCAGCTAACGCACTCATGGTTCCAATCATATTATGACCACATCCATGGCCAATTTCAGGTAAGGCATCATATTCACATAGATAGGCAATCTTTGGTCCTGGAATATTACTATTATATATGGCCATAAAAGCCGTAGGTTTATCTGCTATTCCCATTTCAATTTTAAAATGATGTTTACTTAAAAAGGCTGTGAGTTTTTCTACAGCCTGATATTCTTGATCACCCAATTCTGGATTTCTATACATAAAGTCATTGATCTCCCAAGCCTCCTCTTTTATTGACTCTAGTGTATTTAATATTCTTTCCATTATAAATATTCCTCCTTTGGTGTGGGGTCAGGCTTGACAAATTGACATTTTGGTTTCACCATTAACATAATTCTTAACAGATTTTAAACAAAATTGGTCAAAAAAGTTGCAGATCCAGACTCTTTCAGATAATAATGATATTATAGTTATTATAAACATAACCATAAACAAAACCAAAACATTTTTTGGGAGGGATTGTTGTGAAGGAAAAAATTCTTGCTCATAGAGGTGTTTCCAGGAGAGCTCCAGAAAATACTTTAGCTGCATTTAAAAAGGCCTTAGATCTAGGTCTTGGCGGCATTGAGCTTGATATTCAAATGTCGAAGGATGGTCATGTAATAGTACTACATGATGAAAAAGTTGATAGAACTACAGATGGAAAGGGTTTTATCAAGGATATGACTTTGGAGGATATAAAAAAACTTGATGCAGGTAGTTGGTTTGGAGACGAATTTATTGGGGAGAAGGTTCTTCTACTTGAAGAGGTTTTAGAATTTATTGGTGACAGGGGCTTTATTATAAATATTGAGCTAAAATCAGGTATAATTCAGTACGCTGGTTTAGAGGATAGAGTTTTGGATATAGTAAAGCACTATAATTTTTTGGATAGGACAATTTTTTCTTCCTTTAATCACTACAGTCTGGTTAATATAAAAGAAAAGTGCAGTAATGCTAAAATCGGTCTTCTATATTACGCAGGTTTAGTTGACCCATGGGAGTTTGGAATGAAGCTTGATGCATACTCCCTGAATCCTTTCTTTACTTCAGTTACAGAACAAATGGTTAAACGGTGCCTAGAAGTAGGATTGCAAGTAATACCTTTTACTGTTAATGATAATATTTTCGCTAAAAGATTGGTTGAGTGGGGAGTAGAATACATCATTACAGATATTCCAGACAAAATTATCACTTCGTAAGTTCTAGTGGCTATCTGCTAAAGTAATCGATAAATTGCGGATTAAAATCGAGTGCGGATATGAAATCGCACTCGATTTTAATTTTATCTGCTTACTTTTGTTGTTGTTGCTGCTGTACTTGTTGAAGCTGTTGTTGTGCCTGTTGTAGTTCTTGCTGTGCTTGGGTAAGCTGCTGCTGTTGCTGAGCGTTGCCTCCAGCTTGAGACTGTAGCTGCTGAATTTCTTGCTGGGCTTGCTGAAGCTCTTGTTGTGCTTGCTGCATTTTTTGTGGATTTGCATTAGCTTGAGCTTGTTGGATAGACTGCTGTGCTTTTTGAACTTTTTGTAGACTTTGCTGGACTTTTTGTTGTTGCCCCTGTTGTTGCATAATAATTGTAGCCTCCTAGTTAAATAAAATTTAAAAACTTTGGGTTATCATTTGTTAGTATGTGTAAGAATACTAGAACATTATTCAAATATTACTATGGGGAAAAATTATACATGTTTTAATTAGCTCAAATAAAACATACTAACAGATAGAAGAAACTAAAAGGAGTATGAAAGCATGCAGGAACAATGTTATAGTACTGATAATACTTATATTACTAAGAATGAGACTAAAAAAAATAGCCAGGCTGAAATTGAGGAATGGCAGGAGCAAATGCGAAATCAAGTAAATACTCTGGAGGAACTGGAGAAATATATAAATGTAACTAGAGACGAAAAAGATGCAATTGAGAATTCATCAGCAAAATGGGGAGCAACTCCCTATTTTACTTCACTTATGGATAAAGATGATCCTAATTGCCCCATAAGAAAGCAAATCATTCCTTCAAAGGAAGAGCAGAAAAATAAATATGGTATTGAAAGCTATTTAGTTTTTAAAGAGAATCGTAGTGATGAAGAAAATCGTCCTGATACGATTGCAAGACAATATCGAGATAGGATTGCTTTTACAGTAGTAAATACTTGTGGCATATACTGTAGGCACTGCTTTCGTAAAGAGCTTGTGGTGGATGAGTCTTTAGAACTTAGACTTGATGTTGATGAAGGACTAGAATGGATTAAAGAGCATTCAGAAATTAGGGAGGTATTGGTAACTGGTGGGGACCCCTTACTTCTTTCAGATGACAGGATTGAGTACATTATTGCAAAAATAAGAGAAATTCCCCACATTCAAATGATAAGATTTGGAAGTCGGTTGCCAATAGTTCTTCCACATAGGATTACAAAGGGATTACAGAAAGTACTAAGTCAATATCACAAAGTTCCTATTTGGTTAAATACCCAATGTAATCATGCTAAAGAAATTACTGAGAAAACCGCTGAAGCAGTTTGGGATCTATTAAAGTGTGGTGTCAATGTGGGGAATCAAGCGGTTCTATTAAAAGGAATTAACGACGATAAAAAGTCCTTTAAGGAACTACATCAAAAACTTTTAAATATTAGAATTAGACCTTATTATCTCTTTTATCTCGAGCCAGCACCGGGTATTGATCACTTTCGTACTCCCGTAACAAAAGGGGCAGAGCTTATAAGAGATACCTTAAGAGGGCATACTTCTGGATTAGCTCAGCCAATGTATGTTATAGCTACAAATATAGGAAAGATTCCTTTAATGCCAGACTATTATATTCAGGGCGAAAATGAAAATGAATATCTTTTGAGAAACCATGAAGGAAAAACAACAATCCTTCCAAAGGGTTATGACCATTAATACCTTGACTGTGTGGTTTGAAAATTAAGAATTACCTATCGTAAAGGGAAAGAGGCGATTAGTTGCCTCTTTTTGCTTTTTGAATGCAATTATTGTTGTTTTGAGGTAAAATGTTGAAGTGAAGTGAGGTGTCATAGTTGATTATTCTCCAGTGTAACAATTTATCCAAAAGTTTTGGAGTAGACAATATATTCGAAGAAGTATCTTTAGTAATTAACCAAGGAGAAAAGGTTGGCCTAGTGGGGCCAAATGGTGTAGGTAAGTCTACCCTTTTAAAAGGTATTGTTGGAGAGGAATCTGTGGATAAGGGTGTGATTACCTTTGGTAAGGGCATTAGAGTAGCGTACCTTCCACAATCAACTAGTATCTTGGAAGGGGACAAACCCTTACTTGACTATGTTCTAGAAGAGTATCAGGACCTCTTAAAGCTCAGGCAAGAGATCCACAGATATCAGACTAAAATGTCTTTGCCTGAAGTATATAATGATTCCAAAAAACTAGAAGAGGTAATGACTGTATATTCTAGTTCGGTTGAACTTTATGAAAGAGAAGGTGGCTACAGTTTTGAAAGTAAAATCAGGGGAGTTTTGATTGGTCTGGGATTTCAGGAGGATGATTTTACTAGAACTTTAAGTACCTTTAGTGGTGGTCAAAAAACAAGGATTTCCCTTGCAAAAATACTAATTAGAAACCCTGAATTATTAATCTTAGATGAACCTACTAACTATCTTGATTTAAAGTCTGTAGAGTGGTTAGAGGGCTATTTGGTAAATTATGTGGGCACAATTTTGCTTGTATCCCATGATAGATATTTTCTTGATCAGGTTACAACAGTAACCCTTGACCTTAGAAAATCAGGAATTGAAAGCTATCCTGGTGGCTATTCTAGATACTTAATTTTAAAGCAACAACGCCAAGAGGCTAACAGAAAAGAATATGAAAAACAGCAGGATCATATTGAACGTCAAGAGGATTATATTAGAAAATATAAGGCCGGTATTAAATCAAAACAGGCAAGGGGTAGGCAAAGTATTCTTAGCAGACTAGAAAGAGTTGAGCGACCGGACGATTATGCTAAAACGGCCTCAATAAAGTTTCGTATGGAGACAGGCACAGGAGAGAAGGTGCTCGAAGCGAAAAACTTATCGATGGAGTATCCAGGAAATCTTTTGTTTAAAAACATAGATATCAACATCTGGAAGGGTGAAAAGGTTGCTTTAATAGGTGATAATGGTACAGGAAAAACGACTCTGCTAAAAATGCTGGCAGGCAGGATTTCAGGTAGTGGCGAGATTAGGTTTGGTTCTAGAGTTAAAACTGCCTTTTTTACTCAGGAACATGAGGATTTGAACTTAGATAATACGGTGATGGAAGAGCTGTGGCTAAATCCGAGAATGACAGAAAATGAAGTTAGGTCTGTACTTGGAAGGTTTTTATTTTCTGGTGATAGTGTGGAGAAAAAAGTAAGCTCTCTTAGTGGTGGAGAAAGAAGCAGACTGATGCTTGCCAAGCTTTTTCTGCAAAATGCAAATTTGTTGATTTTAGATGAACCTACAAACCATCTTGATATTCAAACTAGAGAAGTTCTGGAAGAAGCTCTTATAGAATTTCCCGGAAATTTACTTTTTGTTTCCCATGACCGTTATTTCATAAACAAACTTGCTACTAGGGTTCTTGAACTGGAAGAAAGAAATATAAAAGAATATCTTGGAGATTTTGATTATTATAGATGGAAAAAAAGAGAGGCCGAGCTTGATGAGGAAGCTAAGTTGGAAAGAAATAAGGTAGTTACAAAAAAGGTTTCTAAAGCTAAGCCAACCAACCTAAAGGAAAAATGGATATCTGTAGAAGAAATAGAAAAGCAAATTGAAGTTTTGGAAGAGGAGCTTGGTGTTCTCGGTGAGAAACTTGGGGATACAGAACTTTATAGCAATCCTCAAGAAGTAAGAAAGTGTACAGAAGGCTATAAACAAATTGAAGATCAATTAGCGGAACTTTATCAGAAGTGGGAAGAGAAAGTCTAAAAAATCTTAAGAATATCTTAAGGTTTTCTTATAAGGTTTTTAAAATTAGAGGTATATACTAGCATTGTACGATAAACATATAAGAATTTAGAAAAGGACGGTGTAATAAGATGAAAAAGATATTTTTTGTGGGTGTTTTGTTGATAGCTCTATTTTCAATGGCAGTAGTCGGGTTCGCATTTCCAAACGGTGTTGGTAATGCAACTGTAGCTGTTGAAGGAGACGATTATGGACCACAACGTCTAGGAAGGGGCTGTGGCACCCAGGCTGGTGGACAGACCATGTCTCCTATGCAAGCCTTAGAAGAATTAACTGGTTTATCTTATGATGAGATTAGAGAAATGCGCATTGAAGGTAAATCTTTTGAAGAAATTGCTGAAGCTAAGGGACTAGATGTAGAAGACATTAAAGAGGAAATTCTTGAACAAAGAAGAGATGTACTGCAAGAGATGGTTGAACAGGGAATCATTAGCCAAGAACTTGCTGATGAACGTCTTGAGAATATGAAGTCCAGAGTGGAATATATGTTAGAAAGAACAGATGGATGTTATCTAGGAGAGTTTAACGGGGAAAACATGTATGAGAGAATGACAGAAAGAATGGGTGGAAAAGGTTTTGGAGGACAAATGGGCAGAGGGATGAATGGAAATTATAATAACAGCATCTAACCTCTGATGAAAAACTTCCTTGATTATATTTTGCGAATCAAACTGAAGAAAACTAAAGTCAAACTTTTAAAAGAAGGGAAATCCCCTTCTTTTTTGACTATCAATAGCTTTACACTTACCAGGTTGTCCCAATTTATTTTATCCAAAATATTATATATGCTAAGATCCCCCACTTCAATATAAGGAAAGGGGACACACCTGTGAGCAGAACCAGGAATGTCCCTAATTTGGCTAAATCTGGTGGAGTAGAGTCTCCATCTGATTCCCCGATGTTCAACTTTAGCTGAACGAGTTCACTTTAGCAATAAAATAGTATATAATCCTGATATGAGAGGTAGGGAGATGGATAACAATGGCAAGGCATATCCTTGTAGTTGAAGATGAAAAGAAACTAAATAAGCTTGTAAGTGATTATTTGATTCAAGAAGGCTACAAAGTTACTAGTGTATATAATGGCAAAGGTGCACGACATGTCTTAGATAATCAACCTATCAATTTAATCCTCCTTGATTGGATGCTTCCAGATGAAAGTGGTTTGGATATTTGTAGAGATGTGAGGAGCCAGTCGGGCGTACCCATTATCATGCTTACTGCAAAATGTGATGAATTTGATAAGGTCATGGGATTGGAAATGGGTGCAGATGATTACATGACAAAACCCTTTAGTTTTAGAGAACTGGCTGCTAGGATAAAAGTTGTCCTGCGCAGGTATGGAAATCTAATTGTAGATGATGAGCTTATTAAACATGGCGGCTTAGCTGTAGATTTAAACAAACATTCTGTGATGGTAGATGGAAGACAGGTTAAATTGACACCTACTGAGTTCAAGCTATTAGCTCATTTAGTTCAAAAGCCTGGCAGAGTATACTCTAGACTTCAGTTATTAGAGACTGTTGGAGAAGCCTATGAGGGTTATGAGAGGTCGCTTGATACTCATATGAGCAATTTACGAAAAAAGATTGAGAAAAACCCTAATAAGCCGGGCTATATCATAACAGTATATGGTATTGGATATAAAATGGGGGAGAATATTAGTGAAGACACTAAGAGTTAGAATTATAGCTGGATTAGTAGCAATAGCATTTCTGGTTGCCTTAGCTTTTGCTCTTTTTACCGTTATCAACACAAAGAGGCTGTTTGCAGATTATCTCAATGAGTATAGAATCACAAGACAAGTTCAGTGGGCTAGGGTTTTGGCGGAACACTATTTACAAAGAGGCTCTTGGCAGGGTGTAAATCAAATATTACCAGGTTCCAGGGAAAACGGTAGCATGGGAATGATGAGGGGTAGAAGAGTTACTTCAGGTGAAATGATTGTACTGGCTGGACCTAACGGTGATATACTTGCAGCAACAGATAGATTTGACAGTCAATCATTAAACGGGGATGAACTCCAACAAGCTAGTGCCATTCAGATAGATGAAAAAATTATTGGTTATGTATATCTAAAAGTGGAGTACGAAATTCCTGGACTTGCCACCATGGAGAGCCAGTTTCTTAGATCAGTTTATTATTCTAGCATTGGTGGAGGAATACTGGTTGCAATCATAGCAGCCCTGATTGGAATATCCTTTAGTAATAGATTGATTCACCCACTAAAACAACTCACGGATTCTGCAAAAAAAATAACCAAGGGTGAATGGGAAGTAAAAGTTAATTTGGATCGGGATGATGAAGTAGGAGAACTGGCCCAGGCATTTAATGTTATGACAGAAAAACTGCGAGAAACCGAAATGGCAAGAAAGACACTTGTAGCTGATGTTGCCCATGAATTAAGGAACCCACTTGCCACATTGCGGGCACAGTTGGAAAGCATTCAAGAAGGTGTAACCAAACCAGAGACTCAGGTTATCCTATCATTAAATGATGAAGTTATTCGTCTTAGTAAGCTAGTAAATGATTTACAGGACTTATCATTGGCTGAGGTAGGCAAATTGAGTTTAAATAAAGAAAATGCAAGACTAGATTTATTACTACAAAAAGTAGTAGGTTTATTTGAAGGTTCCATTCAAGATAAGGAAATTGAGCTTTCTATTACAGTTCCGGAACTACCTCAAATTAGTATGGATTCGCAAAGAATGACTCAGGTAATAATTAATCTTCTGGGTAACGCAATCAGACATACTCCATTTGGGCAAAAAATAAGTATCTCAGGGGGAGAAAAGGCTAGAGAAATATATGTAGAGATATTTAATGAAGGGGAGTCTATATCTATCAAAGACCTACCCTATATATTTAATAGATTTTATAGGGCAGATAAGGGAAGAGCCAGAGAACAGGGTGGCTCAGGACTTGGATTGGCAATTACTAAAAGCCTTATCGAAGCCCATGGGGGTACAATTGGAGTACTTAATGATTATAAAGGTGTAAAATTTTTCTTTATACTACCAAAATGAGTTGTTTTGGAATTTGTTGGAGGTGAAATGAATGAGTAGTGTATTTGATATTCTAGGGCCAGTAATGGTAGGACCATCTAGCTCCCACACAGCGGGAGCAGTAAATATAGGCAGAGTTGCAAGGCAGATCCTTGGTAATGAACCTATTAGAGCGGATATTACTCTATATGGGTCTTTTGCGATGACTTACAGGGGACATGGTACTGACAGAGCATTAGTAGCTGGTATTCTTGGAATGACCACCTATGATTCAAGAATAAAAAATGCCCTAGAAATTGCTGAGCAACAAAATGTTAAGATAAATTTTGTATTAGAAGGACAACATCCCTATCATGCAAATACAGCAAAAATCGTTATTTATGGTGGAGATCACAGGGCAGAAATTATAGGAGTATCAATTGGTGGAGGAAGAATTTCTATCAAAGAAATAGATGGTTTTGCAGTAAATCTATCGGGCGAATATCATACTCTTATTTGCTCATATGATGAACAATTGGGTATGGTGGCACAGGTATCTGCTATCCTTGCCTCAGAGAATGTAAATATAGCTTTTATGCGTGTTTCAAGAAATGAAAACAGAGATAGAGCATTGATGATTGTACAAGTGGATCAACCTTTGACAGAAGAAGTGGTTTCCAAACTAAATAAATTAGAGGCTATAGCACATGTAAAATATCTAAGAAAAATAGAATTTTAAGAGGTGGTAAATTAATATGGAAAAGTTTCACTCTTTACAAGAATGGACATCTCTAGCTGATAAACATGGTATTTCTTTAGTAGAAGTAGTTATAAGAGGAGAAGTGTCAGCATCAGGAAAAAGCCAAGAAGAAATAAGGGAAAAAATGTCCAATAACTTGAAGGTGATGCAGAATTCAATAAAAGAGGGGCTTGAAAAAAAGGAAGCTACCATGGGAGGACTTGCAAATAGAGAAGGGGTCAAAATTCTTGATGCCGTTAAAGAAGGAAAAATAGCGGATGATAGAATTTCAAAGGTAACATTTAGGGCCCTTGCAGTTAGTGAATTGAATGCAGCCATGGGATGTATTGTCGCTGCACCTACTGCAGGCTCATGTGGAATTTTGCCAGCAATTTTAACAACAGTAGGAGAAGAAAGAAACAGTAGTTATGACGAATTAGTTGATGCCCTTTTTATTGCCTCTGGTATTGGAACTATCATTGCTGAAAGAGCTACAATTGCAGGAGCTGAAGGAGGCTGCCAGGCCGAATGTGGTTCTGCAGCTAGCATGGCAGCTGGTGCAGTAGTATATTTGCATCAGGGAACTCCAGAACAGATGTTAGATGCAGCAGCGTTGGCGCTAAAAAATTCGCTTGGACTCGTTTGTGATCCTGTCGCTGGATTAGTGGAGGTACCCTGTATCAAAAGAAATGCCTTCCTTGCTGTTCAAGCCTTAGTTGCTGCTGACTTAGCTATTGCTGGAGTAAAAAGTGTTATTCCAGCAGATGAAGTTATTGATGCAATGTCAGAAATCGGTAAAGAAATGTCATCTAAGTATAAAGAAACTGCCCAGGGAGGCCTTGCAAAAACTCCAACTGGCCAAAAAATAGCACAAGAAATTAGGGGATAGGATTTATGAAGATTGATTGGTGGGTAGGAAGAAAGAGGTTTGGTGTTTTTATGTCAGGGCTATTTCTGATCTCATTAGGAGTAGTCTTTATGATTAATGGAGCATTGGGCGTTGCCCCATGGGACGTATTTCATTTGGGGTTAGAGACATATATTCCATTAACACTTGGCCAAACTATGCAGGCAACAGGGTTAGTTCTAATCATTATCAGCTATTTTATGGGCGTAAAACCAAACCTAGGAACACTACTCAACATGATTTTCATAGGTGTATTTTTTGACCTGATAGTCTTTATGGGTTTTACTTTTAGTCCAGAAATCCTAGCCGTGCGAATTCTTTTCTTCCTGGTTGGGTCCTTTATCTATGGATTTGGTTCAGGTATGTATATAAGTGCCAACTGGGGACCCGGCCCAAGGGATAGTTTAATGGTAGCTCTCAACCAGAAAACCGGAATACGTATTGGTTATGTGAGGGGAAGTATAGAAATTACTGTCCTTGGAGTAGGCTTTTTACTTGGTGGTCCTATTGGAATTGGCACAGTTGTATTTTCCATTTTCATTGGGTTTCTAGTTGAATTTGGCCTCTACTGCATGAAAAGATTTTTAGACCTCACAGCACCTATTAGAAGGAGCAAAAAACAGGAAAAAGTTTTAGTACCTAATTCAATTTAAGTATTTTGGGTATCCTATTTTTAGTATTTGTTAAAGACCTTTAGGCTATAAATAGGCTAAGGCACTAAGAAGGGAGTAACTCATGCCTGTACATTTAAATAATGAACAGCTTTTGGAGCTTTTCCTAGCTGTTATTTTTCGGGAAGCTGGCTATATAGCAGGCATTCCAAGAAGATATATAGAAGGAAGAGGTGGAATACATCAAGTATCATTTATTATAGTAGAAAAAAACCTTGTTCCATTTAGCAATGACACAGTATTAATACCTAAATTTATAAATGGAGATTATGATAACCAATGGCAGCAGATAATGTGGCTTTCTGGAGTTGTAAATGACCTTCAGCAGGCTAGACCTAAAAACTATAATCCGTTACCTGATGCAAGTGGTCAAAGTGTTGGTGAATATTTTCATAAAATTTATGGTGGTGTCAGGTCAGATGGTGAATTCTTATCTGTAGAGTATAAAGGTATATTATTGGTCTTTGGAACAAATATTTTTTCTAAGATAAGACAATATGCCAACTCTCAAGGGATTGCAATCATGTGTTTCCCTGAGGTGTACTGTGAAAAACAATTAGATACTTGGATAGATATAACCAAAAAACAACTATATTCATCCTTTGAAAATAGCACTATCAATATTAAAGGCTTATTACACCATACTAGAAAGATTTCTGATTATAGAAAATTGTTGAAAAAAATTCGGCGACAGAATCCGCAGTTATCCCCAGAAGAATATCATGACTTGTTGACTATACTTTATGCTTTGTTAAAAGAACCAAAGCTTCGGCCTTTATTGGATTACCTTAGAAAAATGATAATAGGATCATTAGATTCTCAACCTGTTTTACTAGAAGTAAACAATATTACAAACTCTCAGCTCATAGTAGGAGCGGCAGATTTTTTTAAGGACATTGCTAAAAAATACAAAAACAGAAACCTGCTACTATCCAAAAGATTAGGGTTTAGAGGAGAAGTAGATAGGGAAAACGGTAAAGCTTTGTATCATATAAATCTATATCCAGATGATAATTATCATCCAGTACCAGATAATCTAAAAGACATGCGATTAAAAGCATACGTTTCAGGTGAACAAATAGATTCTATAAGAGAAAAAAAGACCTGTCTTAAAATTATGATTAAAGATGGCTTGATTTTGACTGCGGACATTTTATTAGTTAAATAACAATGCCATTGCTATCTAGTGGGTAAAAGTATAAAATTATAGTGGTTTTCTACATAAAGATCAGTCATATTACATAAATCAGATTTAGAAGTGAAGGGGAGATTGTATCATGAAAGTAGGATTAGTTGGACTACCTACAGTAGGTAAAACTACTTTTTTCAATTTATTAACAAATGCAAAGGTAGAAACAAGTGCTTTTCAAAGTGGCAAGGTTAGTGCTAATTTAAGCCTAGCAAAGGTACCTGATGAAAGAATAGATTTTCTTGCCCAGGTGTACAAACCAAAAAAAATTACCTATGCTCAAATCGAAGTTACAGATGTACCAGGGTTAGTAAGAGGTGCTAGTGAAGGCAAGGGTTCAGGAAATCAATTTCTTAGTACTATAAGCAAGGTTGACTGTCTTGTCCATATTGTTAGGGCATTTGCTGATGACAATATAATCCATTCGGATGGTTCCATAAATATTATCCGAGATATTGAAAACATTAGTACAGAGTTGCTCCTTGCAGACCTGCAGTTAGTAGAAACAAGAATTGATAGAATTGATGCAGGCAAGAAAATCACCAAAGAACTTATGGCAGAAAAGGAAGTCCTGCAAAAGCTGCAGGAATCATTAGAAAATGAAGTTGTAATGGCAAATATTGAACTATCAGAGGCAGAAGAAGAGATATTGAACCATCTTGATTTTTTGACAGATAAAACAGTCATTATTGTAATCAATGTTGATGAAGAACAGCTTAGTGAGGGCTATGAGAATAGGGAAGAAACTATTAAATATTGCAAGGAAAAAAATCTTTCTGTATTGGAAGTCTGTGCCAAGGCAGAGGTAGAGATTAGTGAGCTAGATGAGGGAGATAGAATAGAATTCATGAAAGATCTAAATATAAAAGAACCTGGTATTGACCTCTTAGCGAAAGCTATATACGAAAGATTAGGATTAATATCCTTTTTAACTAGCGGGGAAGATGAAGTAAGGGCTTGGACAATAAAAAGAAACACAACTGCAAAAGTTGCAGCTGGTAAGATACACTCAGATATTGAACGTGGCTTCATTAGAGCTGAGGTAATAAACTATAAGGATTTCAAAGAGTGCGGGACCATGGTCAAGGCAAAGGAACTAGGTAAACTCCGCTTGGAAGGAAAAGAATACATAGTACAGGATGGAGATATGATCAACTTTAGATTTAATGTGTGACCAGCCGGGAACATTTAATCAATAGAAAACGGCACAATTGAGCTCACCAACTCGCTTCGCTCAGACAAGCAAACCATAACGCCTTTTTTGTCTCCATAAATCAATAATTGCACAAACTCATTTTAATGGTTCGCTTCATTATACCGTTTCTTATAAGGGTGTTTATTAAGTGTTTTGTTTTTTCTGGCTTATGACTCCTGAATTCTGTATTCTACATGATTTTTAGTTAAAATTTGAAAAGGGGAGATTTAAAATGTCAACAAAAAAATGGCGGTGCACAGTTTGTAATTATATACATGAGGGAGAAACCCCGCCTGATAAGTGTCCTATCTGTGGTGTAGGTCCTGAAAAATTTGTACTCATTACAGAAGAAACAGTAGATGATGCCAAAAAAAGAGATCTTCAGAAAGTATGCTTTGGTATTTCCTATGGGCTTTTTGTTATTTGTTCTAAAGACGGAGCTAAATTTAATGGTCAAGCTGCTAATAGCCTGTTTCAAATTACAAGTGATCCTATTCAGGTGGTCGTAGGAATTAATAAAAACAACTTGACCCATGAATATATTAAGAAAAGTGGAGTGTTTACAGGAAGCATTTTAAGCCAGGAGAACCATGACCTAGTAAAGCACTTTGGATTTCAATCGGGTAAAGAAGTGGATAAGATGAAAGATGTTAAATATAAGCTAGGAGAAAAAACGGGAGTGCCGTACATTAGGAAGACCTTATCATATTTGGAGTGCGAAGTTGACTGGGAGAAAACAGTAGATGTTGGTACCCATACACTATACGTTGCAAAGGTCATAGGTGCAGAAAGTTTGGAAAAGGGTGAACCAATGACCTATGCTTATTATAGAGCAACCCGATAATATAACATTTTGACAACATCAGAACGTAAAATTAAAGTAATGTTTTTGGAAATATATAGTTTCAATACATAAACACCCCTATTCTAGAAGAAAATAGAATGAGGGGTGTTTTTATGTTTTTTTTCCCATGGCTAAAAAAGCCAAAACTTAAACGAAAATCTAAAGCCAAGGATAAACCTAAAGGTATATCTAAGCAAAAACAAAAGTGCCCAGGAGATGAACCAACCTTTGCAGTTTCTAAGAGGTTGGAAAAAAATTTAGAAGAGATACAGCATAAGCTCGGAAACAGTAATGATATAGTTATTAGAAGCTTTCTCATGGGTAAGGAAAACAATCATAAGGGTGTCCTAGTATATGTTGATGGTCTAGTCGATAAAAACATGGTTCATGAACAAGTATTAAAGCCTTTAATATATTCTACTGACCCAACTGATTTAATAATGCATGGATTTCTCAAGGACGCATTTAAAAAACTAGAGAATACTAGCATATTAGTAGCTGATACAAAGGAAGAAAAGTGTTTAAATAAAGCATTGGAAAGTGTTTTGGAAGGGCAGAGCCTTGTAATTTTAGACAAAGTTCCTAGTGCCTGGATATTAGACACAAGGGGATGGCAGACAAGGGGAATTGAGGAATCTACTGAAAATCCCATTATAAGGGGACCTAAGGAGAGCTTTGTAGAGACATTAAGGCTAAATACAGCCATGATTCGTAGAAGGATACATTCTCCCGATCTTCGAATCGAGACTAGAGTGGTAGGAAAGGTTACAAAGACAGCAGTAACGGTATGTTATATTGAAGGAATTGTAGACCCTAATGTGGTTAAAGAGACCTATAAGAGGTTAAACAAGATTGAAATTGATGGAATTTTGGATACTGGTTACCTTGAAGAATTTATGCAGGATCATCCTTTTACCCCCTTTCCAACTATGGCTCACACAGATAGACCAGATAAGGTAGCTGCTAACCTTCTTGAAGGAAGGGTAGCCATATTAGTTGATGGCAGTCCAGCTGTGTTAACCGCTCCAGCTGTTTTTATGGAGTTTTTACAAGCTTCAGAGGATTACTATGAAAGGTTTGTAGTGTCTACACTATTGCGTTGGATTAGAATATTGTCTTTGTTTATATCCGTTTCCTTACCAGCATTATATATTGGAGTTGTTGGTTATCATGTTGAAATGTTACCACCTGCGCTAATGATTAGTATAGCGGCTGGTAGGGGTGGCACACCATTTCCTGTGGTTCTTGAAGCCATAGTGATGGGCGTGTCCTTTGAGATACTCAGAGAAGCAGGATTGAGGCTACCAAAACAGGTTGGTCAAGCTGTAAGCATTGTAGGGGTTCTTGTAATTGGGCAAGCTGCTGTAGAAGCGGGGGTAATATCACCCATAATGGTAATTATTACCGCTCTTACTGCCATAGCTTCTTTTTCCATTCCCAATTACAGCTTTGCTTCTGCCTTTATCCCCTTACGTCTTATTCTGCTTTTTATGGCATCTATTTTGGGAGTCTTCGGTATAATGGTAGGATTGATTTCAATAGTAGTCAATACTGTGAGCTTACGCAGCTTTGGTGTCCCATATCTTGCTCCTATTACACCTGCAAGGTTTGCAGGAATTAAAGATACCCTAGTACGAGTTCCTTGGTGGCTTATGCGTCGAAGACCTATTAGGTTGACAGACAATGAAATTCGTCAGCCTAAAGGACAGATGCCAAAGGAAAAAAAAGGAAAACCTCAAGGAGGTTAAGCTGTGCAAGAAAAGATTTCTAAGGGGCAGTTTTCTAAACTGGTTACTCTTATAATAATTTCAACTGTTTTTTTAACATTACCAAGAAGACTAGCTTTAGTTGCCCAGTGGGATAGCCCAATTTCATTAGTTCTAGGCTATGGAGCTGCCTGGTTTCTTGGTGTAATAGTAATATGGTTAAGTTTAAAACATCCAAATGACACATTTATAGAGTACAGCAAAAAAATCCTAGGACCTTATCTTGGTAGTTTATTTGGAATCATGGTATTCCTAGTAATTATGAATCTAAATATCTTAACAATAAGATTAGCAGGAGCTACATATATTGCAGCTGGATATACACAGACCCCCATAATTGTATTTGCAGGAGCAACTGTTTTACTGTCTGTTTGGATTTTAAAAGAAGGAATAGAGGTTCTTGCTAGAGTTGCAGAGTTTTTCTATTTTCCACTAATCTTATCCATTGCTATATTACCCCTAACTGTAATAGATAAATTAAGTTTGGATAACCTGTTTCCATTACTTGCATTTGGTCTTGAACCTGTACTTAGTGGTGCAATGCTGGCTTTTTCTATTGGTATAGAGCATGTTTTTCTTGTGGGTTTGTTAATTTCTAAAATTCAAAACCTGGACAAGAAGGTGTATCATCAACACTTATACGGTGTAGTTATAGGTGCCTTTATTATTTTGCTGATGGTAGCTTCTACAATCGGTGTTTTTGGGGTAGCTGATATACAAAGATTTTATCTGCCTCCCTATCAATTGGCTAAAGTGGTTGAGATAGGTGCCTTTATTAACGGCATAGAGATTATTCTATTAGGAATATGGACTATTGCTAGTCTATTAGAAGTTACAATATTTTTATACATAAGTGTACATATTTTGAGCCAATTAATATATGTAAGCTATAGGGATATTATAGTTCCATTGGCTTATCTATTCTTGTCTATGGCTATGGCACCAATGGATAATCATCAAGTGGAAAGTGAGTTTACTATTGTGGGTCAATTTGGTATTCTTCCAGTAGCTCTTTTGCTTGTAGCTTTTCTAGTTCCAGCCCAATTATTCTATCAGTGGAAGACAAAGCAAAAGTTAGGAGGCGATTCTAATAAAGAAGCAAAGTAGTGTATTATTGTTTGGGGTAGTACTAGCTTTACTTATGATAGCATCAATAATCATGGTAAGTTGCTGGGATATTGAAGAAATAGAAGATCTAGCATTAATTTCAAATATAGCTTTTGATGTGGGGGAATTTAAAGAATACAAAATGACTGTGCAAATACTGCTACCTGAGGCTTTAGGTGGTGCTGGTAAAAGTGATGGGGGTAGTGGCGAAAGCCCCGTTTTTGTGATTAACGCTGAAGGTCAAACTGCCTTTGAAGCAAATCGAAAACTTCGAGAGTATCTTCCTAAAAGACCTTTTTATGGGAATACCATGTCTGCAATTATAGGTGAGGATTTGGCTCGACAAGGAGTAATGCCTGTATTAAATATACTAGAAACTGATCACGAGTTTAGACGTAGCACGCAACTATTTCTGGCAACTGGACAAGGGGGAAAAGTGCTAGAGGCCAAAATCAGAGTTATGGCAAACCCTGGGGATATTCCAATGGGCTTTGTTCAGACATTACCTGGCATTTCAACAACAGTAACCCAAAATGCAGGGGACTTTATAAGCCAGGCTGTTGGTAATACCATGGAGCCTGTAATGCCTGTTATCAGAGTTATTGAAGCAGACCCTGAAATAGGAGAGAACCCTGAAGTTAGGGTAGCTGGAACAGCTGCTTTTAAAAAAGATAAATTAGTAGGGTTTTTAGACGAAAAGGAAAGCGGGGGACTATTATGGGTTTTAGGTAGAGTCGATGGAGTTATAAGCTTTCAGGCTGCTAAAACAAATGAAAGTGTTACCATTGAATTAACAAGAAGTTCCAGTAGCATTGAGGCCCTAATAGATGAGTCAGGTAATCTTTCTGTAAATATTAACATAAGGACTGAAGGGAACCTGGCTGACCAAACTGGCTTTGCTGACTTGGCTGATCCAAAAATTCGCCGTAGTATTGAAAGGAGATTAGCAGAAACAATTCGTCAGGAAATAAAAAGTACTTTAAATAAAGCACAAAAAGAGTTGAAAACTGATGTATTTGGTTTTGGGGAAGTATTTTTCCGAACTTATCCTAGGCTATGGAGTGACACACTAGAGCCTCAGTGGGATGATATATACCCGTATATTCCGGTTAACATATATGTTGAGGCACATGTTAGACGAACAAACCTTACCATAGAAGCTCCTGTAGTTGGAGGGAACTAACAATGCCTCACCTACTCATAATAATGTTGATAATATCAGTATTGGTTATAGCTTTTATTGAATTACCAAGATTATTAAAGGAAAAGAAGATAAGGGAAATCCTGGTATTTTGTGTGCTACTATCCGCTGGCTTTACCCATGCCCTTATACAAACAATGGGCATTGAAGTGTCAAGTAATGTAGAGGTTACATTTAAAATAGTGGGCTTAATAAAGGAATGGATAGGTTTGTTAATACAATAGAGCTAAGTAATGTGCCCAATTCTGGCAATTTCTAGAGTAACAGGGTACTTGTCTTGAAATTCGCCATATGTTATAATGTTTTTTGTCAGTCGAACATAATAGACTGCAAGAAATTGAATAAATAGTGGGGGTATAGCGCAGCTGGGAGGACTATTGCGTTGGAAATACTACCATTGAAAAGTTAATTGAAATTGCATATAATAGAAGTGCATAACTTGGGGCATTAGCTCAGCTGGGAGAGTACTAGACTGGCAGTCTAGGGGTCATGGGTTCGAGTCCCATATGCTCCACCATAATTTGTCTGAAAACCCGTATCATTGCGGGTTTTAATGTATCTATAAGAGATTTCCATTGTATAATTTGTAGTTTTTGCAAAACCGCATTAAAAAAAGGGCAATTAAGCCCTGATTGCTACCAGCAGTTTTTCCGTGCCAACCATATTGATGGCTCGTTTCAAATTATAAGCAAGAAAACTAAGCCCCAGCTCAGCTGTGGCTTTTTCAATACCCTTGCGTGACAGTCTGACCAAAATCGACAAACCAAAGTCACTCAGGAGATTGAGTGCTTTTTGCAATTTTAAAACCTTTTTTTACAAAAGCAGGAATTAGCTTGAATATTATTGAAAGATAGAGGTATATGGGTTATTAGGAGATAAAATAGCATGAATCCCGGAAAAAATAAATATGGTTTGCGGGGGAGAATGGTTGAACGCTTTTTACCCTCGCAAATAGGACCTTAGATAACGAAGTTTAGCGACAGGCGATATGACCTTCTATTTGAAACCGGAATTTTTAAAGAATGTGATCTTGCGGGTAAGAGTTAGTGCAGAAAATTTGGGTATAAAGAATGGAGAGATACGAGTGGTTAAACAGAAGAATGCTGATATGCAAAAAGAGATCTGCTCACACGATGAACAATACGAAACTGATCAAGAGAAAACTCCAGAGGAGGACATTTTTCCAATCATCGGGATTGGTGCTTCTGCTGGGGGCTTAGAAGCCTTAGAACTTTTCCTTGGGAATGTGCCGGAAAAAAGTGGGATGGCTTTTGTTGTGGTTCAGCATCTGGATCCAACGCGAGAGGGCATCATGGTGGAACTGCTTAAGCGTGCAACAATCATGCCCGTCTTTCAGGTACAAGAGCACACTATCGTTCAGCCCGACTGCGTATATCTTATCCCACCAAACAAGGAAATGTCCATCTTCCACGGAGTGTTACACCTTTTCGATCCCGCAGCACCTCGCGGTCTCCGTCTGCCAATTGATTTCTTTTTTCGCTCTCTAGCCGATGACCGTCTAGAACGGAGCATTGGAGTGATCCTCTCTGGCATGGGAACCGATGGTACGCTAGGTCTAAAGGCCATTAAAGAAAGAAACGGAGTGGTCCTTGCACAGGATCCGGCTTCGGCGAAATTCAATGGTATGCCAAAAAGCGCTATCGGCACCGGTCTGGTTGACATCGTAGCCCTAGTGGAGGAGCTACCGTTAAAGATTATTGCCCACCTTAAGCACAAACCACTAATCTTCGACTGGTCTGAACCCATGGCAGATAAAGAAGATAGTGCCTTTGAAAAGATAGTTATTCTACTGCGTTCACAGACGGGCCACGATTTTTCTCTTTACAAGAAGACCACAATTTACCGGCGCACCGAACGGCGCATGGGCATCCACCAGATTGACAAGCTACCAACCTATATCCGCTTGCTACAGGAGAGTCCTCAGGAACTGGAGTTGCTTTTCAAGGAACTATTGATCGGTGTGACTAGTTTTTTCCGCGATCCAGGGGCATGGGAGCAGTTGAAAGATCAGGTATTTCCAGAGCTTCTTAGAGGGCGCTCGCCGCATCAGCCGCTACGAGCCTGGGTTCCCGGCTGCTCCACAGGGGAGGAAGCTTATTCCCTGGCCATTATTTTCAAAGAGGTACTGGAGCATTTCAAACCTACTACAGATATCTCCTTTCAGATATTTGCCACTGACCTGGACCGTGACGCCATTGAAAAAGCCCGTCAAGGTTTTTATACATCCAACATTGAGGCAGATGTTTCTTCGGAAAGGTTAAGCCGCTTTTTCATCCAGGAAGAAGACGGTTACCGCGTAGCTCAAAATATTCGCGAGATGGTTGTTTTTGCTCCTCATAATATCATCATGGATCCACCCTTCACCAAACTGGATATCTTGAGCTGCCGCAACCTACTCATCTACCTGACCTCCAAGCTGCAAAAAAGGCTCATGGCACTTTTTCACTACAGCTTAAATCCAGGCGGTATACTATTTCTGGGTAGTGCGGAAACTACCGGTAGCTTTTCTGACCATTTCGTGCTACTAGATGGTAAAGGGCGATTCTACCGGCGGTTAGAGTTCAGCCCGCGCACGGAGTTGTTCGAATTTCCTTCTTCACGCTATCCTGTATTGCCTGGTGCGCTGAAAATGGCTGTCACTCATCCTCATGCACAAAAGCATAACCCGAATCTAGAGGAAATAGCGAAGCAGTTGATCCTGCAACGGTATGCTCCGGCAGCCGTGCTGGTTAATGACAAGGGAGATATTCTTTATACTATTGGGCGAACGGGCAAGTATCTGGAACTGCCAGCCGGCAAGGCTAACTGGAATATTTTTGCTATGGCCCAAGCAGGGCTGCGCTACAAGCTAAGCAATGCTTTCCAGAAAGCGTTCCGCCAAAATAGCACGGTAACCTTGAAAAACTTAAAGATAGATACTGATAACGGGAGAAATACAGCAGATGTCACCATTGAGCCGCTTCCAGAGACGGAGAGGCAGCAGCGCCTGGTCATGATTGTATTTACAGAAATCAGAGTGCCCTCCATGATGAAAGTACCAGGTAGGGCTAAACGGGCACCTGCCCATAGAAACCGTGTGGCGGAATTGGAATTAGAACTGGCACAAGCCAGTCAGGAACTGCAGACCTTTCATCAAGAGATGCAGACTTCCCAGGAAGAACTTTTATCCGCCTACGAGGAACTGCAGTCCACTAATGAGGAACTACAATCCACAAACGAGGAAACAACCTCGTCTAAAGAAGAACAGCAGTCCTTAAACGAAGAATTGCAGACGGTTAATTACGAGCTACTAACAAAGGTAGAAGAGCTATCCCAGGTAAATAGTGACATGAAAAACCTGCTTGAAAGTACTGATATCGCTACTTTATTCCTAGATAACAAGCTCCGCGTGCGGCGTTTTACCGCTCAGACGGCCAAGATCATCAAGCTGATTCCAAGCGACGTGGGACGGCCAATCACGGATATTACCTCTGATCTGTCTTACCCGGAATTGGCTGCAGATGGTAATGAAGTACTGCGGACACTTATATTTAAGGAAAAGTCGGTCACCGCCGACAACGGGCGCTGGTTTAGGGTGCGTAGTATGCCCTACCGCACGATTGAAGACAAAATTGACGGTTTGGTGATTACCTTTACAGATATAACCGTTTTAAAGACGCTTGAGGCTGTTCTTATGCGGACCCAGATCGATTTGGAGAGACGTATTGCTAAAAAAGATATAGAAATGAACGAGACCGGGAAGAAAATGCAGAATGAAATAGCGAGTTGTCAGGAAGAAAATATAGATAAAACTCCGACATCTGAAAAAGATGGGAGTGATTAGTATGAGCAAGAATAATAATGAGTTACGCAGCCGAGCAGAGGGACGATTGAAAAAAAATAAGCCAAAAGAAGGCATTCCTGTGACTCGGGCAGAATTGCAACGACTTGTTCATGAACTTGAAGTCCATCAAATTGAGCTGGAGCTACAAAACGAGGAATTGCAGCAGGCACACTCTGACTTGGATGCACATCTCAGTCAGTACACTGACCTCTACGACTTTGCTCCCGTGGGCTACTTCACCTTGGCGCGTGACGGGACGATCCTCCAAACCAACCTAACAGGGTCACACCTTTTGGGGATAGAACGTTCTAGATTGACAAACCGACCACTCGGTTTATTCATTGCTTCAGAGTATGGTCCCATTTTCAACGCTTTCCTGGGAAAAGTATTTACGGGCGGAACCAAAGAGAGCTGCGAGGTGGCAATCCACAAAGCAGGAATGGACCTACTTTATGTGCACATTGAAGCCAGGCCCTATGAAAACGGACAACAGTGCCGCATTGCAGTAGTTGACATCAGCCAGCGCAAACAGGCGGAGGAAGGACTGCGGGATAGCAATAAAAGGTATAAAGATTTAGTGGAGCAGACCAGCGACTGGGTTTGGGAGATAGATACAGAGATCAAATATATTTACACTAACCCCAGGATATTTGAAATAATTGGCTATGGCTCTGCTGTAGAAATTATTGGAAAGACACTCTTTGATGTTATGAATCCCGAGGAATCTGGAAGATCTAAACTGTTTTTTGAAGATATAATACAAGGGCAAAAGAGTTTTGCTTTATTTGAAAATACCATGTTGAATGTAGAGGGGCACCCTGTCTTTTTTGAAACAAGTGGGATACCATTTTTTGATGAGCAAGGTTGTTTACAAGGCTACCGTGGTATTTCCAGGGATGTAACAGCAAGAAAGGAAGCCGAAGCGGAAGCAGTTCGCGTCGAAGCGCTTCAATCTATTGAAAATGAAAGGATGCGCTTGGCTAGAGAATTGCATGATGAAGTAGGCATGATCCTCTGTGCCATTAAGCTGGACCTGCAGTTGGTCTGCTCGGTGATTTCTGAGGCAGATATAAAGCTTCAAGAAAGGTTGCAGGAAAGTATAAATAAAGTAAATGATTCAATAGTAAAAGTCCGCCATAAATCAGCTTATTTACGACCCCCTGCGCTGGACGTTCTTGGTCTAATTGTTGTGTTAAAAGACATGGTAGAGGAAATGAATCAGAAAACGAGCATGAATACCCAGTTGAAGGTTGGTCCTGAGGTGCCAGAATTTAGTCCAGAAGTAGCAAATACCCTTTACCGCTGTATTCAGGAATCTTTAACCAATGCGGCCAATCATGCTTCTGCCAGCAATTTGACTATAGACCTTACCTGGAATTCAAAGACGGTCACCTGCAGGATTCGAGATGATGGTATCGGCTTTGATATAAATGCTTTTAACGACTACTCCTCTAACCATCTTGGCTTGCTGGGTATGAAAGAACGTGTTTTTTTGTTAAAAGGAACAATCGAAATAAAATCTTCTCCCGGTCAAGGGACCTATATTAGAATAATTATACCAATCTGTAAAAAGTGAGGCGTTCGCTATGCGTGTTCTATTAGTAGATGACCATGCAATTTTCCGACAGGGACTGCGTGCTTTATTAGAAACTGATGATAGTATTGCAGAGGTTGTTGGTGAGGCGGAAGATGGGCTTGAAGCAGTAACTCTCACAGGAGAAATGGCCCCCGATGTAGTTATTATGGATATCTACATGCCGAAGCTCAGCGGATTGCAAGCAACTAAACAGATACGAGAACGTTTTCCAAACACTAAGGTAATTATCCTTTCTAGTTATGCGGATAAAGTGTATGTAAAGGAAGCTTTAAAGTTTGGTGCATTGGGGTTCGTGATTAAAGATGCTGTATTTCAAGAGCTCAAAGTAGCACTAAATGCTGTAAAAAATGACAAAATATATCTGAGTCCCGGGTTACTGGAGCCTATCGTGACCCATTACATTGACTCACCTCCTGTGAGTAAGGATTTAATAGTATACAATAAGCTTACAACAAGGGAACGGGAAATATTTAAACTTTTTATTCATAAATGTAGCCGTAAGGAAATCGCTGAGAGATTACAAGTAAGCCCAAAAACAATTGACACGCACCGCTTTAATCTTCTGCAAAAATTAAATCTCAACAACGAGACAGAAATGATTGAATTTGCCAAAAAGCTTAAACAGGATAGGTCCTAAAATAAAGCTTTCTCCATAAGTACACTAAACAATCCTTATCGTGTGACAAGGATTGTTTTTATTTACTTACTTATCAGTATTGTGCTGATAGACTTCTCAGAAATTATGCATATACAATAGATTTAATATTCAAACTAATTACAGTTTCATTGTCAGTAAACTCGTTCAGCCAAAGCTGAACATCGGAGAATCAGATGGAGACTCTACTCCACCTGATAAAGACTCCACTTATAGAAGTGGGGGTCTTGACCCATATAAAATATTTTGGATAAACTAACCACCCCATAAGAAGAGCAATGTATAAAAAAGACTGAATGTAGGAGGTGAATAATTATTTTACGTTTAACCGGTCTCCTTATTATCTCGGCGCTGGTGCTGCCAGTTCTAAGTTTCATACTACCAACTTTTGCTATGGTGGGATTCGGCAGAGCGCTACTTGCGGCGGTCGTTATCACCTTTTTTAGCTACGTCGTGGAGGCCACTATGGGTAAGGAAATATCCCCTCCAGAGCAGAGGCATAGGTGGGGTTATTGTGGCTATAATCTTTATTCAAAAAACCAAAAGATTAGTGATTGAGGTACAGAAATGAAAAACACACTTCCGAGAAATATAGTTACCACCCATAAGTATAGCTAAAAGAAATATGAAGATGAATGCAGGTCAAGAGAGACTGCAGGATGAAATAGCGGGATTATAGCGGAAAAAAATACAGATAAAAACCTGAAATCTAAAAACACGGGAGTGGCGAGCATGAGTAAGATTAATAACAAGTTGTCCGGCGAGTTGCGGAGCCGGGCAAATGGGTTGCTGAAAAAAAGCAAGCCAAAAGAAGGCTATCCTGTGACGCGGGAAGAACTGCAACGGCTTGTTCATGAACTTGAGGTCCATCAAATCGAGCTGGAGCTGCAAAACGAGGAACTGCAGCAGGTACGCTTAGAACTGGATGCACATCTCAGTCAGTACACAGAACTCTACGACTTTGCTCCAGTAGGATACTTCACCTTGGAACGCGACGGGACGATCATCAAAGCAAATTTGACAGGTTCACACCTGCTGGGGATAGATCGTTCCAGATTGGTAAACAGTCCATTCAGTATATTCATTGCTGTCGAGTACCGCCTCATTTTCAACACTTTCCTGGAAAAAGTATTTATGAGTGGAGCCAAAGATAACTGCGAGGTGGCAATCCTCAAAACAGGAATGGAACCATTCTATGTGCACATTCAAGCCATGGCTGTTGAAAACAGGCACCAGTACCGCATTGCAGTTGTAGACATCAACGAGCGTAAGCAGATGGAAAACAATCTAAGATTCATCAGCTTTCACGATGGGCTTACAAATCTTTATAATAGAACTTATCTGGAAGCAGAGATGGATAGGTTAAATACAGTAAGACAGTTGCCTATCAGCATCATCATGGCAGATTTAAACTGTCTTAAGCTAGTAAATGATACCTATGGGCACAGTACAGGAGATGATATGCTAAAATGTATTGCTGATATTTTACGGAAATCATGTCGAGAAGAGGATATTATTTCTCGATGGGCTGGTGATGAGTTTGTTATTCTTTTACCGCAAACTACAGAAAATGAAGTAAATACTATGTGCGAAAGAATAAACAATAAATGTTGTAAAGCTTATATAAAAGATGTTCCTATATCAATAGCTTTAGGTGTAGCTACAAAAAATAATGCAGATAAACCTCTTCCAGAAATATTGAAAGAAGCCGAAGACGATATGTACAAGCATAAGTCTGCAGAAAGCAGGAACACAAGGAATGCTGTGCTAAATGCTATGCTTAAAACCCTTGCGGCTAAGAGCTTTGAGACTGAGGAGCATACTGTGCATATGTTAGCTGTTGCCCACAAAATTGGCGAGAAGATTAATCTTTCTGAGCATGATTTTAGCAAATTAAACTTGCTGGTTAACTTGCATGATATCGGAAAAATCAATATTCCTGAAGAAATCCTGACAAAAAATGAAACCTTAACTGCAGATGAGTGGGAGATAATTAAAAAGCATCCGGAAACAGGATTTAGGATTACACAGGCTACTGAAGAATTTGCTCATGTTGCCAATAACATTTTATGTCACCATGAACGCTGGGATGGTTCAGGTTATCCGCAAGGATTAAATAAAAAAGAAATACCCTTATTGGCTAGGATAATAGCTATTGCTGATGCTTACGAGGTAATGTCTAACGGGAGGGCCTATAGGAAACCTATATCCCAAAAAGAAATTATTAATGAATTTAAAAGATGTTCAGGAACTCAATTTGACCCTGACTTAATAGAAGTGTTTTTAGAAATATTAAGAAACTAACTTTGTAGTATCTATGAGTACTGTGCTGATACACTTCTCAGAAACTATTAGAATATAATTAAAAATATTTTGACTAGTATGCGTGAAATGTCAGCAAATTGATTATAAATATAACTATTGATGGAAAGTAATAGCAATTGAAAGTCATGAAACAATAAACATAAGTTTACCAAATATGAATTTATACAAGGAGGAAATGCAGGTCATGGCAGATTTAAAAGTTGAATTAGAAAACAAAAAAAAGGAACTAGACACATTGGTAGAAAAAAAACAAGATCTTTTAGATCCTGAAGTATATATAAAGAGTTGTGAATTGGACAAGTTAGTTGTAAAGGTAATGCGTGGCTGGAAACGAGATTTTTGTGGTTCTTAGTAGAAATGATCGGTTTCTTGTCTTTTACAACAACGGGAGAGACCAAGATCACCGACCTTGCAGAGGCGACTCCTGTTAGTCTTCATTCAATTGCTTATAATTAGCATGTTAATGGTTAGGTCCAGTTTCATATAGAAATAAGTTCTGGGGGCTTGGATAATTATATTCAGGTCCACTTTTGTACCAATAGTGTGGCTCTCATTGTTGCAGATTTGTTTTTACTTACTTATTTATGAGCACTATGCTGATATACATCTAAGAAGCGTCTGGTATAAAATGGAATTAAAATTAAATTAAATTTTCTTACATTTTATCGTCGTTACAGATTGACTTCTGCACAAACTTGAAATCGATTACCTTCAACCGTCCATTTGCCTAATACTAAATAGAATTCTAAGCATTCTTTCAAAAAACATAAGCAGTAAAGCTTTATAAAAATCATTGAAGTGAAGGAGAGGATTAACGTGTTCTTATATAAACTTGGCAAACCGTTACCTCTTTTCATATTATCAATTTGTATCTTGTTATTAATCCTCTGGGGTTATCAGTCTTGGCAGTCGCAGAATCACGTATATTCCCAGGACATAGAGATGGTTGATCCTATATACTCCCAGGAACAAAAAATTGAGGGAGTAGAAAGCTGTTTAAAACTCCCTGATATAGATTTTGATTCTTTGCAAAGGGGGCTGGTATTAAATCTTCTTGGAAAAAGCTTTGCTGAGATAAAGGGAGTGCTGGGGGAGCCACATGAACAGGGGTACAGCAATTTGTATGGGCCACACAACTATGTGCTCTTTAACTTTAAAAACGGCCCCATTCTATTTAGTTCGCCGGAGAATATGAAGAAAAAATTAGCAGTCAGCATCATTCTAGGAGGAGAGCAAGAAATTTTGGGTGCAAGAGTGGGAATGACTTTCCTGGAAATAAAAAATATTTTAAGTATACCCGATTTCGGACCTGAACCTGGTCCAGACAATTTATGGTATATTACTTATTTTTATGGGGGGATGACAAACCAAATCCCAGAGGTCTTTTTAAGTTTTACTGCTGATGCGGTTAATAGTCCCACTCATGAAGCTTTTCTTAAATGGGAGCCTATGGGTAATTGGGATGCAGAAGTAACCCTTCTAAGAAACTAATATAAATATGATTGAAACATATTATGTGAAATTTAGTAACAGGGGTGATAAGTATGTTTAGAATTATTGGAATAGTGGTCGTAATCTACATTATTTACCTAGTTGTTAGTAGAATTCTTTAAAAAGACTTTTATTCTTTGAACTAAGGTTCATCCACGGCATAATTGATCTATGAATGTGAATTTAGGTACAAGGAAAACATATGGAGGTGAATAACCATTTTACGTTTAATCGTTCGCCTTATTATCTCGGCACTAGTGCTGCCAGTCTTTAGCTTCATACTACCAGGCTTTGCTATGGTGGGCTTTGGCACAGCGCTACTGGCAGCGGTTGTTATCACTATTTTGGGCTACGTCGTGGAAGCTATTATAGGTAAAGAAATATCCCCCCAGAGCAGAGGAGTCGTTGGGTTCATTGTGGCTGCAATCGTTATTTACGGGGCTCAGTTTTTTGTTACTGCCATGACTGTTTCTATCCTTGGCGCCGGCATAGCAGCCAGCTTTATAGGTATTGTGGATGCTCTTGTGCCAACGGAACTTCTCTAGGATTGTTCCTTTTATCCTGAACTCGACATAGTCAACAGCTTGTAGTTTTTAAATATGAATGGAGGAATGTAATAATGAGTGATGAGATCGATAGAAAACCCGATGAAGAAGGTTTTGCGTGGGGCAAGGAAAAGGATATTGTCGCCCCAATCCAAGAAGGTGAGTCTGAGGAGCTCTTTAATGAGTCGCCCGTCAATACTGGACTGAGGGTCACAATCAAAAGATAAACCTGCCCATGACATCAGTATAAAGTTTTGGAGTGGACTGCATAGTTATCTCTGATGATTACCTGGAGCATTCCACTAAGATTTATTTTATGAAGAGAGAACTCATTAGAAGCAGCTCTGTGCTTTAGGAGTTAAGAAAAAGATAACATGAAAAAATCAAAAGGAGATTTGATAGTTATGAAAACATATAATAAAAAACTATTTATATCCATACTAATACCGTTACTTTTAATAATGACAATACCGTTAGCAGCAGGACAGAAAGACCCTGTGGAGCTTGGAACAGCCTCCAGTTTTAGCCGTTTTAGCTGGATCGACAATTACCAATACGGGAACGAGCGAAATTACAGGAGATGTTGGACTGCATCCAGGGACTGAGTTTACGGGGCAGGGAACCGCGACAGTATATGGGACGGTATACATGACTGATGCAGTTGCACTTCAAGCCAAAATTGACCTGGCAACCGCGTACAACGACACCGTGGGAAGAGCAACAGATGAAACTATTTCCGCTGACCTTGGTGGAAGAACCTTGACTCCCGGCGTTTACACATCTACTTCCAGTATGGCAATAACGGGCACTCTCACGTTAGATGCCCAGAACGACCCCAATGCTGTCTTCATATTTAAGGTCGGATCCACACTCACCACAGCATCGGCCAGCGAGGTTAAACTCATTAACGGTGCTCAGTCCTGCCTAATCTTTTGGCAGATGGGAAGTTCCGCAACCTTAGGAACAGATTCTGATTTTGCGGGAAGCATCTTAGCGTCAGAATCTATCACAGCCACTACCGGTGCGAAGATCCAAGGACAGTTGCTGGCACTAACTGGTGCGGTCACGCTAGATAGCAATATCATTACAAATATTTGTGTGACTACACCTGCCCAACCAATAAAAATAACCAAAACCGTTGACTCTGATGAGGCTTATGCAGGTGATACAGTAACCTACAACTATTTAGTTGAAAACAATGGTGACATGGAGCTCAGGATAGAGCTTGAAGATAACAAACTGGGCATGATTGTTGAGTTCGATGATGAGATAGTAATTGCAGCTGGAGAAAACGAAACGTTTACTGCAACTTATACTGCTCAATCTGATGATATTGGCACAACTATCGTAAATATTGCTGTTGTCAAAGGATGGTTTAATGAAGACCTAGAAGCCTATGTTTCTGCCATGGACGATGCATCAATAAGCGTGGTTCGTCGTTCATCAGGCGGTGGCGGCGGTGGAACCACCAGCAACCCTCAAATAAGTATTATCAAGACTGCCAGTCTTAATAGTGCTAAAGTGGGTGATGAGATAATTTATACCTTTACTGTCAGGAATACTGGAAACGTTTCTTTGTTATATGTAAAGGTAGAAGATAATAAATTAGGATTAATAAGTATGGGTTCGAGTACTCTAGATGTAGATGAACAGGCAACCGGCACTAAATCCTATGTGGTTCAATCTCAGGATGAAGGAACTACCATAGTCAATATTGCCACTGCATCTGGAACATATGGAACAAGTACTGTATTGGACACTAGTAATGCTAGCGTTGTTGTTGTAGCAGAAGAGATAGAAGTTACACCTACACCTACACCTACACCTACACCTCCTATAGAAACTGAGCCAGAACCTGAGCTACCCAAAACAGGTGGGGCTGGTCTGCTGCTGGCAATTAGTGGAGTTGCTATCGCCCTGACTGGTGGCATGTTTCTTAAAGGCTATGGCAGGAGAGAAGAAGACTAAAGTTTAATTTGAGAAAAAACAAGTCAAGCTCAGCAAAAATGGGCTTGACTATCTATAGCACTAAATTTTACAATATGCAACGCTTGCTGAAATAATCATAATTTAGAGTAGAGAAAGCGATGATGAAACATGATTAGGACGATTGCGATAATTCTCATAATTTTATGGCTTCTAGGAATAGTTAGTTCGAATACTATGGGAGGGTTTATCCATATCCTTCTCGTAATTGCTATTGTTGTAATTTTGCTAAATATCATTGGTGGCAGGCGTTAATAAGTATAATTGAATCCCACTTAAAAGCTTAAATTTTGTAACAGCTTATGGTTTTTAAAAAGATGGAGGAATGTAATAATGACAGAACAAATTGTTAAACAACTAGATAATGTAATAATAACTGAAGAAATCGTTAGAAAACCAGATGAGGAAAGGTTTAAAGCAAGAAGAGTAGTTTACTATATTGTAGGTGTTTTAGAGACTTTGCTTGCGTTTCGTTTGGTATTTAAAATTTTGGGGGCGAATCCAGATAGTGGTTTCGTATCTTTCATTTATTCAATATCACAGGTGTTTTTAATTCCGTTTAGCACTATTTTTAGGTCTGCAGCAACTGAGGGGATTGAAACACAGGCAGTTTTAGAGCCTAGTACAATTATAGCAATGATTGTTTATGCTGTGATTGCTTGGGGGATTGTTAAATTATTTATTGTTGTGAGAGAACATGACTAGGATCATAGCAAACTCATTGGCAAGAAATATTTCTCGTGATGAAGTCATTAATGAAGTTGGTTTTTAAATTACAAGGAGGGGAACCAATTGTGGTACAGGCAAAAAGTCCATTAATGGAGATAACTATGCAAAAAAGGAAAATGAAACTTTTAAAAACAATTGCTCCAAGTATTGTGCTGTATTGCTACCTTCTAGCAATATTGCTTTGGTGCATATGGGTTTAACACCCCAACAAATACACCGATACGCTAAACCTCCTCAAAAATGTCATAATAGTCATTGTTCGTAAATTCAAGTACTGTCTCCCGCACCATAATTTGTCTGAAAACCCGCAAAGATGCGGGTTTTGGTATATCTATAAGAGATTTTCATTCTAAAAATTTGTAGTTTTGGCAAAACCGCATTTAAAAAAGGCAATTAAGCCCTGATTGCTGCCAGCAGTTTCTTAGTGCCAACCATATTGATAGCTCGTTTCAAATTATAAGCAAGAAAACTAAGCCCCAGTGCAAAAAGAGAAGTAATGGAACTTAATTGAAAAGTAGCAAACTAGGGCATAATTATGGTATGATTGGCTCATACGAATAAAGGAGATGATAATTATGCCTCAGATTATTCCAATTAGGGACTTGAAAAAAACTAGTGAGCTTTCGGAAATGTGCCGAAAAGCGAAAGAACCTGTGTTTATAACTAAAAATGGCTATGGTGATATGGTTATCATGAGTATGGAAACCTACGAGAAAACTATGTTAATGAATGATATTTATAGAAAATTAGATGCAGCTGAACAATCTATTGCTAGAGGTGAAGTAATGGATGGCTTTGATTCTTTAAGAAAAACTAGAGAAAAATATGACTTATAAGCTTATTGTTTCAAAAGAGGCTCACAAGGACATTGATAATATAGTTCATTACATTGCTGTAGAACTTGTTAATCCGACAGCAGCGACAAGTTTTATTGAAGATGTAGAAAAAAGCTACTACGCTGTTGTTCATAACCCACGCATGTATAGCTTATGCAAAGATGTCAGTCTCAGCAGACAAGGATATAGAAAAATAGCTATCAAAAATTATCTTATATTATACCGTATTGACGATGAAGCAAAGACTGTTTTTATTGTGAGAATAATTTATGGTGGGAGAAACTATGCTGAGTTAATCTGAAAAAATTTAAAAATGCACACCCTGGTGCAAATTTGAATAAGGGTGTGCATTTTACATCTCAACATATTCATAAGGCATTGTGAACAGTTAGTTGTTTTTGATTAGCCCAATTATTTTGCAAGCTGCTTATTCCAAATTAAGTCGCTTACTTAAAATGAAATTTGTTATTGCGTAGTAAGCTGCACATAGGATTACTTCAATAATAATTCCATAAGCAATTGCTATTTGAATTAATCCATGCATGCCAACGAAATCATTGGAAGAGACATGTTGATTATTGAAAAGATAGTCTGTTCCAGGGGCCAGGCTGATGATTGTCAAAAGAATCTGTGAAAGAGTACTTAGGGCAATGAAGGCTCCGAAGGAGGCCAGTATTTTATGTTTACAGAAAAGGTGCCCAATGGAAATCGACGCATATACTATCAAAATGACTGCAGCTAAGCCTATAAGAATTGCTATGATAAACTCAAAAGTCAAAATGTATGTTGAGATTCCCAATTGTTCAATCACTTGGTAATAAAAAGTTGTCAATTGCCCAGTAAGTGTAGTTATGTCTCCTTTTTCAAGAGCAATAATAAGGATTGAAATTAAGGCGGTTATTCCACTAGTCACTATCCAAAGCATAGAAATAAGGAGTTTACTTGCAATATGTTTCCAAGGTTTTACTGGTAGTGTATGCATCAAATAGCCTTCATCCGAAAGCAGATTTTTAGAAAAACGTTGAACCATCATAACAAAGGTCATTACAAACATTCCCACCATAATAATGACGTAGATGGCCATGCTGATGACTGCGGGGGCAGCCCATTTCTCGGGACCAATAGTAGAAATGATTTTAGTAATTCCTGCGAACATCAGTAAAGCTAGGAATAGTGGTACAAATATTCTCCCAGTCGCTTTTAGCTCGTACTTTAAAAGTTTGCTTAACATTTGAAGACCTCCCTGAATAAAGCATTGACCGATTTACCCTTTTCATCCCGGATATCATCTACAGAAGAATTTAAGACTATTTTACCTTGATTTATAAAAACTACATAATCCAATATATTTTCTATGTCTGAAATGAGATGGGTAGAAATAATTACTGTTGAGTTTTCATTATAATTGCTAAGAATAGTCTTAAGAATATAATCTCTTGCCGCTGGGTCTACTCCACCTATAGGCTCATCCAAAAGATAAAGCTCAGCTTCACGGCTCATGACAAGAATTAATTGTACTTTTTCCTTTGTACCTTTGGACATGGTTTTTAGTCTGTCACTAGAGTTGATATTTAAACTTTTCAGCATTTCGTAAGCTTTAGACGAATTAAAATTAGCATAGAAATCCGAAAACAAATCAATGATTTGATTTACCCGCATCCAATCATTCAAATAGGTCTTTTCCGGGAGGTAGGATACAATTTCCTTAGTTTCAATGCCTGGGGTGTTGCCTCCAATGAGAATTTTTCCACTAGTAGGGGTTAAAAGTTCGTTTGCAAGCTTAATTAGAGTACTTTTCCCGCTACCATTAGGTCCCAAAAGCCCTACAATCTGGCCCCGTTCTATATCTAGACTTACATCTGATACGGCTACTTTACTTCCGAATTTTTTTGTAAGTCCTTCGCATTCTAAAATACCAGTCATTTCTTCATCTCCTTTATCATCTTATTAATAATGGTTAATATCTCATTTTGTTTAAAGCCCATTAACTGCATTTTTTCCAGGAACTCCAAGATTTGTTCCTTAGCCAATTTTGCTTTTGCCATTTCAACCATATGTGCATCCTCCGTAATTGACCGACCGCTTGTGCGATGTGTAATGATGAGACCATCCTCCTCCAATTTCACTAGAGCTCTCTGCATAGTATTGGGATTAACTGCGGCCTCTTGAGCCAGGTCCCGTACCGAAGGCAGTTTGGTGCCTAGTGGATAAACACCGGAAAAAATCATCAGCTCAATTTGTTCAATCAGCTGGGTGTAAATAGGTCTGTCAGATTTCAATTCCCATGACATGATATCACCCCGTTGTATTATTGTATTAAACACTTAATACAATAATACACTATTTTTAGTTATTGTCAATAGGAGATTTAAATTTGTTTTTAATAAGCGGTATCCGTGCATAATGCAAGACTGAAGGTGAAGAATTTCTGTTTATATGCAGGAATTCTCTCATAATAACACGAAATAAATTAAATTAACTTTGCTTAACCTTATTAGAACGGTAAAAAGTTTGAATGACGGTCTCAAAAATTCCATGTTGAAGGAAAATTATTGATGAAAAAAAGGAGTTTAATTCTTCAGCTGTTCATTATTTTGTTTATTATCCTCCAATGCCTGATTATCTTTTTGGGCTTTTCGACCTATAAATATGCTGAAACAGTTATTCAGAAAGAGGTTATTCAGCTCAACTCAAATATGCTTCAGCAGCTTGCTATTAGAATCGACCAGGAATTAAAGGATGTTGAGGTCCTAGCCAGCCGCATTGCATATGATACGAGTATCATTGAATTACTAAAAAATAGCTCAGACGGAGAGAGTGTAAGCAAGGAACAAATTCAAAAAATTGAAGGTATTATGGCTGGTTATATCTGGTCCTATCGGAATACGGCGATGCTCATTGACGCACATTTGATCGACAGGCACGGTAATACCTACTCCACTTCGTACTCCATGTCATCCAATCAGGAGGCAGACCTGGCTATATATAGTAAAATATTGGAAAACCGTACCGATAGCGTGATTTTTCCCATTAAGACTTCTCAAAACGCTTTAGGAGGAACCAACTATTTTTTTCAGGTAGTAAGAAATGTTAATGCATATATTTCCAAACAAAATTACGGGCTGCTGCTTTTAAATGTTAATGAAAAACTGCTTTGGGACAATTACATTCGTTTGACCAATGGAGAAAAGGGTTTCAGCATTGTGGACAATAACGGCGTGATAATATCTCATAAGGATAAAGACCAAATGAATAAAACACTAAATAGCTTTGTTGAAGCAAATAACAGAAACAAGCTGGAAAACTATTATTTAAAAGATGGCAAGCTCCACATTTTTCACCAAATTAACGGATACGGTTGGTACATTGTAGAGTCAATTTCTTTGAAAAGTGCAATGATGCCTCTAAAAAAAATAGAGTTTTTTTTATTAGCTTTTGGATTTTTATGTGTTTTACTTACAGGTTTGGCACTAATTGTAGTAGCAAAAAAAATTGCAAAACCGTTAGCTTTACTGACTAATAAAATGACTGAATTCAACAATGGTGATCTTTCGATTCAAATTCCTGATAGTACTTATAGGGAGTTTTCGGAAGTCTCTATTTCTTTTAATGAACTTATTCATCGCGTAAATTATCTGCTCGAAGAAAATATTAACAATGAACGTCAAAAAAGATTGCTAGAGCTTGATTTTTTGCAGGCTCAAATTAATCCGCATTTTATTTATAATACGTTAAGCTCTATTCGTTTTTATGTTGAAATGGGTAAACATGAAGCAGCAGAGGAAATGCTTTATCATTTTTCTAAGCTGCTTAGAAGGGTGCTGTCCCGTGCAGATGAATTCGTACCGTTAAGAGATGAGATTAACCACTTAGAGGACTATATAGCCCTGCAAAAGATGAGATATTCCAATGCTTTTACAGTAGAATTCTTACTGGATAAAAATACCTTAGATGCCCAAATCCCCTCATTCATTCTGCAGCCAATTATCGAAAATGCTATTTTTTTTGGCCTGCAGGCAAATAGATTGATTGTCATTAAAGTAAAAGCTGAATTAGCAGATAATGATTTATATATTAGTATTTCTGACAATGGAATCGGGATAAGCCAGGAAAAAATAACTGAAATCTTTAGTAAAGAGGTTCAAATGAACAGAGTAGGAATTTTAAATGTGCATGAACGAATTAAAATTTTGTGTGGAGGCTCCTATGGTTTGACAATTGAGCAGAATCAGCCAGAAGGAAGTAAAATAATCCTTAAATTACGGTATTATACCTAGGGAGGAATTATGTTAAGAATAGTTATTGCAGATGATGAGCAGCCGATTCGAGAGTGGTTGAACTATTGTTTGAAAGATAAAAAGGATAGTCTGGAGGTTGTTGGGACCGCGTCTGATGGATGGCAGGCATATGAGCTTGCTATAAAAGAAAGGCCTGATGTGGTAATTATGGATATCAGGATGCCTAAAATGGATGGGATTACCACAATGAAAAATATTAAGCAGGTACTACCTCAGACGGAATTTGTTATTTTGACAAATCATGCTGAGTTTTCTTATGCAAAACAAGCAATTTCCTGCGGTGCCAAGGAATATATTTTAAAGTCTGAATTAAGAAGCTCAGAATTGATTCAGATTTTGGAAAAGATAGAAGAGGGTCGCTATGCGTATCACGACAGGCAAAGAATCAATGACCAGTTGGAATATGCCGCCAAAAAAACGCTGACAGAGGATCCAAGTGATCATCCCGAAAACAATAAATTTATAGAAAAGGCCTTGAATTATATTCATGAGCATTTTCATGAAGCCATTTCGCTGGCAGACGTTGCAAGCCAGGTCTATCGTTCCCCGGAGTATTTCAGCAGATTGTTTAAGGGAGTAACAGGAGAAAATTTTAGTATTTACTTGATTAATTATCGTCTGATCCAAGCAAGGTCACTTTTGAGCAATACTGATTTAAAAATAACAGAGATAGCTTATAGGGTAGGTTATCAGAACCCCAGCTATTTTTCCAGACTTTACAAAAAGTATATGGGCATAACTCCGGAAGAGGAACGTAGAAAAAAGTTAAACAAAACAAAATAGTGCAAAATATCAAATAAGTAACAATTATATCAAGATAGTAATAGAAACTCGACATTACTGTTACTATCGTATTCGCCTGTCTTTGTTACAATTAATTTGAGAGGATTTACTCTTAAATTATACTGGGGAGGGAAGGAAATGTTTAAGAAAAGTTCCAAATTAACAGCAATTGTATTGGCCGCAGTAATGCTGCTTTCGCTGACTGCATGCAGTCAAACAGCAGATTCAGGAGAGAAAGATGATGAAGATTACAAAATGGTTCTTATTTTACCCGGGCCTATTAACGATCAAAGCTGGAACGCAACAAACTATGCCGGGTTGGTAAAATCCAATGAAACTCTTGGTACACAAATGGAATATGTAGAGAATGTACAGGCTGCAGATTATGAGTCTACCTTTAGAAATTATGCAGAGCGTGGATATGATTTAATTATGGCAGCAGGCACCCAATTTGATGAGGCAGCAAATAAAATTGCCGAAAGTTATCCTGAAACGACTTTTTGTGTAGTAAATGGTATGGTTAGCAACGGAGCAAACGTATCACCAATTTTCCCGAAAGAATATGAGGCGAGTTACATAGCTGCTTTAATGGCGGGAGAAGTTACTGAAGACGGTCAATTTGCCACAATTGGTGGTTTCCCCAATAAGGCTATGGAAAATTTGTTGGATGTGTATGAGAAGGTATCTGTTGATATAGCCAAAGAGCGCGGTATTTCTAATGCAAAAGCAGTTCGTGCCTATGCAAATAGTTGGGATGACGTAGCTTTAGGAAAACAAATGGCTGAAACAATGATTAATAACGGAGCAGATGTATTGTTTGTTTATGCAAATCAGGTTGGTTTAGGCTCTATTCAGGCTGCCAAAGAAGAAGGTGTTAAGTTTATTGGTTTCTCTGGAGATCAGACAACAATTGATCCTAATACAGTTGTAGGTTCTGTAGTCTTTGATTTTGAAACATTCTACGTTTGGGCTGTTCAAAAATATCTTGATGGTAGTTTAGAAGGAAACAAAGTGCATCAAGCAGGAATTGCAGAGAATATCTTTAAGCCGGTGTACACCGATAATATTAGCAAAGAAATCCAGGATAAGGTGACTGAAGGTATGGCTAAAGCCAGTAAGGGAGAAATTGATTTTACTGCAATGTTTGTCAATAAGTAAACTCGTTCAGCCAGTAAATGTAAATAGAAAATAGAAAATAAACAAATTTAATTAGCGGTTCCGAGAGGTGCCGCTAATTTTTAAAAGTAGGCGGTGAAATTATGGGAGAAGGTTTTTTTGAACTTAATGGCATTAGTAAGTATTTTGCCAAAGTAATTGCGAATAAAGATGTTTCCTTTTCGATCCGTCGAGGCGAAGTTTTAGCTTTGTTAGGGGAAAATGGAGCAGGTAAAAGTACGATTATGAAAATTCTTTATGGACTTTATAAAGCCGACGAAGGGAAAATATATAAGGATGGCAAGGAAGTAAAAATAAATTCCCCTAAGGATGCCATGGAACATGGAATTTCTATGATCCAACAGCATTTTTCTCTGGTATCTGCTCACACTGTAATGGAAAATATTATCTTAGGAAATGTTCGTGGAATCATCGATTACAAATTGCTACAGGAAGAAATTAAAAAGCTGGCTGAGTTTTATGGATTTGATATTAATCCTAATGACTATATCCGCAATTTGGCTGTAGGTGTTCAACAAAAAGTAGAGATTTTAAAGGCACTGCATCAAAAAGCAAATCTTTTAATTATGGATGAACCTACCGCAGTTCTTACTCCTCAAGAATCTGACAGCCTTATGCAATTTATAAGAGATTATACCGCACAGGGTAATTCTGTTATTTTTATCACTCACAAGTTAAAAGAGGTAATGAGTGTTGCTGATCGGATTGTCGTCATGAGGGCAGGAAAGGTTTGCGGAGACATAAAACGAGACGAGACAGATGAAATGGAATTATCTAAATTAATGATAGGCAGGGATTTAAACTGGGCAACAAAAGATGGTCTGCAGAAACCTGTCAGCCAAGAAGCATGGTTAGAAATACAAGATGTTACTATAAAAGAAGAAACTGGAGTTCCGGCTTTAAAAAATGTCTCTTTGACAGTACACAAAGGAGAAATCCTTGGGATTGCAGGAGTTAGCGGCAATGGCCAGCAGGAACTTTGCGAAGTAGTGTATGGTGCTATTTCACCTACAAGTGGGAGAATCCTATTGGATGGGAAGGATATTACTAAAAGAGATACTAGAGCAAGGATAGATCTAGGAATTGGTTATGTCCCCGCTGATAGAAGCAGAGATGGCATGATTATGGAGATGTCAATTGCCGAGAATATGATGCTCAAAAGCAGCTATGGTGGAAAATGGAAAAAAGACGGATTTATTGACAAGAAAAAGCTTAATCAATACACATTACAGGAGATCCAGGAGTATTCAATTAAGGCGCCATCTGCGGATACAATTGCCCGCGGTTTATCAGGGGGTAACCAACAAAAAGTAATTTTGGCCCGAGAAGTCGATAATGGGCAGAAGGTAATAATCTTTGATCAACCAACCAGAGGGTTAGATCTAGGGGCTGTTAACCATATTCACAGAGTAATTCTTGATGAACGAGACAATGGAAAAAGTATTTTACTGGTATCTACTGAGCTTTCGGAGGTATTTGCTCTTTCTGACAGAATTGCTGTTTTGTACAAGGGTGAAATACAAGGGGTATTTAATCCTGATGAGCTTACTACTGAAAAAATTGGTCTTTTAATGGCGGGGTTTCGAGGAGGAGAGGTGAGCAAAGATGCATGCTAAGTTAAGAGATTTACTAATTACTAACATACTAGCTATTCTTTTGGGAATTACTGTAAGTGGATTAATGCTACTTTTTCTTGATAAAAATCCCATAAACGCATATACCGTACTAATCACATCAATAGTGCGGGACGGCTATACCTTTGCGGACATATTTGTAAAAGCTACACCGTTAATGTTTACTGCCTTAGCATTTGCTTTTACCTACAAAGCTAATTTATATAATATCGGAGCCCAGGGGCAATTTTACATTGGAGCGGTTATTGCAGTAGCAGCCTCCCTATTTTTTCAGAATATCCTGCCTAGCTGGCTTGTACTAATTATTACTTTGCTCCTGACGATTGTTGGAGGTGGCCTCTGGGGCGCATTTGTCGGCTTTGTGAAGGCAAAGTATAATTCTAGTGAATTTTTGGTTAGCATGATGTCAACCTATATAGCTTTGGCAATCATGAATTATCTATTGCGAACTTTTTTAATGGAAACTAAAGGTGAATACCCTCAAACTGAAGCTCTTTCACCCTCTGTTTGGCTACCTACTATTATTCCGGGTACCAGACTGCATATTGGTTTCATTTTGGCAGTACTGGCTTGTATTGGTGTATGGATTCTGCTTTACAAGACTTCGATGGGCTATCGCATTCGGGCTGTGGGTCATAATGCAAGAGCCGCGCAGATGTCAGGAATCAATGCCAAGAAAATTTACATTCTGGCATTCTTTATCAGTGGGGCATTAGCCGGCGCTGCAGGCTTTACGGAAGTTAATGGTGTTCAGCATATGCTGGTTCAGGGCTTTAATATAGATATTGGAGCAGCCGGTATTGGGATTGCAATTTTAGCCAACGGCAACCCTATTGGTATTATTTTTGCAGCTATTTTGTTTGGTGCGCTGAAGGTTGGTGGTACCATAATGGGGCAGATGTCAGGGATACCTTCAAGTATCATTGAATTGATGCAAGGCTTTGTGATGGTATTTGTAATTCTGGCTTATTTTGTTAGAAACTGGTTGGAAAATAACCGGGAAAAACGCAAATTGCAAAAGGCGGTGGTATAATGATCAGCTTGTTATTAGGTAGAACAATAATGATGGGAACGCCACTACTTTTTGGAGCTACAGCGGAAGTAATAGCAGAAAGAACTGGTGTAATGGTAACCGCCGTTGAAGGTATCTTCTTAATGGGGGCCTGGGCTGGTTTTGTTGGAGCGTATTTGAGCGGCAGCTTGACTGTTGGGTTTTTATCTGCCATTATTGCTGGCTTGTTGGTTGCAGCTTTGTATGGATGGATTTGCATATATTTAAAGCAGCATCAGGTTGTTACAGGAGTGGCCATTAATATTTTGGCAGTAGGTCTTTGTGCATTTTTGTACCGTGTCATTTTTGGGGTTCCAATAACTCCGCTGACAGTTAGTCCCCTAACAACGATTCCAATTCCAGTACTTTCACAAATTCCGGTAATTGGGCAAATATTTTTTAATCAAAATATCTTAACATACGCAATCTATTTTCTTGCACCTCTAACGTATTTTATGCTCTATAAAACTTCTATGGGTTTAACGATACGTTCGGCTGGTGAAAATCCTGAAGCGGTAGATGTTGCGGGAATAAATGTTTTGACTATTCGTTTTTTTGCGGTGCTTTTCGCAGGTGTTATGGGCGGAATAGCCGGTGCTTTTTATTCCATTGGTTTTCTGGGAATGTTTGCTACTAACATAATTGGCGGTCGTGGCTGGATTGCTTTTGCTATTTGCTTTTTGGGAAATTGGAATCCAAAGGGCGCAGTTATTGGTACTCTAGCTTTCGGGTTTGCGGAAGCAGTAGCTATTTATATGCAGTCTATAGGAAGCAATTCCTTTTTCCCTAATGAATTATTTATTGCTGTACCATATATTCTGACGATTGTTTTAACAATTACCCGAAAATCATTTAATGTGCCTGCCAAATTGGGGGTCCCTTATCTTAAAGAGAATTAATAAAAGGCTTGGAATATTTTAACCTCTTATCTACTGCTTCTGCGATCTTGGATAGGGGGTCAACTAAAGCGGGATACGATGGCTTCCCTCAAAATGCATAATGTGAGAATATGGCGCAGATGGGAGAGCCCTGACTGGCATCCAGGAGGTCAGGGCTCAAGTGCCTCTATCTCCACCAAATCAATAATTAACTGAGACCAATTCGGTCCAAGTTTTTTGTTATTTTTGCAATAATTAAATAAAGGATGACAGGCTTCTAACATTAGATAGAGATAGGGATGAGGATGCATCATTTCCTTGAGTGTCCCAGGCCTAGGTCCTCTATCAATTACTGCATGTCCCTGACTAAACTCAGGCAATGGCTAGATATCCTTAGCCAATAATTTTAAATTTTCAATATCTTTGATAAGAAACTGATTTCGTGTGATTTCAATTATGCCTTTATCTCTTAATCGGTAAAGTAGCCTACAAACAACTTCACGCTTAGTTCCTATCCTTGCTGCCATATCATCAAGTGTCATATTTCTGGGAACTTGATGTTGATCCTTGGAATAGTATTCGTCGAGTATTAAGCTTGCAAGGCGGGTTAAAACGTCTTCAAAAGCCATTTGGTTAATTGTATTAGAAGCTTCGCGCATTCGCTTCATTAGAATTGTAGTAATTTCCCAAAGAGCTTCTGGGTTTTGTTTTATAATAGGCATTAAATGATCCTTATGCCATAAATAGATCCTGGTGTTTGTCTGAATTGCTTGGAGTGTTCCGGGTGTGGGGCCCCCGTCAATTATTGCGTGCCCTAAAAATATGTCTCCCGGTTTAAATGTGCGTAAAACAAGGCTATGGCCTTTATGCGATTCTCTCGCCATTACCATAATTCCTTTTTGTACCAAAATAATATAAGGCAATAAATCATTATACAAAGAGATTATTTGACCTTTTTTTAGGTCACGACATACGGCTAGCTCACATAATTTTGTGAGCTCTTTTTTATTCAATTTTCTAAATACCAATGCTTTTGACATCATAATCAATACATTATCCACAGAATGTTACCCCCTTGGCAGTATTGGGTAGCTGAAAGGTCCCTGAAATACCTTTCTTCTATGACTATGTTTGCAAAGATGCTTAGATCAGAGAATTATAGTTTTCGGATTCTATTATTAGTCATCCTTATTATATACATAAAATTAATTTATTGCTTTGCCTAAAGTCAAAGTATTTTTTGAAATTCAATGATAGTTTCTTATTAGATAGAAATAATCTTCTTAAGAAATAGGGGTGATATAATGCAATGATTTATTAAAGGTAATAGTAATCTTTTTGTATTTGTAATTAGGCTGATTCTAGTTTAAGACAGGTTTAGAAAAAACATAGGCTATGAAGGAGGTTTTATTAATATGTCATTATATTCTCAAGAAGTATCTTCGGGAGCAAGAAAGTTAGTTATCGTTTTGGTGTTGATATCAGCCGTATTCATGATTGGAGTACAGCCGTTTATGACTGCACCTGCTTTGGATACGATTCAAGTGGCCCAGTTTGAACGAATTGATAAGTTTTATGCTGAAGGAAACCCAGCAGCACCGCTTATAGAAAATACTCCAGCAATGGTTGGTTTCTTTTTTGCACAATGGACAATGCTTTCATTCATTGGAGGATTAGTTTTATTCATTATTGCTAAGCCCTTGTACAATGGGGTTAAATGGGCTAAAGCAATTGCCTTGATATGTCTTGCAATGCCTTCTATAGGTGGGGCTTATATGCTGGTACCTTGGATGAACTTTGTTAGTAGTTCGCCTGATGCAGGTTTTCCGCCAGCGGTAATTATCATGGCAGCCGGCCTAATCCCCTATTTTGCTATTGTTATGGCGGGTAAAAGTAGTGCTATTGAAAAAGCAATCCTCTTCACAATTTTTACCTTGCTCGGGGTTGCAGCTGCTTATACCTTTGGTAATGGCCATGCAGCACACCGCATACTAATTGGGCATCCTATGCTACCCCAATATGGACCAGATATCTTTGTATTAAACTATGCTCGTACTGCAGGTTGGATAGCTGTACTGGGACTTACGGCTGCTATCTATTTGCTGGCAATGCGTAAAGAAGTTGGTTGGTGGATTGGACTATCTGCAGGAGCAGTCACAGGTTTTACTGGCCTATTAACCCATTACTATCGTCATGTTACCGTGGATTATTTACTTCAGGGCTTAGCTGGATTGGCTATTGTAGCAATCCTGTTAATTCCCATGGTAAAACGACTGCTTATTGGTAATGTAGAACAGAAAGGAACAATATCGGAAAAATTTCATAGTGCATAGAATAGCAGTACGGTAATTCAGATGTGTAATGGAACCATAACATTACAATGAATAGAGGTGAAGTGATGGAAGGATCATATTTTTTGATTGGTTCTGTCGTAGTTGGTGCTGTTCTCATGTTGGTATTTTGGAAATTAAATTAATGGTGCCAAACATTATTCCGTAATCAGATTTAGCTGAAAGTGTATGTGAGCTGGGTGAAATGCCTGGCTCACTTCTAACCTTTCTTATTAACTGAAGAGAATGTAAAAATGATAAGGAATGGGGGAGGGCGATTAATGTCCAATCGTATAAAGTACCTGTTTAGTTCCACAAATGGGTTGGTGCTTATGGCGATAGCGATAATAAGCATAATAGCAGCTATTTGGGGTACTTTGTCAGGACCCATGGTGGAAATGGGAGTAAGAGATATTACAGTAAAAGTTTTAGGCATGAAAATGGTAGAGGCAGAACGCGAGGGTAGGGTAATAATGCTCTATCATGTGATAGCCATGGCAGTAATAGCTATTTTAGTATATTTAATTACCGCAAATGTAAGGATGGATAAGAAATTAGCTCTATTTGCAAATGCATTGGTAACAGCAGGGTATCTTATTGTTGTACCGGCAGGCTTGTTATTTGCTTATTTTGGTCGTAACTGGGTAATGCATGGTATGTATGTATTTGGCTTATCGATGATTTTTTTATCAGGCTTGATACTAGCTGTGGCCCTGTGGCCTTGGAATAAAAAATACTATTTAGAAAAAGGTTCCCCATATGCTCATCTACCTTCTGGTCTAGACTTAGAAAGGGTTGCCTTTTGGGCTATGACTTTAGCTACACTCGGATCCGCAGCTTTAGGAGGAATGGTAGCATCATATTTTGGTAATGGCTTTGAAGTGTTTTTGGCAGAAGACACCATACGTCATCCTGTAAAGAACCACCTGCAACTATCAATAGTGGGTCATTTACATATTATGCTGGCTCTAATGGGGATAGCAATAACTTTGGTAATGGGAAGATGGTTAGATTTTAAAGGTATATGGCATAAAATAGCTATGCCTAGCATGGTACTTGGTACAATTACTCTTACAATAGGAGCTTGGGCTGTTGTACCTGCTCAGAATATAGCTCATACAATCATCTATGTGGGTGCGGTGTTTTCCATGTCTGGAGGCTTGTTCTTAGTAATCTATGGCATGCCTAAACTAGTCAAGGATCGACTACAAGAGCAGGGTCTTGTAAAAGCGACTTTTTGGCAAAAGACTATGGCCCTTTTCCATGACCCATTAAAGTTTGGGGTATTGTGGCAGATGATATTTATGAATTTTACAACCAGTTTTGTAGGAATTTTCATGGCTATCAGGCTAACAGAAATTTTTCGAGTATGGCCCCATCGAGAAGAACGTATAGAACTAGCTGGTCATTGGCATATATTGTCTGCCATTATAGCTATAATGATTCTGTTCTATTTCTTAGATAGGATAGGCTTGAAAGGAAGAATCCGACAATGGTTTGGGTGGACAATGATTATAGCTTCAGATTTAGCCTTTGCAGCAATAACTGTTTTTGAGATGAAACGGTTATTTGTTACCGAATATATGCAACAGCCTGTAGTGAACTTAACAATGATATTAACTGACATAGGATTAGGGTTGATACTAATCTTATTGGCTGGTTTTTTGATATGGCGAATAATTGACCTGTTTAAAAGTAAAGGGCTATGGATAAAAGAACTAGAGGAAACAGATATTGAAGTGACATGTTTAGATGAAACAACTACAGTACAATCTAAACAAGAGTCAGGACGGGAGGTGTCACAATGAGAAGCATAACTATGATATTAATGGTATTAGTCATTGCTGTATTTGCAAGTGGGTGTGGTGTAGTGCCAGATACTCCAGATGCTGTTAAGTTATACAATAAAGCCGGTGTTGATCCGAATTCATGGGCATTAGTTCCAACTGGTGAGTTCTTACAGGGTCAATTTAACAAATCCACTACTATAGACTATGACTATGAAATTATGGTTACAAACGTAACTAATTATCAATATGCTAGATATCTTGAGGAGGTTCTGGCTGCAGGAGAGATTGAGATTGAAAATGGCAACATATATGGTTATTACCCTGGAGATGAATTTGAAGATGGTAAGCACGAAGAAAAGATCGAAGAAGGATATTATTTGCATATGCCCCTAGAAGATCTAGCCACTAGAATCACATACGACGGAACTAGTTTTTATGTAAAGGATGGTTATGAAAACCATCCAGTAACCATGGTAAGCTGGTTTGGAGCTAAAGCTTATGCCGATTTTTTTAATTACAGACTACCAACAGGACTTGAGTGGGAAAAAGCAGCCCGTGGTACGGATGACCGTCCTTATCCTTGGGGTGATGAGCTTACAAAATATAATGCAAATTACTATCATAGCGGTGACCCCTTTGAAACCAACAATGGCTATAGTGACACAACACCCGTTGGATTTTACAACGGACAAAAATATGGTGATTTTCAGACCTTTGATTCCCCTAGCCCTTATGGCCTGTATGATATGGCCGGCAATGTAGCTGACTGGACAGGAGAAAAACACTATAAAGTACATTATCGTTATATGCGCGGAGGAAATAGTGGCAGCTATGGAATAGATACCCGAATCTGGAAGGATAACAGTTCGCATCCAGAATATGTGAGTCCTAGTGTAGGATTCCGCTGTATACGCGAGCCACAATAAAACTGCATAAGAACGGGGGGAGAACTTATGAATACCAGCCATGTAAGAAATACGCACCTACCCCAGGAAACAGTAGTATATTCTTTGGAAAAACTTAAGCAGTACTGGATGCTTATAAAAAGCAAACAAACGTTTTTACTGGTAATTACAGGGTGGGCAGGATTTAGTAGTGGGGCATGTCCCCTTACACACTCGAAAATGTTGTTAGCTTCTCTTGCCTGCCTTTTTTTGGTAATTAGTGGATGTACCATGTTTAATATGATACTTGATCGGGATATCGATGCCAAGATGAACCGGACAGCTAAAAGACCTTTGCCCAGTGGGGCATTAAAGGTAAAAGAAGTCATTCTTTGGGGAAGCATCATTTTACTAGTAGGTTTAGGGTGGGCCTTTTTGCTCAGTCCCCTATTTGGATTGATTGTGGCGGCAGGAGTATTTATAGATCTAGTGGTCTATACCATATTACTAAAAAGAACTACAGCTTTTTCAATCCTCTTTGGGGGTATATCTGGTGGTATGCCAATTTTAGCTGGAAGGGCTTTAGGGTTAGGCACTATAGATACTATTGGAGTCCTCCTTGCCTTAGCAATACTGTTGTGGATACCAACCCACATTATGACATTTAGCATTAAATATAGAGATGATTATAGTAGGGCAGATATTCCAACATTCCCATCTCAGTATGGAGTGGAAAACACACGAAAAATAATTGCTATGTCTACAATTATGGCTAGTATAAGCATGATTCTATCAGCGTATTTAATAGGGATGAATGGATTATGTTTACTTGCAATGGTCTTATCCAGTATAATCCTGATTACTTTTGCAACTATTTATATGAGTAAATCCTGTTACAAGCTTGATATGAGATTATTTAAAATGGCATCCATCTACATGCTAGTGACCATGATACTAATTGGTTTTGGGGCATAACTTGAGATAAAACTATTTAAGCAACAGGGGGAATATTTGTGATTAGTGTTAGTAAATTGGTATGTAATACTGAAAGCTTTGGAGATACTTTACGATACAACAAGGATTCTAAAGGTACTTCTCATGGAACTACATGTCAGAAAGGGCCAGTAGTGGTATGGAATTGTACCAAAACCTGTAATCTAAATTGTATTCACTGTTATGCAAGTGCAAGTGCTGAAAATGAAGAATGTGATGGGGAATTAACCACTAAGGAAGGTAAAACTCTTATTGAGAATTTAAAGGCGTATAATGTTCCTGTGCTTCTAATTTCAGGTGGGGAGCCTTTAATGCGTGATGATATACTCTATTTAGCTAAATATGCTAATAATTTAAATATTAGGACTACCTTTTCTACGAATGGAACCCTGATAACAAAACAGATAGCTAAACAGCTTAAAGAAGCAGGTACTAGCTATGTCGGTATTAGTATTGATGGTATTGGTGAAACAAATGATTCTTTTCGTGGGCAAAATGGAGCTTTTGACAAGGCTGTAAGAGGAATAGAAAATTGTTTGTCAGTAGGGCAAAGAGTTGGTTTGCGTTTTACGATAAATAAGCGTAACTTGTCGCAGCTTCCCGGTATTTTTACTCTTATTAAGGATATAGCTATTCCTCGTGCCTGTTTTTATCACCTTGTATATAGTGGGCGAGGAAGTAGTTTGATCAAGGAGGACATAAGTCTTCAGGAAGCAAGGGAAACCATGGAACTGATTATAGACCATACAAGAAACTTTCAAAGTATGGGTTTAGATAAGGAGATTCTAACAGTAGCAAATCATGCAGATGGAATTTATCTTTACCTTAAGTTAAAGAACGAAGACCCTGTAAAAGCTAAAAAAGCCTGGGAATTATTAAAAAATAATGGGGGTAATCGTACAGGAATGGCCATTTCAAGCGTGGATTGGAATGGAAATGTTCACCCTGACCAATTTACTGCTAATTATACTATCGGAAATGTTCGTAAAAAGCCCTTTGGGGAAATATGGAGTGACAAGTCTAATAAGATCCTTTTGGGGTTAAGAAATAGAAAATCTCTTCTAAAAGGTCGTTGCTCGAAGTGTCAATGGCTTGATATCTGTAATGGAAATGTTCGGGTTAGAGCTGAAGCGGTTTATGAAGACTTATGGCAGTCAGATCCTGCCTGTTATTTATCAGATCTAGAAATTGGCCTTCAATAAACAGGATTCTTGACTTCAGGTGGAGTTTTTACTCCATCTGAAGGTTAGAAACCGTTATCCACGCTAGTAACACTTATGAACTTGTTCATTAGTGTTGAGTGTGTGCAAAGCTGGACATAGCACCGCTTATAGAAGATGGGAGTCTTGGAGTGAAATTTGTCAACTTGTTGGCATAGCTGAACCCATGCAAGGCTAGCGGTGATAGTCATCGGATAAGTACTGGCTTGAGTAAACAAGGGTAGGTGTGTAAAATGGATTATCCTGACAAACAAATTCTATCCATTATTCAAAGTGACTTTCCAATTGTTGCTAGACCGTACTTATGTATAGCTAAAAAAGTTGGTCTGTCCGAGGCAGAGGTGTTGATGAGGCTAAAGAAATTGCTTGCAGATGGGTTGATTAGACGTATAGGCGCGGTTCTAGATTCTAAATGCCTTGGCTATAGCAGTACTCTTTGTGCTATGCAAGTGTCTGAGGAAAGAATACCAGATGTGGCTACTGTAATTAGCTCTTATGAAGGGGTGACTCATAATTATATCCGAGAACACAAATACAACCTCTGGTTTACTCTAATATGTAATTCTCCCCAAATGCTGAATTATATCATTCAAGAAATAACAAATAAAACCGGTATAACAGTTCATACTTTGCCTGCAATGAAACTGTTTAAGATAAGCGTAAAACTCCCAGTTCCCGGAATGGAGGTAGATACTTATGAAGTTAACCACTTTAGATAAAGTCATAATTTGTGAATTGCAAAATAGCATTTCCCTAGACTCTCGCCCTTTTAATTCCATTGCAGAGCAAATTGGTATTACAGAAGTAGATTTAATTAAAAGAATTGAATTATTACAGGAAAAAGGTTTTATCAGGCGGGTTGGAGCAGTTGTTAATCACAGAAAGATGGGTTATATTGCTAATCCAATGATTGCTTGGAATGTACCAGATAATCTTGTAGATAAAGCGGGGCAAGAAATTGCTGCCTATTCTGAAGTAACTCATTGCTATCTAAGACCACGTCTGCCAGATTTTCCGTATAATATTTATTCCATGATTCACAATCAAACGCGGGAAGCATCAGCTAAAATGGCTAAAGAAATCTCGGTATCAATAGGAATTGCGGATTACATGTTGTTATATAGCAGCGTTGAACTTAAAAAGTCAAGTATGAAGTATTTCAACGAGGAGGGGTTACAAGAAGCTTGACTCAGAAACCAGATTTTGATTAACTCATTTAAAGCGTGTGCAAAGGAAGTGACATTATAATGCTAGTAACTGTTACAGCTGTAGTTTTAGTTATAAATATTCCATTTGGCTTTTGGCGCGCGAGAGTTAAAAAACTTTCATTACCATGGTTATTATCGATCCACTTTCCGATAATTATAGCATTTATGTTGCGTGCTATAGCTGATTTAGGATGGGGATTATCCACCTTTCCTCCATTTATGGCGGCCTTTCTTTTAGGCCAGTTTTTTGGAGGAAAGCTATATCTAACTTCTCAAAATTATAAAAAAATGAACTCAGTGAAAACCATTTGCTTTATCCTTTTGAAGAATATAAGTATTAAAAAAGAGCAAATAAAATGTGTGGCAAAAACTAAATGGCATAGAAAAAATATTCAAGCACTCTTTTTTGTACTTTTTATTTGGTTTATATTAAATTTTATTCCTAGTGTAAAATTTCTTTTTACTGTTCTTATATTATTTATTTTAATTACTTTAACGCTGCGCACAGGACTTTGTGGTTGGATGTGTCCTTTTGGAACACTATTCGAAAGGTTTAATACACTTGGAGGAAAAATAGAAAGTATTGGCATTATTCAACCTAGATACAAAAAATATAAAAAATGGATAAAAGACAACAGAGGTTTATTAAATAAAATTGATAAATACGCTAGGTACTTTAAATATCCTTTCTTACTATGGACTATTTTTTCATCTGTTTATTCATTCAGAGCTGGACATTTGGCTGTCCCATATGTATTTCTAGTATTGTTAACTTTAACGTTATTTATTAATAGGGCTTGGTGTAGATATGCCTGCCCAGTAGGTGCGCTAATAGGAGTTTTAGGAAAGTTAAGCCCAACTATAATAACACGGGATGAACAAAAATGTATCAAATGTAACAGATGTAGTAGAGTTTGTTCAATGAATATCGACGTAGCTAAACAAAAGCATGTAAAAGCTACAGATTGCATCACATGTTTAGAATGCGTTGATGCTTGTCCTATCCATGGAGCATTAGAATTGAGAGTTGCTTTACCTCGAATTACAAATAGGAAAAACAGAAATACTAGTTTTTAGAATGCATTTATTGTAAGTCCCATTATCTCCACTGTCTACCACAAGGGGAGCATATAAATGATGCGGGTTTTTTATATATCTATAAGAGATTTCCATTCTATAGATTTGTAGTTTTTGCAAAACTGCATTAAAAAAAGGCAATTAAGCCCTGATTTCTGCCAGCAGTTTCTTGGTGCCCCAACCATATTGATGACTCGATTCAAATTATAAGCAAGAAAACTAAGCTCTTTTTTTGAGAATGTCTTATTTACTAATAATAACCTCCAGTATTCCTGTTTTTTTCTGCTATAAGTATAAATTATAATACCCTATAGGGGAGACTCTTTTTACTTGTCTACTCTATAGGGTACATTTTATAGCGATCTAGGTTTCTTTTTAAGTTATAAATTGACATTACATACCAAATAAATTTGGCAAAAAAAGTGTTATTTGCGGAATAAAAGTGACTAAGATTAAAGCAACAATTAAAGCTAATAAAAATGGCCAAATTGATTTGACTAAAGTTTCAAATTTTATTCCTGATATACCACAAGCGACGAATAGATTAGACCCAATAGGCGGTGTTATAAACCCTATTGATAGGTTTAAAATCATCATTACGCCAAAATGGTATACATCAATCCCATAAAGAGCAACAATTGGGTATAGTATAGGACTTAAAATGATGATTGCAGTAAAAGTCTCCATGATACACCCGACAATCAATAATAGAATATTAATGACGATTAATAATACAAATATATTACTACTCATTGAAGTTAATGCACTTTCTACCATCTTTGGCACACCTTCAACTGTCAAGATTTTGCCTAGTACTGATCCTGTAGCGACGACAATTAATATTGATGAGACAGTAATAGCAGAGTTGACAAGAGCTTTTGATGTTATGTTAATCGAAAGTTCTTTATAAATAAATTTTCCAACAATGAATCCATATACACATGCAACAACAGCTGCCTCTGTTGCTGAAAATATACCGCCATAAATACCGCCTATAATAATAATAGGTACAAATAAAGCCCATATAGCATCGGCTGCACATTTTACTGCATTTTTGAAATTGAAATTAGCACTTGAACTTTTATAACCATCTCTTTTAGCGTAATAATAAACCAAAATCATAAGAACGAAACCTGCTAGAAGCCCTGGTCCTATTCCTCCCATAAACATGGTGCCGGGAGAAGCGGCAGGAAGTGCCACACTATACATGATCATAGGGATACTTGGAGGTATTATTGTACCTAAAACGCCGGCGGCAGCAGTAAGTGCTGTCGCAAATGAACGGGGATATCCTTGTTCTTCCATTGCAGGTATTAAGATAGTACCAACGGCAGCAACAGTCGCAATAGCTGATCCACTAATAGCCCCGAAAAATATACAGGTTAGAACTGTAACGATTCCCAGTCCACCTGTGAAATGTCCAACTAGTGAATTGGATAAATTAATGAGTCTTTTCGATAACCCCCCACCTTCCATTAGTGAACCAGCCAAAATGAAAAATGGAATTGCAATAAGAGGGAAGCTATTCATTGAGGAAAAAATAGCTTGTGAAATAAAATCAAGCCCCATTGTACCGCCTGCAAATCCGTAAATGCAAAGTGCTATTCCAATGGAAACGCCAATTGGAACTGATAAAAGCACAAATACAGCAAAGGATGCTAACAGTAAGAATATGTGCATTAATCCAGCCCCCCATTTCTTTCCACTATTCTTTCTTTAAACAATAGCTTTGTGTCAGCCATGAGTCTGTAAATGCTAAGAACAAAGCCAAATGGGACGGCAATTTGAATCATCCACATATAAAGGCCGGTAGATTCAGAAATTTGCAGGTTGATAAAAATCAGTTTATAAACCTTGATAAATGAATAATAACTAATAATGCCACAAAATATCATAAATATTAAATTCGAAAATACTTTAAGATAAAACTGCATTTTTTCAGATAAAATTACAAATGCTAATTCTACCTTGATGTGCTTTCTCTTTTTTACTGCCAATGAGATGCCAATAAAAACGGACCATATTAACATATAGGTAAGTAGATCTTGGCTCCAAGATATTGAGAGATTAACTACATATCTAAAAAATATTTGAGCTGTTGCTATTATTAGCATAGCGGTATAGGTTGCAATTAAGAGCCACTCTTCAATATGCTCATCAAACAATTTTAAGAGTTTCATAAATCCTCCCACAATTTTAATTGAATAATAAGGTGACAATAGGCACCTTATTATTCAATTAATACATTCCATTGAAATATTTATTTACCTTCTATTTCTTTAATTATTGAAAGGGCACTATCCAATACTTCTTTCCCTATTTTTTCTTCAAAATTTTTGTAAGTTGGCAATGCCATCTCGATAAATACCTGTCTCTCTTCATCTGTTAAATAAGTGATTTCAGTAGTTTCTTTAATCTTTTCTATACTTTCATTTTCAAGTTCAACGGCTAATTCTCTATTAAATATCTGTGTACTCAGAGCTGCTTCTTCAATTATGCTTTTGACATCATCTGGATAAGAAGCAAATACGCCTGTATTGATGAATAACCCAACAGGGTCAAATGCATGCATCGTATCAGTCATATATTCTTGAACCTCATTAAACTTCATGCTCGCAGTATTACTGAAACTATTCTCCTGCCCATCAATTGTTTTTGTTTGCAGACCAACGTATATATCCCCATATGGAAGTGGTGTTGGATTAGCACCATATGCTTTAAAGTAGTCGATTTGAACGGGATTATCTAATGTTCTTATTTTTAACCCCTTTAAGTCATCAGGGTGTTTTACAGGTGCTTTGTTATTTGAGACACTTCTATAACCACCGTCAAATACAGCAAGTTGTTTAAATCCTTGTTCTTCAATGCTTTTGGCGATGTCTTTTGCCAGATCGCTGTCTAAAAATTCAAAAGCTACTTCTTTGCTGCTAAATAAATAAGGTAGATTGTAAAGTAAAAATGCATCAGAAAATTGTGCAAAAGGTGGGTAAATGTTTACACACATTTCAATACTGCCATCTTGAACACCATTGAAAATATCAGCACTTCCACCCAATGATCCTCCAGGGAAAAGTTCAACATCAATTCGTCCTTCAGACAGCTGTTCTACCTGCTCTTCAAAATGACGCATAGAACGTGTTGCAATATCCTGTTCTGGTGTAACAAGACCTACTTTGATTTCGAATTCCCCTTGTTTTATTTCTGAACCTTCGTTGTTGGGAACTACATTATTTGAATTATCAGAACAACCAGCAGCAAACAACACCATTGCAACAAGAACCAATAATAATACTTTTTTCATTTTCATTCTCCTTTTTTATAAAGTATAATGATATAGAGTGTAATGCATTGTACTTGACATTAATATATTTATCCCATGACTAATTATGACTTTTAGATATAATTTTAGTGTCAAAATGTTATACTTTTAGAGTCCTTCAAATTAATGTATAAGCGCTTCGCGTCCCCAGTATCAAAAATAGTGGTTTTGATATTGGGGACATTATTTTTTAGGGCTCAGATGATTTTTACCTATTTAATCATAGCGTCTGTTTAACTAGCAGTAAGCTGATTCTAATTATTTGTCATAGGAAAGTCATAAATTCGTGCAAGTCATTACAGATTTTCCTACTATAATATAAAATAAGATGAGTTACGAGGTATTGGGGGTAATCAAATGATAATCAACGCTATGATCAACGGGGAGTCCATTCAAAAAGACTGCAATCCCAACAAAAGATTAGTGGATTTTTTACGGGATGATATGAAATTACAGAGTGTTAAAGAAGGTTGTGGTGAAGGGGAATGCGGTTCGTGCACTATACTTCTTGATCAAGAAGCCGTAATGTCATGTATGGTATTGACAGGGCAAATTAACGGGCGTAAAGTGACAACAGTTGAAGGATTGGATCAAATGGGTGAGCTCGAACCCCTTGTAGAATCATTTGTTAATTCAGGAGCTGTACAATGCGGTTATTGCACACCAGGGATGGTCATCTCGACAAAAGCCTTGTTGTATAAGAACCCGAACCCTACTGAAGAAGAAATTAAAAGCGCTTTAGAAGGAAACCTTTGCAGATGTACCGGATATAACAAAATTGTTGAAGCCGTTAAAAATATAGAGGAGTGACAGATATGAAAACGAATACATTTTACGCTCCTGAAACTATGCAAGCACTTGTAGAATTATTAAAGCTGAAAAAAAATAGAAGTGATTTTTACTTTGTAGCTGGTGCTACTGATCTTTTGATTCATTTTAAAAAGCAAGGGATCTTGGATTTTACAGCTATTGATTTAACACACTTGGATGCACTAAAAGAAATTGTAAAAAAAGATGACTGCATTGAAATTGGTGCAGTAGTCACCATGGCAAAGCTTGAGAAATCCAAAACCGTTCTGGACCACGCAAATGCTTTAGCGGAAGCTGCTAGAAGAGTGGGATCAACACAAATACGCAATCGTGCGACCATTGGAGGAAACGTTGCCAGCGCTGCTCACTGTGCAGATACCATTACTGCATTCTTTGCATTAGGAGCCACAGCTATCTTACTGAATTCAGAGGGAGCATTTCGAGAGATGCTTTTGGAAGAGTTCATCTTGGGTCTTGGTCGTACGCAAATTGAACCAGATGAAGTACTTATTAAAATACGCGTTCCTTATGGAAGCAAGCATGTTTATTCGAGTTTTTCTAAAGTTGGTAGTAGAAAGAGTGTGACCATATCCAAGCTCAACCATGCGGTCCGAATTTGTTTTATGGATAATTACGTAGTAGAAGCAAGCTTTTATTTTGGGTCCATTGGCCCTAAAGCCATCAAAGCAGTAAACTTGGAGAAACATTGTATTGGTAGAGAATGGAATGAAGCATTAATGGTCGAACTTTTTGAATTGGGTTCTAAACAAATTGATGAAGCGATTCCAACAAGGGAGTCAAGACACTATAAGAGAACTGCGGTTAAAGGTGTAATCAGCGATGTGTTTAATGACATTGTAAATCAGAGAGGGGTGATTTGATGGAGAGTGGATTTAAATACATTGGAAAGCGTATAAATAGGCCTGATGCAAAAGATAAAATTTTGGGCAAAACGAAATACACAGAAGATTTAAACCGACATGGGATGCTCTACGGAAAACTCGTAACAAGTAAAAAAGCCCATGCCAAAGTGCGTATCGATGCATCAAAAGCTCAGACCATTGAAGGTGTCAAAGCCGTTTTTACTTACGAAGATGTGCCAAAGAAGCCTTATAACTCTAACCATTGGTATTCTGGGGCAGTTGGCAAAGAAGATGAGCTCATTCTTCATGAAACTGCCAAACACGTTGGGGATCGAATTGCTTTAGTATTAGGCAATACCATGGAAGCCGTGGAAAAAGGACGAAAAGCTCTGATTGTAGAATATGACGAGCTGCCTGTTGTTATTGGTATAGAAGCGGCCAAGCAACAGTCAATAAAAGTTACTGGTGACACCAACTTATGTTTTGAAAAGGAACTTGCCTGCGGAGATATAGAAAGTGGTTTTGAAAAAGCTGATTTTATAATAGAAGATACGGGTTCTACTCCAAAGATTCATCATTCAGCTATTGAGAACCATGTGTGTATGGCAGAAGTCGATACCTTCGGAAACTTAATTATATGTTCACCTTGTCAGGTGGTATTTCAGGTGCAACATGTTACTGCTCAGGCTTTGGATATTCCATATGACAAGATTCGCGTGGTCAAACCATACATGGGGGGATCTTTTGGTGGCAAAGGGATGCCAGTACTGGAACCAATATGTGGATTTGCAGCGTTGAAAACAGGTAGACCCGTTAAAATCATCATGGATCGAATGGACTCCATTGCTGCCACAAGAACCCGCAATGCATCCATGCAAAAGGTCAAAACAGGGATTACCAAAGAGGGGAAGATTGTAGCCCGAGAAATTGAAATTGATTTTGATGGGGGTGCTTATTTAACCAATAGTGCAGCAATCGCTGTGGCAGCGGGCAAGAAAGCTTTCAGAACATATAACATCGAAAATCAAAAGTATTCAGGAAAGACCTATTATACTCACACCACACCAGGTGGAGCCTGCAGGGGATATGGCTCACCGCAGCTTCATGCCATTAGTGAGATCAATATTAACAATGCTGCTGCTAAAATTGGGATGGACCCGGTGGACTTCAGAATTTTGAATGTTGTTAATCCAAGAGAATATATAGAAGGGGCAGTTGATCAGATTGGGATGCCGGCAATTGGTAACGCACGAATCAAGGATTGCCTCATAGAGGGAAAAGAACAATTTCGGTGGAAGGAACGGATGCAAACCATAAAAGATAAAAATACGGATCGTTTTGCTTATGGACTTGGAGTGGCGGCAAGTGCCCATGGTAATGGTTACCATGGTTCATTTCCTGACTACACCAACGTCACGACTCAAATCATGCCAGATGGTAGGGTTTTAGTGAAGGTTGCAATTCATGATTTGGGGTGCGGTACGGTCTTAACTATGCAACAGATTACTGCTGAAGTTTTGAGCATATCAACTGAGCTAATCAATATACCACAAGCGGATACCCATCAATCTCCTTATGATTCGGCAGGGACTCAAGCCAGCCGAGTAACGTTTGTATGTGGTGGAGCTGTAAAAGAGACTGCAGAAGAGCTCAAGCAAAAAATGGCTCAAATCTATGCAACTGCTTTCGGTTGTACAGAGGATCAGGTTTGGTTTATAGATGGCATGATTGGTGCTGAGTCAACTAAGTCCATGGATTATGGAAGTTTTGCTACCTTCTGTGAAGATCAGTACGAAACCACACTTAAGGTTGATTTGGAATACAAATCCAAGGCTAATCCAGGTGTGTACGGTGCTGTTTTCATAGAAGTTAAAGTGGACCGGTATTTAGGCATGGTTGATATCGAGGATATGCTGGTTGTTCAAGACGCAGGGCAAGTTATTAACCGAACCCTAGCTGAAGGACAAGTGCAGGGCGGTGCTCAAATGAGTTTGGGGATGGCCTTGTGTGAAGAAATGATTCATGATAAGAGAGGAGGCCTTAAAACCGATAACTTCTCAAAATATCACATTGTAAATGCTCCGTCCATGCCGGAGGTTAAGACCTTGTTCATAGAAAAGGGTGAGCCTATGGGACCTTTTGGAGCCAAAAGCATGGGTGAATTAGCTGCAGTCGCACCAGCCCCGGCTTTAATAAATGCCATTAATAATGCCTTGGGTACGAACCTTACTGACTATCCGGCAACACCTGAGAAAATCATTAAAGCACTAAATATGTTATAATGAAAGAAATCCCGAAAGGGCGATGACCATGTCTAAAATAATGGTTGTAGATGATGAGATTGAAATAGCAGAAATGATTGAAGACTTTTTGAGAATTGAAAGTATTGAGGTTATTAAAGCTGATTCTGCGGAGAAGGCCTTGGAACTTCTCAATGAAGACATTGAACTCTTAGTTTTGGATATAAACTTGGATGGAATGAATGGGATAGAACTATGTAAAAAAATCCGTAGGACTAATTTCATTCCAATTATTTTTTTAACCTGCAACAACTCCCAGAATGATATGCTTCTCGGGCTAGGGGTGGGTGCTGATGATTATATTACTAAGCCTTTTAATCCAGTAGAACTCGTCGCTCGAATCAAAGCCAATATTCGAAGAACACGGTCCTATAATCAAGGTAGTATAAAGGATGAGATCATTACCTTTGGGGATATTGCCATTTATAAAAGAGGTTATAAGGTCTACAAAAACAAAGAGGATGTTAATATTACGTCGAAAGAATTGAATCTTTTGCTCTACTTGATTGAAAATGCTTATATTGTTTTGAGCAGGGATCAAATTCTTAATAGTGTATGGGGGGATTCCTTTTACGATGAAAATTTAGTCAATACAACCGTTAAGCGGCTTCGGAAAAAGATCGAGAATAATCCTGAAAAACCTCAATATATCAAGACGATTTGGGGCGCTGGTTATGTTTTTGAAGGTGATGTGAGATGATTCATAAAATACGTACTAAGTTACTGGTGATCATGATGATTATTGTGGTGATTGCAGCTCTCCCAATTACATCCATAAGCATGACTTCACTAATTAAGTCATCTAAAGAACAGGCAAAAGACTTTGGTGAGAAATCGGCTTATTACAATTCGGAGATCATCAACACATGGCTTTCTGAAAAAGCAAAAATCCTCATGCAATTGAAAACACAGCTAAAACAGGAAATGAGTGAAGAAGAACTCAAGGAGCTCTTAAGGGTGTATTCCGATATTAACCAAGATTTCATTAGTGTATTCATTGGTACTGATAATAATGAAATGGTGGATGCATACGGGTGGATACCTGATGAAAGCTACAATGTTACTGAAAGACCTTGGTATCAAAAAGCAATTAATCAGGAAACTTATATAACGACCTCCGTTTACTGGGATGTCAATAAAAAGGAGAAAGTTACTGCTATTGCATCCAGTATTGATTTGCAAGAACGCAAAGGGGTCATTGCAGCCAATATTTACGTGGATTACATTTTCGAAATTATCGATGATATAAAGTATGGCGACAATGGATTTGCTATACTATTGGACGATAACTATAACCTGATCACAGGACCAAAAGATGAGAATCAATTAACGGTGTTCAACCACATTTTTGAAATACTCACTTCGAAGGATCAAGTTTTTTCCCAATCAGAGGCCTTTGAAATTGAGATTGATGGTGTAGATTATATTGCAGCTTACTCCAGTATCAAAGGATTTGATTGGACTCTTGTTCTGGTGGCACCTTTATCAGATTTTATTCATTCGGCCTATGCTATGCGAAGCCAGATGATTTATATTCTCTTAGGGACCCTTGTATTAATCATTATGATTAATTATTACTTGAGCCGATCCATATCCCTTCCTATTGAAACTTTAGCCAATGGGGTATCCCGTATTGCAAAGGGAGATTTTGATAACGCCATTAACATAAAGACCCGGGATGAGATTGGTAAGCTTAGTAAAGAGCTGGATAAAATGCGGATAAACTTAAAGAAAATTTTTGAATCCCTTAAGTACGAAAGTAAAATCATTTCCATGAATTCACAAAACTTATTCCAGCATTTAGACGAAACATACCAAGGGACATCTCACTTTTTGTCGATGCTTTCTCACGACATTAAAACACCAATAACCGTGATTAAGGGCTATAGTAAGGCTTTAAGCATGGAGATGGTCGATCCGGATAAAACGAAGGAATACATTGAAAGAATCCAGTATCGTTCTGAGCAAATTGAAAATATTATAACAGATATTTTAGATAACACTTATGAGGCACATAATATAAAAGTGAACCTAAAAGAGATAAAAATCGCTGATTATATAAACATGGTTCTCTATAATTCAGAAAACTATGTGAATAACCAAAAACATCAGTTTATTCGGGAGATTGATTATAAGAGTATTGACGTTGAGGGAACCATAGCAGTTGACATCATAAAAATTCACAGAGTCATCAATAATATTTTATCCAATGCAGTAAAGTTTTCGGAAGACGGTTCAGAGATTATATTAGTAATAAAGGAAGAAGAAGGAAGGATATTAACTTGCTTCAAGGATTATGGAACAGGAATAAGAGCAGAAGAGCGCGAGAAAATATTCAATATGTTTTATAAATCTGATAAATCTAAAAAGGGTTATGGACTTGGATTGTATATAAACAAAGCCATTATTGAAGCACATAACGGTGAGATTGTTTTCGAGTCCGAATATCAACACGGTACTACCAGCGGTTACTATTTAAATGTCATAAAATAAAGATAAAAATAGCAAATTCCAGCCTATTAATTAGATGAAAAAACTAAGCAAAATCTATACAAGCAACGATTAACTACAGAAATTGTCCAAATTGAGCAAGAAGCAGAAGAATTAAGCAAAAGAGTCATAGCTAAAGTAAAAAGTCAGTTTTAACACCTGGGAAGTTTTTTGAAAAAGGGGGCATGAAAAATGATTACTAATAAGGATATTTCCAAGGCTATGATAATCAAGCTTGATGCTAAGCTTCCAGAGATGCCGATTTTTCAGGAAGGTATCAGAAGAGCTCCAAATAGAGGGTATAAACTTACACCGGACCAAACTAAAGTAGCATTAAAAAATGCTCTTAGATATGTACCTCAAGAATTTCACAAAAGTTTAGCACCTGAATTTCTTAAGGAATTAAAAACAAGGGGAAGAATCTATGCTTACCGCTTTCGCCCCGAAGGAAGAATATATGGAAAATCAATAGACGAGTATCAGGGTAACTGCATTGAAGGAAAAGCCTTTCAAGTAATGATAGATAATAACCTAGACTTTGAAGTAGCACTATATCCCTATGAATTAGTCACTTATGGCGAAACGGGTAGGGTATGTCAGAATTGGCTTCAGTATCGATTAATAAAGAAATACCTGGAAGTCTTGACAGAGGAACAGACATTAGTGGTGCAATCGGGTCATCCATTAGGTTTATTTCCTTCTAAACCAGAAGCTCCTAGGGTAATAATAACAAACTCACTTATGATAGGAATGTTTGATAATCCCCACGATTGGGATATAGCAGAACAGATGGGCGTAGCAAATTATGGGCAGATGACAGCTGGCGGCTGGATGTATATTGGACCTCAAGGAATAGTCCATGGAACCTTTAATACCCTTCTTAATGCAGGTAGAAATAAACTTGGAATTCCTGAAGATGGGGACTTAAGGGGACACATGTTTATTTCCTCTGGCCTTGGTGGTATGAGCGGTGCTCAGCCTAAAGCAGTTGAAATAGCAAATGGTGTTGGTGTAATAGCTGAAGTTGACTACTCAAGAATCATGACAAGATATAATCAGGGTTGGGTAGGCAAGGTATCTGATAATCTTGATGATATCTTTGCTACTGCTGAAGAATATTTAAAGAAAAAAGAGCCAATTTCCATTGCCTATCATGGAAATATTGTTGACCTTTTAGAATACGTAGTAGAAAAAAATATTCATGTTGAACTATTATCAGATCAGACTTCGTGTCATGCTGTATATGATGGAGGTTATTGTCCACAGGGAGTATCCTTTGAAGAAAGAACAGAACTAATTGGATCAGACAGAGCTAGATTTATAGAACTTGTAGATAAATCATTAGAACATCACTATGAACTAATTAAAGTCTTAACAGAAAGAGGAACATATTTCTTTGACTATGGAAATGCATTTATGAAAGCAGTTTATGATGCTGGTGTAAAAGACATTTCCAAAAATGGTATAGACGACAAGGATGGTTTCATCTGGCCTTCTTATGTAGAAGATATCATGGGACCAATGCTCTTTGATTATGGTTACGGACCCTTTAGGTGGGTTTGCTTGAGTGGCAAACATGAAGACTTAATTAAAACAGATAAGGCAGCTATGGAGTGTATTAATCCAAACCGTAGAGGTCAAGACAGGGATAACTATATTTGGATAAGAGATGCTGAAGACAATCAGCTTGTAGTAGGAACCCAAGCTAGAATTCTCTATCAAGATGCTGAAGGAAGAAAGACCATTGCTCTTAAGTTTAATGAAATGGTGAGAAACGGGGAAATTGGCCCAGTAATGCTAGGTAGAGATCACCATGATGTAAGTGGTACAGATTCACCCTTTAGAGAAACAGCCAATATCAAAGATGGAAGTAACGTCATGGCCGAAATGGCCATCCAATGTTTTGCCGGAAATGCCGCTAGGGGAATGAGTCTTTGTGCGCTCCACAATGGCGGGGGTGTTGGAATTGGTAAAGCAATTAATGGTGGATTTGGCCTTGTTTTAGATGGTAGTGAAAGAATAGATAATACCATAAAATCTGCAATGCTATGGGACGTAATAGGTGGAGTGGCTAGACGCAACTGGGCTAGAAACGAAAATTCCATTGAAACAATAATAGAGTTTAATAAAATGTATGAAGGAAAAGGTCATGTTACTATACCCTTTGTCGCTAGTGATGAACTGATTGAGGATATAGTGAATAGTAATTGAAAATACTATAGGGCTATTAATCTCTCTCTGGAGCACCTACCATTGTGTTACCACTAGACGGCACCTTATCCTGAGTTAACTGGATAGGTCGGAAGGGTTGCACTTATTGCATCAATGATTTAGATATAAAAAAACCAAGGAGCCAATAAAATATAGACTACTTGGTATATGGTAATATCATTATGAAATCCCAGTATTAGACTATTAATGGCAAATCTACTGTAATTTTGAATTGGGATCCATAGGTCTGTCTCCCGCTAAATTATTTTCTGCGGAAATTAAATGTTCCATTCCTCTAACTAATGTATCATCTTCAAGTACACTATACAAATGGTATCCTAGATCTTCACGGTCTACTAATACCTCTTCAAGAACCTGAACTGTACCGAAATCCTTAAGCTCATGGGCCCGAGATATGGTCTGTCTCATCATCTGCTGGAGTTTCAATTCTTGTTCAAGATCGTTTCTAAGAAAATCACGCATAGTGTAACGGCCTTCAACCTCATGCTTAATATATGACAATTCATGCTGGGTAACTGGATGAGCTGTAGGCACAACCCCAAGCCTAGCTACTCTTTCACCAACCATATCAATATGCTTTTGGGTTTTGTCAATATGTTCGTCTAAGAGATGATGTAAGCTTAAAAATGACTCAGCACCCTCTGTTAGCCAATGATGCTTATTATATTGATGAAGAGCAATTGTTAAAGCACATTGATGATCATCTAACATAAGACCCATTTCTTGCCGGACCTCTACGGGAAGAGAGATTCCAGAGCCTACTTTTTTTGCGGTCCTTGGTTGTTGGCGTAAAATCATAGTATGGTCAGTATTATGACCAGGCATTTTAGAATCGAAACCTGTTTTGTTAAGGTTAAATTGTCCCTGAAAATTGGTCATGTCAGTCATTACTTTGTTAATGTCCATAGTTGGCTTAGTTGCTACTGGCGCTATATTTTCCATTTTAAAACCACTCCTTTTTGTAATGATAACTTTATTAATATTATCTAATTGTAGGACATATTATATGCATATATTTCAAAGGATACTGCCAAATATAAATTACCTTTAGAAACCTAGCGGAATATATCTCCAATATAAAAGTAAAAGGCTTTCTACATAATTACAAGGATTGTTTTCAATATTAAAAAGAAAAGCTTAGTGATTCAGACAGAAAATGGAATAACTATGTATTAATAATATGCTGAAAACACATACTACTAATGTGTTTTAAATTAACCCTATTATAAAGGAGAATTTGTATGAGAAAAATCACAACGGCTGAAATGTTGCAGTTTCGTGAATTACTACAGATGGAAACTATATCGTTAGCGAAGGCTAAGGCAATGGGTACCTTAATCGAAGATGATGAATTAAACAGTTTATCTATATCTGGAATTCAAGCGGCAGAAGGTAGAATTAAAGGATTGCAGCAATTTATTAATGAAAATGACATTGTTTCTATGGGGGTGAACTAAGGTGTCCATTTTTGATAAGATTAAGAATAATGATGAGTTAAAACTTAGCGATAAAGTAATTGCTAATGATGCTTTAATGGGGCTCAAAGGGTTATCAGCAGGCTATCTAGCAGCTACTCTAGAATCAAGTACACCAGAAGTACGACGTTTATATTCAGAGTATTTGACCCAAAGCGTACTGGCACATGAAGGTTTAACGGCATTGGCTATAAAAAAAGGCTGGTACCAACCATATAATCACCCTGAAGAGCAAATATCCCAGGCCATTCAGGACTCACAATGGGTATTAAATACACAAGCTTGAACATCAAAAAGACCCTTACTTATCAAAATGTTCTTTATCAAAAAGACTTTTAATATCTGAGGGTCTTTTTCATGATTTTAAAAAATGTGTCCTGTGGGGCCACTTTCTTTGAGGTTTAAGAGGAATTGATGGAAAAAAATTCCCCCACAGCAATAAGAATTGCAAAAATGAATAGACTTGTTAAGCTGACCACAAAAGTTGGAGTAAATAAACTGATAATATATGCTACTAAGGCCCCATAACTCCATCACCAGTAGATAAATAATATTACCAGACTTAGGAAGTACAACTAAATCCCCTGCTAGGTAATTTAGGATAGTTCAAATTATTGTTACAAAGAATATCCAACTTAATAGGTTACCATCCATTAACCCAAACGTAAGCCATGCAAAAACAAAGGTCATTACAAACTTTATTAATAAGGCAGTTATTGTAACCATAGGGAATGCTAAATGACTATCCATACATTTACACAAGTCATAACTTTAACTTCCATACTGAATAGATCTTTCTAAGAAAATAGATAAATTTTTTAGTAAGGTTATGATTAAAACATAGTCTAGAGAGGGGGTATTTATAGTTGGTTAGAGGAAAAGGACTATTGCGTGGATTATTGATTACAGGTAAACATCTTTTTGGTAAGCCAGTAACACAACTATATCCAGAACAGGAACCCATACTTCCGGCACGATTTCGTGGCCCAATTAATGTGGATAAGGAAAAATGTAATGCTTGTGAACTTTGCGTGAAATCTTGCCCCGTCCAAGCAATCAGCCTTGAAGCAGAAAAGTTAGATAAGAAGAAAATTCTTAAAAAATATGAAGTTGATCCATCAATATGTATGCACTGTAACTTATGTGTCGAAAGCTGTCCCAAGGACGCATTAGAAAATAAACCCGAATTTGCAAGGGCTACACTCCATAAGCCTAAGGTGGAAAACAGAATTAGGAGGCATTAGTTTAGGGCATTAGTATAATAATGGTTTTTATTATTTTCTAGCGTAGTTACCCTTTTCAACATGATTCTTAAGTTTTAGTAATCCATCAATTAGTGCTTCAGGTTTTGGAGGACACCCTGGAATATATATATCTACTGGTATAAATTCCGATAAACCGCGTACCACATTATATGAATCTTGATAGGGTCCTCCACTAATTGCACAGTTTCCCATAGCTATTACCCATTTAGGTTCAGCCATTTGATCGTAAAGACGTTTCACTATTGGTTCTACCTTTTTGGTAATAGTTCCAGCAATAATCATAACATCTGCCTGTCTAGGAGAAGGTCTGAATACTTCATAACCGAAGCGCCCAAGGTCATAACGGGCTCCTCCTGTTGCCATCATTTCAATCGCACAACAAGCCATACCAAAAGTCAATGGCCAAAAAGAACGGGAACGAGCAGTATTCAATAGTCTATCAAGGGTAGATAAGATTATTCCTTTCTTTCTCACTTCTTCTACTTCTTGTTCTGTAACTTCTTTGGTTGAGACTTCTTCATTAACTGACATGTGCCACCACCTCCTTCTATAAGTTTCCCATAAAAATTATATTTGATTAAGCCAATTTTGTCCTAGATAGGTACGATCTACATAGTACTTGTATTTAAACAGAATTAGGTCAATGGAAAACCTATTATTGAATAGTAAATTTAAATTCGTATCTACATGCAATTAACATTTTCTTACTATTTATGATATACTAGTGCTAAAGGGGTGGTTCTAATATGAATACTTCTAAAAAGATATTGTTAAAATTAATCCAACAAATACCTGAAAGCCAAATTCCAGAAGTTATAGACTTTATTGCCTTTCTAAAGATAAAAAAGGATAGGGAAATATTTAAAGACCTAGAGATAGCAAGTGAAAGTAGTATGGATTTTTGGGATAATGAAATTGATGATGAGGTGTGGGATAATGTATAAACAGGGGGATATATTATTAGTGCAAATCCCCTTTAGTGATTTATCATCTGCCAAAAAGCGTCCAGTATTAGTTCTATCTAATAGCGAATATAATAGTAGGACAAGCGATATAGTAGTTGCTGCTATCACATCTAATATTATTACAAAAGATTACACTATTCTGTTTTCAGCAGAAGACTTAACTGAAGGAACATTAAAGGTTAATTCCTGTATTAGGGCAGACAAAATTTACAGTATTTCGCAAAGTATTGTATTAAATAGGTTTGGGTGTGTTAATGAAAGTATTTTACATAGGACAATAGAAAAATTAACAGAGCTGGTGAGAGGTAATCAAAAGTGATTTAATTTATAGTTACTGTATAGTGGTTGGAATTAATTACTTTAGCTTCTATACAAGAAGTATGGGATGCATTTCCAGTTTAGCTGGGAGCGCGCCTGACTGGCAGTCAGGAAGGTCATGGGTTCAAGTCCCAGTATCTCCACCATATTAAAGACAACTGAGGTCGATTAATTCGGTCTCAGTTTTTGTTTGGTGCTTACTTTAGAAGTTCACATAGGCACACTTTATGTAGAAGAGCTTAAGCTGGCGGATATGTTTCCTCATAAGGGGCATGTTGAATTTTACGCGTTCTTGTCGAAAGAATGAATGTAAATACGTGCAAAAAGAATAACTAAATTCCTAATCAAATAATGAAACTCAGTTAAGTCTCATATTGACAATCAGTTAAAAACATAATATATTGAATATATATTCAATCAATAATAATCGGGGTGTTGATATGGCAAGGAATCAAGAGCAAAACGATAAGATCCGTAAAGAACGCAAGGAACAGATACGCGCAGAAGCGCTTAGACAGTTTGCCACCCAAGGGTTGTTTGCTACGCGAATTGCGGATATTGCTGCAGGCGTTGGCATGGCGCAGGGGTTATTGTATCACTACTATCCCTCCAAGGATATGATCTTTGTGGATTTGATCGACGACGCGCTCGATAAGTTGAACAAAGCTTCCTTATATGTGAAGGATATGCAAGCTTCGGCGCGCGAAAAGATCCTTTTTGCTCTACAGGAGCTCTTGAAAACCATCGAAACAAGCGAGCAGTTTTCCGACACTTGCCGCTTGATTGCACAGGCGACGAACTCAACAGCAATCCCGGAAGATGCACAACAGCTTATTGAGGAAAAGAGAGATATCCCCTATGAAGCAATCGCAACTGTCATGGCAGCGGGGCAGCGCGAAGGCAGCGTGATTGCAGGCGATCCAAGGATGCTAGCCATACTGTTTTGGACGAGTGTAAATGGGCTTGCAATCTATTATTCAACCCGTAAGGATGCAGGCGAGATGCCTGATTATCGCATCCTTGCAAAAATGTTCTTGAGAGACAAGGTTTTTGGTGAGGAGGAATGAAGATGGGACAAAGTATTATGCGTTTTTTAGATGAAGATGGGAAATTAAAGCAGTTTCCCGCCAAACAGCAAAAAAGGCTTTTGGCATATGCTTATTTAGCGAAAAAATTTGAGTTTGACATAGAGTATTCCGAGCAGGAGGTCAATGCTATCATCGGTTCATGGCATACTTTTGGAGACTATTTTGTGCTGCGGCGCGGACTTGTTGAAAGCTGTTATCTGTGTCGCCTGCCCAACGGAAGTAAGTATTGGCGGAACAAGGCGAAAAAAGGGGATAGTGAACAATGAGCTTCAAAGCAAAGTTAATGCATACCATGATGAAATATCGTCATCTGTTAAAAGGGCATTTGTACCGTGAGGTGATTGATCAAAACACCTCTATCGAAGCGCTGCGTCGTGAATGTGATGAAAGAGCTGAAAGACTATGTAAGCCTTTAGAAGGAGTTACATACTCAGCAACAGAGTATTCCGGTTGCTATGCCGAGTGGGTTGAGCCGGAAAACGCGCCTACAAATCAGGTTGTGCTATATTTTCACGGTGGTGGCTTCGTGATGGGCAATGCAAGATCCCATCGCAACATCGTAGGCGGCTTTATGAAACGATTGGGGATGAAGGCCCTAGTATTCGATTACAGCCTTGCACCGGAATATCCTGCGCCTACGGCAGTCAATGATTCTGCCGCCATCTATGCATGGCTGCTCGAACAGGGCTATCAGCCTAAGAATATTGTATTTGCGGGGGATTCCGCAGGTGGGGGCATCGAGCTTGCCACGCTTTTGAAGTGCAAGGATGATGGTCTGCCAATGCCCGCTGTCTGTGCTGCATTTTCTCCATGTACTGACATGACAATTTCAGGCGAATCACATAAGACCAGAGCTAAGGCCGATCCATGTACGCCAAAAGGCATGACAGAAACGTATCTTGGATATTATGTAGGAAATGGTGATCCGAAGTGTCCCTATACGTCACCATTATTCGGTGAGCTTTCCAGTTTGCCGCCGATCATCATTCAGGTTGGCAACGACGAAACGCTGCGGGATGATTCCACACGCTTTGCAGAAAGAGCAGTTCAAGCAGGCGTAGAAGTGCAATGCCGTGTGTGGAAGGGCATGTTCCATTGTTTCCCACTATTAGCACCAATGTTTCCCGAAGCTACAGAGGCACTAGATGAAGTATGCAAATTTATTTGGATAAAGCTTGGCAGGTGATTGAGGAAAGAGAAGCTTGCAAAGTCACTCACTACCGAATTGACTGACTTAATTTCGTACCTTCCATATTTTCTGAAGGACGTGGGACGTATTTGAAATACTTTTTTTAGCATAACTGGGAGCGCTCCTGGCTGGCATTCAGGAGGTGTGGGTTCAAGTCCCACTATTTCCGCCAAATCAAAAACATCGGGGTCGATTAAATTCGATCTCAGTTTTTTATTTTTAGCAGAAATAACTTCAACGTAAGTCTTCTTTTACATCAACGCCAACTATATCATTTTGAATACTAAGCAAACTTATCTCCAGCATGTTGCAGGGCACGCATACTTATTCTGCTTATTATTCATAGAAAAATGCCAAAGCTGAGTAGCTACATTATTTAATTTTATTGTAGTAGTCAGTTTCAAGTATTTTGGCAGAATAATAAAACTTGCTTTCAACTATAGATAAAACCCACTTAAGATAGTCTTCTGTAATATCTGCATCTTCATTTGGAATAAACTCTTTAGTTAGTGAATTGTACTTGCCTTTGTCAGTTATAAAACTTTTATTTCTAAATATCACGAGAGGTTCTGAATCAGAAAATATATCTTTTCCCATCAGAAGCCTTGAATCGTATTCGAGCCCTAGTAGATTAGAAAGTGTAGGTATAATATCAAGATTTGAACTTGGTTTGTGTATAGTAACAGGCTCCATATCCTTTGTATAAAGGATAAAGGAACTCTTGTAAAGTCCAAAATTTCTTTCTATTTTGTGTCCGGCAAGCTCATCTATAGTTTTATCATCTAGTCCATAGGGGTAGTGGTCAGTACATAAAGCTATTAGTGTTTTATTTGCAACATCTGCTTCATCCAGTTGATATAGTAAATGTTCTAGAGCTTTGTCAAGCTCAACTTGGGTGGCCAAATAGGCCTGGCCTTCTTCTGAATAGGGTAAATTCTCAACATACTTTTTGTTTTTAAAAGCCATACTGTTTCCAGTAAAAGAGTACTGCATATGGCCGCTTACTGTCAGGTAATAAGCATGGAAAGGTTCATTATCAATGTATTCTGGAATGGTTTTTTCCATCATTTCAAGGTCGGATGCAGGCCATACATTTTCTACTTCCAGACCGTTTCCAACTCCTGTATAGTTATAACCCATATTGGGATGGGAAAGATCCCTATTATAGTAAGTATAAGTATGGTTATGATAGGCTACTGTTTTATAATCTAGCTTCTTTAACTGATTCCCCATAACAAAAGGTAGATCAATGTTGACAGATTCAGTAAAACTCCAGACACCACTTTTTGGAAGCAAACTTGTTAATGTAACATATTCACCATCAGAAGTACTTACATCCCAAGAAGGAACATAAAAGTTTGTAAAATTGTAGCCTTTGTGGAGCATTTTATATAGGGTAGGAGTTATATCCTCATGAACTGCATAAGGAGAAAAACTTTCAGCGATAATAAGTATCAGGTTGTATCCTTCATATTTTTCAGTAGACTCGTTTTTTGATGTAGGTTCTACATTTGCAAAATAGTTATGCATTTCCTCAATAACTTTGTTATTTTCCTTTACAATAAAATCCTTAAAATCTATATCCATGATATTATAATCTATTTCTTTATCGATCTTGTTATCCTTATCAGTATGGTCTGGATTAGAAACCGGAAAGTCAGGAGGGTCCAAAGCAGGTGACCATCCCGTTAAGACTCTTTGCAGATCTAACCGCATGGTAGTAATCATACCAAGTTTCTCAGTGGAAAGAACGGGATCACAATTTTTATAATACAAATCATAGGCTGAATTATGTTCCTTACCATTGCCATAAATGGCAGCTAAACCTATTACATAGATCAGCACAATGGAAAGAATTAATAGGATCTTGTAAAGCTTATCTAATGTATTAAAGGATAATAATCTTTTCCCCAGGCCTACCATTAGTATAGTAGGCAGGAAAAACAATAATATCCAAACAAAATTTTGCATAGTTAATATCCAAATATCCTGCCAAAACTCAAAAACCTGAGAAGCATTTCCCGCTGAATAAAAACTATAGAAGGTTCTGAAAAACTGGTAGTGGACCAGCTGAGAAGAGAAGATTAAACTTGTTAGTGCAAGGAGGAAAAAAGATAAAATATAATTAACTTTATTTTGGAAGCAACTGCAGATTATATAATAGATAATTGCTAAAATAGTTGAAGAGAGTAAGGAAATAAAGAGGCCTTGTGCTAAAAAATTATTGGTGGTAGCTAATCTTAATGATGTCTCCATAAAAAATAATGCAATTATAAAGTATAATAACAAATTAAAGTTTTTTAACAATGAAAACATATAAAAAATTTCACCCCTTCATTCCATATTTTAGCATAATTCAACATAATACGCAGAGTGAATTTTTTTCATTGTTATTTTCTAATAATAGATATTAAAGACTGGTTTTTAAGGTGCTTGTAGCAGGTCTCGTTGCAGCTATAGTAATGTCAGGGTTAATCTACTAACTTCCTAATACTTGGGTATGAGGTTTGGTTCTTGGAGTAAAAAGCCCTTGTTTTCGTTTATCCGATCTTTTAAGGATCTAAAGTGATCAGAAGATAACCCTGTGTTATATTTTACCACTCAAGCATGAAAAAATAATGCTGAAAAAGCCAGAGGGTTTGCCATGCCATTATGTAGTAGTTCCCGCAGAAAATAATTTATTAATAACTACTTACTATGCAACTTGTTTGGTGGTAAACTGGCTTATTTACTCAGATGAGATGATTTTATACGAGAAGTAATATAGTGTACCAACAAGTACAATAGATTTATAAACATATGAAAATCTAGACGGGTATATATTTGGATACTCTTGGTAGTACTTGCACTTGGTCCGTTATACTATGGGTTGTGTATATATATAAGTTATGATGTAATATAGATATAATCCGTGAATGCTTTAAAAGGATACTTGATTAGAAGAACTATTCAACTATATGGAGGAAAATATAATGAGGGCTGAAATAATTTCGGTGGGTACTGAATTATTATTAGGACAAATAGTTAATACTAACGCACAATATCTTTCGAGAAAACTTGGTGAGTTGGGTATCGATGTGTTTTTTATTAGTTGCGTGGGAGATAATGAGAGCCGTTTAATCGATGCTTTGAATACTGCAACCAGAAGAGCTGAGATTATAATCATTACCGGTGGCCTTGGTCCTACAATGGATGACATTACCAAGGAAACGGTTGGAAATCTGTTGAAGCTTCCTTTTAGCTTGCATCAGGAAAGTCTAGAAAGAATAGAGAACTACTTTTATCGTGTTGGGCGTAAAATGCAAAGTAGCAACCGTAAGCAAGCAGAATTTCCAGAGGGTGCGATAATTCTTCAAAATGATATGGGAACTGCTCCGGGCTGCATAATTGAGAATGAGGATAAGATATACATTTTACTCCCAGGACCCCCAAGGGAATTAGGGCCCATGTTTGAAGCGAAAGCCATTCCATATCTACAAAAGAACAACAAGGGGACATTAGTTTCAAAGGTTCTCAGGCTTATTGGCATAGGTGAAAGCACAGCAGAAGAATTAGTTAAAGACATCTTGATTGAACAATCAAACCCCACCGTGGCACCCCTGGCAGGAGATGGTGAGGTTTCCTTTAGAATTACTGCCAAGTCAGAGAGCAAGGACAAATGCATGGACATGATTTCAGAAGCGGAGGGGAAATTAAGGAGTCGGTTAGGTAAATTCATTTATGGAACAGATGACGATAATATAGAAATCGTAGTTTCCAGGATATTGTTGCAAAAGGGGATCAAGATAGTAACTGCAGAGTCATGTACGGGAGGAATGGTTGCTAACATGCTGACAGATAACCCTGGCGTATCCTGTGCCTTTAATAGTGGCTATATAGCATATTCCAATGCAGCAAAAAATAGGATACTAGGTATTAGTGATGAAGGACTTGCTAAGTATGGAGCTGTAAGTGATTGGAGTGCCAGGGAAATGGCCTTAGCAGCTTTAAAGGCTTCTGATGCAGATGTGGCTGTATCCACTACAGGATATGCAGGTCCAGAGGGTGAAAATGTGGGATTGGTATATATAGGAGTGACAGATGGTTTTAGAACCATAGTAAAAGAAGTAAGACTGATAGGTGAACGGAAAAGAATTAAAAATCTAGCCGCCAAATATGCACTTAATGAAGTTAGACTTTTTATCATGGGAAAATAGTAGCATACCAAACAACAGTAAGCTTGAAACATAAGGAAAAGCATAGATACTCAAACATGTGAGGATATTACCTCAATGTTATAGCATTAAATTTGTTACATTCATGTTAATGAGTATGGATATGGAACTTTCCTGTGACGAACGGGTGCTGAAGGAGATGGATGTTGATATTAAAAAGCCTTATGCTACTTCGTAATTGACGCTTGCTACTGGGAGGCATATCCTGAATGGAAGTCCGCTTGCCTTTGGCGAGGGCAATGTAAAAGGGAGGATTAAAAACGTGTTAAACTATAAGAAACCCTCGTTTTGGATTGTAAGTGTCGCAGTCGTCGTGGTAATCGTGGCAAGTGTGTATTTGTTGACAAACCCTCAATCTATCTCCCTTCCTGATGTAGATGTGGTCCAATCAATTGAAATGGAGCAGTTCAATGAAGGCTCAAGCCTTGGTATAGTCACCATAACTGACAGAGAGGATATAGATATCGTGCTGTCCAATCTGTCGGGAGCTAAAAAGACGATGAGGATATCTACAAACGATTATCCGACACAAAATAATTATCTCGTCGTCAGACTTACACTGGAGAAAGAGAGAAGAACACTATGTCTATATTCGGACGGCGGCAGCTATTATGTCGAGGAGCCGTATGTCGGGGTATATAAGAGCAACAGAGATGCAAGTGTTGCAATATACAAAGTATATACAGTAACTCTTGAACCTACTTCACCAGAGTGGTCACCAGAACAAATTGTAGGTGTCGATATGGCTGAGCTTGACTTTGCTTCAGATGATATTGTGATTTTTCACGACTATTTCGGATTGTTTGTATACAATCTTAATTCACTTAAAATTATACGTAGCCTAGACTTGAAGCCTCTGAACTGTCATCAAACGCAAGGAGATAACTATTGCGATGTTTCGGTCAGCATGGACGGTAACACGGTACAATTACATCCCATGAGCAGTAAAAATATGTATGTATATAAAGTTTCAAGCCATATTTTGCAGGAAACAATTTATAAGCCAATGGCGGATTCATTTAGAAGTCAGTTTGTTCCCATAGAAGAAGTAATTGATTCAACAATACTTGGCAATTATAGCCATAACGCAGTCCGCTTTGGCACGGGTGAATATGGGTATCTTCATACATACGATGGGACGCTTGGCACATTGTCATATGTGCGAGGTGATATGATGTTTTCTTTGTTTGATATAAACGAATAATCGACTTATAATTTATTGTAAATAGCAGCACAGAAACATGATAGAAATAAAGAAGATTGCTAGTGGGGAGTACATAAGTTTACCTCCCGGGGGATAGATTTCAATAAAAGGTTACTACATCAATAATCTTTTACGTAATTGTATAAGACTTATGTGATACCGCACGTTGAGTGTGTGGTGTTGATAGAGCGGAAATAGCTTGGTAGTAAGGGGTTAAGGTATTTTAGGTGTAATTGAAGGAAGTAGTTTATGTTCCCTCAGATGGTTTGGGGGAACTTTCTGTTTAGAAGGCCACACTAATACGCAGAAATAAACTTTAGCGCTTTTATACTTTAGGACAATAAAAATATAATTAAAGTCGATAATTATTTATTGTTAAACAATAAATTTTGTGCTAAAATCAGATTAATAATAACTAAGTGAGGTGCTTTTTATGAAACGAGAAACAATCTTTTTAAAGCTTGCTGTTTTTCTTATGGGACTTCCTGTTCTTGCTTTGTGTATATTTGGGTTGCCTTGGATAGCTAATAATCCAGTAAATCCAGATTATGCCTATATACTATATCCTATTTTAACAGGTATGTATGTATCAGTGATACCGTTTTACATTGCATTGTACAAGGCTTTTAGACTTTTAAGCTATATTGACAAAAACATCGCTTTCTCGGAACTATCTGTAAAGGCTTTAAAGTATATAAAATACTGTGCAATCACAATCAGTACCTTGTATGTGGTAATGATGCCATTCGTTTATCTCGTAGCAGAGAAAGACGATGCCCCAGGTCTCATAATAATCGGAATGGTCCCTATCTTTGCTTCAATGGTAATCGCAGTCTTTGCTGCTATTCTTCAAAAGCTTTTACAAGATGCCATAGATATAAAATCAGATAATGATTTAACGATATGAGGTGAATAACATGGCAATTATAATTAATATTGATGTGATGCTGGCTAAAAGGAAAATGAGTGTAACAGAACTTACAGAGAAGGTTGGAATAACGATGGCAAACCTCTCAATACTAAAGAACGGAAAGGCAAAAGCTATTAGATTTTCAACTTTAGAGGCAATATGCAAAGCTTTGAAGTGCCAACCAGGTGATATTTTAGAATACAAAAGTAACCAAGGCAGTCAGGGATAATAAAGCTTGGTTAATAAACATTGTGGAGGAAAGTAGGGCTTAATATGACAATTATTAGGGGAGGTATAATAATGGACATTAACAATCTGATTATTGAAAATATTGCTAACCCCCATGAGCTGGAGAGAATGTTTAGAAAAGAACCCGAAGCTTTTAAAAGGTCATTCTCTTACGCCTGGGAACAAAACCCTGATTCGCAGGTTCTTGCGGTTTGGTATGAAAGATTACATTTCAAGGAGATGGCAAATACAGATAAAACTTCCTTGCTTCAGAAAGATTTCTTATCCATGGGCATTTTAGCAATTCTGGCCGGGATAAGCACCAGGATAATTTTGCATTTTGCCGAATTGCAAGCAATAGCCCCTATTAACCTTGTTTTTGGTATACTTCCCTTTATTGCTGCCTATTTTGTATACAATAATACCCCCAAAAAAAATATTCTTTACACCCTTGCATCGTTATTCCTAATCTCCGGATTTTATCTTAATATGCTGCCACTAGAGCATAAAGACAGTATTATCCTGGCTTATCTACACCTTCCCATTTTCTTATGGGTATTATTAGGGCTTGCATTTACAGGAAATGAATATGGCATAGGCAGCACAAGATTAGCCTATCTTAAATTTAATGGGGAATTTTGCATACTCTACGCCAGCATGGCAATCAGCGGAATGCTGCTAACAGCATTAACCATGCAGTTATTTGCATTTATCGGCATGGATATAGAAGAATTCTATTTTAAAAATGTCGTTTTATTTGGTGCTGCCGCTCTCGCTATTGTGGCTACATACCTAGTATCAAGGAACCTTAAACTTGCTAAAAATATAGCACCATATATAGCCAAAATCTTTAGTCCTCTTGTACTGGCCACATTGTTGGTCTATCTTATAGCGGTTATTTGGGTCGGAAAAAATCCATTCTTGGACCGCAATTTCCTCATATCCTTCAACGGAATACTCCTTAGTGTATTGGCCGTCACCATATTCTCCATTACCGAGAGCGGAACAGACGAGAAAAAGAACATTTCTGATTATATAAATTTTGCCTTAATTGTTCTTGCTCTTATCATCGACAGTGTGGCTCTATCAGCCATAGTGTTCAGGCTTTCTTCTTATGGGATTACGCCTAACAGAGTTGCTGTTTTAGGCGTAAACATACTTATCTGGGCCAATCTAATTTGGACGATGCTCTCCTATATGCGTTTTCTACAAAACAAAACCGGTCCTTCAACCATCCAAGATTCCGTTACTAAGTATTTGCCGGTCTACGGATTTTGGGCAGCTTTCGTTACATTTACTTTTCCTTTAATTTTTTATTAGAAAGGCTCCTGTTAATACAATATCAAACCTAATTTAGTGACCCTTTTATTAAATAGAAGAGCAACTTCTACTATCCAAATACCTATAAAAAACTCTCACCAAAAACATCTCTATCTATTCCACTCTTTGACAGGCAATTACCCCAAAATGACCTTATTTCCGGTGGACGTGTTTCCCTATACTGACAGGTGCAATTTTTGTTTTTGACATCAATCCTGTCCACTCGAGGGATGTTGAGCTTGTTGTGTTGATAGAGAAGAAATAATCTGAATTTAATGGTATTCATTTCCAAAGATTTTTTTACATTTTGAAGGAAATAATGGATAAATATAGAAATATCTATGTGTAGTGTAAAATAAAACTGGGAGGGAATTTCAATGAAGAAGATTAAAATTTTGGCAGTAGTTTTAGCTGTACTAATCATTACTAGTTCTGTAGTATTAGCTAGTACCGAGGGATTCAACGTTTTTGTAAATGATAAAAAAGTTGAATTTACAACTCAACCACAGCTAATCGATAGCAAGACCTTTGCTCCTGTTAGAGAGATCTATGAGTCCTTTGGTGGTAAGGTAACATGGGATGAGACAACAAAGTCTGCTTATGTAAGCTTTGAACAAGAGATTCCAAAGAACGTTATCGTTATGGTTGGAGATGGAATGGGATTGGGACAGATGGAAATAGCTCGTCTTTTTGAATATGGTAAAGAAGGTAAGTTGTATATGCAAACTTTACCAAATGTAGCATTAATGCAAACCTATTCAGCAGATAACTTTGCAACAGATTCTGCGGCTGCTGCAACTGCTATGGCGACAGGAGTTAAAACAAACAATGGAGCTATTGGTGTAGATGCCCAAGGTAATGAAGTTACAAGTGTTACTGACTTATTTAAAAATGCTGGAAAGGAAATAGGTCTAGTATCAACAAATACTGTTTTCGACGCTACTCCCGCTGGTTTTGCAACAAGCACACAAAGCAGATCTGCAAGTTCAGAAATTGCAAGACAATTATTGGATAGCGAGTATGATGTTATACTAGGTGGCGGATTAAATTATTTCGGCCCTGGCAAACAAGATGGTGTTAACTTAGTTGAGAAGTTTAAGGAAAAGGGTTATGCCTACGCTTCAAACAGAGATGAACTAAGCCAAATTGAGGACGCTGACAAAGTATTAGGCTTATTCCATGATTCATATATGAACTATATTGCAGATAGAGAAGAAAATAACAGCTTAGAGCCAACTCTTATGGAAATGACTTCAAAGGCACTAGAAGTTCTTACAGAGAATGAAAATGGGTTCTTCTTAATGGTAGAAGGTGCTCGTATAGACCATGCAGCTCATGCTGCGGATATTACAAGTGTGTGGAAAGAAACGATCGAATTTGACAAATCAGTAGAGCAAGTAGTGGAATGGGCTAAGAAGGATGGAGAAACTTTAGTTGTAGTATTAGCTGATCATGAAACTATGGGATTTGCTGCAGCAGAACCTATGGATATAGAAGGTTTGAAGAAGATAGAGGTATCAGGTGAGTATATGGCACTTCAATTAGTTAAGAACGAAGCAGGAAATGGCTACACTCCTGAAAGCATTAAGGAAGTTTTAAAAACTTATGCAAATATCGAACTTACAGATGAAGAAGTAGCTGAGTTCAATAAAAATGTACTTAAAACAGATGGAAGCTTAATGTATGACTATCAAGTAGGCCAGGAGGTAGGTAGTATAGTTGCTGCTTACTACAATGCAGGTCTTATGAGTAGAGATGTTCGAGCACTAAGTGAGACAGGCGGACATTCAGGTAATATGGTTCCTGTATTCGCATTCGGTGTAGGAGGAGAACTTTTTGAAGGTGTTCTAGACAACACAGATATAGCTTATATCTTATCTGACCTGATGGGATATAAGTTAAAGTAAGCTGCTAGAATAAAACCCTGCCCCAAGTTTGAACTGCCCCCTGTCAAGTAGACAGTGGAAAAAATAAAAATCTCTGACACCAATCATTTAATTATGGATGGTGTCATTTTTTATGCTGCTGAACTGAGAAGATATTGCCTGTACTCCAAAGGTGTC